>Ga0138256_10000780_pt1 | contig 34284 bp, 31 predicted proteins | sample KNB2016incub_MG_FD_105486 | JGI IMG/M metagenome (GOLD analysis project Ga0138256, IMG submission 105486) | Active sludge microbial communities from wastewater in Klosterneuburg, Austria - KNB2014incub_MG | ecosystem: Engineered > WWTP > Activated sludge > Unclassified | place: Austria... | reverse complement strand
GCGTTGAACACGGGGCATGTACCGCATTGTGATACCCCAATGGGTATTCGGCCAGGGACCTAGGTCACGTGTCGTCACCGATTGCCGGCTTGTAGGGCCGATTCTGCGAAACCAATGCGGCACCGGGCCCGGTGGTGCAGGTACCGTGACGACTGCATGTTCGTGAAGATCTGCGGGATCACCAACGAGGACGACGCGCTCCTCGCAGTAGCGATGGGCGCCGACGCGGTCGGGTTCATCTTCGCGCCGTCACCGCGCCAGGTGGCGGCGCAGCAGGTGTACGACATCACCCGCCGGTTGCCGCCGGAGATCCTCACCGTCGGCGTGTTCCGCGACGAGCACCCGTCGCGCGTCATCGACACCGTCAACCGCGCAGGTCTCAAGGCGGCTCAGCTGCACGGCCACGAGACGCCGGGCATGGTCGAAGCCGTGGCCGCCAGCCTGCGCTGGGTCATCAAGGTCGTGGTCGCCGGCTCGCCCGATGCCCGCCATGCCAACGAGTTCGGCACCGACCTGATCATGGTCGAGGGGCCGAACCCCGGCTCGGGCAAGGTGTTCGACTGGTCCTTGGTCGAAGAGGTGGCGGAAGGCCCGCGGATCATCCTCGCCGGTGGCCTGAACCCGGACAACGTCGGCGAGGCCGTCCGTACGGTTCGTCCGTGGGGCGTCGATGCGGCGACCGGTGTGGAGAAGTCACCCGGCAAGAAGGATGCGCTGAAGGTCAAGGCCTTCATCGAACGAGCCCGCGCCGCCGCTCCCGAGCGGCACCTCGGCCCCGACGTGATGCCCTACGACTGGGCTGACGACGATTTCTAGTTCGAAGCACCCCCACGCTTCGACGTACACAGATGGAGTGCAGCAATGTCACTGATGGCCCAGCCGTCGGATACCGGTCGTTTCGGCGAGTTCGGTGGCCGTTTCGTCCCTGAAACCCTGGTGCCCGCGTGCCAGGAGCTGGAGGCAGCCTTCATCGAAGCATGGGCCGATCCGGTGTTTCGTGCAGAGCTCGACCACGTGCTGCGCACCTACGCCGGGCGCCCCTCCATCCTCACCGAGTGCAACAACCTCAGCGAGCAGCTGGGCATTCGGCTGGCGCTGAAGCGAGAAGACCTCAACCACACCGGCTCGCACAAGATCAACAACGTGCTCGGCCAGGCCCTGCTCGCCAAGCGGATGGGCAAGAAGCGGCTGGTCGCGGAGACCGGCGCCGGGCAGCATGGCGTCGCCAGTGCGACGGCGGCAGCCCTGCTGGGCATGGAGTGCAAGGTCTACATGGGGGCGGTCGACGTCGAGCGGCAAGCGCTCAACGTGTTCCGCATGAAGCTGCTCGGCAGTGAAGTGGAAGCCGTGCACAGCGGCAGCCGCACGTTGAAGGACGCCGTCAACGAGGCGATGCGCGACTGGGTGGCCACCGTCGAGACCAGCCACTACTGCCTCGGCTCGGTGATGGGCCCGCACCCGTACCCCTGGATGGTTCGCGAGTTCCACCGGGTGCTCGGTGAGGAGGCCCGCGTGCAGAGCATCGAGCTGTGGGGCGATGTCCCCGATGTGGCCGTTGCGTGCGTGGGTGGTGGCAGCAACGCCATCGGTCTGTTCAGTGGGTTCGTCGACGATCGCACGCGGTTGGTCGGTGTCGAGCCCGCCGGTGGGGCAGCAGTCAGCCGCGCCCAGCCCGGCGTGGTGCACGGCATGCGCAGCTACTTGATGCAGGACGAGTACGGCCAGGTGCAGGAAGCGCAGAGCATCTCGGCCGGCCTCGACTACCCGGGCGTCGGGCCCGAGCACTCGTACCTGGCGTCCATCGGTCGCGCGGAGTACCCCAACGTCACCGACGCGGAGGTGATCGACGCGTTCCAGCTGATGGCGAAAACCGAAGGCATCATCCCTGCGCTCGAGTGCGCGCATGCGATGGCGTGGATCGTGCGGGCTGCACCGCAGATGCAGGGTCAGACCGTGTTGATGAACCTGTCCGGTCGAGGCGACAAGGATGTTGCGCAGATGATGGACGTCTTGGGAAAGTGAGCGCCGCGATGACCTTCGGAGCGATGGAGACCGACTTTCGGGCCAAGCGCGCAGCCGGCCGCAAGCTGCTGGTGCCGTACATCACCGGTGGCCTCGCCGGTTGGCAGGATGCCGTTCGCGCGGCGGCAGCGGCCGGTGCCGACGCCATCGAGATCGGCATCCCGTTCAGCGATCCGGTGATGGATGGCCCCATCATCCAGCAGGCGTCGCAGGCAGCGCTCGAGTCGGGTGCCACCCCGGTGTCGATCCTGCACGACGCGCGCAGCCTCGATGTGTCGATCCCCCTCGCGGTCATGACGTACTACAACACCGTGCATCATGCGGGGCACGCCCGATTTGCGGCGCAGCTGGCCGATGCCGGCATCGTCGCTGCCATCGTGCCCGACCTGCCGTTGGAGGAGGCCGGGCCATGGTGCGAGGCGGCCGACGCCGCCGGGATCGAGACCGTGATGCTCGCGGCACCCACCGCGCCCGATGAGCGGTTGCCGCGCGTTGTCGCGCGTGCGCGTGGCTTCGTCTACTCCGTGGGGTTGCTGGGCGTCACCGGCGAGCGCGACGTGCTGGCCCACACGGCCGCCGCCCTGGCTCGGCGATTGAAGGCCATCACCGATGTGCCGGTGCTGGTGGGCGTCGGCGTGTCCAACGCGGCACAGGCGCGCGAGGCCTGTGAGGTTGCCGACGGTGTGGTGATGGGTGCATCGGTGGTGCGTCGCTTGCTCGAGGGTGGTGCCGACGCCGTCGGCGAGTTCGTCGGTGACGTACGTCACGCCATTGAGCACTAAATCTTCCCATCCGTCGCCACGCCTGCTCCGAACCGATGCTGCGCCCTCCAGTGGGAGACGCGCACACTCAGGAGGAGACACAGATGAAGAAGCGTTCCGTAGCAGCTGCCGCCATGGCGGCGTCGATGTTGTTCGTCGCATGCAGCGACGACAAGGATGCCAGCACCACCACCGCTGCAGCCGAGACCACCATGGCGGCCGAGGGCGCCGAAGCGGGCGACATCGTCGCCGTCGCCAGCGCCAACCCCGACTTCTCCACGCTCGTCGCCGCCGTTGGGGCGGCCGGTTTGGTGGAGACCTTGCAGGGCCCCGGCCCGTTCACCGTGTTCGCTCCTACCAACGACGCGTTCGCCGCGTTGCCGGCCGGCCTGGTCGACAAGTTGCTGCTGCCCGAGAACAAGGCCGTGCTCGCGCAGATCCTCACCTACCACGTGGTGGCCGGCAAGGTGATGGCCGCCGATGTCACTGCCGGCGACGTGCCCAGCGTCGAAGGCTCGAACATCACGGTCACCGTCGATGGTGGCGTGAAGCTGAACGGTGCCGCCAACGTGATCGCCACCGATGTGGCGGCCTCGAACGGTGTGATCCATGTGATCGACGCCGTCATCCTGCCCCCGGGCCTCGACGTCTCGACGCTCTGACATCCGAAATCCGAGGCCGGCAGGTGAGACCGGCAGGCGCTGCTGAGCAACACGCAGCGTGAACATGAGGGAACCTTCGTGAGGTTCGATCAGCCGGGAGGGCCCTTCGGGGCCCTCTTGCGCGTGAGAATGAGGGAATGACGATCGACTGCGAGCTCTGCGCTGCGGAGCGCATCACCGAATGGTTCTACGAGGACGATGAGTGCTGGATCGCCGAGTGCGAGCAGTGCTACGTGCCGATGGTGGTCTGGAAACGACACGACCCGAATCCCTCTGAGGAGACTCGGGTCGTAATGCACGCTCGACTGAGCGAGATCGTCGTGTTGCACTACGGGTTCGAGCATTGGCTGGACGACAACATGCGATCGATTCCATCGCACTATCACGCCCACGCTCGTCCGCGTGGTGGCTTCTATGGCCACGGCTTACGCCGTGGGTGACATCAACGCATGACGCCGCCGAGGACCTTCCACATGTCGAGTGCTCCTTTCTCGTGAGCAGTTGTTCAGCGATCGTGTCTGCAGATTGAGGAAACCCTCAAGCCACATCACGCTGAGTAACATTAACACGACGGGTGGGGATTCTTGCAAGCGTCTTGACAAAAGAATTCGCCCGCAAACAGTGACGCAGACCCCACTGACCGACGTTCGGTAGGATGCGGACATGCTCGAACCCGGCTCGCCCGCCCCTGCGGTGGTGCTCACCAACCAACACGGTGCCACGGTCGACCTGGTCGCCCTGCGTGGTCGCCGAGTACTGGTGTTCTTCTATCCCAAGGCCAACACCCCCGGCTGCACGCAGCAGGCATGCGGTTTGCGTGACGTGGCCGCCGCCCTCGACGGCACGGTGATCGTCGGCATCAGCCCCGACAAGCCGGCTGCGCAGCAGCGCTTCGACGACAAGTTCTCGCTGGGCTACGACCTGCTGGCCGACACCGACCACGCGGTGGCCGAGGCGTTCGGCGTGTGGCAGGAGAAGGCCCTGTACGGCAAGAAGTACATGGGCATCGTGCGCTCGGCGTTCCTCATCGATGCTCAGGGCACGATCGAGCAGGCCTGGTACAAGATCAGCCCCGCCGACACGCCCAAGAAGCTGCTCGAGGCGTTGGGTCGATGAGCGCGTTCCCCACTCCGACGTCCGTGCTGCCGCACCGCCCGCCGTTCCTGTTCGTCGACGAGGTCACCGCCTTGGTGCCCGGGCACAGCGGCACCGGGTTGTGGCACCTCACCGGCAACGAGTGGTTCTTCGGTGGCCACTTCCCCGGCCGGCCCACGTTGCCGGGAGTGCTGATGTGCGAGGCGATCGCGCAAGTGGGTGCCATCGCGGTGCTCACCGACGAACGCTTCGCCGGCAAGCTGCCGTTGTTCGGCGGCCTCGACTCCGCTCGCTTTCGTCGTCAGGTCGGCCCCGGCGACACGCTCGAACTGCACGTGGAACTGGGGCGCATGTCGGCTCGAGCGGGCAAGGGCAGCGGGCGGGCGCTGCTCGACGGCAAGGTTGCCTGCGAGTGCGAGCTGATGTTCGTGCTCGTCGACGCCTGAGGTTCAGGCGTACACGGGCGTTTCAGCCGGCCGGCGCGAGGACGATGGCGCCGTTGTGGCCGCCGAAGCCCAGGCTGTTCGAGATGGTCGGCCCCGGGGTCCACGGACGAGCCGCGCCCATCACCAGATCGATCTCGAAACCGTCGTCGAGTTGCGTGGTACCCGCAGTGGGCGGGATGAGGCTGTGTTCCATCGAGAGCAGCACGGCCGCTGCCTCCAGCGCGCCGGCCGCTCCCAGCGCATGGCCGGTGACACCCTTGGTGGAGGTGACGGGTACCGCGCCGGCACCGAACACTGCGGTGACGGCCGCTGCCTCGGCGGCATCGTTGAGCGGCGTCGAGGTGCCGTGCGCGTTGATCTGGCGGATGTCGGCGGGCACGAGGCCGGCGTCGTGCAGTGCCAGTTGCATGCACTTGATGGCGCCGGTGCCGCCGGGAGCAGGCGCCGTGATGTGGTGCGCGTCGGCGTTGCTGGCCGCGCCAACCACTTCGCCGACGATGTTGGCGCCGCGGGCAACAGCGGCTTCCCACTCTTCGAGCATCAACACGGCGGCGCCCTCGCCGAGCACGAAGCCATCGCGATCGGGGGAGAACGGGCGGCTGTTGCCGCTGCTGGTGAGCGCAGTCATGTTGCCGAACGAGGCAACCCCGATGGGGCAGGCAGCGCTCTCGCTGCCGCCGGTGACGCACGCGTCGATCATCCCCCAGGCGATGAGCCGTGCCGCGTAGCCGATGGCATGGGTGGATGCTGCGCAGGCGGTGGTGATGGTTTCGTTGGGGCCTTGCAAGCCGTAGCGCATGGAGATGGCGGCGCCGGCAGCGTTGGGCATCATCATCGGCACCAGGAACGGCGACACACGCCGTTCGCCCTTCTCGATGAGCACCTCGATCTGCTCTTCGGTGGAGCGCAGGCCGCCGACACCGGTGGCGAAGATGGTGCCGAATCGGTCGGCGGCGGCCGTGGGCCTCCCTGCGTGTTCGAAGCACTCGGCGGCCGCTGCCAGCGCGAACTGCTCCACCTTGTCGGCGCGGCGCGACTCCTTGGGGTTCGCGAAGTACGGAGAAGGATCCCAGTCGACCATCTCCACCGTGCGACCGGTGGTGATGCCCGGGCCGTTGAGCCCGGCCCAGAACGCTTGCTTGCCGAGACCGCAGGGTGCGACCACTCCGTAGCCGGTGATGGCAACTCGCCGACCGCGGTGGCCCATCGCCGGCGATGTCGCAGCCGGGGCGGGCATCAGAGCTTGCCGACGACGAGATCGTAGGCCTGGCCTACGGTCTCGACGCCCTCGAGGTCTTCCTCTGGCACTTCCACGCCGAACTCTTCCTCGAGGCCCATGATGAGCTCGACGAGATCGAGGCTGTCGGCATCGAGGTCGTCGCCGAACTTGGCGTCGCGCACCACTTGGTCTTCCGACACCGAGAGCACCTCGACGGCGACCTTCTTGAAACGGGCGAACAGTTCGTCACTCACGTGCTTCTCCTTGATTGTGTTGTTGCAGATGGTAATCGGGTGATCTCGGTGGCGGAAAGGCTGGGTCAGTGACCCATGCCCAGCCCGCCGTCGACGGGGATGACCGCGCCGGTGATGTAGGCACCGTCGGCCGAGGCGAGGAACGCGACCACGCCGGCGATCTCTTCGGGCGTCGCCACGCGGCCCAGCGGCACCGCCGCGGTGAGCTCGGCGAGGCGCTTCTCGCCCAGCGCAGCGGTCATGTCGGTGGCCACCGGGCCGGGGGCGACGACGTTGCACGTGATGCTGCGCGAGCCCAGCTCGCGAGCAACGGAGCGTGCGAAACCGACCAGGCCCGCCTTGGATGCCGCGTAGTTCGCTTGACCTGCGGAGCCGAGGAGGCCGACCACGGACGACATCAGGATGATGCGCCCGCGGCGTGCGCGCAGCATGCCCTGCGACGCTCGCTTGGTGACGCGGAAGGCGGCCGTGAGGTTGGCGTCGATGACCGACGTGAAGTCGGCCTCGCTCATGCGCAGCAGCAGGCCGTCGTTGGTGATGCCGGCGTTGGACACGAGCACTTCCACCGGGCCGAGCTCGGCCTCGACGGCGGCGAAGGCGGCATCGACCGAGGCCGTCGATGTGACATCGCACTGGACGGCGAAGAGGCCGGGCGGGGGAGGCGACGAGTGGTAGGTGACGGCGACTCGGTCGCCGAGCGCGGCGAAGCGCTGCGCGCACGCGAGCCCGATGCCTCGTGAGCCGCCGGTGACGAGCACCACGCGGCTCATGGCAGCACAGCCGGATCAGCACCGTCGGCGGTGGTGCCGCCCCAGCGCAGGACCGCACTGGCCGCGGTCATGCCCGCGCCGAAACCGACCAGCAGCACGAGATCGCCCTTCTTCACGCGGCCGTTGTCGAGTGCATCGGCGAGCGCGAGGGGGATGGAGGCCGACGACGTGTTGCCCGTGCGATGCAGCACCAGTGCGGTCTTCTCCATCGGCAGGCCGAGCCGGTCGAGCGATGCCTGGATGATGCGGATGTTGGCTTGGTGCGGCACCACGAGGGCCACCTCGTCGGCAGTGATGCCGGCGTGGTTCATGCTCTTGGTGGCGGAGTCGACCATGATGCGCACTGCGCGGCGGAAGACCTCCTTGCCGTCCATCTGGATGAGACCACCGACCTCGGAGTAGAGGAACTTCTCGGCGGCGCCGTCGGCGTCGAGATCCCAGCCCAGCAGTTGGCCATGGCCCTCTACCGCCTCGAGCACCACTGCTGCGCTGCCGTCGGCGAACAGGATGGCCGTGTTGCGATCCGTCCAGTCGGTGATGCGAGCGAGCGTGTCGGTGCCGATGACCAGCACCTTCTTGGCGCCCATGGCGATCATCCCGTGCGCCTGCACGAGGGCGTAGACGAAGCCGCTGCACGCGGCGTTCACGTCGTATGCGCCGCAGCTGAGGCCGAGCTGGTGCTGCACCGTCGCCGCACTGGCCGGCACGACGCGATCCGGGGTGGTGGTGGCGAGCACGAGCGCGTCGATGGACGAGAGCTCGACCCCCGACATCTCCAACGCGGCGCGGCCGCTCTCCACCGAGAGACCGACGGTGCTGCCGCCGACGTGGCGCTGGTGGATGCCGGTGCGATCGACGATCCAGTCGTGGGAGGTGTCGATGGTCTGCTCGAGATCGTGGTTGGTGATCACCTTCAGCGGCAGCGCGCTGCCCCAGCCGGTGATGACGGCGCCACGAACGTTGGGCGGGATTGCTGGCATGGTTACACCGTCCTCAACCAGGCGATGGGTTGGCGCAGGGTGACTCGTTCGCCGGCCATCGCGATGTAGCTCTGCAGGACCCCGGCGAAGGGTGAGCGCACCTCGGTGTCGCCGACGTGGCCCAGCACGGTGCCCACTGCGATGTGCGCGCCGTCGTTGACATCACCGAGCGGTGCGAACACGCCGGCGGCGGGGCTCACCACCAACCGCTCGACCGCGAACAGGTGCTCGCCCTCGTGCTGCCGTGCAGCGTGGGGCGCGCCGGCATCGAGCCACTCGAGCAGCCGGTCGAGCTCGTCGGGCGTGGAGACGGAGATGGTGCGGGCGCCCTCGACGGTGCGCTTGGCCATGCCGGTGAGCACGCCGCCCGGGCCCAGCTCGACGAAGTCGTGCACGCCCATCTCGGCCATGGCGAGCAGGCAGTGCTTCCAGCGAACGGGGCTGCTGAGCTGTGCGGAGAGCAGGCTGCTCCACTCGGAGCCGGCAGCGTGGGCCAACGAGTCGACGTTGGAGATGACCGGCACCTCGGTGTCGCGCGGGTCGGCTGCCGCGATTGCCTTGCGCAGGCGGTCGCGGGCCGGAGCCATGTACGGCGTGTGGAACGCGCCCGACACCTGCAGCGGCATGACCTTCTTGGCGCCCATCTCCTTGGCGACCGCCGCAGCAGCGGCCACCCCTTCCGGGGAACCGGCGATGACCACCTGGCCCGGAGCGTTGAAGTTGGCGACCCAGACGTCGCTGTCGGCTCGGCGGCAGGCCACTTCGACCTGGTCGTCGTCGAGCCCGAGCACCGCTGCCATGGTGCCGATGTTGTCGTTGCCGGCGTGGAACATGGCATCGGATCGCTCGCACACCAGCCGCACGCCTTCGTCGAACCCGAGCGCACCGGTGGCGGTGAGCGCGGTGTACTCGCCGAGGCTGTGACCGGCGCAGCAGCTGGGCTCGATGCCCAACCGCTCGACGGCGTCGAGCACCATCAGGCTGGAGACGAAGGTGGTGAGCTGAGCGTTGCGGGTGTCGCGCAGCTCGTCGGCGTCGGCGTCGAGCAGCAGCCGGGCGACATCGCGCTCGGCCACCTCGGACGCCGCTGCGACCAGGTCCCAGCTGTCGGGGTCGGCCCAGGGGCGACCCATGCCCGGCCGCTGAGAGCCCTGGCCCGGGAAGGTGAACGCAAGCATGATGCGGAGAGCGTAGACGGTTACCGATGGGTACTCCCGGCTACCCGCCGGTAACGACAACGTCGTCGCTCGGGCGGCCGCTGGCCCGGTAGCCTTCTGCCGGTCACTCGCCCGAGTGGCGGAATGGCAGACGCGACGGACTCAAAATCCGTTGTCCGAAAGGGCGTGTGGGTTCGAGTCCCACCTCGGGCACCAACGAGGCACGATCCATGCCCTGGACGGCGACGCCACAACGCGCTCGACGACGGCGCATCGTCCCAGGTGCACTCGACCCTGCGCTGGTTGTCACGGACGGCGACCGACGATTACTCGCCCTGTGCCACGATTTCCCCATGACGGTCTTGTCGTCCCACATCCGCCAGCACAGGGGCGCCCTCGCCGTCACCTACTGCGCTGTGGTGATCGAGAACACCTTCGAGTTGTTGTACCCATTCGCCATCGGTCTTGCAGTCGACGACCTGCTCGACGATGCGTATCGCGGTCTCCTCGTGTTCGTGGCGGTCTCGCTGGCGCACACGGCGGTTGCCATCGCACGGCAGTGGTACGACGCCCGATCGTTCAACCACCTCTACGCCGACATGGCGTCAGCGCTGGTCGCCGAGCAGCGGGTCCAGGGTGTGGCGACCACCTCCGTGGTGGCCCGCACTGCGCTGGTGGCCGAGTACGTCGACTTCCTGCAGGTGGCTGTGGTCGCAGCGATCACGGCGGCGTTCGCGGTGGTGGGCTCGTTGATCATGCTCTTCGTCTACGACCCGCAGTTGGGGGCCGTGGCCGCGGCCGTCGCGATTCCAGTCGCAGTGCTCAACCGCCGGCTGGTGCGGCGGTCCAGCCGGATCTTCCGACCGCTCAACGATGAGTCCGAGCTCGAGGTGTCGACGATCGACAACGGCTCGCCGGACGAAGTGCGCCACCACTTCAAGGTGATCGCCCGACACTGGATCCGCCTGTCCGACGTCGAGGCAACCAGCTGGGGAGTGGTGGACCTGATTGGTCTCGGCCTCTCTGTCTTCGCGTTGGTGCACGTCACCCGCAATGCGGGAGAGGTCGGCACCATCTTCGCGGTCATCGCGTACGTCTGGGCCTACCTCGGCGGCTTCGACCAGGTGCCCTCGGTGCTGCAACGAGTGTCGAACCTCGGTGACATCCGCCGCCGTCTCGACGCTGCGGCCGCAGGCGACGACGCCGAGCCGACGTCACCGCAGGACTGACCCGTGAGACATCACATGCCTGTGGCGATCCGCCCCTGCGCGAGCGATGTCGTCAGTCAGCATGACCATTCACGCCTCCGGCGGGGTGAGGTGGTGGCGGTCAGCTGGTGACGATGGCTACCAGCCCGGCACGGAAGTGTTCCAGCGTCGGAGTGACCGCCGCGGCCGACTTGCCCTCGTCGTCGTAGCGGCGCAGTTCCACCGCCGCTGCGGCGTGAGGAAGCGCTGCGAACGCTGCGGAGTCGGCGTCGGTGAGCGGTCCGCCCTGCAACGACAGGCTGAGCACCGATGCCGGCGACAGCCGTGCGAGGTAGCCGGGCTCGGTGGCACAGAGGTAGCGCTTCGCTGCCACGTGCAACCGAATCGGCTCGACGACTTCCGGGCCGAACCACCGGGCGAGCCAGCGAGCAGCAACCTCCTCGTGAGCGGTGTCGATGCCGTGGTCGGCCGCATCGTCGGCCAGGCCGTGCACCAGGTGGCCGAGGTCGTGCAGCAGCGTTGCGGCGACCACCGCTGGCGCCGCGCCGGCGGCCTCGGCGAGTGCTGCAGACTGCAGCATGTGATCGGTCATCGACACCGGTTCACCCAGGTACGCCTGGTCGCCGCGAGCGCGGTAGAGGTGGAAGATGCCGTCGATCACCTCGTCGGCCTTTCGTGGCTCGATCGAGCTCATCCCTCACCGTCGCGTGCCCTGCCCAGCACCGCATGCGTGCTGCGCAGCCCGTCGATGTCGGCGTAGCAGCCCTGCAGGTGGCGAGTGCCGACGGATGCAGCAGTCGACGCGGCGAACGCTGTTCGGCCGTGCAGCACGCGGCGGTTGTCGACGATGAACAGGTCGCCCGGATCCAGTCGCAGCCGGTACTGCAATCGTGGCTCGGTCAACAGCCGGGTGAAAAGGAGGTAGGCGTCGTACCACGCCGTCAGGTCGTCGGCCTGCAGATCATCGTGGGGGAGGGCAGAGGGTTGCATCGATCGGCTGTTGCAGCGCACGGCACGTACCGATCCGTCGGGAAGCAGCTCTACCAGCGGCGCCGACGCGCGCAACTCGGTGGTGTCATCGAGGTAGGCGAACGAGACGGGTCGCGAGGACAGCAGCGCGAAGCCTGCAGGCAGCGCAGCGCGTACCTCGGCCGCTACCTGGAAGCCGTCGACCAACAGGTTCTCGCCGCCGCTGATGCTGGATTGCAGGCAGTGCAGCAACTGCAACGAGGGCACCGGGTCGCGGTAGGGGTTGTCGGTGTGAGCGGCCAACCCGAGGGACGTGTTGGCGAGGTTGCTGGGCTCGGCGATCGAGCGCACGTCGAAGAAGCGGCCGTAGTTGGTGACACGAACATGACCGAACAACTCGGCGACACGAGCGACCTCGCCATCGGCCACCGGCACGCGGCGCAGCATGCCGAAGCCGAGGCGATCGATGCCGGCGAGCCACTCGGCCATCGCTGCTGGGTGACGGGTGATGTCGTCGTACTGAGCAACCGGCGCCACGACGGTTGCCGCGTCCCACAACGTTGGTGCGGTGCGCGCCGGTGCGGGCGCGGCTCGCAGGCTCTCCAACCGATACGTGCTGCGGTGGTTGTTCTCCGACCAGGTGACGGTGAGGTGATCTGACGCGTCGAGCACTGCATCGAGGATGTTGAGGTCGGGGGGCATCGTGGCCGGGTCGTACAGCCGTTGCCCGCTGGCGTGGCGGCACTCGCCGCACGGGCAACGGTCGCGCAACCAGGTGAACGGGGCGCGGGTGCCGTCGGGCAGCACCAGTCGGCGGCGGGCGACATCGATGGTGACGCCGGCGATCGGATCGGAACTCAACATATCTATATATGTAGCCGACTGCCGCAGGCATGTCCAGCACTACTCTGACCACATGCACAGCCGGCCGCCATCCGCTCCTCGCTACGTGGTGGTCGCAGGCGTGCTCCGCGACGCCATCATCGCCGGTCGCTACCCGCTGGGGTCGTCGCTGCCCTCCGAGCGGCAGTTGATGGAGGCGCACGGCATCGCTCGCGGCACAGCTCGCCACGCCATCTCGCTGCTCGTCGAAGAGGGCACCGCCGCTGTTCGCCGCGGCGCACAGGCGGTGGTGATCGCGGCGCCACCACCGCCGGAGCAGACGTTGTCGGAGCTGCTCAGCTTCTCGGCATGGGCCCGGTCGCTGGGCTGCGAGCCGTCGGGGCGCGTGATCGCACTCTCACGGCGCACGGCCACGCCCGACGACACGGCGGCGCTCGCGCTGGGGGCCGACGAGCCGGTGTGGGATCTCACGCGTGTGCGAATGCTCGATGGGCGAGCCGTGATGATCGAGCGATCCACCTACCCGCACCGCATCGGGCAGATCGTGGCCGCCCTCGACCTGGAGCGCGTGTCCATCACGTCGGCGCTGCTCGATCACGACATCCACCTTGCGAGAGCGCGGCACACAATCGATGCCCGGCCGGCGTCGGCCGACGATGCATCGCTGCTCGGTGTCGACGAGGGTGCACCGTTGCTGCGGGTGCGCCGGTTGGCCACCTCCCCGCTGGGCGAGCCGCTGGAGCGCGGTGAAGACCGCTACCTGGGCGATGCCGTTGCCTTCTCCGTCGACAACGTCGCTCGTCAGGCGAGCACCCGGCGCACCGCCGACCGCTCGTGACGCCGCTGCAGCGGTCAGGTGCGCGGTCGCTGCTTCGCCATTGCCTCCACGATGAGCCTGCCGGGCGAACTGCGCAGGATCTCGCCGGAGGTGCCGGGTAGGCGGCGGCACCAGTTGGGGTGTTCGTCGCCCAGCGTGCCGGGGTGGTTGGGGCGGTCGGCGCTGCCGGCCAGATCATCGAGGCCGGCCAGGCACAGCCGAGCCTCACTCGCTGCAACCTGGCGGTGCAGTTCCACGGACGCGGCAACGGGTGTGGTCGCCGACACGGCGGATTGCAGCGCCGCAGCCATCTCTGCGTTGCCGTCGGTGTGGTTCCAGACGCCGACCACCGTGGGCAGGTCGTGAGTGGTGACGGTGGCGAGGTTGTTGGCGGGCCAGTCGTGTGCGCTGGTGTCGAACCACCACACCTTGGTGCCCAGGATGCCGCTCTCGCGAAGCGCGCGATGCACTTCCGGTTCCACCGTGCCGAGATCTTCGCCGATCACGAAGGCACCGGCGCGGGTGGCCTCGAGGCGGATGATGGCGAGCAGCTCCGCTGACGGCAGTTGCACGTAGGTGCCGTCAGCGGGCGTGCCACCTTCTGGGATCCAGAACTGACGGAAGAGGCCCATGACGTGATCGATGCGCAGACCGGCCATGCCATGGCAGGCCGCGCGCACCATGCCGATGAATGGTCGGTAGTGGGCTGCGCGCAGGCGAGACGGGATGAACGGCGGTAGACCCCAGGCTTGCCCGGCTGCGTTGAACGGATCGGGCGGTGCGCCGAGCCGCATGCTCAACGCCATCAGGTCTTGGTGAGCCCACGCGTCGGCGCCGTCAGGAGAACAACCGACGGCGAGGTCGCCGATCAGGCCCACTCCGGCAGCGGCCGCGGTGCGCTCGAGGGTGCGCGTGGTGAGCCACTGCAACCAAGCATGGAAGTCGCACGCGGTGGCGAAGTGGGCGTCCTGTGCCGGCAGCTGGCTCAATGCCGCACTGTCGGGGTGCCGGAAGTCGCCGGGCCACTGCGTCCAGCGGGGGCCGAGGCGCTCGGCGAGGGCGTTCCAAGAGCAGAACTGCTGCAGATCGGCCCCTTGTTGCTCGGCCCACGTGCGCCACTCGGGCCCGTCGACCGCGCGGGTGAAGCGTTCGGCGAGTGCACGCCGGCGAGCCGGCCACGTGCTGTTGCGGTCGATGAGGCCGCCGGCGTCGTTGGCGACCGGCGAGGCTCCGTCGAGGGGCACCAGCATCGGGTTCAGCCATCGGCGGGAGCTGGGGTAGTAGGGGCTCGTCTCCTGCGGAGTGGTGGGAGCCGGCGCGTGCAGCGGGCTGAGCAGCAGCGAGATGCCACCGCGATCGCTGATCTGGCGGCCGAGCTCGGCGACGTCGCGCAGGTCGCCGATGCCCCAGCCGTCGGGGCGCCACAGCGAGTACACCTGCGCCGCGACGCCCCAACCGTAGGGCGCTTGGATGCACGTGGTGGGGGAGACGATCAAGGCGGTGACCGGGCCCCCATCGAGAGGAGCGAGGCGGTGGTAGCCGATCGGCAGATCGCCTGGCAGTGCGTCGATGTCGCCGCGGTCGGTGCCGTCCTCCGTGATGAGCCGGCAGCGGCCGTTGAGCCACGGGGTGGCTCCTTCGTCGACGAACCACAGCGGGTCGGTAGCAACCGGCTCGCCCATGGCGGCACGCACGAGGTCGCGGGTGGCTGCCGGCGTGTCGTGCCAGGTGCCGTTCACCTCGTGGTAACCGTCGGCTACTCCCCATTCGTCGTACACGCTTCTCATTGTGCCGGTTCGTAGACTCTCTGCATGGCCTCCGCTCTGGCGAAGTGGCAACTGAAGAGGATCAGTGCTCGGCTGAAGGTGCTGCGCGAAGAGTTGCGGATCATCGACGAGCAACGCTCCCACCTCGTCGACGACGCCGACGATCTCGGTCTGCGCGCGGTCGTGTCCGACTCGCCGTTGGCACGCTCGGAGGCCCATGCCGCCGGCGGTCACGCGGCAGCAATCGAAGGCGCGAGGGTGCACGTGGTCGACGAGATCTCCCGACTCGAGCGGCGTCAGGACACGTTGCTCGATCGGTTCACCGCCGGCTGACGAACTGTACGAACCGTCAACCTCGGGCGCCCGGTTGCCCGGTTGGCTGCTTGACTGTCGGCGTCCTGCTTGAATGTGTGAGCGGGCCACGAGTGTGCCTCACCGGCCGAAAGGACGCCATCGATGACCATCCGTGTGGTGATCGCCGAAGACGAAGCCATCATTCGCCTCGATCTGCGCGAGACCCTCGAGGAAGAGGGCTACGAGGTCGTCGGTGAGACCGGCCGCGGCGACAAGGCCGTCGAGCTCGTGCGCGAGATGCGGCCCGACCTGGCCATTCTCGACATCAAGATGCCGCACATGGACGGCCTCGAGGCCGCACGCATCATCAGCGGCGAGCGAATCTGCGGCGTGCTCATGCTCACCGCCTTCAGCCAGCGCGAGGTCGTGGAGGATGCTCGCGATGCCGGCGCGCTGGCGTACCTGGTGAAGCCGTACCAGAAGAGCGACCTGATCCCCGCGATCGAAGTGGCCATCGGGCGCTTTCGCGAGCTGCAGCAGCTCAGCGGCGAGGTCGATGCCCTTGGCGAGCAGCTGGAAGCGCGCAAGGCCATCGACCGGGCCAAGGGCGTGCTCATCGACCAGCACGGCATGAAGGAAGGCGACGCGTTCACCTTCATCCAGCGCACGGCGATGAGTGAGCGGTCGCGCATGCGCGATGTCGCCGACCGCATCCTGGCCGGCACGCTGCACCCGTGATCAATGGTCGGGACTGGTCGCCGCTTCGCTTCGACTGCTCCGTACTTGATGGTCGGGACTGGTCTCCGCTTCGCTTCGACTGCTCCCTCCTGCGGCTCGTCGCTGGCGCTTCTGTCATCGATGGTCGGGACTGGTCGCCGCTTCGCTTTGACTGCTCCCTCGTGCGGCTCGTCGCTGGCGCTTCCCTCGCCGCCCGCACTCTGGCTGGCACGATCTGAGCACCGCGTCGCGGCGGGGCGCGGGTGGTGGCTCCCGTAGAGTCCACGGGGTGAAGCTGCTGCTGCTCGATGGAAACTCCTTGACGTATCGCGCGTTCTACGCGCTGCCCACCGACATGGCCACGGCCTCGGGGCAGGTCACCAATGCGGTGTTCGGGTTCACCTCGATGTTCATCTACATGGTCAAGGACCAGCAGCCCGATGCGGTGGTGGTGGCGTTCGACCGGCCCGAGCCGACGTTTCGTCACGAGGCCGACCCGTTGTACAAGGCACAGCGCGAAGCAGCGCCCGACATCCTGCGCCAGCAGATGGGATTGGTGCGCGAGGTGCTCGCGGCGCTGAACATCACCGTGCTCGAGCTCGCCGGGTGGGAAGCCGACGACATCCTGGCCACGCTCGCCGAGCAGGCGAAGCAGCAGGGCCACGACGCCATCATCGTCACGGGCGATCGCGACAGCTACCAGCTGGTGCACGATCCGCACGTGAAGGTGATGTACAACAGGCGCGGCGTCAGCGACTACGCGCTGTACGACGAGGCGGGCATCGCCGAGAAGACGGGGGTGACCCCTGCGCTGTACCCGCAGTACGCCGCGCTGCGTGGCGACCCCAGCGACAACCTGGAGGGCGTGCCCGGCGTGGGCGAGAAGACCGCGGCGAAGCTGCTCAACCAGTACGGCAGCCTCGATGGCATCTTCGCTCACGTCGACGAGCAGACCCCGAAGTTGAGGGGCTCGCTGATCGAGCACGAGCAACGCGCGCGCCACAACTTCGAGATGATGACCCTGCGCCGTGATGCGCCCGTCACGGTCGACTTCGGCACGCTCACGGTGGAACCGAACGACGTGGAAGTAAAGCGGTTGTTCGACTTCCTCGAGTTCCGAGCGTTGCACGACCGGCTGTACGAGGCGCTGGCCACGTTCGGCATCGGTGCGGCCGCAGCCGGCGCCGGGCCTTCGTCGTCGGCGGAGGTGTTGGAGGCGGAGGTCACCGACGTGCTCGACGTCGCCGCGGCTGCGGAACTGATCGCCGGCCAGACCACGCTCGACGCCATTCCCGCGTGGTCCGGCGATGCCGGCCGCAGCGACGTCATCGGGCTGGCCGTCGTCACCGATGCCGACAGTGCGGAAGTCGCGTGGCTTCCCGCTCAGGTGGTGCATGCGCCGCAGGTGCTGGAGGCGTTGGGGGCGCACCGCGGCTGGCGCGGCCACAACGCGAAGGCGCTGATGCGCTGGTTGCTCGACCAGGGCGGGGCGGTCCCAGGCCTTCGGCTCGACACGGCCATCGCGGCCTACCTCATCGACCCGGCAGACACTCGCTATGCGTTGCGCGACCTGTTGGCCCGCTACACCCGCTTCCAGCTGCCCGACGACGGCTCCGCCGCCAAGGGCCAACTCGACTTCGGCGGTGGGCCCGACGAGCGCCAGGTCGCGGCACGTGGCGCGCTGGCCGTCGCGCATCTGTCGGCTGCGTTGGAGGCCTCGCTCGACAAGCAGGGCATGGCTGCCCTCTATGCCACCATCGAGAACCCGCTGGTCGGCGTGCTGGCGAAGATGGAGCACGTGGGCATCGCAGTCGACGTGGCCGAACTGACCAAGCTCAACGAGCGTCTCACCGCCGATGTCGAGCGCTTGGGTGCTGTGCTGCAGGAGGTGGTCGGGCGCCCGTTCAACATCAACTCGCCGATCCAGTTGCGCGAGATCCTCTACACCGAGCGCGGGTTGGCACCGGGCAAGAAGACCAAGACCGGCTTCAGCACCGACGCGGCCACGCTCGAGAAGCTGCGCGACGAGTGGCCGGAGTTCATCGACCCGCTGCTGCAGTACCGCGAGGTGGAGAAGCTGCGTGGCACGTATGGCACCGGCCTGCTGGCGGAGGTGGCGCCCGATGGTCGCATCCATGCCACCTTCAACCAGACGGTGGCGCGCACGGGCCGGCTGTCCAGCGACCAGCCCAACCTGCACAACATCCCGGTGCGCAGCGAGGAGGGCAAGCTGTTCCGCAAGGCGTTCATCCCGGCGCCCGGTTGCCAGCTGCTCGTGGCCGACTACAACCAGATCGAGCTGCGCTGCATCGCTCACCTCGCCCAGGACCCTGGGTTGATCGAGGCGTTCACCAGCGGCACCGACATCCACAACGCAACGGCATCGCGGGTGTTCGGCGTCGAACCGGCGGCGGTCACCACCGAGCAGCGGTCGAAGGCGAAGATGGTCTCGTACGGGCTGGCGTACGGCATGGAGGCCTACGGGCTGGCGCAGCGCCTGTCGATTCCGACCAGCGAAGCGGCCGTCATCCTCGATGCCTACTTCGAGGCGTTCCCGAACGTGAAGGCCTACATGGACCGCACCGTGGTCGAGGCCCGCATGCGGGGCTACACCGAAACGCTCTTCGGTCGCCGTCGTCCAATTCCCGAGTTGTCCAACAGCAACTTCCGCATCCGCCAGGCAGGCGAACGCCAGGCGATGAACGCCGGCATCCAGGGGCTCGCAGCCGACATCTTCAAGGTCGCGCTCGTGCGCATCGACGAGGCGCTGGTTGCCGCCGGAGTAGCCAGTCAACTGGTGTTGCAGGTGCACGACGAGGTGCTGGTCGAGACTCCCGAGGCCGAGATGGAGCGCGTCGGACCGCTGGTGATCGACCTCATGCGCGGCGCCGCGCAGCTCGACGTACCGCTCGAGGTCAACGTCGCCTGGGGCAAGACCTGGGCCGCGGGCAAAGGCTGACCGGTCGCCATGGCGAAGGCCAGTCCCGACCATCAGCACTGGTTCGAGCCGATCGCCGCGCATCTGGGGAGCGCGTACCTGCGCTACTCGTTCACCAAGGGCACACGGCAGGAGGTCGACTTCTTGTTCGACGCGCTGCAGCTGCGGCCGGGGCAGCGGGTGCTCGATGTCGGTTGCGGGCCGGGCCGGCACGCGCATGAGCTGGCTCGCCGTGGGCTGATCGTGCACGGCATCGACATCAGCGAACGATTCATCGAGCTTGCCGCTGCAGACGCACCCGACGGTGCGACGTTCCAGCGTCTCGATGCCCGCGACCTGGGCTTCGACGGTGAGTTCGACGCGGTCATCTGTCTCTGCCAGGGCGCGTTCGGGCTGATGACGGCGAATGGCGACGACGAGCGGGTGCTTGCCGCCATGGCCCGGGCGCTGCGACCCGGTGGCCAGTTGGCGCTGAGCGCCTTCAACGCCTACTACGCGGTGAAGTACTTCGCGGCCGGCGACAACCCGGGGGCGACCTTCGACGCTGCCACCGGCGTCAATCACGAGCACACCGAGGTGCGCAACGAGCAGGGCGAGGCCAAGGCCGTCGACCTGTGGACCGGCTGCTACACCCCGCGCGAGCTGCGCGTGCTCTGCCGCGTGGCGGGGTTGACGGTCGACTCGATCAGCAGCGTCGAACCGGGTGGTTACGGCTGGGCCGAGCCCACCACCGAGACGGCTGAATTCTTGGTGATCGCACACCGCAGCTGATGACGCACGGCAAGTGCGCTGGTAGCCTCTCGGGGTCCGGAATCCGCCGGTCTCCTAGGTTTTTGTTCGAAAGCGATCGTCCCTTGTCCGATACCTCTACAACCTTCTTGACGTCCGGTGCCTGGGGCACCTTCGATGAAGAGGGCAACTACACCCCCCGCCAGATCGTGTCCGACGACCTCGGCATGTCGTTCTCCGAAGCCATCGAAGGCACCATGGTCTCCGTCGAGGACGGCCAGCTGGTCAACGGCATCGTCGTCAAGATCGACAAAGACGAAGTGCTGCTCGACATCGGGTACAAGAGCGAAGGTGTCATCCCGTCGCGCGAGCTCAGCATCCGCAACGATGTCGACCCGCACGAGATCGTCACCCTCGGCGAGTCCATCGAAGCGCTGGTGCTCACCAAGGAAGACAAAGAGGGCCGTCTGGTCCTGTCCAAGAAGCGGGCGCAGTACGAGCGTGCGTGGGGCACCATCGAGAAGATCAAGGAAGCCGAAGGCACCGTCGAGGGCCCGGTCATCGAAGTGGTCAAGGGCGGTCTCATCGTCGACATCGGCCTGCGTGGCTTCCTGCCCGCATCGCTGGTCGAGCTGCGCCGTGTGCGCGATCTCGTGCCGTACGTCGGCAAGATCGTCCAGGCCAAGATCATCGAGCTCGACAAGAACCGCAACAACGTGGTGCTCAGCCGTCGCGCCTTCCTGGAGGAGACGCAGAAGGAGAGCCGCGACAGCTTCCTCACCAACCTCAAGCCGGGCGAGATCCGCGAGGGTGTCGTCAGCAGCGTGGTGTCGTTCGGTGCCTTCGTCGACCTCGGTGGCATGGATGGTCTCATCCACGTCAGCGAGCTGTCGTGGAAGCACGTCGATCACCCGGGCGCCGTGGTCACCGTTGGCGACAAGGTCACCGTGCAGGTGCTCGATGTCGACTTCGATCGCGAGCGCATCAGCCTGTCGCTGAAGGCAACCCAGCAGGATCCGTGGCAGGAGTTCGCCGGCTCGCACGAAGTGGGCCAGCTGGTCTACGGCCGGGTCACCAAGCTGGTGCCGTTCGGTGGCTTCGTGCAGGTGGGCGAAGGCATCGAGGGTCTGGTGCACATCTCCGAGATGAGCACGCACCACGTCGACTCGCCCGAGCAGGTCGTCACGCCGGGCGAGGAGCTGTGGGTGAAGATCATCGATCTCGACCTCGCTCGCCGTCGCATCAGCCTGTCGATCAAGCAAGCCGCCGAAGGCGGCGAGCTGGCCGAGGAGTACCGTTCGCACTTCGAGATCGACGAGCACGGCAACTGGGCCGCCGGCGGCGACGATGCCGAGCGCGAGGCCGCGTGGGCCGAGTACTACGAGGAGAACCCGGGCGAGGCCCCGCCGGCCGCCGACGGTGCCGAGGCAGCCGCGCCGGCCGTCGCCGACGTCGAGGCCGTTGCCGACGCCGAAGTGGTCGAGGCGCCGGAAGCCTGATCCGTACCGATTCGCAGTGATGGCACGGCCGTGAGGCCGTGCCATCGTGCGTTTTCAGGTGAGTTTGACGATGCCCATCTTGACGGCCATCAGCACCGCCTGCGTGCGATCGCGAGCATTGAGCTTGTCGTAGATCGAGGCGAGGTGGTTCTTCACGGTGCGATGGCTGATGTAGAGCCGCTCGGCGATCTCGTTGGTGCCCAGACCATCGGCGACGAGCTGCAGCACCTCTTCCTCGCGAGTGGAGATGATGCCGTCGGTTTCACGTCGTGCTTCCTTGAGCAAGGCCTCGGCAAGGTGCGGCGACATCGGCCGATCGCCATTGGCCGCGAGGCGCACGGCTTCGGCGACCTCGCTCACCGATGAGTCCTTGGTGACGTAACCGACTGCGCCCGCCTTGAGGGCGTTGTCGAACACTTCGCGGTCGATGTGCATGGTGAGCATCACCACCCGCATCTCGCTTCTCGCTGCCAGCAGCTGGCGGGTGGCGTCGATGCCGTCGACCTTGGGCATCGAGACGTCCATCAGCACCACGTCGGGTCGCAGTGCCAGTGCGATGCGGACACCTTCCTCGCCGTCGGCCGCTTCGCCGATGACATCGATGCCCTCCGCTTCCAGGGCGCGCCGCAGCGCTTGGCGCAGCATCGTGTGATCATCGACCAGAACCACGGACAGTGCCATCAGCGTGCTGAGTCTCCTAGGTGAAGGTCGAGGCGCACTTCCGTACCGCCCGTGGAGAGCGACTTGACGGTGAGCTCGGCCTCGATGCGATGCGCCCGTTCGCGCATGCCGACGAGACCGTAACTGTCGGGTCGCGCGCCCGTGGCATCGAGACCGATGCCGTCGTCGCGAACAGTGATCTGCAGTGCAGAGCCGTTTCGCCGCCCGGCGACCAGCAGGTGGGTGGCTCGCGAATGTCGCTCGGCGTTGACGATGGCTTCGCGAACGATCTGCCACAGCTCGCGTTCCATCATCTGCGGCAGGCGTTCGCCCAACCGGAGGTCGGTGGCCGTGTGGATGCCGCTGCGCTGCTCGACGCGCTGCAGGAACTCGGCCGTGGTGGCCGCGAGATCGCGGTGGTCGGTGACTTCCGTGCGCAGGTCGTACAGCGTGTCGCGCACTTCGGTGACCGCGGCCGAGACCTGCTCGCGCAGCTCACGCAGCACGGGCTCGATCTCCCCACCATCGACCGCCACGGCGAGTGCGCGATCGACCTCGAACCCGATCATGGCCAGCGACGAGCCGACATGATCGTGCAGCTCGCGAGCGATGCGCGAGCGTTCTTCGTCGGCGGCCAGCGTGCGGATGCGGCGGAACATGCGGGCGTTGTCGATGGCGATGCCGAACGGCTCGCTGAGGCCGTGCACCACCTCCGCCTGCTGCTGCCCGAACGCACCGGGTGTGGAGGTCTCGACCGCGATGAACCCCACCAACGCACCGCGCGCGCGGAGCGCGGCGTACAGCCCGCTGCGGGCACCGGCGCACACGCCGTCGCCCTTGCCGAGGTCGTCGATGCGAATGGTCTTCATCGACTCGGCGGCCTGGCGCAGCCCCGATGGCAGGTGATCGAGCGGGTGCGCGCCCGCTGTCTCGGCGCCCTGCGTACGCACGGGAGTCGCGCTGCGCGTGATCGGGTCGACGAGGTACACGGTGAGCAGGTCGTGCTGCACCATGCTGCGCAGCCGCCCGACGGTGGAGTCGAGCACTTCCTCCAGGTCGAGTGACGCCGGCAGGGTCTGAGCCACTCGCTGCAGCGCGAACAGCAACGAGTTCGCCTCTGCCAGCCTGCTCACCCGGTCGAGCGCGAAACGTTGTTGGCGAGCGGCGTCGTGCGCTGCGCGGTGCGCCAGCCCGCTGGTGAACGCCACCAGGCCGAGCAACCCCACCCAGAGCGCGCCGTCTTGCAGGCCTTGCCGCACACCAACGTTGGGGACGTGCTGCACGGTGACGACGGCGACCGCGGCGACGGCGAGCTGAGCACTGAACGCACCGCCGGCGGCGAACCCGGCGAGCATGCCGGTGGGCACCAGGAACAGCACGAACGGAGACGCCCATGCGCCGCTCAACAAGATGGCGGCGGTGACACCGGCCAGTTCGATGACGATGCGGAGGCGCACCTTGGCGTCGTTGCGGTACGCCACGGGCCGGCGGCAGGCCACCGCCGTGAACACGGCGGCTGCGGCGGTGATGGCGACCAGGCTCCAGTTGTGCCAGGAGAGGCTCGGCTGTGCGCGCACGACGGCGCCGGCCAGCGCGGCCAGCCGGAACGGCCACAGCGGCGCGGCGTTGAGGGTGGGGCTGACGGTGGGCGGCGGCTGGTGGCGAGCGCGCCGGTCGACGCCGCCCGGCGGCGTGCGACTGGAACTGCGCCGCTCGACGAGCGGCCACCCCACCGATGTGGGGTCGGTGCCCGGCGAACCGGGCAGTTCGTCGGTGTCGTCGGCCACGGGCCAGAGCCTACTTGCGGCGGCAACCTACACTTCCGCTCATGATCCTGGTGGGGCTGACTGGTGGCATTGGTTCCGGCAAGTCGACGGTCAGCGCCGCGCTGGCTGCTCGCGGTGCTGTCATCGTCGATGCCGACCAGGTGGTGCGCGACGTGCAGCAGCCGGGGTCGCCGGTGCTGGCCAAGTTGGCCGAGCGGTTCGGTGCGCAGGTGATTGCCGCCGACGGCTCGCTCGATCGGCCGGCGCTGGCGGCCATTGCGTTTGCCGACCCCGACGCGCTGAAGGACCTGAACGGCATCGTGCACCCGGCAGTCGGCGCGGAGATGAACCGGCAGGTGATGCAGCACGTCGCCTCCGAGCGGGTGGTGGTGCTCGACATCCCGCTGCTCACCGAGAACCCGCGTGAGGGTCTGCAAGGCAAGATCGTCGTCGACGTTCCGCTGGAGACCCAGGTCGATCGCCTCGTGCGCTTCCGCGGCTTCGACGAAGCCGACGCACGGGCGCGCATCTCACGCCAGGCGACGCGCGAGCAGCGCCTCGAGGGTGCGGGCTTCGTGGTCGACAACAGTGGCGACACGGCCGCGCTGGCGCCGCAGATCGAGCAGTTGTGGCGTTGGCTGCAGTCGCTGCCGCAGCTGCCCGCCGACTACCAGTTCGCCGGTCGCAAGGACGGCGTCGACAAGGACGGCGTCGACAAGGACGGCGTCGACAAGGACGGGGCCGCGCCTACAGCCTGACCCGGCCGACGATCTCGTCGTCGTCGATGTCGCCGGTGGGCACGAAGCCGTGGGCGAGGTAGAACGGTTCAGGTGAACCGGGGCCTTGGCCCCAGCTGGTGGTGAGCGTCGTGTGGCCCCACTCGCGAAGTTGAGCGCACAGCACTGCCAGCACTCGGGTGCCGAGGCCCCTTCGTTGGTGCATGCGGTCGATCAGCAGGCGCCACATGTACGGCTCGGGGTGGTGGTCGGTCACCATTGCCAGCATCAGGAACCCGACTCGTTCGCCGTCGGCCAGCACACCCCGCATCCACGGCACGACCGGCGCTCCGTCGATCACCTCCGGGAACAGCGCGTCGCGGAACGACAACGCCATCGGCGAGACGAAGCGCTCCTGGGAGTGGTGAGTGCGCAGGCGGCCCCAGAGGTAGGCGTCGTCGGGCGTGATCTCGACGAGCTCGACCTCAGCCGCCGGCGTGCGGGGTCGCACCTTCCACGCAGCACGATCCGCAGCGAGCAACGCGTACCGTAGGTCGTCGACCCACTCGCCGCGTATCAGCTCCGCCTCGCGGGCGAGGCTCTCGAACGTGAACCCGAGCGCCTCCAGCACGCGCATCGATGGCACGTTCTCCGGGTCGAGCGTCGCCACGAAGCGGTGCACGCCGGCGACGCAGAGCGCGTCGACGACTGCGCCGGCGGCCTCGGTGGCGTAGCCCTTCCCGTGGTGCGCGCCGGCAAACGTGTAGCCCAGCGTGGCGAACATGCCGCCGCCGCGCAGCTCGACAGCCACATCGCCGACCACCTCGCCAGTTGCTGTCAACTCGACGGCGAGGCCGACCCAGTGGCCATCCGTTGGGCCGTCCAGCTCGGCCTGGCGGTCGATGCTGCGCTGCGCAGCGGCTTTGGTGTACGGCATCTCCCAATCCTGGAAGTGGGCGATGGTCGGGTCCGCTCGGTACGCGTGAACCGGCCCAAGATCGGGCTGGCGCATCATGCGAATGGTGAGGCGTTCCGTGCGCAGCGGCAGCATGGCTCGGACAGTAGTGCCGTGTCGGCCGACGTTCGCCTGGTTTGGACGCCATCGCCCACAGTGACGTCCGGGGAGCCGATGGTTTCCGGGCGTCATCCGTCCCAGCTCGGCCTCCGGGCGTCATTCGTCCCGGCGTGCGAGACAAGTCACGCCCAGTTGGTGCGCACCGCCGCCTCCCGCGTGCTTCCGGGTGTGCCCGGAAGCCGACGTCGCACGCTGACGCGCTGCGGAGTGCCGCGTGGCTCGGGCTCTCGCGACGCAGGATTGGTGGCCGCACGAACACCCGTTCGCCGGGTAGGCTGCGCAACGTGCCCGAGTTCAAGGTCGAGTCCCTCTTCCAGCCGGCTGGCGACCAGCCGCAGGCCATTGCCAAGTTGGCCGAGGGCATCGAGCGCGGCGATCGCTTCCAGACCCTGCTGGGCATCACCGGCTCCGGCAAGAGCGCCACCATCGCCTGGACCATCGAAGCCACCCAGCGGCCCACGCTCATCCTCGCCCCCAACAAGTCGCTGGCCGCGCAGCTCACGCAGGAGATGCGCGAGTTCTTCCCCAACAACCGGGTGGAGTACTTCGTCAGCTACTACGACTACTACCAGCCGGAGGCCTACATGGCCGCCAGCGACACGTACATCGAGAAGGACTCGTCGGTCAACGACGAGATCGATCGGCTGCGTCACTCGGCCACCGCCGCGCTGCTCACGCGGCGCGACACCATCGTGGTCGCCTCCGTCAGCTGCATCTACGGCATGGGCGATCCCGCGGAGTATCGCGGGCAGCTGCTCGAGCTGCACACCGGGGTCGACTACGACATGCGCAGCATCCTGCGCCGCTTGGTCGACCTGCAGTTCGATCGCAACGACATCGCGCTCGGGCGCGGCAAGTTCCGCGTGCGGGGCGACACCATCGAGGTGCATCCGGCCTACGACGAGACCGTGCTGCGCATCGAGATGTTCGGCGACACCGTCGACCGCATCACCACCATCGATCCACTCACCGGCGAGACGCTCAACGACATGAGCCAGGTGATGGTCTTCCCGGCCACGCACTACGTCGCCGGCGAAGAGCGCATGCGCAAAGCGGTCATCGGCATCGAGGCCGAGCTGCAAGAGCGGCTCGCCTGGTTCGAGGCCAACGGCAAGCTGCTCGAGGCGCAGCGCCTGCGCATGCGCACGCAGTACGACCTGGAGATGATGGCCGAGGTGGGGTACTGCAACGGCATCGAGAACTACAGCATGCACATCGATGGTCGCGTCACCGGGCAACCGCCGTTCACCCTCATCGACTACTTCCCGAAAGACTTCCTGCTCGTCATCGATGAGAGCCACGTGGCCGTGCCGCAGTTGCACGGCCAGTACCTGGGCGACCTCAGCCGCAAAGACATCCTGGTCGAGCACGGCTTCCGCCTGCCCAGTGCGCGCGACAACCGCCCGCTGCGCTTCGAGGAGACGCTCGAGCGCATCAACCAGTGCGTGTTCGTGTCGGCCACGCCTTCCCCGTACGAGATCTCGCACAGCGTGCAGGTGGTCGAGCAGATCGTGCGCCCCACCGGCCTCGTCGACCCGGAGGTCATCGTCAAGCCCACCAAGGGGCAGATCGACGACCTCATCGAGAACATCAACACGCGGCTCACCATGGGCGACCGCGTGCTGGTCACCACCCTCACCAAGAAGATGGCGGAAGACCTCACCGACTACCTGCTCGAGCAGGGCCTGCGGGTGCGCTACCTGCACAGCAACATCGACACCATCCAGCGCATCGAGATCCTGCGCGCGTTGCGGCTGGGCGAGTTCGACGTGCTGGTGGGCATCAACCTCCTCCGCGAAGGCCTCGACCTTCCCGAGGTGTCACTGGTCAGCATCCTCGATGCCGACAAGGAGGGCTTCCTGCGCAGCGAGACCTCGCTCATCCAGATGATCGGCCGAGCAGCACGCAACGTCGACGGCCAGGTCGTGATGTACGCCGACAAGATCACGCCCAGCATGACCAAGGCCATCGACGTCACGCGCGAGCGACGCGCCCGCCAGATCGCTTACAACCTCGAGAACGGCATCAACCCGCAGACCATCCGCAAGGCGGTCGGCGACATCCTCTCGCTGCTGCGCCCCGACGATTCGGCCCCGGTGCCCGGCAAGGGCAACCGCCGCAATCGCGAGCGCGAGAAGGTGCAGCGCGAGTTGAAGACCATGCCGCAGCAGGAGCTGGCTCGTCTCATCCAGACGCTGGAGGAAGAGATGCACGAGGCGGCCGCCGAGCTGAAGTTCGAGTACGCCGCCCGCTTGCGCGACGAGGTCAACGAGCTTCGCCGCGAGCTGCGCGACGCCGGCTGATCACGCTGTCAGAACGTGCTCACCAGCGGCGCCGACAGCACCGTCGCCATCGAATCCGCCGGCTGCGGCACGGCGAACAGGTAGCCCTGGCCGAGGCGACAGCCCATGCGCACCAGGCGATCGCACTGCAACTGGGTCTCGATGCCCTCCGCGATCACCGTCAGCCCGGTCTCGGTGGCGAGCGCGATCATCGCCTTCACGACGATGCTCTCCCGCTCGCCGTTCACCACTTGGCCGGTGAACCGGCGATCCAGCTTGACGCCGCTCACCGGCAGCGTGGTCAGCGTCTCGAGTGACGCAAAGCCGGTGCCGAAGTCGTCGAGCATCAGCTGCACGCCCATCTCGGCGATGGCGAACAGCTCGTCGCGCACCTCCGGCGGCAGCTCGAAGGTCTGCCGTTCGCTGAGCTCCAGCGAGAGCGCCTGCGGCGGCAGGCCGTGGTGCGCAAGCCGCTCGAGCACGGCGTCGTGCAGCGAGTTCACCGGCTTCGTGTCGAACTCGAAGTTCACCGCCAGCTGCAAGTCGGGAACGATCTGACGGAACTCGACCAGCTTCTCCAGCCCATCGTCGAGAATGCGGTCGAACAGCGCGCCCAGCAAGCCGGCCTGCTGCAGCAGCGGCAGGAACTGGTCGGGTTCCCGGATGCCGTCGGGGGAGTGCCAGCGGGCGAGTGCCTCGACGGTCACCACGGTGCCGGTGCGCAGGTCGACGATCGGTTGGAAGTAGGCGCGGATGGCACCGCACTCGAGAGCGACGATCAGCGCAGCGGTCTTGTCCGCGTCGGCCGTCGCCGATTCACGAGCGGATTGCCCGGCCTCGATGTCGGCATCGGCCATCGAGATGGCCCCGTCGAAACCGGCCTCCGGGCGGCGCCTGCCGATGCCGATGGTTGCGGCGACCTCCGACGTCTCGAGCGCCTGGCGGGTGACCCGTTCCAGTTCGGTCACCTCGTGGTCGCTGACCCCGATCATCAATGCGCCGAGCCGGTTGCCGCTGACGTGAGCGCCGAAGTGGCGGCCGCCGAGCACCTCACGCACCACGGTCCCGGCGATTCGAAGGTGCTCGTCGCCCGCAGAGTGACCGTGCAGTTCGTTGCTGCGCTCCAGGCCATGCAGCTCGATCAGCATCACCGCGGCCGGCTCGCCGAACTCGCGGCAGAACTGCTCGTCGCGGCGTAGGCGTTGCTCCCAGCCCTGGCGAGTGGCGAGCCCGGTGAGCGGGTCGGACAACCCGCTGCTCAGTTCGGTGACCCGGCGCTCGCGCGCCAAGGTTGCCTCGGCAGCGGCCAGTGCGCCGAGCAGGATGGCGAAGACACGCGCCTGGGTCGACGCATGCTCGAGATCGATCGAAGGATCGCGGTCGTCGAAGCCGACCAACTCGCCGAAGGGCTGACCATCGGGAAAGGTGATGGGAACCGCGATCCGGAACGGTGCGCCCTGGCCGGCCGCTGCATCCAGCGAGACGTGCGCGCGCAGCGAGCCACGAGTGTCATCGACGACCAGCGTGTGGCTGCCGTGCGAATCCGCCCGGCACACAGCCCAACTGCCCAGCCCAGACGTGGTGGAGAGGTGTTCCAGAACTCGCTGTGCCGCACGCGAGAACGTCGTGTCGTGGCTGGCGCCGATGGTCATGGAACTTGTATCGGCACGTTGAGCAGGGAACTTCAGCCAGTCTTGAGGCTTGTGCGAGCGATCGGCAACGATGGGGAACAGGTGTTCGCTTTCGTGGTAGGCTGCCGACGTGCCGCATCGTTTCCGCCCCGCAGTCAGCAGTCCGCCCACCTGCTCCCGCCGAGCCGCTGTCGCGCCTCGGTAGCCTCGCCGCCATGCCCGCTGCCCCGTCATCGAAGAGCGACGTGCCCAAGATCATCGTGCGCGGCGCGCGCGAGCACAACCTGAAGAACGTCAGCATCGAGATCCCGCGCGACCGGCTGGTGGTGTTCACCGGCCTGTCCGGCTCCGGCAAGAGCAGCCTCGCCTTCGACACCATCTACGCCGAGGGTCAGCGCCGGTACGTCGAGTCGCTCAGCGCATACGCACGCCAGTTCCTGGGCCAGATGGACAAGCCCGACGTCGACGTCATCGAGGGCCTGTCGCCGGCCATCTCCATCGACCAGAAGAGCGCCAGCCGCAACCCGCGCTCCACGGTGGGCACCATCACCGAGGTCTACGACTACCTGCGGTTGCTGTTCGCCCGCATCGGTGTGCAGCACTGCGCCAACGACGGCACTCGGCTGCAACGGCAAACCCCGTCGCAGATCGTCGATCGCATCCTGCTGCTGCCCGACGGCACTCGCTTCCAGGTGCTGGCGCCCGTCGTACGGGGCCGCAAGGGCGAGTACAGCACCTTGCTCGACGACCTGGCCGGGCAGGGCTTCGTGCGGGCGCGCATCGACGGCGAGATCGTCGACATCGCCGAGTTCCTCAAGCGCGACGAGAAGCTGGCGCGTTACGAGCAGCACCGCATCGAGATCATCGTCGACCGGCTGGTGCGGCGCGACGGCATCGAGCGGCGGCTCACCGACTCGCTGGAAACGGCGCTGAAGCTGGCCGACGGCGTCGCCGAGATCGAGCTGTTCGCCACCAAGGACGCTGCTGGCGGAGATGCCGTGGAGGGCGAGACGCTCACCTTCAGCCAGCACCTGGCGTGCCCGAAGTGCGGCACCAGCTACGACGAGCCGGCGCCGCGCAACTTCTCGTTCAACTCTCCCTACGGCGCGTGCGAGGCGTGCGACGGCCTCGGCACCACCTTCGAGGTCGACCCCGAGCTGCTCATCCCCGACCACGACCTGTCCATCAACGCGGGCGCCATCGCACCCTGGCGCACCAGTAGCACCCAGTACTTCACGCGCATGCTCGAGGCCGTCGCCGACGAGTACGGCATCGATCTCGATGCGCCCTACGGTGCGCTCAACGCCAAGCAGCAGAAGGTCATCCTGTACGGCGTCGAAGGCAACCTGAAGGTCAAGTACAAGAACCGCTACGGGCGCACCCGCGAGTACTCCACGGCGTACGAGGGTGTGGTGCCGTGGCTCAATCGCCGCCGCGCTGGTGCCGAGAGCGACTGGGCCCGCGAGCAGTACGAGGGCTACATGCGCGAGGTGCCGTGCCCGAAGTGCAACGGCGCGCGGCTCAAGCCCTCCACGTTGGCGGTCACCATCAACGACAAGAACATCTCCGAGATCTGCGAGATGGCAATCGGCGACTCGTCCAACTTCCTCGCCGCGCTCGAGCTCAGCGAGCGCGATCGCATGATCGCCGAGCGCGTCACCAAGGAGATCAACGCGCGCTTGGGCTTCTTGCTCGACGTCGGGCTCGACTACCTGTCGCTGTCGCGCAACGCGGGCACGCTGGCCGGTGGTGAGGCGCAACGCATTCGCCTCGCCAGCCAGATCGGCAGCGGTTTGGTGGGCACGCTCTACGTGCTCGACGAACCATCGGTGGGGCTGCACCAGCGCGACAACCGGCGCCTCATCGACACGCTGCTTCGTCTGCGCGATCTGGGCAACACCGTGCTGGTCGTCGAGCACGACGAGGACACCATTCTCGAGGCCGACTGGATCGTCGACATCGGCCCCGGCGCCGGCGAGCACGGTGGCGAGGTCGTCTACAGCGGCCCGGTGAAGGGCATCCTCAAGTCGAAGGCGTCGGTCACCGGCCAGTACCTCAGCCGCAAGCGAACCATCCCCGTACCCCAGCAGCGTCGTTCGCCCGGGCTCGACTGGCTCGAGATCCAGGGTGCCAAGGAGCACAACCTGCGCAACCTCGATGTGCGCATCCCCCTGGGGTGCTTCGTCGCCGTCACCGGCGTCAGCGGCAGCGGCAAGAGCACGCTGGTGCGCGACATCCTGCTGCCGGTGATGATGCAGAAGATCTACAAGTCGAAGAGCGCCGCCGGTCGCCACAAGAGCATCAAGGGCATCGAGATGCTCGACAAGGTGATCGACATGGACCAGTCGCCCATCGGTCGTACGCCGCGCAGCAACCCGGCCACGTACACCGGTGTCTTCGACAACGTGCGCAAGCTGTTCGCCACCACCGCCGAGGCGAAGGTGCGCGGGTACCTTCCCGGTCGGTTCAGCTTCAACGTCTCGGGTGGCCGCTGCGAGGCATGCAGCGGCGATGGCACCATCAAGATCGAGATGCACTTCCTGCCCGACGTGTACGTGCCGTGCGAGGTGTGCAAGGGGGCTCGCTACAACCGCGACACGCTCGACATCCAGTTCAAGGGCAAGAACATCGCCGAGATCCTCGACATGCCGGTGGCCGAGGCGGTCGACTTCTTCGCCAACCAGCCGGCCATCCACCGCTACATGCGCACGCTCATGGATGTCGGTCTCGGCTACGTGCGGTTGGGTCAATCGGCCCCCACGTTGTCGGGTGGCGAGGCGCAGCGGGTGAAGCTGTCCACCGAGCTGGCCAAGCGCAACACCGGGCACACCATCTACTTGCTCGACGAGCCCACCACCGGCTTGCACTTCGAAGACGTGCGGCGCTTGCTCACCGTGCTCTCGCGGCTGGTCGATCAGGGCAACACGGTGCTGGTCATCGAGCACAACCTCGATGTCATCAAGACCGCCGACTGGATCATCGACCTGGGGCCGGAAGGCGGCAGCGGTGGTGGCCTGCTGGTTGCCGAAGGTAGCCCGGAGGCGGTTGCAAAGGTAGACGGAAGCCACACCGGAAGGTTCCTCAAGCCGTTGCTTGACGGTTGATCCGCGAGAGGGTCGGTGCTACCCTGCCGCCCGTGACCAAGACTGCGTTGAACATCGACAAAGAAAAGGTGCTGCGTGCCGCAGAGGTCCTGGGTACCCAGGGCACCACGGCAACCATCGACGCTGCCTTGACCGACATCATCGCTCGCGATGCGCGGGCCAAGCTGGTCGAGCGCATGCGCCGCCTCACGCCGGAGCAGCGCGACGCGATCCTCCACAGCTGGGACTGACGTGGCGACGCATCTCATCGACAAGTCAGCATGGGCACGGCTCGGCGACGATGGCGTCGCCGAACGGTGGTCGGGTCCGCTCGCGGCCGGCCGTGTGGCCGTCACCGGCGTCGGCATGCTCGAGATACTGGTCTCGTCGACATCGGGTGCCGACTTCGTCGATGCGCGCTTCGAGCTCAGCATGATGCCTCGTGTGGCAGTCACCGAGCAGATCATCGACCGTGCGCTCGACGTACAGGGCGAAATGGCCGGCCGCGGCACGCATCGTGCGCCCTCGCCGGCAGATCTCGTCCTGGCGGCGTGTGCCGAGGCCAACGGGCTCACCGTGTTGCACTACGACAAAGACTTCGACCTCATCGCCGAGGTCACCGGGCAGCCAGTGCAGTGGGTGGCGCCGGCAGGTTCGGTCTCGTGACCGACGTTCCACTGGTGGTCGACCCCATCGCCGACCACTCGCTGCTGCAGCGCCGCACGCTCGTGACGCTCCGCCTTGCACAGGTGCCCGGGCAGGCCGCGGTCGCCGGTGTCGTGGCAGTCGGCGCGTTGCTGGCCAAAGATCTGTTGCACGGCCAGGATCGATTCGCCGGCTCCGGCGGCGCCGCCTTCACGCTGGGTTCGGCCTTCCTGGCGGTGCCCCTGTCGGCGTTCATGCGCCGCAACGGCCGCCGGCCGGGGTTGAAGTTCGCGTTCGGCCTCGGTGCGGTCGGCGCCGTCATCGCCGGCATCGGTGGGCAACTGCGATCGTTTCCGCTGTTCCTGTTGGGCATGCTCTGCTTCGGTGGGGCGCAGGCGGCCACGCTGCAGGGTCGCTACGTGGCCGCCGACCTCGCTCGGGAGAGCGACCGAGCGCAGGCCATCGCCAGCGTCGTGGTCGTCGGCACGCTCGGCGCGGTGTTCGGGCCCGTCCTGACGCCGTGGGAGAAGCGGGCCGGCCAGGCCGTGGGGCTCGACCAGTTCATCGGGCCGTTCTTCTTCGCGGCGCTGCTGCTGCTGGTGGCGATGGCCGTCATCGCTCGCCGGCTGCACCCGGATCCGCTGGCGGTGAACGGCGAGCTCGACCCGCACGCCGAGCGAGTTCGCCCGCTGCGGCAGGTTCGCATCTCGGCGGCGGTCATCCGCAGCAACCGGCTGGCCACCCTCGGGTTGGTGGCGATGGTCGTCTCGCAGACCACGATGGTGGCCGTGATGACGATGACCCCGTCGCACATGAAGGACCACGACCAGGCCGATCTGTCGGCCTACGTGATCGCCCTGCACATCGCCGGCATGTATGCCTTCGCCCCCTTCGTCGGCCGGTTCGTGGGTCGTGTCGGGCAGGTGCCCGCCGTGATGGTCGGCTCGGTGGTGCTCGGCGCGGGCACGGTCGTGTCGGTCGTCGCGGGTTACGTGCCGTCGCTCATCTTCGTCGGGCTGTTCCTCCTCGGTGTCGGCTGGAACATCGGCCTCATCGCCGGCAGCAGCATGCTCACCGGCGCGGTGCCGGGCAACGCTCGGGTCGAGGTGCAGGGCACCGCCGACCTCACGATGAGCTTCTGCGGCGGCATGGCCGCGTTCGCCTCCGGCTTCGTGAAGCAGGCGTGGGGCTTCCACATGCTGGCCAACGCCGCCACGTTGCTCGCCGGGCTGCTGTTGGTGGTGGCGTACACGCACTCGCTGCGCACCCGCCTTGCCGTG
>Ga0138256_10000779_pt1 | contig 34288 bp, 32 predicted proteins | sample KNB2016incub_MG_FD_105486 | JGI IMG/M metagenome (GOLD analysis project Ga0138256, IMG submission 105486) | Active sludge microbial communities from wastewater in Klosterneuburg, Austria - KNB2014incub_MG | ecosystem: Engineered > WWTP > Activated sludge > Unclassified | place: Austria... | reverse complement strand
GACTCTCAGGCCGAGCCATCACCAGCATCCTTGCTTATACAATAGTCAAACCACTCAACCACCAGTATAAACTATTCCGCACAGAATTGTTATACCACTTTATTTGTGTTCGGGTGCTTATGGTTACCAATTCCTCGATCATCTCGTCGAGGGAAGATACGCCGGAGTGTTCTGGCATGTGACCGGCCTGCATTGGTACGATCTTTCTACTGATCCGCCGAGCTATCAGGGCAATCATCCTACCGGACTCTTCGGCATGACCGAAGGGCTTGTCCCGTTCGCTGATGGGTTGCTGGCAACACGAGGCGGTGGCTACGTCCGATTTAATTTTGAGGAGAGCGGAGAGTTCACGGAATTACCCATTCAGCGGGGTCCGGAAATCAATCTCGTGGGCCAGCCGACCATCTTTGAGAACTACCTCAATGTGGCCGACCGGGTTCACGGTACTGTTTCCATTGTTGATCTCTTAGAGCCACCAATGAATCACGATCCACCTCCCTACCCGCATATTTTGAGTGCAACGCAGCCCTTGTCTCATTTCAATCGCCCAGCTTCGCTGCGGCCACGGAATCCTGGAGCCACCATGAAACGCTTAGCTTGGTTTGCAGTATGTTTTATGTCTGTCGTTTCCGCCTCTGCTGCGGAGTTTTATGTTTCGCCGGACGGTTCGGACGAGAATCCCGCGAGCGTCACCGCGCCAGTTAAGTCGCTAGAAAAAGCACGCGACCTGGCTCGACTGGCACGCAAGACAAAGCCGGACGGAACCTATCCAGATTTTACTCCATCCGGGCAAAGATTACCGGCTAGGGTTTCGAACCGATTCCGCTGGACAAGATCGGCTTCTACGAAGACGACGCCAGCGCTACCTAGCCCATCCAGGAAGGCCGAAGGCGTCCGCGAACACCCCGAATGGCTCCGATCCGTTCCGATCGGCGATTGAATGCATGCGTTTAGCATCGATCGAGAAATAGTTGCCGCATTTTGTGTGGTAGGACAGGCTTCCAGCCTGTCCGTTTGCAGAAGACAGGCTGGAAGCCTGTCCTACTTAGTGATCGAGCGATCCTTAGTATCGCCCAAACAATGAGTGTCGCGTTTTGTAGTGGACGAGAGATTTTGGTATCTTGTGGGAGTGGTGTTTTGGCGTCGGTTTCCGAACGACCCCCAGCGAAGAAGAGGCAATGACATGTTCTTACAGACCCTCCGGTGCGCCGCTTGCGGCAATCCTCAACTTTTGGCATTCCTGTGTCTGGTCTGCTGCGCTGCCAGTGTTCCGGCCCAGGAGGTAGCGGCTCAGCGGCTGAGGGGTAATGCCTCAGGTTTCGCGATCTACGTATCGACCGTGGGTAACGACACGTGGTCGGGACGGCTTGGCGAACCCAACGTGGATGGGACGGACGGTCCGCTGGCCTCCGTCCAACGGGCTCGTGATATCATTCGTGAAACCAAGGCATCGGGCGGGTTGACGACGCCGGTGACCGTCGTGTTGCGAGGTGGCGTCTATCCGCAGACCGAGCCGATTGTCTTCACGGCGGCGGACTCGGGGACAAAGGAGTGCCCCATTACCTACCAAGCTTATCCCGACGAGCAGCCGATCCTCAGTGGCGGACACGTGATCCAAGGCTGGCAAGCCGATGACAGTGAACAGAGCCGGACCCGATGCGAGGGGAAACTGTGGCGAGTTTCTGTCCCGGCAACAACGACAGGCGGCAAGCGAAGCTTTAACCAACTATTTGTCAACGGCCAGCGCCGAACACGGGCCAGGGTTCCCAACAAGGGCTCGTTCCTACGCACGGACGGCCCTGCCTCCAAAGGCAATTCTCGTGAATTCTATTTCCACGAGGGTGATGTGAAAGAATGGGATGATTTACGCGAAGTGATCTTCGTTGTCTATCATTCCTGGGAGACATCGATCCATCATGTCCGTTCCGTGGATAACGAGGCTTGCCTGGTCGAGTTGCATGAATCAGCACCTTGGGCTATGGGGCAATGGGAGCGGCAGCAGCGGTACTATGTCGAGAACGTTTTCGAGGAATTGGACGAGCCCGGTGAGTGGTATTTGAACCGAGTCACGGGCACGCTCCACTACTATCCTATGCCGGGCGAAACGATGGCGGAGGTCGAGGTCGTTGCCCCAGAGCTAACATCGACGCTCGTCAACTTCAACGGGGATGCTGCGAAAGATCAAGTCATCGAGCACCTGCACTTCCGCAGCATTTCATTCTTGCATTCCAACGCGAATTTGAGCCGGTTGCAAAACCCCGGCCAGGGCGAGATCTACCAACCTGGGCTGATCATGGCGACCGGATTGCGTCACGCGAGCTTCGAGAACTGCACGATTGCCCATACCGGCGCTCACGGAATTTGGCTGGCCGCCGGCTGTGAAGACAACCGTGTCGAGCGTTGCCACATCCATGATCTCGGCGGTGGCGGCGTTTACATCGGTCGCGGCTGGGGGGTGCAAGAGGCAACTCTGCCGCAAGGAATCGTCCTGGACAACAATTTCATCCACGATGGCTCGTACCTGTTTCACGGTGCCCATGGCGTCTGGATCGGCAAGAGTTCCTACAACAAGGTTACTCACAACGAGATTTCCAACTTCGACTACTCGGGAATCTCCTGCGGCTGGTCGTGGGGCTTTCAGCCCAGCTCCGCTCACCACAATCTCCTCGACTACAACCATATCCATCACCTCGGCAATGGCGATGGACTCAGTGACATGGGAGGCATCTACACGTTGGGCGTCTCGCCGGGCACCACGGAGCGCAACAACCACATTCATCACGTCTACAACTATGCTCAGGTGTCACACGGCTCGGGAGTGTATCCCGACGAAGGCAGTTCCGAGATTCTGATCGAAAACAACGTCGTCTACCGAGTCAGGACATGCCCGCTGTTCCAACATTATGGCAAAGACAACCTCGTGCGAAACAACATCTTTGCGATGGGAGGAAAGGGTCAGCTTCAGCGATGTCGAGACGACAAGCCGTGTCATTACATTGCGGAAGGCAACATCGTTTATGGCGAGATAGAGCAAATGCTCGGTGGCGTGTGGAAGAGCGGCGACTGGAAGTTGGACAAGAACGTCTACTGGAGCACGGCCGGAGCGCCCAAGTTCACCGACATGGATTTCGCGACGTGGCAGGCGAAAGGCAACGACGTGGGCTCGATCGTTGCCGATCCACTGTTTGTTGACGCCGCGAACGACGACTTCCGGTTGAAGCCGAAATCACCTGCGTTGAAACTTGGGTTCCAGCCTATCGATCTCAGCAAGACCGGCCTGTACGGAAAAACGGAATGGGTTGAATTGCCGAAGCAGTACGAAAACCGTCCACTCAACGAGATTCCCGCACCGGTCGAGGCACCATTAGTTATTAACTTCGACTTTGAAAGCGACGCATCCGGCGAGCAGCCCCTCGACGGAACCGTGGTGGAAGGTGGCGAACAAGCCTCGCTGGTCGTCTCGACGGACACCGCTGCGGGCGGCACTCAGAGTTTGAAGTTCCAGGACTCGCCCGGGCAGCAATACGGGTTTACGCCGCACCTCTACTACCATCCTTCCCACAACACTGGCAAGGTGCAGCTGTCCTGGGATATGCTGAACAGCAAAGACGCGCCGGCCAAGTTCAGTTTCGACGTGCGGCAGTATGATGACAGTCCGTACCTGACCGGCCCAACGGTCTCGGTATCGCCGGACGGCAAAGTGAGTGCTGGCAATAAGGTCGTCGGCGAGATTCCCTTAGGACAATGGGTACACGTTGATATCAACCTCGAGTTGGGTGAGGGCAAGCCGAAGAGCTACCAATTCATCCTCACCGTCCCCAACCGCGACCCGATCGTCGCCGACATTCCCTATGTGAGCCAGGCGTTCGAGAAAATCACCTGGTTCGGCATCTCCAGCAACAGCGACGCGGCAACAGTCTTCTACTTGGACAACCTTCGACTCGGCACAGCCGAGCAACTCGCCAGCGCACCGAAACGCCGACGCACAGTTCAGTCAGCCAAGGTGCAACCGCGCGAACCCGCCAATGACCAATTACTCTCCGGGTACTGGAAATTCGATGAAGCTGATGGTTATATCGCCGAGGACAGTTCGGGTTATGCGAACGACGGTGATGTCTGGGCGACGTGGGCGACAGGCAAGTTCGGCACCGCCCTCTTCTGCGACTCGACGTCCAGTCACATCGTCGTCCCGGACGACTCGACACTCCATTTCGGTACGTCCGACTTCTCACTCGAACTCTGGATCTGTCCGACCCTGCTGAAGATCGAGTCCAACGATCCGCGGCGCCGATTCATGAGTAAAAACAATTTTCCCAAGAGTTGGTGGAACCTGAACCTCACAACGGACGGCAAGCTATTAGTAGAGATGGTTGACGCAAACCAAGCCCGCTGCACGAGCCGATCGACGGGCACCTTCCCTGAAAACGCCTGGACCCACCTGGTGGTCGTGGTCGATCGAGCCAACAGCAAAACCAAGTTCTATCTCAACGGCAAGCTGGACAGCACCCAGGACATCCCACCCGAGTTCACCGGTGCCCTGGACGTAGAGGGTGACGAACTCTCCATCGGCTGTTCATGGCAACCGTTTATCGGTCTCTTAGACGAGGTGAAAATCTACAAGCGAGTATTGCCTGAAAGCGAGATCCAGGCTAGCTACGAGAAAGAGAAAGGCAACCGAACCAGCACGGCGTACGAACTGGCAGAGTAGACCCCCGTGGTATCGAACTATCCAAATGAAGCGATTGTGGTTTGGTCGTGCATACGGTCAACTTCGGTGAGACGCGATTGTTGCATAATAAGAGCCCAGAGTTTGTTTGTCTGAAGTTTAAAAAAGATTTACGATTGCGAGAGGTGTACTGATGAGTGAACGATCAAACCGCCGAGACTGGCTCCGCGATTTAATGGCATCCGGTATGGTAGCCGGAGCCGCTGGCGCTGGTCTCAACCAAGCCAATGCACAATCCCCAGGAGAGTCGAGCGGTTTCCAAAGTAGTGTGCTGAATGCTCACGAAGTGGTAGCCGATCGGGCGAGTCCCTCGCTTCAAAATGGACGGGTATTGCAGCCCGCACGCGAGCTACCGGTAATCCGCCAGACGGATGTCTTAGTCGTTGGCGGTGGCCCTGCGGGTGTCTGCGCCGCAATTGCAGCCAGCCGCACTGGAGCAAAGGTGACGCTGGTCGAACGCTACGGTCATTTTGGTGGGCTCTGGACAGGTGGGCTTGTCCTGTTGGTGATTGGGCACATCGTTAAAGGCGGAAAACAAGTGTGCCAGGGGCTTGGGGAAGAAATGATGCGCCGACTCGATCGACTGGACGGTGCGATTATCGACCGACGGCCGGGGGTTGGCCCCACGGTCGATGCCGAGGCGGTAAAGTACCTGATGGTTGAAATGATTGAGGAGGCGGGGGTCGATGTGCTGCTTCACTGCTGGGGCGTTGACGCAGTGATTAACGACAATCAGTTACAGGGAGTTGTCTTTGAAAGTAAGTCTGGTCGTCAGGCGATTTTGGCCAAGACCGTCGTCGATGCCACAGGCGACGGCGATGTGTTTGCCATGGCGGGAGCGGTATTCGAACGACGATCACACAATATAGGACTGGTCAGCCGGATTGGTAATCTTGATCGCGTCAAGGCTCAGAAGTCTTCCGATAGTGCCAAGCCACGGCACTTGGGACAGCACACACCGGTTGCGGGCGTGAACTGGGTCAACATGACCGGTCCCGAGGTTGATGGTCTGGACGTCGAAGTACTTACGCGCATGGAAATGAACCATCGCAAATTTATTTGGAAAAACACCCAGAAGACACGAAACATCCCTGGGTATGAGCAGGTCTATCTTATGGAGACCGCGCCGCAACTTGGCGTCCGCATCACACGTGTTTTACAAGGGCTCAATAGCATTACGCTCAAAGATATGCGTGCCGAAACGGTGTTTCCGGACGTGGTCGGCGTTGGCGGTGCATCGTCAGGAGAGCACGGTGCGTGGCAAATCCCCTACGGAAGCCTTGTGCCACAGGAGATAGAAAATTTGCTCGCCGCCGGTCGCTGCGTCAGTGCGGAGATGCGAATGGGCGACTTGGTACGGCTGATCCCGAATTGTTTTGTTACCGGTCATGCCGCAGGTGTTGCTGCTGCCGTTGCTTGCCAACAGGGTTGTACCCCGCGCGAAGTGGATGTCACGAAAGTACAAAAAATTCTTCTTGAGCAGGAGGCATATCTGGGATGAGCGAACACTTTCAATGTTCCGGTGCCCCGCAACCTGCAAAGCGGCGTATCACGACGAAATCGTTGAGGCGAGCAACGCGTTTGACGGCTCTGGTGATTTTTATGTCGCTGCTTCTCGCGGCGAAAGAAACGTCATTGCCACTCTTTGCACCTGCGTTGAGTCCTCTGGTGGCGATTGCCTCGATCATCACCACCAGGACTTTTGTCGGGATTCATCTACTCGGCCTCTTCGTGCTTGGGATAGCTGCGTGGCGTCGCCGCTGGTTTTGCCATTGGGTGTGTCCCACCGGCTTGTGCGCCGACCAGGCGTCCGCACAAGGCCGACGCATGAAACGCCGTGGACCTCGACTACCAGCGATGGGACCGGGGATCGCAATCTTCATTCTGGCCAGTGCGTGTGTGGGCTACCCGCTGTTCTTGTGGCTTGATCCTTTGGCTTTGCTGGGAGCCGCAGTCACACCGTTGACAACTCCGCATCATCCCTCCGCATGGTTGTTTTCGGCAGGCATCCTCGCGGTGTTGATTCTCAGCTTCGTTTGGCCCAACATTTGGTGCGGTCAGCTTTGTCCGCTCGGAGGACTGCAAGAGGTTACCTATCGTATCCGCAGATTGATCGTTCGCGCAGCTTCTCCAGATGCGAAACAGAACCGCCAACTCTCGACGAAGAAACCTCTCGTTGTGGAGCGACGAACCCTCTTTGCCGTTGTCGCGGGACTTGGATGGGGCGTGGTTGCGAGAACGGTGTGCGGTCGCGGCTCAACTCCCGTTCGCCCGCCAGGATCTGTCGATGCATCGCGTTTTTCAGCGCTTTGCATTCGCTGCGGGAATTGCGTGCGATCTTGCCCAACCCATGTCATCACTCACGAGTGGGGAGAACATGGCCTGGCAGGACTTATGACACCCAAAATGGACTTTCGAGACGACTATTGCTTCGAGTCCTGTAACGCTTGCACTGCGGTATGTCCTAGTGGCGCGATTCAACCGATTTCAATCGATGAGAAGATCCATGCGAAGATGGGGATCGCGGTCGTCAATATGGAGATTTGTCTTCTTGGTGATGATCGCGAGTGTGCGATCTGTCGCAACCGATGTCCTTACGGAGCGATCTCGCTCGATTTTGATGACGAGCTCTATACACTGACGCCTCGTGTTGATTTGTCTCGCTGCCCTGGTTGTGGTGCTTGCGAAACGGCATGTCCCACTCAACCTGTCAAGGCGATACTGGTTCGGTCCTGCCAGTGGTCGCGTTGACTCGTCCAGGCGATGATCATTGTTGTCCTGGTTGAAGCCAATCTCTGTCAAAAGATCGGCTCTGAAGAGCCAGCCTTCCTCGTAGTACAACTGTTTTATCCTTCCATAAGACGTGTACGAGATCGCGGCATCAGCATCGCCACTGGCTGGACGCAGTGAGCCACGCCATATTCCGCCGCGTTTAGATTGCACGGCGTCGCCCAGCAGCAGTTCCGCCGCATTGACTCGCGTGAGACTCTGCCAGGCTTGGGCATCGCTCCGTCCTTCGTGCTCGTCTCGGCCGTTCTCGGAATCGACGTAGAACGTTCGCTGAGCAACGGCAGCGATATTGTCTGAACGGTTTAGGAAAGACTTGTCTTGGGCGACAACATTCAGACTGGCGAGAGGCAGAAAAGCAAAAAGCGCCAGCGTCGCACAAAAGTGTTGGAGTGAATTCATCGTGGGAAACATTTGGAGGTGGGTATACTTGACGGGCAGGATAACCCGCGAAGATAATCCGTACCCAGGCGGACTGCAAGCGTTCCCGTTCAGTAGACCAGAGCAAGTCAGTCTTTCAAACTGGGTCAGACATGTAAATGGTGATTCGATGCGTCAGCGAGGGAATCACGCTGTACCGCGCTGACGCATCGGGTTACCAATAAATGCTCAGATACAACTACTAAAAGATCTCGATATCGGTTCTCAAGGAGAGTGTGATGAAGAATACAAGGTATGCATTTGAAAACGGCATCCGCCCGATCGCTCTTCTGTTAGCGATTTTCGCGATCACATTCTGCCACGCAGAAGAAGTCGTCACGGACACGTCGCCAGATCGTTCTTCGTCAGCAGGCTGGGAACTGATTTGGAGCGATGAGTTTGAGTCGGACAGACTTGACGAAGTGAAGTGGGGTCGTTGCGAACGTGGTACCCCAGACTGGATGAATACCATGTCGGACGACCCGCGTTTGCTTAAGATTGAGGACGGTGTGCTTCACCTAATCGGGATCGTCAATGATAAGAAAGAGACAGACCCGGCTCCCTACTTGACGGCCGGTGTCACGAGCAAGGGGAAGTATGCGTTTCAGTACGGCAAAGTGCAGATACGGGCACGACTGAAGAGCGCTCAGGGCGCTTGGCCGGCGCTCTGGATGATGGGGGCCGAAAAAAGGTGGCCTGGCTGTGGCGAGATCGATCTGATGGAACATCTAAACTTCGATGATAAGATCTATCAAACGGTGCATTCGAAGTACACTGTCAACATCGACAAGACCAACACGCCCAGGAAAGGGAGCACGGCACCGATCAACAGGGACGACTGGAACACCTACGGTTGCGAGTGGGATGCCGACACACTGGTCTTTACAGTGAACGGGCGAGCGACGCTCACCTATCCTCGTGTTTCGAAAAAGGGCGAAGAGCAGTGGCCCTTCAATCAGCCGTTCTACTTCCTCCTTTCAATGCAGGTCGGCGGCGATTGGGTCAATCGTCCAGGCCCAACCAACCCGGACGACTATCCGGCCGGTATGGAAGTCGATTGGGTTCGCGTCTATCAAAGGAAGCCCTCGCTGGGCAGATAGGTAAGCAGTTACACTCGTGTTTTTCGCTGAAATCGGCGGGCGATTCGCGCAGCTGTTTCGATGAGAATCCAGGGAAAGAAACCGGTGAGACAGCGGTGATCACCTCGTTGTGCATCAGCGTTCGCGGATCGCCGACAGCGGATTCCATCCGTTTCGAATTGGAAACGATTACCCAACCCGTCGATGCCTGGCAAACCAATAAGTACTCATCGGACAAATGGAATCTTTCTGACCCTCCCGGATTCTATGTTTGGTGTAGGTGATTCCATGTGTGGGTTCTATACTCATCTCCGGTACTAGGCCAAGTCGAGACAACGCCAGACAAGACAAGGATTTGCGAAGACGTTCATCGTTCTAAAATTTCGTGGTAGGCATCGGTCGAATTGACTGGGCTAGACACGAATGGCACTGCCGCATGGTATCAAAGGGTTTACGTGAATTTGGCAAGTCTGAATTGAGAGCCACTTTTTTGCGTGACTCATCATAGGAAGCCACGCGGGTGCATACGATTGTCGGATGCGATGGTGATCTTGTGAAATCAGCGCAGCGTTAAGGGACGCATTCACTGCGGAAGAAAGTTTTACAGTATGACACCGCTGTGAAAGAAATAGGAATGTTGGCTGAACTTCCTGAGTCGAGAGCCGTTAAACTTTCCAGCGGCTGCGCCTTCCCTGAATCTGATGGCGAAATACATCTTCGGTGATGACGAAGATACTGTCTACACGCCCGCCATGACGTTGTGGGCGTTGACTTCTCAGACGTTCTTTTCCGGCGCACAACGCAGTTGCAAGGCGACGGTGTTGCGAGTCGCTTCGTTGTGGGCGACTCTGGGCCGAACCGTGTGCAACACCAACACCGGAGCCTACTGTCGTGCTCGGCAGAAGATTCCTTTCGAAGTGGTGCGTGACATCACACAACAGATTGGCCGTGACGCAGATGCCGGGTGGGCTGTAGAAAATGCGCGAAGCGTTGCCCGGGGGCTCCCCGACATTTCGTGACACAACTCGTTTGCTGGAAGCCATTTAACGCGAATTTCTCCGGGTAATCGCGTGTCGAAAATATCCCCCAAAACCCCCAAATACACACATTTTCAACAGCCCAGATGCCGGGGTCACTCATGAAATTGTGGATGAAGACCCCGCTGTGAATCTGTCTCCGCGTGTCATCAAAGAAGTCCGCGAATATTCGAATGGTGGTCGTGTTTTGTTGCTGGATGGGTTCACATGCACCGCCGACGACACGCCGAAGAACCAGGCCGAGTATCCTCAGAATACCGCTCAGAAGGAAGGGCTTGGTTTTCCCATTCTGCGGTGCGTGACGCTGATTTCACTCTACACGGGCCTGTTGTTCGACGTCAAGAATACGATCAACAGCCAGCGACGATTGAAATTCGTCTCGTGGACTTCAACGTCAAACGCACGGGTTTCCGTCCGGACAGGTTTACGGTCGCGACGACGATCCTTGATGACAAACAAGTTTCAGGTGACTGGATTCGATCAGTCTATGAAAGTCGGTGGCTGGTGGAGTTGGATATCCGCGCCATCAAGTGTTCTCTGAATATGGATGTGCTGCGGGCGAAAACACCGGGGATGGTTCGGACGGAATTATGGAGCTGCCTTCTGGCGTACAATCTGATTCGCCTGAAGATGCTGGGAATCACGGCATCGTCAAGTCAACGTGTGGGCCACCGTGACGGTCGGGTCGAGCCGCGAGTCAATAAACGCAGACCCAATGTCCTCGCGCTGATGCAGAAACAAAGGCCACAACTTCGCCGCGAACTCAAGGCCGCCGCGTGACGTAAACCCGTTGATACCATGCGGCAGTGCCATTCGTGTCCGACACCTTTTTCCGTTTCCTACGAATTCTCCAGAACATCGGCACGCGACTGACCGAGATTCTCATTGACGACCGCCAACTCTCGCTCGACAGTCAAGACCTGTTGTTTCGCCGACTCATACGAAAGCCGCAGTTGCTCTGTCGCACGCTTGAGAAATGTTTCTGCCTTGTGAAAATCGCCAGAGTATTTCAAGCGAGCACTATCCCGATCCTGTTGTGATAACTGTCGAGAGGAATCGAATACAAATGTGGTTTCGAGTTGGGCACGCCACGCAACTAAAATGGAAGTACGTTTATCGCCGAAGCCGCGAACGTTATGGACTGCCTGCCAATTTACGTCGGCCGCTGTTTCAATTCCATGAGACTTAAGCGAAATAATAAGTCCTATACTAAGTCGTCCAGGCTTCGTCTTCTCAATCGAAACTTTCTCCAAATACTCTGTCATTTGTCGATCGCGACTTGAACGTCTTATCTGCTCTAACTCTTTGAGAAACAGCCCTTGGACGCGATCATGCTCGTTCTTCGCATCATTGAACTGTCGTCGGCAGTCACGCAACGAATTCGGACAAGACATTCCACTTAGTCTGTTTGCAATCTGACTTCGCTGGGCGTCGAGTGTACGCATCACGTTGGCTCGCCGTCCATATTCCTGCCTTCGCTGTTCCATTGACCTGTTGTGTTTCGCCTGTGCTTCGTTGAACGCCGATTGCTTCGTCGAAAATTCAGTATTGGCGGATTGACGTGAGCGTTCGGCTTCCACGAGCAACAAATCGACTTTCTCGATTCGATCGCTATCAGTTTTCCGCAACGATTTTAGAACAGTTCCCAATTCTTTCAACTGTGATTCAAGCGTCATCCTTTGCGAGGCAAGTTGATTAATCTCGGCTTCATATTGCCTCGTCTTCGCCGTTAATTGCGAGAGCGTGCGATTAAGTGTCTTTAATCGCAGGTTTCGGAAAAACCTTGCGCCAAAATACATCGTTGCCGACGTTCCGAAAACCGTAGCGAGTGCGAGCATCGCTGATGTGGACGCAAAGTAAACAGGTAAACCGACAATTCCTGCTAACGCAAGCGAACGCGAAAGCCTACGAACAATTGGACGTTGATCTAACAGAGAAATTTGAGCCTGAACCTGTTCGTGCTTTTTGGCTGATTTCGTCGCGTTCGCTGAAACGGCTTCGCCTTTGTCTTTTACCAATTTGTGCTGACGGAAGGCCGTTTGTCCCCGCTTGATGATTTTCGCGATTTGACGATCCGGCTGACGCAACTCATTCAACTTGACAATCTCAGCAGACCACTGAACGAGTCGGCTGTTTGCTAACTTCAGCTCCCCTGCGAGTTCCTGTGGGACCATGAAAAATGGCGGTAGTGGTCTTCCCTTGAAACGTGTGGGTTCCGGCGGGATGACAATTTGAATATCTTGAAAACAGTGCTTTACGGTTGCAATGAGTCCAGCGTAGTCAAACGGCTTTACAAATCGCGGGGGACAAGCCGTTGGCAAAAATGTTGTGATTGACCACTGTGATTCATAGTTGCACCAAGGACAGGTCTTCAACCGCGTAGGGAAAACGTGCCCCGGATTGAAAGAACAACGTGACAGGCCGGTCTCAAGCTTCTTTAGAATCGCGAACCAATCCGCTGAAGAAGGACGATCAGAAGTTTCAAATGCCTTTACGAAGTGTGGCATTAGTTCCAATCCGAGTTCTCGAACCGGCGGTGAAATTTTCGGCGGTTGCACACCGAATCTTGGCGCGTTCGGCGAGTAAGCAAACTTGCGAGAAGCAATCGCGTCTCGCAGTTCAAACGAATTGACTCGCGGATCGGTTGGATCACCGGAGAATGGGTGTCGTCCGAGGAAGAGAAGATAGAAGATCATGACGGCCAGGGAAAAACAATCATGCTGTGACGAACGTTTTACGCCATCGAACGAAGTGCATGATTGCAACTCTGGTGCCGTGAATTCCGGAACTCCGACGGTGCAGTAAAACGTGCGACCGTTTCGCTCAACCTGAAACGAGTCGCAGTCCCAAAGTTTGACCGTTGCGTCTTCCGATACTACGATATTTCGCTGATTGAAGTCTCCGACAACGATGTTTGCTGCGTGTAGATTGTGAACTGCGGCAGCAAGATTTTTCGCAACATGGATGAGGAACGCCCAGTCAGCGTTTGGAAACAATCGTTTTCGCCCCGCGCTTCCGAAAAGCTCATGTATTTCTGTCGCCTTCTTTACAAGCGGCATAACGAAACCACAGGCTTTGCCGTTCACGTAGATCGCTTCAATAGGCCAGGCGCAGACCGCGCTGAGTTTGTCCGTGCGCAGCGAGCAAACTACTTCGAGCTTTTCTGCATGTTTTGGATCGAGCGGTTTGCCGTAGATTTTTGCAACGAAATTTGGTTGGCCGTTTAGTTCATAAACGGCACCCTCGCCTCCTTCGCCAAGCTTTCTCCCAAGTGTAACCGGATGTCCGCTACGGAGCACATGATTCGTCATGCTTTAATCGCTGTTGGGCGGATCAGCAACCCGCGTCTTAGAAATCAAAACCAACGACTTGTCGTCGTCCGTGCGATTGGTAACGAGATCCGTTTGCATCCACGACGCTAAACCCTCTGCAAGGTCGCGTTGAAATCCCGCTTCACGCAGATTGAGTACGCGGTAGAAGCTGTCGTAAAAGGGATGGTGTACTTCTTTGTTTTTGAGGTCAAGTGCGATCGCTTCCAGGCCGTCGGTGAACAGTGTTACTTCGTCCGGCATCTCAATCTCACGAACGTGAAGCTGATCGAGTACGGTATCATCGGTAATGAAGAATGTTTCATTTCCATACTCACCCTTGGCTGGCCAGTAGTCGACGATGCGTTGTTCACCGTAGCCAAAAACTGCGGCACCGTCACCAATTTGTAAGTGCCATGCTTGATCCGGCAACAAAATCGCACAAATCAAAGTCGAAGCGTAGTCTCTGCTTTTATGACTCGAACGACTCGCGTGTTCTTCGATATGATTTGAGGTCATCAAAACCGCAGCACGTAAAGCGTCCTCGGTTAGATGCATATCGTCTTTCAAAAGAATACGTCGAATTTCCTTTCGGAGAACACGAACTGCGAGTTTTGCGCCCGTCGCTGCAAATTTTGCAGTCCCTGCGCCGTCAGCGACCGCAGCGAACAAAAAGGTTTGTTCGCCGTCGAGACTCACACGAGAACAGACGACTCGGGAGTGATCTTGGCAGCCCTCGTCACGACGTTGATGGGATGTGCCAATCGCAGAGGCATTTGTGTACGTCCATGCGTCTTGCCTCATGAGGAAACCGACGTCCAATCAGGAGGTGCCAATGGAACAGCTGCTCCGGGCTGTGACTTCGCGATGCCACTTAGTGAGGACGATAGCCAAACGAACATGTCGCGGAACCGGAGTCCGTCAAGCGATACTGGAGGACGCCGCGTGATTTGGGAGAGGATTTCCATGTTGGCTCCCTGTACGCCAACAGCAAAGAATGAAAAAGCCTTTCGTTCGTCGTTGTCTCCCGCCTTGATACTCGCAGCGGCGTTTTGCCATGGGTCTGTCGGCCCACCGTCAGTCATCAACCAGATCCAAGGGCGAAGGCACATCGTCGGGTCGAGATGTTGGCGTATCACTTCCTTGCGTCGAGTAACCAGTTCGATCGCGAGTTCAATTGCAGCACCCATCGGCGTGTCACCTCCCGCAACCAATTCTGGCGGTTGAAAATTTTCCGCCACCACAAAATCAGTTTCGAGCTTGGCGGGACCGAACGTAACCAAAGCAAGCTCGACTCGCTTTCGAGCCAGGGTGTCTGCAGCAAGCTCTTCTTGGAAAGCTCGTAAACCTTCGTTCAACTCCTGGATGGGACGACCTGCCATGGAACCGGAAGTATCCAAGAGTAGAACGCAAGGGCAACGTTGCTCAGGATTTTCCGCGAGTTCGCTGGCATCCGAGGGGCCAAATGAAAAGGGAGTTTGTTCGAGTTCTTCAGACATATTGTTCCTTCGAAGCGAGTTTCTGATTCGGGTACGGAATTTTTGTTTGTGGGCACAACTTTGAAATCGCTTTAGTTTAGTACCGCATTGGGGCGGGGTCCACTCAGGGGCGCGGGGGAAATGCAAAACCGCGACGGGGTTGTCGTCGCGCTTTCGTAGGTGATCGTAAGTCGCAACCGCTCCCCTTGCCGGCTTGCCTGGCAGGAAGCGAAGTGTCACTCGTCGCAGCAAATCAGATGTGCCAGTCTTCCAGCTTGAGGTTGCTGACTCGTGCGAACTCGGTTGTATTGTGAGTTACGACTGTGAGATCGTGTTGTAGAGCGATCGCGGCGATCATCGTGTCGTTGGGACCGATTGGGATCCCTCTCGCTTCCAGGTCGACTCTGATCTGGCCATATAAATCCGCCGAGTCATTGTCGAACGGCAAGCTGATCAATGGACTCGAAAACGTAGCGACGAGCGAAAGATTGTGCGCCGGTCTCTGGCTCTTGTACGCACCATACGTCAATTCGGCGACGACGATTGAACAGAGTCTCAGCTCACTCGCGATACATGAACGAAACCTCGCAACGACGCCAGCGTTTCGATTCCGCAAGACCTCCACGCAGGTATTGGTGTCGAGCAGAAAATTCGTCATAGCGATTCCCGCTGCTCAAACTCGCCCTCTGGCTCAGTGACAAATTCACCATCCCACTTTCCAATCACCGAAGCGAAATATCCTTCTGGCCAGGAATCGTCCGCTGCCTCGTCGATCGTGACCGTTACACGATAAATCTGCCCAACCTTTTCGACAGGTATTTCCAGGTGGAGCATTCCGTCAGATTTTGACGTCAGGGAGGTTTGCATGGTCTTCATTCGATCTCTCGCGTTTTTTTGGACCTTACAATGTTTGACCGGATTATAGTCAAATTCAATATGAGCGAATACCTCGCCTACTGCGAGCACCCTGCTTACGTGGATTTCGTGCAGCAGCGGTGGCTAAGCGAGGTGGCCGACTTTCAGGAAGCCGATTTCGAGCCGCTAACAACCAGCAGCGAGTAGATAGCCTGTTTCGATGTTACTCGTCCCACAGAGAGTTGATCGCCTCGACGGTCTGGTCGATGAGTGCCTGCCCTCCTTTGGGGCCGACTGGACAACTCGGCGGAATGGCACTGTAGCTGCCGCCCTCGACCGCTCGGACCGTCGGCAGGTAAGTCCCCGATTGCTCGCCGGTCAACTGGATCACGAACGTCTGTACTGCCTTGCTGCGGGCCTTGATCTGCACGCCGTAGTCGGTGTACAGCTCAAAGGGATTGGTGCAGATGGCGATGTCACCGAGTCGGATGACGTGGAATTGTCGCTCGTACAAGTCACCTTCTTTCTGCTGCTGGTACCGGTCCGTAACCTTCTTTTGCCAGTTCATCCTGCGCTGGTTGGCTGGATCGCTGGAGAGACGATCGACCTCGGCCTGGGCCGCTGCGTTCTGCTCTTCCGTGACCATCCAGATCGGAAGTTTGAGCGTTCGCACCAGATGCACCATCTTGACGTCGGTGCGGATATCGTTCTGGGCCGCAGCGTTGGCTTCGTCCACCGCCACGTCGAGTCGTCGGGCGATTTCTTCGAGGCGCGTGAGGCCGCGGAGCTTGAGCATTCGCTCTTCTGCCGCGCGGTTGTACATCAGGTGCGGCGACTGGTCGCCGGCCGCCCCACACCATCCCAACACGTCGAGTTGCTGACCGTAACGCTTCCGCAGCAAGTCACGGGTCTCGTGCCAGAAGTCGGCGTTGACTGCCCCTCGGCTTTCGACTTCCTGCGCGGGACAGGCCACATCGACAGCCATGGCGAGCGGTTTCTTTTCCGCATCCCAAAAGCTGAGGACGTCGATGTCATGGTCCTCGAATCCCTCGATGCCGCGAAACTCGGGCTTGTCCGTTTTGCCGTACATCTCAGCCAAACCGTTGGCATAGACTGCCCGACGATTGTGGGCCACGACGGCCTGGCCCAGCCCCCAGCATACACCGGCGGGTTTGCGTCCGTTCCAGGCTTCAGCGACCGCGCCGCTGACCTGCTCCGCCAGGAATTCAACGTACGCGGCGGGTTGGATCACTCCTTCCGCCGGTAAGACATATTTGCCCTCGACCATCACCGGAGCGGTGTGAGTGTGGGTCGCGTTGACGAACAGTTTTTGTACATCAACCTCGGGCAGCTTCGCGGCGACCGCGTTGCGGATCCGCGATTGGACGTCCTCACGGATGACCACTAAGTCGCAGGAGACCATGATGGCCGTCTCCAATGACTTGTCGCCATCGCGTGATTCCAATACCAGGACGTTTGCCGTGCATGGGCTTTCCACGGTCTTGGCCACCCGCGTATGAAACTGCCCCGAAAGGGCAACGGGCTCGTCGGGCGTGATCGTGGTGCGAGCTGCTCCAACGAGTAATTCTGCGGCAGGGAGATCAACGGCGTGACCGCACCACTGCGCGGTTAGGCAGGCGATCAACACTCCCAGTCGTATGGAGGTGTGGCGGGATTTCAAGCGTTGTTGATACTCAGTCATCTGGGCACTCATCAGTTAGAAGTAAGGGAGGGGAAAGGAGCAAATTCAGGGTTGTTGCCCATCCTTCGATGCATTCGCTCAAATCTGCCACGGTTCTCGATAAGGCCGACGCAGCATTTGGTTCGCTTCGTCGTCGTTGACGAATATCTCCTTCTCGGGGTCCCACTGCAGTTTTCGTTTCAGTCGCATGGCGATGTTGCCAGCGTGGCAGATCGTGGCTGTGCGATGCCCCACTTCGACAGGCTCGATTGGATCCTTTCGCGACTTGACGGAGTCGAGGAAGTTCCGATAGTGGTCGCCGCTGACCGGTAGATGGATTTCGTCGGGGCCGATGACCGAATTCTTGATGGCATCGGACGAGGCTTCGACCTCTTTCATGTTCTTGATGGTGTATTGAACCCAACCTTCCGTTCCTTCAAAACGGGCTCCGAAACCTGGATCCTGCGTGCGACAGACGAATTCGACGCCGTTGACATAGCGGGCTCGGAAGTGGGACTTCATCGCGGTCGTGTAGAGATGTCCCGCTGGCGGCCAGACGATGCCTTCCTGGTGTTCAAATTCAACCGGGCCGGTGCCGTCAGTGCCCAGCGCCCATTGGACGATGTCGATCGCGTGCGCGCCGGTATTGGTGACCTGCCCGCCTGAGTAATCCAGAAGAAAACGGAAACGGTAGAGGCAACGATCGATGTGGTACGGCGCATCGGGAGCGGGGCCCAGCCACGTGTTGTAGTCGAATCCATCTGGCACGGGCATTTCCTTCCAACCTGGCCCGGGTCCGGCACCGCTGTCGTTGATAATGGCGACAGCTCGCTTGACTTCGCCGATCCGACCATTGCGAACCAACTCGCACATGCGTCGGACGACCGCATTGGAACGGTATTGGCTGCCGGTTTGCAGCACACGCCCATGTTGACGAACTGCTTTGATCATCTGCTGGCCATCGTGGATGGTCAGCGACATTGGTTTCTGGCAATAGACATCCTTGCCGGCTTCGCACGCTTTGATGGTAGCCAGCGCGTGCCAATGATCGGTCAGCACGATCATGACGGCGTCCACGTCATCGCGGGCCAACACATCGCGGAAGTCGCTGTACGCATCGCAGCCGTTGTACGTTCCAGAACGAGTTTTCTCGGCGTAGTACTCGTTGACTTTCTTCTGTGCCGGTTCACGCCCCAGAAAATGTTCTGGGCGGGCATAGCCGTTACTGCCTCGATTCACGTCGCACACGGCCACGACCTGAGCGTCGGGCTGTCGCAACATGCTCGGCAAATCTACCCGGCTCTGATTTCCACAACCAATCAAGGCGACGTTGATGCGGTTACTCGGGGCATTCTCGCCAAATACAGAACTCGGCACGATCGTCGGCGCGACAACCACGGCTCCCGCCGTCGCTACGAATTGTCTCCGCGTGAGTCGGCAGTTCCCGACTGGTTTGTTCTTCTTGTCAAAGCGATTCGGCATCACATGGGGCTCCATTTCAGAGAACGGTTGGTGAGGTTTTATCTAAAGGCAGCGTAGCCGCAAATGGTAACCCGATGCGTAAGCGAGGGAAAAATCGCACATGATTCCTCCCTCGCTTACGCAGCGGGTTACGATGTTATGGACATGTAAACACAATTCGAAGCGATAGCTGATGTAGACGGTCTTGGCCATTCGTCCAACGGCTGGTCATTGACTGCATCTTCATCGTTCGCCTCGTGCCTGTTTAATCACTTCCGCGATCGAAACCGGTGCGCCGCCTTGCATCTGCGACTCGTCGGCGGCACTCATGAATGCGTAGATCTCAATCGTCTCTTCGGGGGAAACGGGAGGTTTGCCTGTCTTAAAGAATTTGGCGATCTCGACGAGAAGCGGCCCGTAGCCAGAAGACTTGCAAGTGGCCATACGATTCTTGCCATAGATGATTGTCTGGAAGTCGGTCTTGCCTCCACGGAGATCTCGAAACGTGCCGATTCGCCCGCCTTTCCAGACGCCGACGACTAGATCGACACCGTCTGTCTTGATACGCCGGACGGATTCACAACCGGTTCCCATGACCGTGAACAGCGGTTCGACGGCGTGGATTCCATACAGGTAGAGAGAAGGGTGTTGCTCGGCCCACGAGCTGGAACCAAAAACGTCACAGCTCACAATTTGCCCCAGTTCCTCGTTGTTGCGGGCACCGGCCACTCCCTCGCCGAAACGCATCGCGGAACTGGACCAACACGGCACATTGTTTTCTTCTGCCAATCGAAAAAGTTCAATCACGCTGGCCAGACTATCGGCCACTGGCTTGTCAACCCACAGTGGTTTTCCCGCCGCGATCACAGTTTTGGCTTGCTTCAAGTGCGGCCTGCCATCAACGCTTTCGAGCAAGATGCCATCGACTTTTTCGCAGAGCTCTTCGATGCTATCGACGATCTCCAAACCGAACTTGCCGCGCAGTTCCTCCGTGAAATTTTCCACGCGGTTTGCCGAGGCAGGAAAGTCGGGTGAGCCTCCAGGATATCCGGCTACCACGCGACAACCGGTCTTGTTCCTGGGATCGTTCAGGTATCTGGCGAAGGCAATCACGTGAGACGTGTCCAGCCCGATCATTCCCAGCCGGATTACTTTCTCTTCATCTTCGGCACGGCTGGCTCTCGGTAATGAGACAACCGCGATGGCCAGAACAAGCATCAACAAGTTTCGTTTCATCGATATCTCCTGGTTGGATGAACGTCATTCGAATCTGACCAGACAACGGCGATTGGCGGGCGAACGTTGCCACCCTTGCGGACTGCATTTTCAACTATTTCGAGGGGTTGCCCTTGGTTGTGGCCTGCTCATCTGAGTCGCGTTCACTAATGAATGGGAATAGACGTCGGATATCTTTGTCGCTTGGTTGAGTGCCGTATTCGCAGATCTCGAAAGCTTCAGCATACTTGACCTCAGGGCCTTTTTCGTTGCCGTACCATTTGAGCAACGCTTGACGGTAATTGTTTGCCGCCGCACCGGCGCGTCGGTCCCATACCTGGCGGATTTTTTCCAATCGCAGTTCAGGGAAACGTGCCGGTGGAGTGTTGGCTGCCATTTCTGGACTGCCCATCGTGCCGCCATCGAATACCTGCGACTCCAATTCCGTGATCGCTTTGACCTTGGTCTCAAACACATCGTCGATCGAGACGGCAATGTCGGCTTGGAACGGGTACGGTTTTTTGAAGCCGTCACTAGAGTAGAGGAAGACTGGGTTCTTTTTAAGCGCCGGAACATCCGGACAGAAGAAGGGAACAGTGACCATAAACGAGGCGTCCTGCACAAGTACGCCGACGTAGCGATGATCGGGATGGTAGTCCCAAGGGCGGTGAGCGATCACGATATCCGCCTGCCAGTGACGAATCAGCCTGGTAATCATTTTGCGGTTTTCCAGCGTCGGCATCAGTTCGCCATCGTGAATGTCGAGCACTTCGGAAGTCGTTCCCAGAATCTCGGCGGCGGCTTTGACTTCGGCTGTCCGTCGTTTGGCGAGCGCCCCACCGGACATGGCCCAGTGCCCGATGTCGCCGTTGGTCACGGAAACTAACTTGACGTGGTGGCCCAGTTTGGCCCACTTCACGGCGCAACCTCCCGCCCCGTACTCCGCATCATCAGGATGTGCTCCAAAGACAATGATCCGCAGTTTGTCGTCGTCGTGCGGCTGGTCGTCCGCACACGCGCCAACGCGAGCGAAAGCCAGGGGAATCAAGCAGAGCGGCAGCAAACGTGCGGCGAGTGGAAGAGTCTTCATTTAATTCGTCCAAGTAGTAGTAGTAGTATTGAAAGTCCTTGCGGAATGGGTCCGCAACCGTTTGCGTGAAATCTATCTATCCGGAAATTCTCTACCTCGTTTGAAATGCCTCCCGTCAAAATTTTGGCTGACCCCGTTCCGCCAGTCAAGATTTGCACCGTGACGCATTTTACCATTCTCTGACTCCGTTTCCCCCTGCGGCTATTATTTCTCCTGCAGCGAGCCGGAATAGCTGCCCGGTAACAGCACGCGCCCTTTTCAAAAGGTGGGCACATAGGCGTTGCTGTTGAGCAATATCTGCTTCAGCGGCTTGGCGCGAAGTCAGAAAGGCCGTCTGGCCCTGAACACGGAGTTGCCTAACATTCCCCATGCCTCCGACATGGCCGAGCTTCTTCGGGTTTTTGGGATCAGCAATGTCATAAATCGAAAGCCCGCCGCTCTCCAGCGTATACAACCTGCCATCGGCGATCTCCAGCGCCAGCGGCCCATCCGTTCCAGGCACCTTTCGGAACGGAATCGGCTTCCCATACTCCGGGCCGACGTGGGCGTTGACCATCATCGGCTACGCATCGGAACCGACGGCATTCTCGCCGGAGAGCAGGGTGACATTGAGGAGGGAAAACAGGCCAATCAGCCAGAACGGGATCATCAAGGAGCGGTGCATCAATGAAATCCTGGTTCAAGAAAAAGGCTAGGTTAAAGGCGGCGGATTCGTGGTGAGGAAGGCGTCGCTGCTTTGACCATTGTGTTGCGCCTCAACCCTCTTTCAGCGCAAGAATCTCCCGACGACTCTCTGAGTGCCTTGCGACCTGCTGAAGGTGTTGTGGTTTCGCTATGGGCCAACAAACCGATGGTCAACAATCCGACATCGGTTGACATCGATTCACGTGGGCGGGTCTGGATTGCGGAAGGTCTCAACTATCGAATGAAGCAACGCACGTTCGAAGGTCTTGATCGAATCGAGAAGGCCGACCGCATCAAGATTCTCAGCGATACCAACGGTGATGGAAAAGCCGATACTGTGACGGTCTTTGCTGAAGAGATCTTCCCGGTGCCACTCGGTTTAGTGGTCGAGGAAATTCGAGTCGATGGGAAACAAACAGGGACGCGAGTTTACGTTGGCAACTCTCCAGACCTTCTGATGATGTTCATCCGCCAGCAAATCACCGGGGATTTCAGTCTTTTTCACCCTGCAAAGCAGCTTTTCGTTCTGCTGCCTGAGGCGATCGATCATGCGTTGCACATCGGAATTCGATGCTCGGTAACTCACGATGAGGATTTCCAGATCCGCCGAGGCAAATACGCGGGCCGCTCGTTCGATGGCCGCCATGATCCAGTCGCTGTCGTTTCTGAACGCGCCACCGCCCAGCAGCGTGAGATACACTTTGCGGTTGCCGATTCGTTCCGCGTTCAGCAATGCGACATGCAACGTGGCCTCGTAGGCTGCTTCGAGCACAAGACGGGCGAACGGTTCCCACAGTTTTGAAGATTGTGATAGAGTCCGCGACCGGCAAGGCCGAGCAGTATGCCTGAGTAACGCTGTGCTGACAGTCTCCAAGAGTCACGTGAGTATCCCATTGGATGCCGATCTGAAGTCGTTGTCGCAGATCGTCGCGCTCAGATTCCTCCATTGCCAACAGACTATACCGTCATCAGGTGTAACAGACGGGCTGACCATCTCCAGCAGATTGAATTGAGACGCCACCTGAAACAATGCACCGGCGTTTTCTGTCGGCTGATGCAGCGATTGCACATTGCCAACGACCTCGGACAGTCGAAGGAGCTTTCCCGCCCCCTGCGTTTTGGTCGTCCGCTTTCGCAGGTCATGCAGCGAAATCACTTCCAGCGTTCCGCAACGAAGCTCTCGTCCATTGGCACGCGACTGTAAGCGATCTCCATCGACGTCAATCATCGAACGGACCTGGTCGCCCGATTGTTCACGAAAGCCAACCAGATCATCGAACCACGTCATGTGCCACGTTCCCTGTTGTGCTCCATCACCATGCGAATCAAATTCGGTAGATCATCGGCTCTCATTTTGAATGTCGAATGGTATCCCACCTTTTCGTTGAGCAATGCGTCAGCGAATCGAGACTCCATCATCCAGCCTCAGTTCACGCAGCCCCGCCTTTCTCTCCTCCAGGTCAAGAAACAGATGCTGTTGAACACAACTCAACGTCCAATTTGGGTTGCGGGCGAAGCCCGCGCCAAGTTACAGACTTTGATGCTCTTCGCCGCGACAACGACAAGCTTTTCAAGAGACAGTCACAGCATCAAGGGCCGTTGTCTTTGGTTCCGGATGAGCAATTCACAGGCATAGAGCCGCGGCGAATTCCACTGCCACTTTATGGTGTCCGATGCTTTGGCGACCTGTTCACAAACCGACAATCGCTCTCGATCGCTACATATGCACGTATCGTGTCTTAACTCTCGAAACTTGATATTGAAGGCGACTCGAGTTCGGCCGAAGTGGGCCCGGAATTACTTCTCGCGATACTGACTTGTTTGGCGCTTGCTGTGGATCGAACTGCGGACAAGTGTGCCAGTTTTGTTGTCTGGCACATTCCGGGCGAGAAGGTCGAACATGTTTTCGGACGGCAAGCGATTCCGATGGTGTGGGACTTTGCGCATACGAACCCGCTTTCTGAAATTGGATGGTTTGGTGCAGTCGAGTGGATTGGGAAAGCGCTCGAAGCAACGGCGAAAGCCAAATTGCTCGAGGGGCAGGTTCAGCGTGCATCGGCAACAGCTCATCCGCTTCCCAATGATGCGGGTTGGCGGATCACAGCTTCTTGGCCAATTGATACCGAAATGGCCGCGAGACTCGTTGCGAAACGACAATCCGCTCTCGCCTCTTCCGTGCATCTAGTCTGTCGGCCGCGTGAGGATGCGAGCGGGGCGGTGACGGAATCGATCGGCGAGTGGCGTAACCGGGGTTCCGCCGGTCAACATGCGAGTTTTATCGGCGTGTAGTCTTTAAGTAAGTGTCGATTTGGGTGAGTCTGGGTGACTTCGTTTTCGATGTGCCAATCGAGGAATGTTCGCCAGTGGTCGCTTTGAAAGGCTGCCCGAACATTCAGCATGGAACGCGTTCCTTCGAGCGTCCAACGCATGCCACTGCGTTCCATACGATCTTTGACAAGATGACGACAGGCACCTTCAATCACGCCCGATGCGATGGGATAGCCTCGACGAAGATATTCATCGTATCGCATCCGACCTGAGTTCTTTTCAAGGTAGCCACATGAATGCCACTGATCGCAACTTCGCCTCCCTCTGCATTCTCCGCGAGTTCCGGAAAGTGGGCCGTTCTGTTTTTGTTCTGCGGCTTCGGTCGTGGTGGCTTGTCCGCATTCTCATCCGGCTCGTCACGAAACAAGGCGGCGGTAATGTCTTCGGCCGTGCGCACGTTCGGATCGACTGAGTAGACACTCGTGACCGTCGCCATTCGCCGGTTACCAGGATTCTTTTTGGCCGTTTCGAAGGCAGCGACCTTCTCACTATCGTCCTTCACCAAGGGGAACGCCTTTGCAATCGGCGGTCGCGACTAACAGCTTCGCTTCGCTGCCAGCTTCCGGCATCGGCAAATCGTCCAGGAATTCGCCTGGTCATAGGCCTGATCGACTCCCAGCATTTGTGAGAACTCTTGCAGCAGAAACGACCAGCGACCCGCAGGAAGCGAAAGACGGGCGCTGATGGGTCGTAGGCCTGATCGACTTGTTTTTTCCCCTGGCGTATGTGAACTGCTCGAAGGAATGTTCGCCAAAAATGGAACGCAGCCTGGTCGTCGATTTGGCTTCGCTACGCCTGACAATTTTTCGTCGGCTGTTTGAATCTCTTTGCCCAGATTGCCATCACCCTGCAACGCGAGCAACAATTCAAGGGCTTGGAATCCGATTTGAAGTACGGCAGAAAGAACCTACCTCAGCGCGGACCTCCCACCGGCACGGCTCAAGGCGCGGGGGCAGAAGACCCTGGCACAACCTGTTCCCCAGCAAGACATTCGATGTGCCATTCACGCATCCATTAACGGTCGCAGTTGTGCCAGGATCCGGGGAATCGCTTCGAACGGCGATTCACTTTCTTCGAATTCCAGAGCCACGAAGCCACGGTAACCGGAATCCTTCAGGATCTGCACGATCCGAGGAAAATCCGCCGGTTGCTTTTTGCCGCCTGGTGAAATCGCTGCTTTGATCTGGGCATTCACGGCATACGGCGCGATCTTGGCCAGATCCGCATAGGGATCGTCCGTCTGGAAATTCCCACTGTCGAAATTGACGCCGAACCACGGGGATGCATCGACACTGGAAATGATCTTCAGCATCTGTTCAGGAGTGGCCGTGATTCCGCCGTGATTTTCCAAAGCCAGAAAGACGCCTTTCGTTGCGGCATACTTGAGACACTCGTTGATACCGGCCACGCAGCGTTCGATGGCAATTTCTTCCGTTTCGTCCTTCGGAACTTTTCCCGCAAAAATCCTGATTGCCGGCGCGCCGAGGATTGAGGCGTAGTCGATCCATTCACGGCATTCTGCCAACTGTTTTTGTCTGGCGTTTCCTTCAGGCAGACAAAAATCGTTGCCAATCGCAGTGCCGGAAATTGAAAGCCCCAGCCGATGTGTCTGGGCGCGCAGGCCAAGCAGATACTCCGTTGTAATGACCTTTGGAAAATAGTAGCCGGTCAATTCCGTCGCTCCCAAGCCCTGGTCCGCGCAGTAATCGATGAATTTATCCAGCGACATTTCCGCCTTCGCAATGTCCTCAGGGGTTCCTCTTCTCGCAAATAATCTGTTGAAGGAGTACCCGGCAAGGCTGAGCTTCAACAGCGGCGGTCCGGTCCGCACAATCGGATCCGCCGCGATGGCCGATTGTGTGAAGTTGATCTCCCTGACGGCCAAAGCGCCCGCAGCGGCCATCGAAGACTTCATCCAGGTACGACGTGAAACACTCATGGTAAATACTCCGACAGAAGGACGACGAATTGACGTGTGGAGTATAGAGTGCGATTGAACGAAGTGCCAATTAAGCACCCGTGCATAAGTTAAATGGTATAATCGCAGGAATCACAATCAGGGGAGTGACGTCCCCGGTCGCCGCAAACCCGGCGAGCGGAGCGGCGTAAGCCCTCCGAGTAAAATGCTGGCAACTCGGTGGGCTGACACCCACCGCTCGCCAAGTTATGCCCCAAAACTTACGCATGGGTGCTCATAGGGCAGGGCGGAACATCGGCGAGAAGTGTTTCCAGCACGGAACGCTGACACGAAACAATTGAGACAATTGTTCTACACGGGGTTCACCACCATTGCATGGCGTAATCATGAAACACATTCACGGCGTGCCTGGCGTCCTTGTCGTTGCCGACCTGCTGTAGCGTTGTTTCGACGGAAAGCAGTTTCCGGAGAGCGTGTCGCTTGCCAAGTTGCGTCGCAGTCCAGTTTTTTGAGCCGGTCTCGGACGATGATTTCAATCGTTGCAGTCGTTGCCACAGCAGAGCCTGGATTCCGTCACGAATGGATTGATTGTCACTCTTCAGCAGTGGCAATAGCTGAGGCAGTGCGTCATCGGTCATTGGATGTTCGCTGATCTGAACACACGGAGCTGGTGATCCGGATAGAATTCGCTGGACGTTGTAGCGATGAACGAGCAAGTCCACCGGCACGGTCAGATACAGATAAAAAGCGACCGCCAGCACCCACAACTGCCGACGGATGAGCCAGATGATTCGCCAGGGAGTAGTTCAGCGCACGTTCGCTCTACGCCGAGTCTATGGCAACCTGAATCGCAAACGAATTCAGCGGCATTCCAATGCCGACAATTGCGAAATCCGCCTGGAGCAATCTGCACGATCCATACACTCGCTGGAAACAGGCGATTGGGCTGATCTGCGTCAACTGGTACAGATTACGGAATTGCGAGGCGAATGGTCCCAGCCGATGTTTCCAAAAGCCAACAATCGTTTCCATGTGCTAGGTTCTCATTGCCAAACTCCGTACCGCCCCACGCGTAAGAGACCTCACTATGGACCCCAGTCACCTTCAGGAACTCGTGACACTCGAAGACAATTACTGGTGGCATGTCGCCAAGCGTCAGTTAGTCACGCGCTTGATGAAACGGTACTGTCCGCCACCGGGACGGCTTGTCGAAGGCGGCATTGGATCAGGTCGCAACCTGGTTGAATTCTCTGAGATGGGCTACGACGTCACGGGATTCGACTTAATGCCGGAATCTGTGCGGCACGTGCGCAATCGTGGCATTGAAGATGTCCGAGTTCACGATCTTGGTCAGCCGTGGCCGGTTGATTCGTGTTCGCTGCGAGCCGTCGTTCTGCTGGATGTTTTGGAGCACGTCGAAGATCCTGTCACAGTACTCAGGCACGCCCACACGGCTCTGGAAGACGGCGGCGCGGTGATCGTCACAGTGCCCGCTCATCCCTGGCTTTACAGTCGCTGGGATGAACAACTCGGACACTTCCGCCGTTACACAACACGCGAGTTTCGACGCCACGCCAATGAGGCTGGCTTCCGTGTTTCCTTCCTGAATTACTGGAACAGTTTCACGATGCCTGCGGCCGTCGCCGTGCGTGGCTGGGAGAAACTCTTCCCGAAACGAACTCAACCCGATTTCCCTGCAGTCTCCCCATTCACCAACCGCGCACTCCTGACAGCTGCGGCTGCGGAACGCTGGTGCCTGACGAATTTTGGATTGCCGACCGGACTGTCGTTGGCGGGAGTGCTGCAGAAATGAAGCTCCACACCTTTAATCCGACTCGTGATCGCCACACCGCAAAAATCTCCGTCGTTCTGCCTGTGTTTAATGAAACGGCCATTCTGCACGAACTCAATCGACGCATCGTCAAAGTCCTGGAAGCGACCGCAACACAATTCGAAGTCGTCTACGTCAACGATGGCTCGTCCGACGGATCGCGGGAATGCCTGAGCGATCTTGCGTCAAAGGATCGGCGAGTTGTTGTCGTACATCTGTCTCGCAACTTCGGACACCAGCCAGCCGTTCATGCCGGCCTGGACCATGCGAGCGGCGACGTCGTGATCGTGATGGATTCTGATCTGCAAGACGATCCGAACGCGATTCCCGCTTTCCTCGACCAATGGGAAAACGGATTCGACGTCGTCTACGCGCAACGCACGAACCGCAAAGAATCTCTCGTCAAGCGCGCTATGTTCTACAGTTTCTACCGTGTTCTGAACGCGATTGCCGACAGTCCAATTCCCGCAGACGCGGGAAACTTTGGACTGCTCGACCGATCGGTCGTGGACGCGGTCTTATCACTGCCGGAACGGGAACGATTCTTCCCCGGTTTGCGAAGTTGGGCTGGATTTCGTCAGATCGGAATTCCCGTCGAGCGAGCGGCTCGACACGATGATACGCCTCGAGTGTCACTCCGAGGATTGTTTCGACTTGCGAAGACAGCTATCTTTTCATTCTCATCGTTTCCGCTAAAATTCTTCTACGTTATCGCCAGTATCTCGGCTGCGGTCTGCGTCGGAACCATCGGCTTTGTGTTGTGGCATAAGATGTTCACAAGACTGGCGATTCCGGGCTGGGCATCGGTGATTATCACGGCTTCGTTCTTTGGTTCGCTCAACGCTCTGGGAATCTCGATTCTTGGTGAATATGTCATTCGGATCTATGATCAGGTGCGTGCTCGCCCGGTTTATGTGAAGTCACAGTTGCTCAACGCCGCCTCATGCCGACAGCCAAACAGTCCTCAGAAATCTCATTCACCGATCGATGATCTGAACCACATCGAAGAACTGCTTTCCGCACTGCAGAAGGAACACGCTACGTCATGAAGATTACGATGATCGGGACCGGTTACGTTGGATTGGTCACTGGAACATGTTTCGCGGAGAGTGGCAACGATGTAACCTGTCTGGACATCGATCAGAGGAAAGTTGATTTACTCAACAGCGGCGGCGTCCCAATTTACGAACCGGGACTGGAAGAGCTTGTGAAGCGCAACGCAGCGGCGGGGCGTTTGACATTCACGACCAGCTATGAAAACGCGATTTCATCCGCAGAATGTATCTTCATATGCGTCGGAACGCCGCAGGACGAATCCGGCGCGGCGGATCTCAAGTATGTTCAAAGCGCTGCGGAGCACATGGCTCCGTTTCTGCGGAAGTCTGCGGTTGTCGTCTGCAAGAGCACCGTGCCTGTCGGTACCAATCGGCGCGTGGCGGGCTGGATCAAAGCAAAGACCAACACTCCGTTTCGTATCGCATCGAATCCGGAATTCCTGAAGGAAGGCGCGGCCATTGACGACTTTACCAAGCCGGATCGTGTCGTCGTCGGCGTCGATGACCCCGGGGCTGCTGAGGTCCTGATGGAACTTTACAAGCCCTTTCTGCGAACCGAAAAACCATTCCTTTCCGTCTGCATCGAAAGCGCGGAGATGATCAAATACGCAGCCAATTGCATGCTGGCGACCAAGATCAGTTTTATTAATGAAATGGCGAATATCTGCGAATGCGTCGGTGCGGATATCAACGAAGTACGCAAAGGTATCGGACACGACTCACGAATCGGATTTTCATTCCTGTTTCCCGGTGTGGGTTACGGCGGATCGTGCTTTCCGAAAGACGTTCGCGCCCTTGCCGCACTGGCGTCTGAACATGGAGTCGCGGCGGGCATTCTTCGCACCGTCGATGAAACGAACAACCTTCAGAAGCACGTTTTGTTTCGTAAACTGTCAGATTATTTTGAAGGTGATCTGTCCGGCCGCACAATCGCGGTGTGGGGATTGAGCTTCAAGCCGAGAACGGACGATATCCGCGAAGCTCCATCGCTTGTACTTATCAAGAGCCTGCTGGACGCGGGTGCCAATGTGAAGATTCACGATCCGGTCGCTCTTAACAATGTCAAAAAGGAACTTGGCGACAGGGTGATCTACTGCGACCATCATTACGATGCATGTGACGGGGCCGACGCGATTGCGATTGTGACCGAATGGAATGAATTCCGAAATCCGGATTTCGACTACATCAAGCTGAAGATGAAGGCACCCGTGATCTTCGACGGACGCAACCTGTACGACCGTACAAAAATGGCCGCTCGCGGTTTTTATTATTCCGGCATCGGCCTGAGTGCCCTTCCTGTTCACGATTAGAAAATGAAGGAAATGACGCAATGTTGTCATCGATTTTCGCCCCGCGGAAATCGGCGTTAAGAACACAAGCCCACAAACCCGCCATACCGGTAAACCCAGCGAGGCAGTGAAGCCCAACCTGTCCCTTCCGGATTTCTGGCCAGTCATCTCAGCACACCTGAACGTCGCAATCGGTATGAATTCTCTGCTCGGGCAAACCTGAGTAATCGTTGGCCTGACCTCGTCAATTCTTACATTTGACGCGAAGTCAAATCGACTCTTGGTCGAATACGAGTCGATACCTCAAAGGGTCGGGCGTGGAATCGCCTGCGCGAAAATATCCTCTGACGCCGGTCTCACGACTACCAGAGGTCGATTCCGGAGATCGCTGCCATGCGTTTGAGTTTGACATTCTCAACACTTTTCTTTGCTGTTTCAACGTCCAGTTGCTTCGCTCAGACCCACGGATGGCACGCGGCATTTGATGAGGCCCGGACAGCGGCAGAGACCGGAGCAGAACCCGTCCTGATCCACTTTCATGCATGGTATTGCGGGCCGTGTCAGAGAATGAATCGGGATGTTTTTGCAGACCCGCAGGTTCAGCAGGCTCTTACTAATGGTCTGGCAGCTGTCAAAGTGGATGTGACGCATGATCCCGAGCTTGCGGCACGATGCGGGGCGACTTCTGTGCCGCGCGATGTGGTCATGTTTCCTGATGGTACGATCGAGACACTGAAAATCGGCTACGTCCAGAAACAGCAGTACCTCGGCATGCTGCGTGACATTTCCCAACGTGGAAGACGGATGTCGGTACCGAAACCCATTGATCCATTGCAAGGATCTTCCCTGGCTGCGGCTGACGCAGCTGGTTCTGAGGAGATCGCGAAGGGCGAGACCATTAGCAACTCGGCCTCGATTGAAGTCTCCGAAGCCAGTGAGCCAGCAATCGATCCTCTACTCATTGGCCTTGAAGGATTTTGCCCGGTCCTGTTGCATGACAAGCGAGAATGGACTGCGGGCAGTGAAAAAGTCGCCGCTGACTATCGCGGAATTCGTTACCTGTTCGCATCAGAACTTAATCGCGACCTGTTTCTGAAGAATCCGAGTCTTTACGCGCCGCAGGACCTTGGATGCGACGCAGTTGTGCTCACTGATACACAGCGTGCGATGACCGGCAGCATTCGGTTTGGAGCATTTTTTGACAATCGGCTGTACCTGTTCCAATCACCTGAAAATCGCACCGAATTTAAGAAGAACCCGCTCAAATTCATCAGAATTCGGAGTGCATTACGCATTGATCAGGTGGAAGGCACCAAATTTCAATAGAATGTTCCTCATTGGATTGCAGAGTTCAATTGACACGGAACTGAAATCCTCTAATACTAACCACCAGTCAGTCTGCATCCAGCGCTGACGAATGTCGCCGAAATCGGTGACATCGGTTTTTTTGATGCTCAGCGGAACTTCCCTTTAGGCTTCCATTCGCTGTCTGAGCTTTCCGGTTGGTGCTTTTCCAATCACACTGGGGCATCCAAATCGTTTCCCGGAACAGTTCTGGCAATTGAAGGTTTTTCGCTCCTCGACAGCATTCATGTTGTGGCCACTCTCTTGATTTGCGTTCAGGCTCGTTCTGGTTTCCAAGTCTTGCCGTTACGAAGCATTCTTGAAGTTATCGAGTGGCACTCCAGAAAGCATGTTTGAGGTCCGGTTGGAGCAGTCCTGCTTCCTCCAGGGAAACGTTCCGCAAAACTGCAATTGCAGTGGTAGTCTCAATTTGCGCCCTCAAATGGGCGCACATCCCCAATTTTTGTGTGACTCACGCGGCCCTTTTTGCAGCAGGCATAGTGCATTCTGCCAAACTCCCCTCTGGTGAAACTGTTGTTTCGCATCTGCGAGTTTGTTGATATTGGGATCGTGGGTTTACCGAGGCCTGAGACGGGCGTTCGTCCTCTGCCTCCTCTCATAACAAGGCTCAGTCAGGTTTCCATTCATGCCGACAAGCAGTTCCGATTCCGAAGGAACCAGCCAGCGATTGCCTCGTCGTCGCACTTCAACTCGAAGTACGACCGGTCGCCCTGCCACAAAGCCCCGCAGCCAGCCTTCCGATGACGAAGCTGAAGCACCAGTGCCAAAACGCGATGACGATTTTGGCTCAGGAGTGGTTGAAGAAAAAGCAGCCCGCGTGGCAAAGCCTCGCCGCAGTCGAACATCAGAAGCCGCCTCGGCTCCGCCCGCGTCTGAAGCAACTTCGGCGGAACCTGGTTCGGGCGAGACCGATAAGGATCCACCCCGCGCGCGGCGCCCACGACGTGAACCGAAGGCTCGAACAGAATCGACCACTGCGGAAACTGAAGAATCTGGTGGTCTGATCGATCGTTCTTCACGGGCCGGACGGACGTCTGATCGCCTGGAACGCAAGATCGCCGATGTCGAATCGCAAACTGGCATGCGTTACTTTAGTACGGACGAACTCGATTTTGGCGATGACGATGTCGATGAGAGAAGCCCGCGAGGTCGGTCGCGGAGTCGTTCCAATGACGACAATGACATCGCAGCCCGTGATGACGTCGAAAGAAGTGTTCCCATAAACGATGATGGCGGTGCCTACGACGAATCGAGCGGCGAACCGCGTCCCAGCGAACCAGGGGCAGATGACGCAGACGGCGGAGATCGCAGACCACCACGACGAAGACGAAGACGACGGCCGCGACGGGGACCTGAAGGTTCCGATAACTCAGAGGCCGGGCGCAGTAATATCCGCGATTCTGGCCGCGTCGAAAATAGCCGCCATTCCGGTCGTGTTGAAAATAGCCGCAGCCCAGGTCCAGGTCCAGGTCGATTTGAATCAAGTCGACAGGACGGCGGTCGTGGGCGGCGATCAAGTGGCAGTGGTGGCAGCGGTGGTGGCAGCAGCAGCGGCGGTCGTGGGCGCAGAAACGAAAGCAGCCAGCCACGCGGGGGTTCTTCAAGTCGCGATAGTGGACGGGGACGGGATCGCGGCATGCCGCGTCGCAGCAGCCGTCAAATCCAGTCCTCTACCGAAGTCATTGAGGGGACTTTTGAAGGTGTGCTGGAAATGCATCACCGAGGCTACGGTTTCCTCCGTGACCCCAAAAAGAACTATGCTGCGGAAGACTCGAATCCGTTTGTCTCGAGTTCAGTTATCGAAAAATACCAGCTTCGAGAGGGCGTACTGGTACGTGGCAATGTCGGTCAGGGCACCCGCAATCAGGGACCGCGACTGCAGGAAGTGGAACTGATCGATGGGTATACCCCGGAAGAGTATGCCAATGTCAAACACTTTGACACACTGACGGCGATCAATCCATTTGAGCAGATCAAGCTGGAAGTCGGACCGAAGCCACTGACGATGCGCGTCATGGATTTGCTGTGTCCAATCGGGAAGGGTCAGCGTGCGTTACTCGTAGCTCCTCCGCGCACCGGCAAGACAATGCTGCTGCAGGACATTGCCAATTCCGTCAGCATCAACCATCCGGAGATTTACCTGATGGTGCTGCTGATCGATGAGCGACCTGAAGAAGTGACCGAAATGCGCCGCATGGTGCATGGCGAAGTCATTTCGTCTTCACTGGACAGTGATGTCGAAAGTCACGTTCGCATCAGTCAGTTGATTATTGAGCGCGCCAAACGTCTGGCCGAAGAGGGCAAAGACGTTTTTATTCTGCTGGACAGCATCACGCGTCTGGCGCGGGCATTCAACAAATGGAGCAACACCGGTCGTACAGCAACCGGCGGGCTGGACATTCGGGCCCTGGATATTCCAAAGAAGCTTTTCGGTCAGGCCCGCCGCTTCGACGAAGGCGGTTCACTGACGGTTTGCGGAACCGCGTTGATCGACACCGGCGGCCGAATGGATGAAGCGATCTTTCAGGAGTTCAAAGGCACGGGCAACATGGAAATGGTGCTCAGTCGCGAACTTGCCGATCGTAGAATCTGGCCATCGATTGACATTTCAAAATCCGGCACCCGCCGCGAAGAAAAGATTCTTGATCCGGAACTGCTCGAAGGCATCACCATGCTGCGTC
>Ga0138256_10000777_pt1 | contig 34301 bp, 29 predicted proteins | sample KNB2016incub_MG_FD_105486 | JGI IMG/M metagenome (GOLD analysis project Ga0138256, IMG submission 105486) | Active sludge microbial communities from wastewater in Klosterneuburg, Austria - KNB2014incub_MG | ecosystem: Engineered > WWTP > Activated sludge > Unclassified | place: Austria... | reverse complement strand
CGAAGGTTTTAAGGTCGGCCTGAATGCCCGCACCGCCGGACGGGTCCGACCCCGCGATGGACAACACATTCGGAATCATGAGGCCTTCCTTAGGCGTGCCGTAGCCACAATACTTGTAAACGCATACGCGGCTTTTTTTGGCTCCGGTGCTTCAGAGATCGAGCGCATCATCGCAACACCCGCCGCGCCATTTTCAATCACCGCCGCCGCATTGTTCGGCGTGATACCGCCGATGCCGACGACAGGAACCGAAGAAATTTTCACCAGCGCGCGAAAATCATCCGGCCCCAGCACCGGCTTCCCCTTCTCGGTCTTCGTCGCATAAAACGGCCCGGTTCCGGCATAATCCACCACACCCGGGTCAATCGCCGCGAAATGCTCGCGCGTGAACGCCGTCACGCCGACGATTTTGTCCGGCCCCAGAATACGCCTCGCCTCGGCGGCATACATATCGCCCTGCCCGAGGTGAACACCGTCGGCACCGACTTCCTGCGCGATATCGACGCGGTCATTAATGAGAAACGGGATATTGAGAATGGAACGAAGCATACGCGCCTGCTCGAGAAATTCAAGGCTGGTACCGCGTTTATTCCGCAGCTGGACCATCGTCACGCCGCCCGCAACCGCGCCGCGCACAACGTCGGACAAATCACGCCCCGAACAGAGCGACGGATCGGCGACAAGATAAACGGAAAGATCGAAATTCCGTCGCATTATTTCTTTCCCGGCACCGGGCTGTAAACGATGCAGCGGTTGCCGTCGCATGTCGCGGTCGGTTTCGCGCTAGGCTTCAGCGTATTGCACTCGACATAAGCCTTCATCTCGCGCGACCATTCCGCAAAAGATTGCTCCTGCCCCCTGGCGATGGCGCGCCAGTTATTCGCGCAGAAATCCGCGACAACAACACAGTCGCTTGCTTTTTTGCACATATACATGCCCTCGGGCGCCTGCGCTGCAGCGGCAAACGGAACGAATAGGACGATCAGAAACAGGATATTTTTCGTGATATTTTTCATGACAAAACCCTCGATGATTGAATTAAGGTCCGCAGATAATATATGGTTTGAAAGGGAAAAACAAAGAAGGTCTTGCCGCATGAGTTACGCCATCCGCATCCACGAAACCGGGGGCCCGGATGTGCTGAAATACGAGAAAATCACGGTTCCGCCGCCCGGCCCCGGCGAAATCCTCGTCCGTCACACGGCCATCGGCCTTAATTTCATCGATATCTACCACCGCTCTGGCCTCTACCCCTTGCCTCTGCCCTTCACCCCGGGAACGGAAGGAGCGGGGCTAGTCGAGGCACTGGGCGAAGGCGTCACATCGCTTAAAAAAGGCGACCGCGTCGCCTATGCCTCCGGCCCCGGCTCCTATACTGAGCAACGCGTCATGCAGGCAAACCGCGTCGTGAAAATTCCAGATGGCATTTCGGATGAAATCGCCGCCGCCTCAATGGTCAAAGGCATGACGGCGGAATATCTCCTCAACCGCACATATAAGGTGAAGCCGGGCGAGACGATTTTATTCCACGCCATCGCAGGCGGCGTCGGCCTCATCGCCTGCCAGTGGGCGAAGGCGCTCGGCGCCACCGTCATTGGCACAGCGGGCAGCGCGGAAAAAATCGCGCTCGCAAAACAATACGGCTGTGATCATGTCATCAATTACAAAACCGAAGATTTTGCCGCGCGCGTGAAAGAGATCACGAATGGAAAGGGTGTGCCCGTCGTTTACGATTCAGTCGGCAAAGATACCTTCATGGGCTCGCTCGATTGCCTGCAACCGAGGGGCCTGATGGTCAGTTTCGGCAATGCTTCCGGACCGGTCGATGCGTTTGCGCCGGGAACTTTATCAACCAAAGGTTCGTTATATCTCACGAGGCCGTCGCTGTGGCATTACACGTCGGATGACGCGGAATATGCCGCATCGGCAAAGGCGCTATTTGAAATGATTAAATCGGGCAAAGTGAAGATTACAATCGACCAGCGTTACGAATTGAAAAATGCAGCGCAGGCGCAAAACGACCTTGAATCGCGCAAAACAACAGGGTCAAGCATTTTATATCCATCCTGAATTAAGGGTTTCATCGACTCGCCTCGCCTGTTAAAATAAGAGCAGAAAAAAATGATGGGAAAAATGAGGAGACGGAAAGATGAAAATCGGAATTCTGACCACGGGGTCAAAACACGAAGATGAACGTCTGGTTGAAGCCGCAACAAGCCTGGGCCACGAGGCGGATCTTCTGAAAGTTCTAAAATGCAGTCTTCGGGTCAGCAATAAAGAACCGAAAATATTTTACGAAGGCCAGGATATTTCCGGCAATTACGACATCATCATACCGCGAATCAATTTGCCGCACACGGTTTACGGCCTTACGATCCTGCGCCACTTCCAGGTGATGGGCGTTTACACCAGCGATGTCGCCCTCGCGCTTGAAATCGGGCGCGATAAACTGCGGTGCAAGCAATACCTGACGAGCCAGGGAATCCCTGTGCCCACGACAGGCTACGCTCACTCAAAAAATGATTTTGATACAATCATTCAGACCGTCGGCGGCGCGCCGCTGATCCTGAAGCTCGTCGAGGGCACCGAAGGCACGGGCGTATTTCTCGCCAAGGACGAAAAGGAAGCCGTAAATATTCTCGGCAGTTTCAAACAGTTCGACGCCCGCATCATCGCGCAGGAATTCATCGAGGAGTCATCAGGCAGCGATATCCGCGCATTCGTGGTCGGCAACAAGGTCGTCGCCTCGATGCTACGCCAGTCACAGGATGGCGATTTCCGCGCCAATGTCGCGCTCGGCGCTCATTCCTTCAAGGTCGCATTGACCGACGCCGAAGAGAAAATGGTCCTGGCGGCAGTAAAGGCGATCGGCATCAATATTGCCGGCGTCGACGTTATCCGCTCTAGGCGCGGGCCACTGATCATTGAGATCAATGTCGCGCCCGATTTCGGCGGCGAATTCGGCCTTGAGACGACGACCGGGGTTAACGTCGCAAAGGAAATTATAAAATTTGCGGTGCGCGGCAAAGAACGCTCAATGCACAAACCACGCGGCATCATGAGCCTCAAGCGCTGGCGCAGCGAAGGTCTCCACTCCATGCTGCCGCAACGGTGGCAATGATTACTGCTTGATCGTCAGCGCTTCATTGACCAGCTTCGCCTGCTCGGCCTGGTGGCGGGAGTTCAATCCCGTCGCGGGCGCAGCAGCAGCCAGACGGCCCACGTATTTCGGGCGCTTCGCCTTGTGGTCGGTCGTGTGCAGCGCCTCCTCGATCCGGCGGTCGACGAAATTCCAGTACCCCTGGTTTTCCGGCTCTTCCTGGCACCAGACGACATCCGCGTTTTCGTAATTAGCGAATTCCTCAGCCAGTTCACCAAGCGGGAACGGATAAAGCTGCTCGACGCGGATGATCATGATGTCGTTGATCTTGCGCTCGCGGCGCTCCTGCAGCAGGTCGTAATATACCTTGCCGGAGCAGAGAATGATGCGGCGGATTTTATGCGACGCGGCGAGCTTGTCCCGGTCATCGTCCCAGAGATAACGGTGGAACGTGCTGTCGCCCGAGAACATCTCGATCGGCGAAACGGCAAGCTTATGCCGCAGCAACGATTTCGGCGTCATGATTATCAGTGGTTTGCGGAAATCACGCATCATCTGGCGGCGCAGGACGTGGAAATAGTTGGCCGGTGTCGAGCAATTGACGATCTGCCAGTTATCCTCGGCGCAATTCTGCAGGAAACGCTCAGGACGCGCGGAGGAGTGCTCCGGCCCCTGCCCTTCCATTCCGTGCGGCAGCAGCATCACGAGGCCCGACATGCGGAGCCACTTGGATTCAGCCGAACAGATAAACTGGTCCATCATGACCTGCGCGCCGTTGACGAAATCGCCGAACTGCGCTTCCCACATGACGAGCGTTTTCGGATCGGCGCAGCTATAGCCATATTCAAAACCGAGAACCGCAAATTCGGACAGCGGTGAATCATGCACTTCGCATTTCGGCTGCCCGTCATAAAGATTTTGCAGCGGGATATATTTCTGCTCGTTCTCCTGATCGTACCAGATCGCATGGCGCTGCGAGAATGTGCCGCGCCCGACATCCTGACCGGACAGGCGCACGGCAAAGCCGTCTTTCAATACGCTTGCGAAAGCAAGGGATTCCGCCGTCGACCAGTCAAAGCCGGTACCCGATCTGAACATCTCGCGCTTGGCTTCCAGAACCCGCTCTAACTTCTTGTTAACGGTAAAACCGTCGGGAACTGTCGTGAGAATATCGCCGAGCTGGCGAAGTTCTCCGGTCGATACGGACGTATCGCCGCGCCGCGCGCCTTCGGTCGAGGCCAGCTTGAGCCCTTCCCACGCACCGCCGAGGAAATCGGCGTTGTTGGGCTTGTAGGTTTTCGTCGCCTCGAAGGCATCCTCGAGATATTTGGTGAATTCATCGGTGATCGCCTTGGCTTCTTCAGCCGTCAGCACTTTTTCAACGATAAGCTTTTTCTCGTATTTCGAACGCGTCGTCTCCTGCGTCGCGATGCGTTTATACATCAGCGGCTGGGTAAAGGCCGGCTCGTCGCCCTCATTGTGGCCGAAGCGGCGGTAGCAATACATATCGATAACAACATCGCGCTGGAATTTCTGGCGGAACTCGGCGGCGATGCGCGCGACATGCACGACAGCCTCGGGGTCATCACCGTTGACGTGAAAAATCGGCGCGGCAATCGCCTTTGCCACATCCGTGCAGTATGGGCCGGAGCGGCCGAATTTCGGCATCGTCGTGAAGCCGATCTGGTTGTTGATGACGATATGGATCGTGCCGCCGACGCGGTAACCGGGCAACTCTGCGATCATCAGCGTTTCCGCCGTGATGCCTTGCCCTGCGAACGCGGCGTCACCATGCAACAGCAACGGCAACACGGCGCAGGATTCAACCGCCTTGCGTTGGACCTGTTTCGCGCGAACCTTGCCAATCACAACCGGGTTAACGCATTCAAGGTGCGACGGGTTAGCCGTCAATGACAAATGGATGCTGTGGCCGTCGAAATCGCGGTCGGATGACGTGCCGAGGTGATATTTCACGTCGCCGGAGCCGAGAACATCCGTCGAGGATTGCCCCTGGAACTCGGCAAAAACAGCCGTGAATGATTTTCCCATGACGTTTGTGAGAACGTTCAGGCGTCCACGGTGCGCCATACCAACGATGATTTCCTCAAGGCCAAGCTGGCTGCCGCGCTTCATGATCTGCTCGATGCAGGGAATAAGAGCCTCGCCGCCGTCAACGCCGAAACGTTTCGTACCGGGATATTTCTTGTGCAGGAACTGCTCGAACATTTCCGCAGCCGTGAGGCGCTGCAGGATCGCGCGCTTGCCTTCCGGCGTGAAATCCGTCTTGTTACGCGGCTCCTCAATGCGTTTTTGCACCCAGTCTTTTTCTTCCGGGTCGGTCAGGTGCAAAAATTCGACACCGATCGTGCCGCAATAAGTCTGCTTCAGCGCCGCAACGATCGTATTCATCGTCGCCGTTTCCATACCGAGCTCGCCATTGATGAAAATGTCGCGGTTATAATCCTCGGACGCAAAGCCGTAATGCGCGGGATCGAGTTCCGGGTGATGATTTTTTTCCTTGAGCTCCAGCGGGTCAAGATCGGAGAGCAAATGCCCGCGCGCACGGTAGGCGCGGATCAGTTTCAGCGCACAGATGGAATCTTTGGCCTGGCGGCGGAGGTCTTCGTTGCTGACGCTTTTATTTGCAGCAACCTTCACAACCGGAGCGACCTCAACGATACCCGCACCCGCGCCGATATGATCGAACCGGCGGGTGGATTTGCGGTTTTCATCCGGCGTCCAGCTTGCGCCGTTGAGTTCCTGCAGCAGCTCGATTTCGTTGTCGTTCAGCCCCTCAAAAAATCCCTGCCAGCTCTCATCCACCCGCGCCGGGTTGGAGAGATATTCGCCGTAAAGGTGCGAGATATATTCCGCGTTCGCGCCCGTGAGGAAGGACATGTTGCTCTGTTTGGGGGCGGCGTTCTGGGACATGGTTTTTTCTCTATAATAATGGTGCTGGAAGGACTTAATTATATTCGGCGGCGAAGGTCAAGAGCCTGCTTTAAGGCTGTATTCTCAAGCTTTTCCCTTCAAGGCGGCACGAAGTTTTTCAAGCGCCGAATCTTCGCTGGCGCTGACATTCATCGGGTGGCCTGCATCATGGTCGGCCAAGCTAGAAAACTTGGCGAGGATCTTGCCGAAAATTCCCTCCGGGGCACCATCGTCACCGTATTCGTCCGAGGCCTGTGCGACCGCTGTGCCGATCTCCATGAGCGAGCGCTTGATCAATTTGATTTCATCGACCGACGCCTTGCCACGCAGAATGGGCACCGCCTTCTGAATATCCTCTATCAGCGTAAAAGACTGATCGGCCCACGCCGCCCATTTATCTTCGCTACGGAGCGTTTCCTTGATTATCTGCGCGAAAAGCGGCTTTCCATCGCCCATCTTCGCAAAGTGCCGCAGGCATGCAGTAAGGGCTTTGTTCTCGTGCGTATCGTCGCTTTCCCCATCCTGATCTTCCGAATGACTGACCCACATCCCCGCTTTGTACGGCAGGCTGGCGATAAGCTCGACTTCGTCCTTCGTGAAATCTGCGAGCGATGTCATGACATCTCCAGCGCGTCGGCAATGGCGCCGACAGCTTCACTCTCGCTTGTGCTGATATTAAGAAAATCACCGAAGCGGCGGCGCTTCCTGCGGGAGCCGGAAAACAGGTGACTTATATATAAGCTGAGCGCAGCGAAAAACGAGCGGCTGGAATCTTCCTCGCGGAAGGCCAGCGCAACCGCCCCCGCAATTTCCATCAGGTGATTTTTAAGCGCCTTGACGTCCTTGGGCTCTCCGAATTCACGCATCAGCGTGATGGCATCACCGCATTCGCCGGGCACCAGGTCGACCTGTGTGTTCCATGACGCCCATTCGTTTTTCTGGCGGATGGTTTCCGACATGATGTATTGCAGCGTTTCGGAACCGAATACATCCTCGGCAAAAGCGTGGAGAATATTCGACAGGGCCTGGCTCTCGCTCTCAACCGCTTCGTGGCCGCCGGACGTATCGCTCTGGCTGACCCAGAGACCGATCCTGTAAGGAAGGCGGATGATGAGAGAGCGCTGATCGGGTGTGAGTTTCTCGAGAAAAGTCATGTTTCCAAGGATACACCAAATACCCCTGCCCTCAAACAGCTATTGGGCAGGCTGCGGGGCTTTTGGCACCAATGGAATCAAGGGTTTTGGGTTGGCCATCATATCAAAAATTTCACGCGGGCTGACGGGCGTGGGCCATACATATTTCGCAACGCCGTCTTTCCCCACCAGCACCACCGAAAAAACATCGTCGTCGGTATAAAGCAATTCCTCCAGCAGGTTCGTATCCTTGTTCTCGCGCAGCACCGGCAGACGGTAATCGGATACGCTGAGCTCAGGCAGCACGTTCAGCGAACGGTCGTCGAAATGAATCGTAACGATTTCGTGTTTGATTAATTGAGGTGCCGCAGGCGTCAGCATTTCAATCTGCTGGATATAAAGCGGATCAAGCTCCGGCCCCGTCAACACCAGCGCCCACGCCTTGCCCACCAGCCGGTCGAACGGCGCATCAATGTCGGCCTGCGCTTCCGCAGCGTACGCCGGATGAATAACTCCGGAAAAAAGCAGAAAAAACGCCAGAACGGCAAAGCTTGATTTCTTTTTCATAATATTATACCGTTCCTACATGTTAGAAAATGAATATAGAGAAAAATTGATCAAAAGTCTTTTGGCTTGCGGCCTCCCACAGGAATTGGCCGAAGAAACCGCGTGCGAAAAATCGCTGTGGTTTTTATATAGAAATAAATGGACCAGCGAAGACAGCGCTTTCTGGAATTTCAATGATAAACTCCAACAAGCAGCGGATTATCTTAAAATTTCCAAAGGCCAGTATCTATGCGCTGCCCTGACACACCCGCAACTTTTCTATCAGTCCTTAGAAAGTATAAAATTCAATGTCGAAGGCGCCGCAGAACTTCTCGATATCCCTGCGCACCGTTATATAGAAGCCGCACTAAAACGGCCTTCGCTGTTATCATTATCACCACAAATGGTGTACGAACATTTCGTTGCCCTAAAGAAAGCGCAAGAAAACGGACACATCGTATCCAACGACCTTATGAGCGACATTCTTAATAATCCCATCACCCTGGTCTATTCGGCAAAAAACACAACGCTTCGGGATTTTCACGCGACGATGTTTGATCGAAAGAGAACCCTGGGAGATTTTTTTAGAAAAAAAACCAAAAGCCAGGTGGAAAACGAAATTTTTGAGTGCCTTACGCAAGAGTTTCAGGCTGGCGCGTCCGTATTCCTTGATCAGGCGCGCGAACTCCACGCCCAGGGCATACTCTCACGCCTGCCGATGTTCGAGATGACAGCAGCGCCTGCTTAGGCCGCCATCGCCTTCACAACAGCCTCGCCGAGCGTGCCGGGGCTTTCGGAAACCACGAAACCAGCAGAGCGCATTGACTCCATCTTGGCTTTCGCGGTGTCGTCCGCGCCGGAAATAATCGCGCCAGCGTGGCCCATACGTTTTCCGGGAGGAGCGGTTGCGCCGGCAATAAAACCCGCAATCGGTTTTTTGTTTTTAGCCTTTTTGTAGAATTCGCACGCTTCGATTTCCGCCGTACCGCCGATCTCGCCGATCATGAGGATGGCTTTGGTTTCGTCGTCTGCAAGGAACAATTCCAAACAGTCGATGAAGTTGGTGCCGTTCACCGGGTCACCGCCGATACCGATGCAGGTCGTCTGGCCGAGGCCGACTTTGCCCGTCTGGTAAACCGCTTCATAGGTCAGCGTGCCGGAGCGCGAAACGATGCCCACTTTGCCCCGCTTGTGAATGTGACCGGGCATGATGCCGATCTTGCATTCGCCGGGCGTGATGATACCGGGGCAGTTCGGCCCGATCAGGCGCGTCTTCGAACCTTGCAGCGCGCGCTTCACTTTCACCATGTCGAGAACCGGAATACCTTCAGTGATGCACACCGCGAGCTCGATGCCCGCATCGATGGCCTCTAAAATCGCGTCAGCCGCAAACGGTGGCGGCACGTAAATCACCGATGCATTCGCACCGGTTTTCGCTTTGGCTTCGGCCACTGTATCGTACACAGGCAGGTTCAGATGTTTCTGACCGCCTTTGCCGGGCGTAACGCCGCCAACCATTTTCGTGCCGTAAGCAACGGCCTGTTCGCTATGGAACGTGCCCTGCGCCCCGGTGAAACCCTGGCAGATAACCTTGGTGTTTTTATCGACGAGTACGGCCATTTCTAAATCCTCTGAATTAGGGTGTTGTTGGAGTTGTCTGTTGCTGCGCCCGGGCTTTTTGCACGGCGTCCGCGACTTTTTGCTGGACGAACGGCATCACGTCACTCATGTAAGCGGGCATTTTTTTCATGATCGACTGGCCTTCAGGGCTACCGTAGAAATCGGCGAGCTTGAGCAGTTCCTCTTCGGTGAAATGCTTGGTCATTTTCTCGACCATCAGATTTTCTATCTCGGCATGATTGAACATCGCGCGGATCTGCTCGGTATGCTCAGGCGTCAGACCGAGCTGCGGATTTTGCGCCATCGCATTGACCATCTCGTTCATCATTTTCGGAACGTCGGCGACTTTCACATAGGCCTTGGCGGCGGCCACACGGCCTTCCGGCGAGTCCGCCGATGCAGGCGCGGCCATCATCACGAGGGCGGCAAAAATCACGAGGAAACGGGCGGCGGTCATGGTCGGGGCTCCGGACTGTAAATACCATTCTGGTTATAGACCCTTCCCCCGCAAAATCAACTGCGGAAAGCCCTGTTTCCACGCTCTTTTCTGCCTGTTTTAAGGCCTCGCGTAATATTTGACATAATGAACGGTTTTCGAGTATATTAACTCATTCTTAAGGAAGAGACGGAAATGGCCAAAGGCCCTAAACCAAACCAATATAACCGCTATAAGCGACCGGAACATAGCTCCGGACGCATGAAGACTATGTTTAATACCCTTATAGGTTCAGGCATCACATTGGCGTTAATCCTGGGCGCGGACCACGCCGTTGAAAACTGGACTGATAAAAAAGTGAGCAACACCCCTCACGCCCCTGACATCACGATCCCCGTTGAAGTGCCGCCGGATACATACGGCGTCGTTCCTTATCCGGACGCCCCGCATGACGAAGTTAAAACGGTGAAAAAATCACTCCCCGTCGCCGACGGCGTGATCTGGGAAGAAAACCGCTCGAAAAGTGTCAGACCTTCCATCGTCGTCGCAAAGAAAGAAACCGTAGATGTTATTCTTGATGAACTGCGCGCCGAAGCAGAAGAGGAACTTAAAAGATTAAGGCAGACGAAAGGAAGCGCGCCAACAAACGTAACGACATCTGGCGAAACATCTCAAACGGAAGAGATCAGCGAGATCACGATAGCTACGCCTCAACCTGCCCCGGCTCAATCCGATGAACAGCCTATAAGTTATTATAATGGCAAACCCAAACGTCTCCCCGAATTTCAAAACCCGGGATCAGGAAAAAAAGAAGTACAGACACCGAAACAGAAAAAAGAACCCGTAATAAAACAACACGCCGATCCGAAACCGCAAAAAAAAGGCGATCTCAGACCCGCACCGTCCGGTGACATTAAAATAAAGCCGCAAACACAGCTTGTTGCGGCAGCCACACTGGCAAACAAAATAGTCGTAAAATATAAAATCCCCGATCCGGAAGCCGACGCCTATCTGCGCCAAATTACCAAAGGCGACCCCGTTTCATACGAATTGATGCTCAATATCGGGGGCAGCGAAAGCGGGTTTAAAGATGTATGCAGCCCGACCGGCGCTTGTGGCTACTTCCAGTTTACGGAAGGGACCTTCATTGAGCGCGCCTATCTCGACCAGGGCCTCCTGGATCCCAAGCATAAAAAAGTCCTGAGCAAAATCATTCAATATGATTACGCCGCCTTGAAAGAACAACAGCGCGTTGCCTTAGAGCATGCACAAGGAAATAAGAAAGCCACGGTTCAGAAAGTTGATGCCGTGTACAAATACCGCATCGCTGGAAACACACCCGAGGAGCGCGCGGCAAACCGCGCAAAAATTCTTGAACTGCGCCACGATAAATTTGTATCTTTGCGCACGGGCCACGAACACGTCCGCAGCTCCCTGATCGATGCCCGGGGACGCTTCGTGGAAGGCATTATTGCTAAAATAGATTGCCTGACAGATAAGACAAAACACCTGGTAGTACCTAAAGAGCGCGTAGAACAATTAAGAGCCGAACTCGAACGCCCCTTCACTATTGCCGACGCAAAACTTGCCTTTTTGGGAGGCGGACGTGGGGGCACTGGTTTGGTTGTAGCTATGGCCGATCCAGCGACCGCCAATCACAAGGCAAGCGATTATATCAGCCAAAGAACTGTCACCAGCAACCCGCATGTTTTTGTTGTAAATGAAAAACATTTAACGCCATTACAGTTGCGCGCTTATATTGTCGAACGCGTGGGCGATATGCAGATACCGTCCAATCTGCAACGGCCTAATAGCAGCAAGCCGCAGCGTCCCGCCACCACCCGCACCACGCAGGCGCCGGGCGCTGACATGCATTTCGATATAAGCTGATTAAGCCGCTTTCTGCGCCTTCTTAGTGGCCTCAACGACTTTCTTCGCCGCGTCTTCAAGATCGTTCGCAGGGATAATATCAAGACCGGACTTGGAGAGAATCTCCTTGCCCTTCTCAACATTCGTGCCCTCGAGACGCACAACGAGCGGAACAGAAAGCTTCACCTCTTTCGCGGCGGCGATGATGCCTTCCGCGATGATGTCGCACTTCATGATGCCGCCGAAGATATTGACGAGAACGCCTTTGACGTTCTTGTCGGCGAGAATGATCTTGAACGCCGCCGTAACTTTTTCCTTGTTCGCGCCGCCGCCGACATCGAGGAAGTTCGCAGGCTGGCCACCATAGAGTTTAATAATGTCCATCGTCGCCATCGCGAGACCTGCGCCATTGACCATGCAGCCGATATTGCCTTCAAGCGCGACATAAGAAAGCTCGTGCTTGTGTGCTTCCAGCTCTTTTGCGTCTTCTTCGGATTCATCGCGGAGCGCAGCGATTTCCGGGTGGCGGAACATCGCGTTATCATCGAAATTCATCTTGGCATCTAACGCCATGACTTCTTCCTTGTCCGTAACGATCAGCGGGTTGATCTCGACAATCGAAGCATCGAGTTCAATAAACGCCTTGTACAAAGCGGCGAAGAATTTCTGGCCGCTCTTGTTCGCATTGCCCTCTAACCCCAGACCGAACGCCAGCGTGCGCGCATGGTGACCCTGGAAACCGGCAGCCGGGTCGATAGCGACGCGGTGAATTTTCTCAGGCGTCTTGTGCGCGACTTCCTCGATGTCCATGCCGCCCTCGGTCGAAACCATGAAAGTGACGCGGGATGTGGCGCGGTCCAGAACGACCGAGCAGTAATATTCTTTTTTGATATCCACGCCATCGGTGACGTAAAGACGCTGGACTTCTTTACCTTCTGCGCCCGTCTGCTTGGTAACCAGGACCTGGTTCATCATCGCCTCGGCGGCTGCTTTCACTTCGTCCGCGCTTTTGCACAGACGAACCCCGCCTTTACCCGTAGGGTTGTTCTTGAACTTGCCAGCACCCCTGCCCCCGGCATGGATCTGGGCTTTCACCACATATAAAGGTCCGGGAAGTTGCCCGGCGGCCTTGACGGCCTCGGCTACGCTCATGGCCGGGATGCCCCTGGGCACCGAAACCCCGTATTTCGTCAGCAGATCCTTGGCCTGGTATTCGTGGATATTCATGGAAAAAACCCGTTTTTATAGGTGAAATTTCCTTGGTTTTAGCACCTTTACCCCCATTTGCAATCAATAAAACCGGGGTTTTATGAATAAATCCAGATACATAAAATTTTATGGAATTATTACCTGCCTTTAAGGTTTTTTCCATATTATCAAATGATGGGTAAATTGCGCCTTTCGGCGTGGATTCTGCCTTGGGGTTTAAAAAACGGGGTTTAAAAGGGGTTTTCAATTATGGCTTACAAAGATTTTGACGGTCTGTCCTTGGACGGCGCCACGCAGAAATCAAATACGATTTTGAACAGCGACGCGGACAGAGTGGAACTCCCCGATGCATCCTACGTACGCGATGCCGATTTCACACGCGATGGTATGGACCTCGTGCTGAATGGTCCGGAAGGCGAACTGATCATCAAAGATTATTTCGCAGATGAAACGCAGCCGAACCTCGTCGCCCCCGACGGCTCGACGCTGACCCCCGAACTCGTAAACTCCTTCACCAAGAGCTCGCCCCAATATGCGGCGAACGATACGCAGTCAGATGAAAGCCCGGTCGGCGCCGTTCAGGAAGTAACAGGTAACGCCACCGTCACGCATGTCGACGGCACCACGGAAACGATTGCCAACGGCACGCCGATCTACCAGGGCGACATTATTGAGACCGATGCAGTCGGCGCGGTGAATATCAAGTTCGTCGATGAAACCAGCTTTGCAGTTTCAGAAGACGCACGCCTCGCGATCGATGAATATGTGTATGACGCCGGTACGGAATCCGGCACGACGAATTTCTCGGTGCTGAAAGGCGTATTCGTATTTACGTCAGGCCTGATCGGCCGCGACGACCCCGATGACGTTCACATCGAAACGCCAGTCGGTTCTATCGGTATCCGCGGAACCATCATTGCGGGTAACGTCAACAGCGGCGAAATCACCGTTGTCGAAGGCGCCATCGTCCTGACCGACCCGCAGGGTCATGAAGTGACGCTGGCCACCCAGTTTGAAACCGCGCGCTTCAATGGCGCCGAAGGCATCCAGCACATGGGTCAGCTTTCGGCCAATGACGTCGCGCAGAAATTCTTCATCGTCAGCAAGGTATCGCCGACGCTGTTCTCGTCTATTAATGACGCAGCAGCCGAGCAGCCTTCTAATGACGCGGCCCAGCCGGTGACAGAGCCGGAAGCAGATGAAACCGCGCCCGCCGATGAAACGGCGCCTGCGGATGCAGCTCCGGTACAGAACGAGGGCAGCAACACGGCAACCGACGCACCCGCGTTGCAAACCGCCGCTCTGCCGCCCGTGCCGCCGCCGGTTTCGACGCAAACCGTTTCAGGTTTCACGACCTCTTCGTCTACCGGTCTTGGCAGCACGGTCACAACGGCCGCTACACACGACACAACGAATACGCAGAGCTCGAATACAATGACCACACAGATGGTGGTCAACACGACGGCTGCTGCAGGCACAACGGAGGCCGCACCGCCCGTCCCGCCCCCGGTCAATAACCCGCCTCCAGCTGGCGGCGGCACCACCAACAACGCACCCTCAAACAACGAGGAAGCACCTGGTGTGTTCTTCAGAAGCGCCGAAGGCATGGTATGGCGTTACAATTTCGACAAGGAATTCCGTGATGACGGCGGTCATGCCGGCATGACCTATGAACTTAGCGCGGCCACAGAGACAGCACTGTCCGCATTGGTCGGCAACATCATCAACGGTGGCAGCAGTTGGAGCTTCGACGCCAACAACGGCGAGCTCGTTATCAATTTCAGCGCGTCGTTCCCGACGACACCGGGTACGCATACCGATTTCACGATCGAGGTGCAGGCGCGTGATAGCCAGGGTTTGACGAGCGGCTATCACGATTACGTTTTCCAGGCTTACAACGCCACCGTAACCGATCTAACCACGAACTACACCGGCACCAGCACGGTTGTTTCAGAACCGGGCAGCATCGGCGCATCGCAAATCACCGGCAGTAACAACAATATCTTCCTTGGTGTTGACCCCGACCTGATCACGATCAACTCAGGGTCTGGTAACGTCATCAGTCTTGGCGGCGGCAACAATATCATGACGATCGTAACAGCCGCGCGTAATAACGAAGCTATCGGTGGCGATAACAATGACAAATTCGTTCTGGATAACGCCGCGGTCAAAGTCTACGGCATGGACGGAGACGACAGTTTCCATCTGAACATCAACAGCGGCAGCGTCGTGGCTGACCTGACGACAGCGGGCTCAAACACCGTGATTGACGGCGGACACAGCAACTTCCGCGCGGCAGTCGGTCAGGGCCTCAGCCACCTTCAGGGTGAAGCAGGCGGACGCGGCGACTCGTTGGTGCTTGAAGGCGCTGGCACACTTGATTTCGGTGCCATCAACTCAGGCAACCAGATCAAGAGCATCGAGCGGATCGATATGGTGTCGTCGACATCGGCCCAGACGGTCACCCTGAATTACAGCGACATCCTGCGCATCACCGATGACAAGAACGCACTGATCATCAATGTCGGCACCGGCGACACGCTGAACCTGAATGGCATGACCGGCATGAGCAGGGTTGTCGACAATGCCTCGATCAACGACGCTGCAAACGGCGACGCTGCGGCGAACAGAAACTACGACGTGTTCACGGACGGCAACGTTACGCTGTTCGTCAGCAACACGGGCGGTACCGTCAACCTGGACGGCAATAGCGTCGCGATTTAAAAGTTCCTTGCCCTAAAAAAGGCCGCTTCGTGCGGCCTTTTTTATTGGAGCAGCATACCGACCGATTTTTTCCAGCCATCGTACAACGCGCTACGCGTCTCTGGCTTCATATCCGGCTCATAACGCCTGTGCGCCTGCCAGCGTGCTGAAATATCATCAAAGCTTCGGAAGACTCCCGCCTGTAGACCTGCAAGACACGCCGCACCCCAGGCCGTGGTTTCCGCGACCTTCGGGATTTCGACAGGCCGCGCCAGTATATCGGCAAGAAACTGGCAGACGAAACCGTTCGCCACCAATCCGCCATCGGCGCGGAGCACTTCGACATTTGCGCCGCTGTCTTTTTCCATCGCACTCATCAGGTCGAGCGTTTGATACCCCTGCGCCTCCAGCGCCGCGCGGACGATGTGCGCGGCGTTGCTATCACGCGTAAGGCCGGAAATCGCAGCCCGCGCGTTCGGATCCCAGTGCGGCGCGCCTAAGCCCGTGAAAGCCGGCACGAAATAAACCCCGCCATTATCGGCAACTCCCTGCGCGATGGCTTCGCTCTCGGATGCTTCCCTGAAAACCTTCAGCCCGTCACGCAGCCATTGCACGACCGCGCCCGCGACAAAAATCGAGCCCTCGATTGCGTAAGTAATCTTGCCGTTCACGCGGTAAGCAACGGTTGTAAGCAAACGGTTTTTCGATTGCCTGAATGTCCCGCCAATATTGATGAGCGCAAAACATCCCGTGCCGTACGTCGATTTCACCATGCCGGGCATGAAACAGGCCTGGCCGATCAATGCCGCCTGCTGGTCGCCCGCCATGCCGCCGATTGTGATTGCTTCACCGACAATCTTTTCATCCGTGAAGCCGAACGCATGAACATTGTCGTAAACAGCGGGCAGCATCGACGCCGGGATGTTGAACAGCTTCAGTAAATCCTTGTCCCATTCCTGCGTCACGATATTGAACAGCATCGTACGTGAAGCATTGGTGATGTCGGTCGCGTGCACTTTCCCGCCCGTAAAATTCCACAGCAGCCAACTATCCACCGTGCCGAACGCCAGCTCGCCTTTTTCCGCCCGCCCCCGCGCGCCCGCCACATTATCCAGTATCCACGCGATCTTGGTCGCGGAGAAATACGGGTCTAACAGCAAACCCGTCTTCTTGCTGATTTTCGCCTCGTGCTTTTTGTTCGCGGCACAGAAATCCGCCGTCCTCCGGTCCTGCCAGACGATGGCGTTGTAAACGGCCTTGCCGGTTTTCCTGTCCCAGACGATGGTGGTTTCGCGCTGGTTGGTAATACCGATGCCGAAGATTTTCAGGCCCTGCTTCTTCGCCTCCTGCACAACGTCGCGGCATGTCCACAGCGTATCGTTCCAGATATCGTCCGGATTTTGCTCAACCCAGCCTTTGTGCGGGTAATGGAGTTGAAGCTCTTTTTGCTTCAGCGCGAGAACATCGCCTTCCGGCGAAAACAAAATGGAACGAGAACTCGTCGTCCCCTGGTCAACGGCCAGCAGTGCGCCCGGATTTTTCTGCATCACGGCCATTCCCTTTCCTTACAATGCTCGGCAGAGCGCGCTCAATATTTTTAAGCGTGTCTTCCTGGATGTGCATACCGAGTTTCGAGCGCCGCCACAAAACATCCTCAATCGTGCGCGCCCATTCCATTTTGACGAGGTAAACAATTTCCGCCTCGTACACATTATCGCCGAAATGACGCCCAAGATCCTCGGGCTTCGACGCGCCATCAAGAAAGCGGTCCATCGACGTGCCGTAGGAAAACGCATAGCGCCGAACAACATCGAGCGGCAGCCATGAATAACGCCTCACCTGCGCATCCACAAATTTTTCAAAATCGCCATCCGGGATATTCCCGCCGGGCAACGGCTCGCCCGCCGTCCACGGCAATGTCGCATGACCCGACAATTCCAGCAAACGCGTCACGGTTTTTTCCGCCAGCATCCGGTAGGTCGTCAGCTTGCCGCCGAAAATCGATAGCAGCGGCTTCGCATAACCGACATGGTGATGAATCCGGTAATCGCGCGTCACCGTCCGCGCATTCTCGCCGCCGTCATCGAACAAAGGTCGCACGCCGCTATAGGTCCACAGGACGTCTTTCTTCTCGATCTGGTTTTTGAACGCGCGGTTAAAAGCGGCACAAAGATATTCAATCTCGACATCCGAAATCACCGCCTGCGACGGATCGCCCATGTGATCCATCTCGGTCGTGCCGATCAAGGTATGATATTTTTCATACGGAATAACGAAGACGATGCGCTTGTCCGGCTGCTGCAGGATGTACGAATGCTCGCCCTCATAGGCTTTCGGAACGATGATGTGCGAGCCTTTCACGAGCCTGATGGCCGGAACCTCCGGCGCGGCAAGGTTCGATGCCTCCAGCAAACTGCGCACCCACGGCCCCGCCGCGTTTACCACCATGCCCGATGAAATCTCGCGATCCGTGCCGCTTTCGAGATCACGCAGCGTCAACGTCCAGCCCTGATCCCCCGGCACAAGCCGCATACAGGCAGTGCGCGTTAAAATTTCCGCGCCATTCCGTGCCGCATCCACCGCGTTCACCGCAACAAGACGCGAGTCATCGGCGTGGCAATCCGAATATCTGAATCCTTTCGTCAGGTGAATTTGCAACGGCACGCCATAAGGCGTCTTCGCAAGATTGACGCCGCGTGAGCGTTTCAGTTTTCCTTTTCTGCCGCCGAGCCGGTCATACAGAAAAAGCCCGAGCCTGATCAACCAACGCGGACGCTGCGACGGGTCATGCGGCAAAATGAATTCCATGGGCCGCACGAGGTAAGGGGCAATCTTCAAAAGCGCCGCGCGCTCCTTGAGCGATTCCCGCACAAGCCCGAATTCGTAATATTCCAGGTAACGCAGGCCGCCATGGATAAGCTTCGTCGAGGCCGACGAGGTCGCGCTGGCGAGATCCCCCGCCTCGACTAGCAGCACGGATAAACCGCGCCCGGCCGCGTCGCGCGCTATGCCCGTGCCGTTAATACCGCCGCCGATGATGCAAAGATCGTAATCAGGAAGGGTCATATCCCCTTTAAAATACAGGAATATGGCCCGAAAAAAAACCCGGCAGGCCGCACAAAAAGAAAACCGCCCCTTGCGAGGCGGTAAGTTTAGGTACCAGATCGGATGAAGCAAAAATGAAGTGGGTAAATCTGAAACTCTCGTACTCTATGAAATCTGAATAATGTGAAGCCCCTGTATGGCTATTCGCGCACTGGCCGTTGTTAATCCCCCTATCTCTTAGAATACATAAAATTTTATGTAAATACAAATGATTTTTCGTGATCAGTTTTTATCCAGTGATTTCAGTAGCTTATGAAAATCCGGTGGCAGCGCGGCATTAAAGCTGAGCGTATCCCCGCTCACAGGGTGTAAAAAGCTTATAGACTGGGCATGAAGCGCCTGACGCGGGAAACCCTGCACTATGGAGGCTGTTTCCGGCCCCCACCCGCCCCGCTTCAAAGCGGCCTTCAGGGCACTGGCCTGAGGCCCGTAAATAGGGTCGCCGATCAGGGGGTGTTTCAGGGATTCCATGTGGACGCGGATCTGGTGCGTCCGGCCCGTTTCCAGCTTGCATTCAACCAGCGCGAATTCCTTGCCGAACTTCTTCTCGACCGTGTAATGGGTTTTCGCGTCCTTGCCGCCCTTGCGCCTTATCGCCATCTTGATGCGGCTCGCCGGGTGGCGCCCCAGCGGCAGATCGACCGAGCCCTTATGCGGAAACGGCACACCCAGCACCAGCGCCTTATAGACGCGCTTCAGCGTACGCGATTCAAGTTGCTCGGCCAGCCCGCGATGCGCGATATCATTTTTCGCCGCGACCATGAGGCCGCTGGTTTCTTTATCAAGGCGATGCACGATGCCCGGGCGCAGCACGCCGCCGATACCCGAAAGATCATCGGCGTTGCGATGCAGAAGCGCATTCACCAGCGTGCCGGAATAATTTCCCGCGCCCGGATGCACGACCATGCCCGCAGGTTTATTGATCACAAGCAAATCAGAATCTTCGTAAACGATATCGAGCACGATATCTTCCGCTTCCGGCTCGGCGGCGACGGGCGGCGGCACATCGACCTCGAGCAGATCACCGGGTTTAATTTTTTTCGACGGCGCATCGCAGGCCTCGCCATTCAGCCGTACATGACCCTCCTCGATCAATGCCTTCACCCGCGTGCGCGATAATTCCTCGCCGGAAAGATCGCCCAGCGCCTTGTCGATGCGCGCAGGCTGCGCGTCTTCCGCAATTTCAAAGCGCAAAGTTTTCATGGAGAGAAGGCGTTAACGCTGAGGCACGGATCGTTGAACGATTCCATCGGCGCGCCCGCGACCACCCACGCATCCCAGCCGTGCTTTAATGTTTCGACCGGCTCGCCGGGCTTCGGCTCGATTTTATAAACCATATCTGTACGGCCCGTTATGATCCGCTCGCCCGCGCGGCCCCCGATCATCTGCGAGGCTTCGGCTCCCTGCGCGTTGAAATATTCATCGCTCAGGAACAGCACGCCGCGCTCATTGATCGTCAGCAACCGCACGAAATCATTGTTGTCCTCTGTCGCTTCCGCGTTCGGAGGTTTATTAACCTGCATCATGACGCTGGCCATGCCTTCCATGTTCACGAGCAGATCGCGCGCGGACTGATCCATGCCGGGGGTAGTGTAATAACGCTGCCATGACAGCGCACCGCCATTAACATCCACCGCCATCACCCAGCCCGCATTCCTCCCGCCATTCAAAGGCTCCGTTTCGCCGACGGCAATGAATAAATCTTTTTTCAGCGACGCAGCCTTACTCAATTTTGCCATTCTGCCGCGCGGATATTGCTGCTGCCAGACCAGGCTGCCGTCGCGGTTAAGCATGAGCAGCCAGCCGCCGATACGTCCGTCTTCACCGCGCAAATATCCCGCACCGATATAATGATCCGGTCCCGCCGGATTGAGGCCGAGAATGCGATTATCCAGACCGGGCTGATAGGCATGACTGTCCTTCACCGCGCCCTTCGCATCGAGATGATAGATCACCGCGTGGAATAATTCCTTCTTCTCGTCACCCGCCGAGGCCGAAAGAATAAACCCCGTGCCTTTCGTCTGCGCAATCATATCGTCCGGCACCAGCGACGAAACGCCGGGCGCGGCGACGGTTTTCTGACTGGTGAGTTTTCCCGCCTTGTCGAAAAAGCCGAGCCAGGGCGACGCGCGCGAAGTCTTGTCCATCACCGCGCCAAGTACGACAAACCCTTCAGGCACCAGAAGAAGTTTTTTGACGTAGGAAAGATTTTTCACCGGGTGCGCCGCTTCCCACACCACGCGGCCGCGATTGTCGAATTCCGCCAGCAGCACGGATTTCTCCGGCTTCCCGAAAGCCATCACCTCGCCCGCCGCGACGGTGTTGCCGCTCTCCACCACAACCGAAGAGGCAAAGTGTTCATCAGTGTTCATTTCGCCGTGCGTGGCATCCCAGACATTATAGGCGCCATACTCCGCCTTCATCATGTCGAAGATCAGTTCGCGCTGCAGCGTGCAATCACGCGGCAAACCGGCCGCTGCCATGGGCGTTGCCAAGGCAAAAAGAATGCTGAACTTAAAGAAAAATCTGGCGATCATGGGTTCATATACCTTGGCCTTAGTGTAGGATTGGAGGAATTAAAAGTCCACGCATCTTGAGGCTGAATGAAAATACTGATTATTAGCGATGCCTGGCATCCCCAGCTCAACGGCGTGGTGCGGACTTATGAGTATCTTGCGGAGGAGCTGGTCAGAGAGGGGCACGAGGTCAAAGTCATCGGCCCCGCCGATTTCCCCTTCAAAATTCCCATGCTGGGCTATGCCGAGATTGAACTGGTGATCGGCGCCTATCGCCGCCTCGCGAAAATGATCGACGTGGAAAAGCCGCAACACATCCATATCGCCACCGAAGGGCCGCTCGGGTTAGCGGGGCGCAGATATTGCGTTAAGCAAAAAATCCCGTTCACGACGTCGTACCACACGCAGTTCCCTGATTACGTCGCCAAACGCTTTGGCCATTACGTGCCGCTCCTGCATGGACCGACGTATTTCCTCGCCAAGCGTTTCGTACGCTGGTTTCATGCCCCTGCGGGCGCGGTGCTGGTGGCCACGCCGAGCCTCGAGGCGCAGCTCCATGACTGGGGCTTCAAGGTGCCGCTCCTTCGTTTCTCACGCGGGGTCAATCTCGATCTCTTCTTCCCCGGCGAAAAGACGTTATTCAGCAATCTGAAAAAACCCATCGCACTCTATGTCGGGCGAATCGCCATCGAGAAAAACCTCGAGGATTTCCTCGCCATGGACTGGCCGGGCTCCAAGGTGCTGGTTGGTGACGGACCAAGCCTGCCGTTCTTAAAAAATAAGTATCCGGACGCGCATTTCGCTGGAAAAAAAACCGGCGCTGAACTCGCAGAATGTTATCGCTCCGCCGATGTGTTCGTTTTCCCCTCGCGCACAGATACGTTCGGTATCGTATTGGTGGAGGCGCTCGCATCAGGCCTGCCTGTCGCGGCGTATGACGTCACCGGACCGAAAGACATCGTCACCGATCCTTCACTCGGTGCATTGCACGAATCCGATCTCGGCCTCGCCGCGCGCGAAGCCCTGAAAAACGGCAACGCACAGACCCGCTCGCACCACGTAAAACATAATTACACGTGGGAAAACGCCGCCCGGCAGTTCATCGGCGCCATTGAAAACTACTGCGTTTAATATAAACTTCCCGCCATGGCTCATATCCTGCTGGCTGAAGATGATAAATCCATGTGCGGATTCCTCTCCGCTGCGCTGGAACGCGCCGGGCACCGGGTCAGCGTTACCCATGATGGGCTGGAGGCGCTGGAAGCCTTGAACGGCATTGAAGCCTTCGACCTGCTGCTCGCCGATATCGTCATGCCGGGCATGGACGGAATTGAACTCGCCCAGCGTGCCGTCCAGATCCGCCCCGGCCTCAAAGTCATGTTTATTACTGGTTTTGCCGCCATGACCATGGAAAGCGGCAATCCCGCCCTCAAAAACACCCGGGTTTTATCCAAACCCTTCCACCTGAATCACCTCGTGGAACAGGTCCAAACCTTACTTTCTTAAGATATTTTGCGCCGCCAAAATAGGTATTAAGCCAAATCAATGACTTAGAACGATTTTCCTTTGGAAATTACCTACAAATTTAATCAAATTTTAAAGTCACCCCGGTTAATATAGAATGTGGATGTGTGTGTAATATTTTTCGCATTCCGGAGCGGGTTTCTTGAGCATTTTGAAACGCATTGAAAGACTGGCGCGGGATCAGTCAGGGATGACCCTGATTGATGTGGCTGTTATTACGATGGTTCTAGGCCTTCTTCTCGTTCCGCTGATCACCCAATACAACAGGTGGAAAATAGACAAGGACAGGGGCCTAACCAGCCAACATTACGCGGCGATTAATAAGGCGATCGCGGATTACTATTTTGAGCAGGGCCATTACCCCTGCCCCGCCCTGCCGACATTGGGCCCTGGCGATGCTGCATTCGGCGATCAAAACTGCGCTGGCACCGCTGCAGCAGGCGGCGTGATGGTTGGGGCGGTACCTTTTGCGACATTGAAAATCCCTACGGAGATGAACCTCGACGGCTGGTCTAACAAAATCACCTATGCTGTCACCGCAATCCAGACAGATACTGCAACATGGACCAACAATGGTGTGATCCGCGTCAGAGGGCGTATCGCCCCGGATGTGGATCAATGTGATCCCGCCATTATGACGTTGGAAAATCAGGTTCATTACCTGCTCGTATCCCACGGTCCTTCAGGGCTCGGTGCCTTCACCGCTGATGGAACCCCGCGCCAGACCTGTCCGGGTGCAGGCACAACAGCTGATGCCAACAACTGTATTAATGATAATGAATTTTTAGGCGAGGTGTGCATGGCGAGCGATAATGCCGACGCCAATTTTTATGATGATATGGTCGAATACAAGAAAGATGTTCCCTCAAGGATATGGGAAGAATCCTTAACTGCCAGCAGCGACATCATCAGCAATGCCGAAAATGTGGGAATAAATAACTTGAATCCGCAGGCTTCGCTCCATGTTAACGGCAATATCAGAGCCACACACACTGATTCCAACAGAATTTGCGCTGAAGACGGCAACAACTGTTTTGCGGCGGCAATGATTGGCGGCACTGATCCGCTTATGAAATGCGCCAGCAACCCCGGATCGACGTCGAGTGCTATGTCGGGTATCGGCGAAGCGCGTGCCAAGTGCCAGTCCGGCTACACTGCCGCAACAATCCAGTGCGAGGACGGAAAATTCATCACGCAAATTGATAGTAACGGGGGACTCTTATGCGGAAACTAATCATCAGTGCAGGAGACATTAAAATGAAAACATCCTGCAGGGGATTCACGCTGATAGAGATGGCGATCGTGATCATGGTGATCGGCCTTCTGGTAGCATCATTAACGCCTCTGTATGGTCTTTACCAGAAGCAGCAGGAAATCGAAACCACCCAGGTCAACGTGACGGTTGCAATCAGCGCCATGGGCACATTCCGCTCGCTTTACGGGCGCTATCCCTGCCCCGCTTCACTTACGGTCGATCGCAACGACCCTAAATATGGCCGTGAAGACTGTGAAGGCACAAGAACGGTTGCAGTAGGAAGCTCCACGCCTGATGAAGGCATCTGGGTTGAGCGCAGCCGCCGCACCGCATTCGCACATGAATATCCAGCAGGAACGCCAAGAAATGAATCACCACGCGTGCTGGTGGGGGCTCTCCCGTTCCGCAACCTTAATCTTGAGGAAAGCCAGGGATATGATTCATACGATCATCGGCTTATGTATGTCGTTACTGAAAATCTGACCTGCGACAAATGCTTTACGCCTAATGGCGGCGGCATTGATATCATTGATGATTCAGGCAACAGCATTTTGCCTAATGTGGGCGAAGCGCATTTTCTGGTTATGAGTTACGGCAAAAATAGCGGCGGCGCTTATGCTAAAAGCGGTGACAGGTTTGCATGTATCACTGGCAACATCGAAAATGATAATTGCAATTATGACGACAGCGCCACTCCCGATGCAACATATCGCCTCTCTATAAATAGCTCGGCCAAAACCGCGGCTGAGTTCGACGATGTAATAGATTATTTCAGCCAAGATGAAATTCCCGTCTGGCAAATGTCCACGAAACAACAACTGGCTATCCATCAAAAAGCTTTGGACGGCAATGTCGCGGTCCTGAAGAACGATAATGATGTTGATGAAAAAGGCGATATTGGCGGTACCGTTCGCGCAAGCGCGGATCCTAAGATCGCAAATACAGGCACATTCCAGGTCAATGAACTTTGCAATTCTCTGCAAGGTGAATGTTTCAGGCCTGAACTGATCGCAGGCGACATAGAAACAGGCACGGGCGGTCTGCGCTGCCCGGAGGATGACACAATAGGTAGCACCGGAAAATTCATGGTCGGCATCGAGGACGGAAAACCGATCTGCAATAATGCCGTAACTCAGGAATGTCCCGCCGGCGCGATACTGGTCGGCGTCGAGAGCGATGGGTCACTGAATTGCAAAAATCCGGACCCGCTGCCTTGTGATGGCTTTATAATTTCAATGTGCGACACCATTGTCACAGTTTGGGGTGGGGCGCATGGCGAAATCCAAACGGTGCAGGCAGGGGCGTCACAGCAACGTACCTACGAATGCCGGAACGGTTCCTGGTTTATCACCCAGGATGTGCAGGGCGTTTGTAATTGCACGCCGGGCGTAGTTTCAACTACCTCAGGAGCCTGCGGTTCTGGATATGCTGGTACGACCGTCACGACAACGACGCGCACCTGTCCTGATGGAACCCTGACCAATACACCGGATTATTCCGCATGCACCTGCGTCGACAGGGATTATCCAGGTAGCAGGCCTTGCCCGGCGGGACAAACCGGAACGATCCTGACAACATCCGCTTGGAGATGCCCTGCTGGTGGCGGCCCCGGGATGTTGTATGATCCGGTTGATGTTCCGGGCGGCAACAGCTGCACATGCGTAAACGAGGAAACCAGGGCAACAAGCTGCGCCAATGGCCTCACCGGCAGTGGCCGGGTTGAAACACGCACCGTCACATGCAACGGCAGCGGTGTCACTTATGGTCCATGGGTCCAGCAAAGCTATGACTGCGACTGCGATCCTGTGACTGTTACGGAACCCTTCCCCTGCAATGCAGGCTATACCGGCAACATCATAAAAAGACGGTCCTTACAATGCCCAAGTGGTGAATGGACGGATTGGGTTAATGTTCCGGGCGGCAACACGTGCGAACCTATTCCGCCTGTAGTCTGCAACTGGGAAAAAACCTCGAGCGGCCAGGGCCCGTCTTCCTTCGGTGTAGGCACTAACTCTGCAAGCGCTTGTTCTTGCGGTGACAAGGGTCCATGCTACTCCAGAGTCGGCAGCGGCAAGTTCTTGAATTACAGTTCATGCAGATGCAACTAACTTAAAATGATTGAAATATGAAAGACAGCAAAAAAAACCGGGGCTTCACCACGCTCGAACTGTCGATCGTCATCATTATCTTCGGCATGATGATGACTGGTGTGCTTGCGGCTTTTAAATTTTATGTCATTCACCAGCGGGAAGCACAGACCGAAGCGGCCTTTGAGGCTTCGCAGGTGGGGCTGCAGGCCTTCGCAACGAATATGCGCCGCTATCCATGTCCCGCTGCTCCAGATATTGCGCGCGGCGCTCTAAATTATGGCCGCGAGCAAGTAGACGGTACCGGCAAATGCACCGGCAGCAATGGCGTAATCCGGGTGCAGGTCCCGCGCGATCAGAATGACGACGGGACGAATGATTGGGTTTTGATCGGTTCAGTGCCTTTTGACTCTATGCTCGATCCCAATGATGACGGCAACACTGATGACGGTATTCCGACGAGCGTTCCCCTCACCGATGCGCTCACCTATGACGGCTTTGGCAACAGGCTGACTTATGCCGTGACGGAAACGCTGACGGATGGGTTAGAATATAACGATGCCTTTGGCACGATCATGGTTGTGGATGAACATGGTACGCCGCTGATCACGGAAAAAGAAGATACAAACGGCGACGGTACTCTGAACCCAGGCGAAGATAAAAACGGCAATCTTGTTCTTGATGCTGGCCTCTATGCGCACACCGTGCTGGTATCGCATGGCGATAATGGCCGCGGCGCCAGAACTGCTACAGGAGAAGAAGTGGAAGCCTGTCCCAGTTCCCTGCCTGCAGCCGTTTTCCCCGAAGTGGCAACCGCGGTTAATGAAATTGAGAACTGCGATCCCGACGGCAGATTCCTGAGCGGCCTGCGTTACGAGAGCGGCCCGTCGTATAATGACGATATTGTAAAATTTCAGATCATGCAGACCTCGGGGCTCTGGAGCTATGTGCCGGGCAGCGACAGCCGGATAATGAACACCAACGGCGGTAATGTCGGCTTCGGCACCGAAGAACCAGGTCAGAAACTTGAAGTTGCTGGCAGGCTACGCGCTGACGATGTTCAATCAAATGAATATTGCGATATAAATGACACCAATCTTTGTATGGAGGCCAATGCTCTCGGGGGTGACCTGCAATCAATGAAATGCGATCCCGGAGAAGTAATCGTTAGCGTTGAGGAAAACGCTGTACGATGCAAGCCAGCTTTCGATGGCGTCTTTACGCCCCGTATATGTCCAGCTGGTTGTCACGCCACAGGCTTCAGGCGTAACGATGCAGGCAATACTTCTCTCATCTGCCGCAACAGCAATGGCGGGGAGTGTTAATTAACATATCGCCAGCAATTACCTTAAATTGAAGCAAAAAGTGGGTGAACTTTAACCCATGCCTTGCTATAATGGCTTTACCGCCCCTTTTGGGCTTTTCCAGTAAGAAAACTCATGAAAAACACCAGCCTGCTTACATTGCCAGTCCTGCTGTCTGCGCTTGTTTTAAGCCTCCCGGCAACCCCTGCAAACGCCCAGGAATCTCCCCTGGCCCAGACCGATATCCTGCCTGTAAAGGCTGCTTCCGAGGTCAATATCGCCATCGACGAGGCCAATCCGACTCACCCCCCCGTCAAGCTGACCCCCGATAAATCCGAGCTTATAAGGCTGGACCGCAAAGCCAGCACGGTTCTGGTCGGCGCCCCGGCTCACCTGAATATCCTGCCCGAGGGCCCCAATACGCTGGTCCTGATCCCCCGCGCGCCTGGAGCCACTTATTTCACGGTCCTGGACGAGGAAAACAAGGTCATCATGCAGCGCCATGTCATCGTCGCCAGCCCCAAGGAAAAATACGTCCGGATCCGCAAATCATGCGCTTCCTCCAAGGGCTGCCAGCCGACACAGGTTTACTACTGTCCCGATATGTGCCATGAAATTATCCTGAACGATAAACAGGGCATTGAAACGGCCGAATCGGATGAAGTAGGCTCGGAAATCAGCGACGCCGTCGGGGAAGAAGACGACAAAGATGCCGCTGAAAAGCCCACTGATAACGAAGACCAAAACGAAGCCGCCCCTGAAGGCGAAGAAACGACTGAAGAATAATTTTTTGACCAATAGGGCAACACTACAATGACTTCAAAAATTTCAAAGACTATTTCAAAAACCGCAATGATGGTATCGGCCTGCGCGCTTCTCGCCGCATGTCAAACCACGGGATCGAGCACCGCCGCAGGCCACGCCGCAAATGACGGTTCGGTCGATGCCGCGCTTGATCGCGCCGCTGCCGCTTCCTCTGCCAGCGGCGATAAAAAACAATCGCTGTCGATCCTTGAAAAACTATACAAGCGCAACAGCGAAGACCCGCAGATCGCCATCGATTACGCTGCCGCCCTGCGCGAAGCTGAATATCTGAACCAGGCCGCCATGGTGCTCGCGCCTTTCGCCAACGATAAAAAAGGCCCGCCTGCCGCTAAAACCGAATACGCCGCGATCCAGCTCGCCCTCGGCAATAATAAGAGCGCCGAGGAATACGCCGTCAAGGCCGTGACGCAGGACCAGGGTGATTACCGCGCCTATCACTATCTCGGCATTGCGCTGGACTCACAAGGCATGCACAAGGAAGCCGAGCGCGCTTTCAGAAAAGCTCTCGATATGTGGCAGGGCGACCCCATCCCGGTCATGAACAACCTGGCGCTTAACCTCGCCTCGCAGGATTTCCTCGACGAAGCCGTCGCCATCCTTGAAAAGGCCCAGACCATCGCGCCTGACCGCATTGAGGTCGAACGTAACCTCCGCATCGTCCGCACGCTGCAGCAATCGGCACGCCACGCGCCCAAGCCCGTGGCGAAACCGGCAGCAGCTAGCAAGCCTGCCGTTAAAGCAAACGAAAAACCCGTTTCCAATTAATTTCCGATTTGGCTCTTAACCGCCGCCGACGCCCGCGGCGCTGGCCTGTATGCCTGCCGGCCCGAGGATAATGATGAACAGCGCGGGCAGGAAGAACAAGATCATGGGCACGGTAAGCTTCGGCGGCAGTGACGCTGCCTTCTGCTCGGCCAGCGCCATGCGCATATCGCGCAACTCATCCGACATCACGCGCATCGCTTGCGAGATCGATGTGCCGTATTGCTCGGCCTGAATAAGGGAAGTCGCAAAACTTTTACCCGCGCCGCTGCCCACCCGGCGGGCAAAATCCTGCAGCGCCTGGCGCCGGTCGTTCAGCATCGCCATCTCGGCGCTTAAAATCCCGAGTTCTTCCGCCAGCACCGGCGAATGCTCGGCCACTTCATGTGCAACGCGGTCGACGGTCTGCTCCAAACCGATACCGCCCTGCACGCAGATCAGCATCATGTCGAGCGCGTCAGGAAACGCAAGATTGATTTCCTGCTGCCGTTTTATAATCGCATTTTTAACTAGCACATCTGGCAATTTATAACCCGCAAACGCCGCTCCCAGTAAAATCGTCATCGTTAGACCGTTGGAAATTTCTTTTTCGCTGCCGGAAATAAAAAGCATCGCGATTAAACACAGCACGATTGGCAGCGCGCCCTGCGCGATCATGAACTTGAATGGCGCCTTGGGATCGCGATTACCGGCCTGCAGCATTTTATCGCGCGCCTTTTCACCCATACGTCCGGCCAGGTGCTGCAGCTTGTAAAAGCTCGCCATTGAATCCTTGGCGGAAACTGAATCCCCGCTAACCTTGTTAAGCGAACCGTCTTTGGTCGCCTGGAACAGGGCCTTGCGGCGCTTTTCAATGACGGAGCGGAATTTCTCTTTCTTCTCGCTCTTGTTCAGGAACGGCAAGGCAAACGCCGCGAACGATCCTGCCGCAACCAATGCACTTATGACGGTTATGATCAGTTCGTTGTTCATCAAATTCCTATATCTTGAAGTTAATCATTATTTTCATGACAATAATCCCGATCAGCATCCAGACGACGGCGATACCAAGCAATATATTTCCAAACGGATCATTGAATAAAACCATGATGTAGTCGCGGTTGGCGAAATACATGCCGAGCGCCAGCAGAATGGGCAGCGAGCCGATAATCGAAGCCGAGGCAACAGCTTCCGAGGACAGTGCCTTGATTTTCCGCTTCAGGCGGAAACGCGCGCGGATAACGCCCGCAAGATTTTTCAAAACCTCTGAAAGGCTGGAACCTGTCTGGGCCTGGATGGCGAGGCCGGTCGCGAACATCTGCATCTCAGTGAGGGGCATACGCTTGGTCGCCTGCTGCGCCGCCTCGTGAATGGGAATGCCTATTTTCTGCTTGTCGTAGATGCGCGACATTTCCTCACCCATCGGACCGGTGAATTCACGGCTTATCATCGCGATGGCCTCGGAAACCGGCATGCCGGCCTTCAACAGGCGGATAATCGCCTCCAGCGCATCGGCGAATTCCGACAGGAATTTTTTCTGGCGCCGCTTTGTAAGAAATCCAAGAACAAAGCGCGGCACGCCGAACAAGCCTATAACAGCCGCCATGACGATGACGAAAGACGCCTGTCCCGTGAGCTTCGCGATAATCACGCACGCCACCATACTGATAGCTGAGTAAGCCCAATATTTCCTGACTGAAATCGTCAACCCCGCCTGCTCCAGCATCAACCCCAACGTGCGCTTTTTCTTTTTGCCTTTTTTCTGGTCTTCTTCTTCTTTGGTTTCTTTCAGTTTTTTGGCTATTTCAGCGCGGCGCTTATTCTGCACATCCTCGGCTGAAAATTTCTTTTCACCGGAAGAATGGCCTTTGATAACCGCAGCAATGCGTTTCTTACGCTCGGCTTCTTGCATCATCAGGAAGGCTGCCGCCGACCCGACAATAATAATCATGATCAGGAGTGTAAGAACGATCTGAATCGTCGTCATTAATCGTAGGCCTCTTCCATCGCGTCAAGAACCAGTTTCTCAACGCCGAACTGGCGGGCCTTGTCGAAGAATTTCGGACGCAGGCCGCTGGAACGTTGCTTGGTAATAAGCTTTCCATGCTCGTCTTCGCCCATGATTTCCAGCGAGAACAAATCCTGCATGGTGATGACGTCTCCTTCCATGCCGGTAATTTCCGACACATGGGTCGTTTTACGCGAGCCATCTCTTAATCTCTGCACCTGGATGATCACGTTGACCGCGCTGGCGATCTGTTCACGCACCGCGGCGCTCGGCAGATTGAGGCCGCCCATGGCAATCATGTTTTCCATACGCGAAATCGCTTCGCGCGGGTTGTTTGCGTGCACCGTGCCCATCGATCCGTCGTGGCCCGTATTCATCGCCTGCAACAAGTCGAACGCTTCGGGGCCGCGCACCTCGCCGACGATGATGCGTTCAGGGCGCATACGCAGGCAGTTTTTTACAAGGTCGCGCATGGTGATTTCGCCGACGCCTTCAAGGTTCGGCGGGCGTGTTTCAAGCCTCACGACGTGCGGCTGTTGAAGCTGAAGTTCGCAGGCATCTTCGCAGGTTATAATGCGCTCGCCCGCCTCGATATAGCGTGTCAGGCAGTTCAGCATCGTCGTCTTGCCCGAACCCGTACCGCCGGAAACGAGAACATTCACGCGGCTGCGCCCCACGGCCATGATCAGCTTCGCGCAGGAAGGCGTCATCGAGCCGTATTCCATGAGCTTTTCGAGCGTGAGTTTGTCTTTTTTAAACTTACGAATGGTCATGCAAGAACCATCCACCGCGAGCGGCGGAATGATGACGTTCACGCGGGAACCGTCAGGCAGACGCGCATCGCAAATCGGCGAGGCTTCATCGACGCGGCGGCCGATCGCGCCCACAATACGCTGGCAGATTGTCGTCAGATGCTGGTTGTCGCGGAATTTGACGTGGCTTTTGGTAATCTTACCTTTTTGTTCGATGTAGACAGTGTCCGGGCCGTTAATCATGATGTCGGCGATGTCATCGATCTCGAGCAACTCCTCAAGCGGACCAAAGCCCAGCATATCGTCGGCGCATTCCTTGGCGATGCTTTGGAGTTCAGCGGGCGTCAGGTCAAGATTGCGGAAACGCGCGATCTCGCCAACGGCGGAATAAACCTCCTCGCGCGCGGTTTTGGAATCCATCCGCGCCAGCGATTTAAGGTCGATACCGTCGCGTAAATCCAGCCAGATACGGTTGCGCGCGCGCTGCAGACGGATGGTCGTGATTGAATCGCCGTCAGACGGTTTATCCTTATGACCCAACGCTTGCATTTCGGCGAAAGGATCGTCCTTGGAGGCGGGCTTATCGGCTTCCGCCGCGCCATTAGCGGGCTTTTTCTTCGCCGCTTCTTTTTCAGGTTTTTTAGTCGCCTCGGAAGGCGAAGATTCTTTGGATTTCACGGCAACAGGCGCAGCCGCCTTCGCGTCTACCTTAGGCGGAGGCGGAGGAGCAGTAGTCGTCGTTGTGCCTTTTTTGCCGAACATAAACTATCCTTTGGCTTTTCCTTTGCCGAGAATGCCACCGAGGAAGCCGCTCTTTTCTTTTCCGACGTCCGAGTCATTGACGGCAACCGACAGGATTTTCTGCACTAGCGGTAAAAGATTTTTGCGCACGATCTCGCTGCCCTTAGCATCGCTCATGAATTTCTTGCTCTGGGTTTCCAGCGCCGCGAACACACCTGGATCAAACGGCAGCATCGTCGAAACCTTGAATTCCATCGCCTGCTCGATATCTTTTTTAGGCACTTCGTTTTTCGCCGCCATGCCCTGCATGTTGACGATCATCTCGATGCCCTTGTCGTCGCCGCCGCGATGCTCCTTGATTTCTTGAATCAAACTGCGCGCGAGGCGAAGCGATGTCAGCGTCGGCGTTGAAACCACAATAATCTGACTGGCCTTGGAAATAACGGCATTAACCATGTTTTCCGACGCATGCGACAGATCGGCAATAATCACGGGGTACGTCACCATAAGCATGTTCAGCAATTCCTCGAGCTGCTCGGGCTGGAGCGGCGCTTCCAGCATCACATCGCCGCCGCTGGCCAGAACGCTTAATTTATCGCTGGCGCGAAATAACATTCTTTTAATGCTGTCTTCATCTTTATTCGCTGCGGCACGCGCGGCCTCGGCGAGCGTCGTCGAAGGCTCGAACCCCATACCGACGCCGGTCGTCGACCATCCGCCCGCGCTGTCGATCAGCATCGTTTTCTGGCCGAGAATATCGGAGACGCCCCAGGCCGTGGCCTGCGCGAGCGTGCTGGCGCCGACGCCGCCCTTGGCACCGACGAAAGCGATCAGGCGGCTGCCGGTCACGCCAAGCTTATCGATAAGACTCTTGGCAATAACGTCGGCAAAAATTTCTGTTTTGACGGGGCGAACAAGGTAATCGCTGATACCCATATCGATCATGCGGCGGTAAAGATAAACATCGTTCACCGGCCCGACGACAATCGCCGATGTGCCTTCGCTGCATTGTGAACCGAGATCTTCAAGTTTCTTGACGAACGTTTCCTCGATCGTGTCGGTCTGGACGATCACGACATCCGCGGAATTAATTTCCTTGTAGGCATTGGTGGCGGTGGTCACGTCGCCTTCTTCAACCTGGATCTGAACGCGCGCAAAACGCCAGTCATTGATAAGATTACGGGCGGCCTCTAACGTCTCATGGTCCCGGGAATAAACCGCAACAGTCGCCGCCGGCAAAAGAATGAATGTGCCTTGGTTAACCGCCTCGCTCATGGTTTAAATGCCCCGTGTTAATAGCCAAAAATCCAATATCCAGCATAGTCTTAGTGCCTTAATATTCGTTAAAGACTTTACGTTAATCCGAGGCTTTTTCGCCCTTCAGGGGTTTGTTCAGGGCGCCTGCCCGTTGCGGGTCGACCACGTTGGCTGCCGCTCTGCCTTCCGAATAGGCCGGGGCTCTGGATTCACCCAGCAGGTGGGTCGGATTGGCGATCTGGCGGGCGAAAACCGTCTCGACCGTGCAACCGAGCTTGTAATCCGGGTCATGCTCAAGGATCGGGCCGTCAAAGCCCGTCATGCGACCGCAATTGGCCGGAGCCGTCGCCTGGTAGGACGCATACGAAACCACAACCATGGATTCAGTCCCCTGCTCCCGCACCGGCAGGATGCTGGTCAGAACTTCTTTCACGCCTTGCTTGCGGAAAGCTTGCGACAGGCGCACGGCCTCGTCGTTGGCATGCATGGCGGTATTGGTTTTCGATTGCGGGTCGTACGTGATCGTCAGCTCCAGCGGGCCGTTGCCGCTCTGGACGTAATCATCTGCGACCTTGGCAACATATTCGCTGTTGGCGCGGCGCGCGGGAACCTGTTCGGTAAAATTCTCTTCTCTCACCT
>Ga0138256_10000776_pt1 | contig 34348 bp, 30 predicted proteins | sample KNB2016incub_MG_FD_105486 | JGI IMG/M metagenome (GOLD analysis project Ga0138256, IMG submission 105486) | Active sludge microbial communities from wastewater in Klosterneuburg, Austria - KNB2014incub_MG | ecosystem: Engineered > WWTP > Activated sludge > Unclassified | place: Austria... | reverse complement strand
CGAGTCCCATCACCGGCTCCATTTTCATATTTATCCGGAGGGGTTCCCGAGTGGCCAAAGGGGGCGGACTGTAAATCCGTTATCAGCGATTTCGAAGGTTCGAATCCTTCTCCCTCCACCAATCACAATTTTGCTACGCAAACTTGTTCATTAATGCGGAAGTGGCTCAGTGGTAGAGCATCGCCTTGCCAAGGCGAGGGTCGCGAGTTCGAATCTCGTCTTCCGCTCCATTTTATTTAATGCTGTATAGGCGTTCATAGCTCAACTGGATAGAGCACCGCCCTTCTAAGGCGGGGGTTAGGGGTTCGAGTCCCTTTGGACGCACCAATCACGGAGAGGTACCGAAGCGGTCACAACGGGGCGGTCTTGAAAACCGTTAGGGTGCAAGCCCACGTGGGTTCGAATCCCACCCTCTCCGCCATTTATTTTTTAGCATCTATATTTACGTGGGCGTATAGCTCAGCTGGTTAGAGCGCACGCCTGATAAGCGTGAGGCCGGTGGTTCGAGTCCACTTATGCCCACCACTTAGGAAACATCCGTTTCCAGAGAAACTGAAATAGGTTTCTCACATGCCTCGATAGCTCAGTCGGTAGAGCAGGGGACTGAAAATCCCCGTGTCGGTGGTTCGATTCCGCCTCGAGGCACCATATTAGATCAATGATTAAGAGTTCTTAGTCGTTGGTCTTTTACTTTTTTTGATAAAGAACAAAAATTTGATATAATAAAAAGTAAGTGAATTAGGAGGTTGTTATGGATGCAAATATTGAAGCACACTTTCAGGCAGAATTATCAGTTTTAAGAACACAGCTGAATATAGTGGATGAAAAACTTATCACACTATTGGTTGAGCGATTCTCATTAACCAACGAAATTGGAAAGTTAAAGGAAATATACAAACATCCAATTTATGATCAGATGCGAGAAGCGTCCATTATTCAAAAGCTAACAGATTTAATTGGCGATCAATATAATCTTGAAGCGGATAAGGCCACGAAGTTAGAAAATGATGCCAAGAAAGTGCAATTAATAGCCTGTATTACCGAAATTTATGGTGAAATTATGAAACAAAGTAAAATAAGTCAATTATATCAATTATATCAAACAAAATGATGATGATTGTGGTAGATTTTAAATAAAAAATTACAAATGTATTAAGAATAAAATAAGTAGAATACAAACAGCCAGATTTAATAGTATACTATTAACGAGACTGTAATCTTATAGGAAATAATTGCAAGGGGTGCAAAATGGAACTTCTTAATGGTTTTTTTGAATCAATCTTAGCTTTCATATATGAAATAAAAATAACCTACATAATAGATATAGGCATCATTGCCTTTGTTTTTTATAAACTGTTAGGGTTGATTAAAGAAACACGTGCCGAGCAATTGGTTAAGGGATTTTTGATTATATTAATTATTTCAAAATTGAGTGAATATGCAAAACTATATGCGATCAATTATATATTGGAAAGCACATTCACAATTGGACTTATAGCGCTCGTCATTATTTTTCAACCTGAACTTAGAAAAGCACTTGAACATTTGGGAAGAAGCCAATGGCTATTATATAATAATAAAAAAGGATCCATTGAGGAACAGACGCGCGCTATTAATGAGATTGTTGATGCTGTAAGTGTGATGTCTAGAAAAAAAATTGGTGCTTTAATTGTTATAGAGCGCCTTATTGGGATTAACGATATTATTGAAACGGGCACAAAATTAGATGCAAGCATATCTGCAGACTTACTAATGAACATTTTTTTTCCGAATTCGCCCTTACATGATGGTGCGGTTGTCATCAAAAACAATCGCATGATGGCTGCAGGATGTCTTTTGCCGTTATCTTCGAATAAATATATCAGTAAAGAATTAGGAACACGTCATCGTGCTGCAATGGGGATGACCGAGAGTTCTGATGCACTTATCGTGATTGTTTCTGAAGAAACCGGTGCAATTTCTATGGCCGTTGAAGGTAAGTTGCAAAGATTCTTAGATACGACGACGTTGAGGGACTTAATGATTAATACTCTTGAAACGGAGAAAGTTGAGGGGGACAAAAATGTTTCAAAAAAATAGACCTCAAAAAATTAAAATAAATCATAAACCGATTATTGGACATGCGGTTAAATGGCTCATCAACTTGCCAAAGTCAATTTTCGAGACGAAACTCTCCCATAATTCTGGTACCAAATTCCTCTCTTTAGCGTTAGCTGTGTTGTTTTGGTTTTTCGTTATGGATCAAGTCGATCCAGAAATAACGAGAGTTTATGAGAACATACCCGTGCAATTGACGAATACACAAGAACTCGATCAAAACAATTTGAAGATTATGAATCAAACGGATTTTTTTGTAAATATAGAAGTAATAGGGCGTAGAAATAACGTGCTTGCTTTAAATTCTAAATCGATTTATCTTTGGGCAGATATGCGTTCCGTAAGAAGCGGAATCAACAACGTCTTCATCAATAGTACAATTAATTCTGAAGCCGTTAACATAAAAGCGGTTTTGCCAACAGAAATTGTTTTGACTGTAGAGCGCGTGGTTTCATTGCCAAAACCAGTTAAAATCATTTTATCGGATGACTTTCAAGATTCGCTTTTCCAAAAATCACTCGAAGTGAATCCAGTAGAAATTAAGGTGACAGGTCCTGAGAGTTTGGTAAATTCAGTCGCTTATCTGGGTGGCACAATTTCGGTTAACACAATTACTGCAGATCATGAAAGAGAAGTATCACTCGTCCCATATTCATATGATGGGGAAGTTGTAAATGGTGTAAGTTTGGAGCGGAGCTATGCTAAATTAACTTTAAGTGTCGGCAAAATTAAATTAGTGCCGGTTGTTGCCGATGTTCAAGGCGATGTCATGAGTGGTTATAAAATAGTGAGTGTAAAGACAATTCCTGAAATTATTTCATTGAGTGGAGATATAGATGTCATCGATAAACTAGAGAATATTATTACAGAAATCACATCACTTAATGGTGATGAAACCGCGACATTTATTGTAGAAAAGGATTTAATACTCCCTGATGGTGTGAAAATGGTCGGTCAAGACGGACCTATACAAGTGGAAATAATCATTGAAGCCATTCAGACTAAAGAATTTATGTTTGATTTAACCGAAATACCAAAATTGAATTTGGATGAAAAGTTTTCAACAGATTTATCTAGCAATCTACCTACGGTTTCTGTAAAAGTAACGGATATTGAATCCGTCATCACAAAATTGACAAAAAGCGATTTGCGACTGGATTTGAATTTTAGCAATGTAACAGCCGTGGGTATCTATCGATTGCAAATTAATTTCGCAGAAATTGAAAAATATGAACAAGTAGATATCAATCCGTTGTACATTGATGTCAATGTTACTGATCGTAGCTTAGATCTTCCTAATCCATAAAAATAGGCGTAGTGATCGTAAAGGGCAGGTGCATAAATGCGTAAAGACATTCAAAAAATATTAGATGCCACGCATGATGCCATGATTGCTGTCGATCGGCACGGCATCGTGACATTATTCAATAAATCAGCAGAACGGTTGACGGGAAAAAAAGCGATTGATGTTTTAGGCCAGAAAGTTGAATCGGCTATTGAGAATACCAGATTGCCTATTATTTTAAAAACAGGAAAATCGGAACTCAATCAACAACAACCGCTCAATGATATCATCATAATTACCAACAGAATGCCTGTTCTAGATGATATGGGTAAAATAATCGGTGCAATAGCGGTATTTAGAGATATTTCAGACTTGATTGAACTTGCTGAAAAGATAACAAACCTCAGTGAAATCAGAGAAACCTTGGAAGCCACAATCAATGCAACCCAGGACGCAATCTCTGTTGTAGATGAACACGGCATTGGCATACTCATTAACCCGGCTTACACTAAGATGACTGGCTATACTGAAAGAGATGTCATTGGTCAAGATTGCACTTTTGATCTCGCCGAGGGTGAGAGCGTTCATAAAGAAGTGATTAAAACAGGCAAACCCGTTAAAGGTAAAAGACTGAAAGTCGGCCTCATGAAAAAAGAAGTCATTGCAGAGGCGGCACCCATCATTGTTAAGGGGGTACTTAAAGGGTCTGTTGCAATCATTCACGATTTAACAGAAATTAATGCCATTTATGAAAGACTCGATCAAGCCAAACAAATTATAAGAAATCTTGAAGCAAAATATACATTCGATGATATTATAGGTTCCAGTGAAATTCTACTTAATGCCATTGAAAAGGCGAAAATTGCGGCTGAAACACCTGCAACTGTCATCATTCGTGGTGAAAGTGGAACAGGTAAAGAATTGTTTGCACACGCAATTCATAATGCTTCAAACCGAAGGTATTCCCAGTTTGTACGGGTTAATTGTGCGGCGATAAGTGAAAATTTACTTGAGAGTGAGCTTTTTGGCTACGAAGAAGGCGCCTTTACAGGGGCATCTAAAGGTGGCAAAGTCGGATTGTTTGAAAAGGCAAATGGAGGCACTATTTTTTTAGATGAAATTGGTGAACTCAGTTTAAATACGCAGTCAAAATTATTGCGTGTTCTTCAAGAAAAAGAAATTTTGCGTGTTGGTAGTAATAAGCCAATGTCCATTGATGTCAGAATCATATCTGCTACAAATGTTGATTTGGAAAACGCAATTCTCGAGAAAAAATTTAGACAAGATTTATATTATCGTTTAAATGTTGTACCGATTGATATTCCTCCTTTAAGAAAACATAAGTCAGATATTCCAGATATGGTCAAAAATTTGATCAACAAATACAACCAGGAATATGGTCGAAATGTTTCGGATATTTCAGCACCAGCAATGGCGCGCATTATAGCTTATGACTGGACAGGTAATGTGCGTGAACTTGAGAACTTTATAGGACGTGCCATGATCAATATCAAAATGCATGAGCATTTATTGACGCTCAGCCATTTGCCGTCTATTCTTTATAACCCCAGTGATGATGTGCCTCAAGAAGTACAAGCCATCCTATCAACGGATATGAACCTCGACAATAACCTTAAAAGCTATGAAAAAGTTTTAATAAAATCCGTTTTGACTAAATGTAACAACAGTCGCGAGGAAGCATCTAAAATGCTTGGCATTTCACTTAGAACCCTTTATTACAAAATAAAAAATTTAGATCTAACGGACTAAAAGAAGATTTATTTAAATGTAATTTTGTGCAACTTATTGCACAAAAATGAAATGTGTGCAATTTATTGCATGCATTTTTTTGCATTTTATCACCACTTTAAAAGTTTGTTTCTTGCAAAGTATTGCTATATACCGGTTTAGAAAATGCAAGTTGTTGGCATAAAACTTGCGTATTAATAAGGTGGATAATTAAATTGGAGGTTATGCATGGAAAGAGAACTCGTTCTGGTTATTAATCCTGGTTCAACATCGACAAAAATTGCGGTCTATAATGGCACGACGAAAAGCGCCCAAGAAAATTTGGATCACGATACAACTCAGTTAGATCAATTTGAGAAAATTACAGATCAATATGATTACCGTAAAGAAGCGATTCTAAACTGGATGACGGAAAACGCGTTTTTTCCGAGTCGATTAAAAGCTGTTGTTGGTCGTGGTGGCTTACTTAGACCAATGCCAAGCGGCACTTATAAAGTGACCGAAAAGATGGTAGAAGATTTGATTGTTGGCATTCAAGGTGACCATGCATCCAACCTTGGTGGCATGATTGCAGATGCAATCGCCAAAGAGCAAGGCATTGACGCGTTTATAGTCGATCCTGTTGCCGTGGATGAGTTCGAGCCACTGGCTAGAATTTCAGGATTACCACAGATTAAAAGAAAATCATTGGGTCATGCCTTAAATATTAGAGCAATTGCAATCAGTGTAGCAAAAGATAAAAATGTGCCTCTAGAACAATTAAACCTTGTGATGGCACATTTGGGTGGTGGCATTTCCATTATTCCAATGAAACATGGTAAAATGATTGATGCAAATAACGCCAACGAAATGGGACCTTTTTCACCAGAAAGGGCAGGGGGATTACCAGTGGGCGATATTGCAAGAATGTGTTTTTCAGGTCAATACACCCCTGATGCACTTAAAAAGAAAATTCGTGGAAAAGGTGGCATGACTGCTTATCTTGGAACGAATGACGGTAGAGAAGTTCTTAAGCGCATTGAACAAGGTGATGAAAATGCCAAATTAATATTTGAAGCGATGGGCTATCAAATCGCTAAAGAAATTGGTGCTATGGCGACTGTTCTTGAAGGTAAAGTGGACGCTGTTGTTTTAACAGGCGGCGTTGCGTATTCGAAATATTTGACGGACTATATCACTGAGCATGTAAGTTTTATTGCCCCTGTTATTATCAAAGCAGGTGAAGATGAAATGGAAGCACTTAACCTTGGTGTTTTACGTGTATTAAACGGTGATGAAGTCGCAAAAATATATGAAAATGAGGTATCGTTTAATGATTAAAAATTTCGAAGAATTACTCGAACTTGCCGTAAAAAAAGGGCCTAAGCGCATAGCAGTCGCATGTGCTCAAGACGATGACGTACTCAAAGCGATTAAAGGCGCTTATGATAAAGGCATTGTTAACGGATACCTTGTAGGTAACGAAATGGAGATTCGATCAATCTCTGAAGAAATCGGTTTAGATCTTAATGGATTTGAAATCATCAACATCATTGATTTAGCTGAAGCATCACTTAAAGCGGTAGAACTTGTTTCTTCAGGAAAAGCGGACCTAGTGATGAAAGGCCTTGTTGATACAGGCATTATTCTTAAAGCAGTTCTCAACAAAGAAATTGGTTTGAGAACGGGTAATGTCCTTAGCCACGTAGCCGTATTCGATGTGCCAACCTACCATAAAATTTTAATGGTGACCGATGCTGCAATGAATATCGCACCAGACCTCAACACGAAAAAGCAAATTATTGAAAACACCCTTGCTGTAACGCGTGCGCTCAACATAGACATGCCAAATGTCGGCGTTATTGCAGCGAAGGAAAAAGTTACAGAATCAATGATTGCAACGGTTGACGCAGGTGAATTGGTCAAAATGTATAAAGAAGGTTTGATAACAGGCTGTAAAGTTGGCGGACCGTTTGCACTTGACAATGCAGTATCTAAAGAAGCCGCTGCAATTAAAGGAATTAAAGACCCAATGGCAGGTGATGTTGATGTTTTGCTTTGCCCAACGATTGAAGCGGGTAATGTTCTTTATAAAGCACTCAACTTTTTGGCAAACGCAAAATCAGCAGGTATCATCGTTGGTGCAAAAGCGCCAATCGTACTCACTTCGAGAGCGGATTCAGATGATTCTAAATTAAATTCAATAGCACTTGGCGTTTTAATGGCTTCAATATAAAATTATGCATAAAAAAAGTTAGGGAGGTATTAATGGAAGTATTTAGAATACTTGCAATCAATCCAGGTTCTACTTCAACTAAGATTGCAATTTATGACAACGAGAAGGAAGTCTTTGAAACAACTTTGAGACATTCTAACGATGAGCTTAAGCCGTATGAAAAAGTATCCGATCAATACGATTTTAGAAAGAACGTCATTTTAAAAGCACTTAGCGACAATGGCATTAACCTAACAAAACTCAGTGCGGTTGTTGGTCGTGGTGGTCTTCTCAAATCAATAAAAGGTGGCACATATGCCGTTAATGCCGAGATGATTGAAGCATTGAGAATAGCCAATAGAGGTGAACATGCTTCTAACCTCGGTGGTATGATTGCAAATGAAATTGCACATCAACTCAACATTCCAGCATTTATTGTAGATCCAGTCGTTGTAGATGAACTCGATCCAATCGCAAGAATCTCTGGTATGCCTGAAATTGAAAGAATATCAATTTTCCATGCTTTAAATCAAAAGGCAGTGGCTAGAAGATATGCTGCTGAAACCGGCAAACCTTATGACACACTTAACTTAATTGTTGCACACTTAGGTGGTGGCATTTCAGTTGGCGCACATAAAGAGGGTCGCGTCATAGAAGTAAATAATGCACTTGATGGAGAAGGACCATTTTCACCAGAGCGTACAGGTGGTCTTCCAGTTGGCGATTTAGCAAAAATGTGTTTCTCTGGTAAATACACACATGCTGAAATCAAAAAGATGATTACAGGAAAAGGTGGTCTCGTTGCTTACCTCGGAACAAACGATGGCAGAGAAGTTGTCAAAATGATCGAAGAGGGTGATGAAAATGCAAAACTAATCTTTGAAGCGATGGCTTATCAAGTGGCTAAAGAAATTGGTAGTTGCGCAGCCGTACTCAAAGGCAAAGTGGATGCGATCATCTTAACGGGTGGTTTGGCATATGGTGAAATGTTGATTGACTGGATCAAAGCACGCGTTGCTTTCATAGGTGATATTGTTGTCTATGCTGGTGAAGATGAAATGATTGCACTCGCACAAGGCGGTCTTCGTGTCCTTAGAAATGAAGAAGACGCTCAAACTTACGCATAAGCAATAAAAAGCGTTGTAGAAAAAAGGAATGGTGAAGAAATGTCATTGGATTTAATGAAGGATGCAAGAATAAGGATATTTATTGGACACTACGGAAGCGGTAAAACAGAATGTGCGGTCAACTATGCGATGGCACTTAGTAAACTGACTTCAAATATCTCATTATGCGATTTGGATATTGTCAATCCTTACTTTAGATCTAGAGAGAAAGCTGTTCTATTAGAAGAAAACGGCATACATGTTATTTCTGGTGCGAGAGGACACGATGCAAATCTCGACTTGCCAATGGTTTCCCCAAACGTATTGGCACCGCTTCAAAATGAGACGACGCAAGTGATCCTAGATGTTGGTGGCGATTCTGTAGGTGCGAGAGTTCTTGCAAGATTTACCGCTTATTTCAAACCAGGTGATTATGAGATGTTCTTCGTTTTAAATGCAAACCGGACAGAAACACAAGACGTGACACAAGTTATTTCGCACATTAGGAACATTGAAGATACAGTTGGCGTTAAGATTACTGGCATTGTGAATAACACGCATTTGCTCAGGGATACAAAAGCTGAAGACGTTTTAAAAGGTCAAAAATTAGCGATGGAAGTATCTCGCGCAATCAATATTCCGATAAAATACATCACCACGCTGGAAAAGGTTACCCGCCATTTACCAACGGATCTTGAAGGAGAAATCTTTCCGATCCATATGTATATGCGAGAAGATTGGATGTAGAGGCTTTCAGAGTAAAATTGAGTTAGGTATAGGAGGCGTAAAGTGGCTAAAGGTAAAGTAATATTTAATGAAGATATTTGTAAAGGCTGTGGGCTATGCACAACAAACTGCCCTGTAAAAATCGTGACTATGGATACAACTAAGATCAACATCAAAGGGTTCCATCCTGCTACAGTAATCGAGATGGACAAATGCATCGGTTGCGGCAATTGTGCGATTATGTGTCCTGATTCAGTTATTACAGTAGAAAGATTCTAGGGAGGTAAGTTAATGGCAAAGGTACTTATGAAAGGAAACGAGGCTATTGGTGCTGCGGCGATCAAAGCAGGTTGCAAATACTTCTTTGGATATCCAATAACCCCACAAAATGAATTACCAGAGTATATGTCAAAAGAAATGCCAAAAGTTGGCGGCGTATTCTTACAAGCAGAAAGTGAAGTTGCAGCGATCCATATGGTATATGGCGCAGCAGGCGCAGGCGCTCGCGTCATGACCTCTTCATCATCACCTGGTATAGCACTCAAACAAGAAGGCATCACATATATCGCTGGCGCTGAACTGCCATGCGTTATCGTAAATATTGTGCGTGGTGGTCCTGGACTAGGTGGGATTCAACCCGCTCAATCAGATTACAACCAAGTCACACGTGGTGGTGGTAATGGCGATTACAAACTACTTGTATATGCACCGGCAAATCTTCAAGAAATGGTTGATTTAATGCAAGAAGCATTTGATGCAGCGGATTATTACAGAAACCCAGTCATGATGGTTGGCGATGGTATGATCGGTCAAATGATGGAACCAATCGAGTTTAACGATATTAAATCAAGATTTGAACTTCCAAATAAAGATTGGGCAACTGTGGGCACAAAAGGCGCAAGAAAGCCTAATATCATCAACTCTTTGTTCTTAGATCCACAAGGTCTTGAAGATCATAACATCAGACTTCAGGCGAAATATGACGCTATGAAAGCAAATGAAGTGAAATATGAAGCGTATAACATGGAAAACGCTGAAGTTGTGATCGTAGCATACGGTACAACATCGCGTATTGTTAGAAATGCGATTATCGATCTTAAAACACAAGGTATTAATGTAGGTCTCATCAGACCCATTACATTATGGCCTTTCCCTGATAAAGCATTTGATTTAGTGCCAGAAAACTGTAAAGCGCTTTTATCCGTTGAAATGTCAATGGGACAAATGGTAGATGATATTAAAATTGCTTCAAATGGCAGATGGCCAGTTCATTTTTACGGTAGATCAGGCGGTATGATTCCTTCGCCAGAAGGTATTATGGACAAAGTGAAAGAATTGGTTGGAGGTGTAAAATAATGGCTATAGTCGCTCAGAAATCCAAAGGTTTAACAGATAAAGAAACACACTATTGCCCAGGTTGTACACATGGTATCATCCACAAGTTGGTTGCAGAAGTTCTTGAAGAACTCGATGTACTTGGCGAAACAATTGGCGTTGCACCGGTAGGTTGTTCGGTTCTTGCTTATGATTATTTTAACTGTGATATGCAAGAAGCGTCACATGGTAGAGCACCTGCAGTAGCAACAGGCATTAAACGCGTTCATCCAGAAAAAGTTGTATTTTCTTACCAAGGTGACGGCGATTTGGCATCAATTGGTACAGCTGAAATTGTTCACGTGGCACATAGAGGTGAAAAAATTACAACAATCTTCGTAAACAATGCCATTTATGGTATGACAGGTGGTCAAATGGCCCCTACGACATTGATTGGTCAACGTGCAACAACAGCACCACTTGGTAGAACCGTTGAACATTCAGGTATGCCACTTCGCGTTTCAGAAATGCTTGCAACGATTGATGGCGCTGCATTTGTTGAACGTGTATCCGTAGATTCACCAGCAAATATTAGAAAAGCGAAAAAAGCGATCAAAGAAGCTTTCCAATGTCAAATTGATAGAAGAGGATTCTCAATCGTCGAAGTACTTTCAACTTGCCCAACAAACTGGGGTTTAACACCAATTGACTCACTTAAGTGGTTAGTGGATAACTTGATCCCATATTATCCACTTGGTAACTTCAGACGACCAGGGGAGGACAAATAAATGCTAAATGAAAGAGTAATTTGCGCAGGTTTTGGTGGACAAGGCGTTATGTTGATTGGTCAATTAATCGCATATGCAGGAATGATTGAAAACAAAGAAGTGTCATGGTTGCCTTCATATGGTCCTGAGATGCGTGGTGGTACAGCGAACTGTAGTGTTATGGTTTCTGAACGTCCAATTGGATCACCTGTCATCACGGATGATGCAACATCAGCAATCATTATGAATTTGCCTTCTTTAGACAAATTTGAGATGGATATTCAAAAGGGTGGGAAAATCATCATCAACAGTTCACTAATTGATAAAAAAGCATCAAGAACAGACTTAGTGGCTTATTATGTTCCAGCTAATGAGATTGCCAATGATATAGGCAACGCAAAAGTTGCGAACATGGTTATGCTTGGTGCTTATCTTGAACTGACGCATTCTGTCAGTATTGAATCGGTAATGGGCGCCCTTAAGAAAATTTTTGGAGAATCAAAATTGCATCTAATGCCAATCAATGAAACGGCTATGAACCGTGGCGCTGAAGCGGTAAGAGGTTAATCTTTAAAGAAAGAGGCTTAATGGGGAAATATCTCATTAAGCCTTTTAATTACATAGCCATTGAAGGTCCTCTCAAAATATGAGATAATAGATTGTTAAGTTTAATTGGGGGAGTGGCAGCATGAATGACTATTTACAAGCCTTAGCGTTGATTTTTATTGCTGAGATGGGGGATAAAACACAAATTATGGCGATGGCTTTTGCTACGCAATATAAGATCAAGCAAATTCTAGTCGGCGTTGCAATTGGTGCTTTTTTTAACCATGGTCTCGCCATTGTGTTTGGATCGATGTTGACGCAATTTGTGCCTCTTGAAGCGTTGCAACTCATAGCGGGCGTTCTATTCGTAACATTTGGTTTGTTGTCATTGTCTATTGCAGAAAAAGAAGAAGATGAGCTTTCAGGTAAAAAATTTGGTGCAATTGCAACGGTTGCTTTGGCTTTTTTTCTTGGAGAACTTGGTGACAAAACACAACTCACTGCGCTCACGTTATCAACTCAAGCCACTTTTCCATTTTTAACATTAATGGGAACCGTGACAGGGATGGTATTGGTCAGTTCAATCGGCATATTTGTTGGTGCAAAATTGGGCGATAAAATTCCAGAGCCTATTATAAAAATGAGTGCTTTTATCATATTTATGTTCTTCGGATTGAGTAAAATTTTCACATCAAATTATGTAAAGAGTATGGGCATGACTTTTGTTGTGTTATTAACCGGTATAATTGTTGTTTTAACCGTGTTTAAAGCATTGATTTTCAGACGTCAATTACTTGAAATAAAAGTGTCTGCATTGAGACAGTATGCAGAAGACCTTAAAAATCATAGAGAAGCTTTGAAAGCAAGTGTTGAGCTATTATGTAAAGGCTGTGACGTTTGTAAGGATTCAAAATGCCTTGTTGGTTATATGAAAGCGCTCCTTTCAGATCGCGTGACTGCGGATCGATTTGATTCGGCAATTATTGAAACCCTTGAGAACAATGCCTTTGATGTTTCAAAGGCGCAACAAGTCAAAATTTTACTTGAGGATTATTACAAACACTATCCTGAAGAACGCAGTAAGAACTCAGAACTTATGAGCATTGAAGCCGTACTCAATAGAATCATTCCGACGACAACCATTAAGTATTGAAGCGGTATTTGTAAATTAGAATTGAAGGAGAAAATATGTCAAGATTGTTTGGAACCGATGGTGTGCGTGGCGTAGCTAATGAAGAATTGACGATAGAACTTGCAATGGCACTCGGTAAATATGGGGCACATATCATTACAAAAGGGAAAGAAAAAGCAAAGATACTTGTTGGAAAAGATACGCGACTATCAGGTGATTTGCTTGAATATGCTTTAATATCTGGTATTTTATCCACTGGCTGTGATGTCATTCGCGTGGGGGTTATACCAACACCTGCCATTGCAAAATTAGTTAAAACGCTTGGTGCAGATGCAGGCGTCATGATTTCAGCGTCTCACAACCCAGTAGCATTTAATGGTATAAAATTCTTTAATGAATTTGGCCTTAAGTTGTCCGATACGATTGAGGATGAAATAGAAGCATGCATTGCCTCTAAAAAGCCATTACATAACCCAATCGGATTGTATTTAGGTCATGTAAAAGAATATGAACAAGCCGAGTCAGACTATATCAAATACGTCATTGATACACTAGAAGGGGTGACGTTTGAGGGTCTTAAAATAGCCATGGATTGCGCGAATGGTGCCGCGTCGGAAGTCGCACCAGCCGCTTTAAACACCCTTGATGCTAAAATATATACCATTCACCATGAACCGGATGGCACGAACATTAACGAAAATTGTGGGTCGACACATCTCGGTGACCTCATAAAATTTGTAAAAGTCGTCTGTGCTGATATTGGTCTCGCTTTTGATGGGGATGCAGATCGATTGCTTGCAATTGATGAACTTGGTAATCTAGTGGATGGTGATAAAATCATGGCCATTTGTGGTAAATTTTTAGCGGAGAAAGGCCATCTCAAAGACAATACAATCGTGTCGACGGTTATGAGTAATTTAGGGTTTGATATAGCCCTTGAAGACAATCATATGAAATCGGTTAAGACACAAGTCGGGGATCGCTACGTGCTTGAAGCCATGCTCGAAGGTGGTTTTCAACTAGGTGGTGAACAATCGGGACACATTATTTTCCTAGAGCACAATACTACAGGTGATGGTTTGTTAACGGCGGTACAAATTCTACGCGTTATGAAAGAAACGGGTAAAAAACTATCAGAGCTCGCAGCTATGATGACGGTATACCCTCAGGTTCTTAAAAATGCGCATGTGGCAAACGATAAAAAATACCGCTTCAATGAAAACAAAGCGGTATCTGAGCGAATTGTTGAAATTGAAGCGATGTTTCATGGTAAAGGCAGAGTCCTGATTAGACCTTCAGGTACTGAACCACTTGTAAGAGTCATGATTGAAGGTGAAAATCAAGCTGAGCTTGAAACCGTGGCTTTAGAACTGGTTACTCTGATTGAGCAAGAAATGAATTAGTTACCCAATCAATGAGTGCTTTAGAGCATTGAACATAATCATCTACTTGAAACTTATGAGTATGCTGATGTGATTCAATGCTTTTTTTATAGAGTGGGTCGTAATGGTGAACCAGCAATAGCTCAGTAAATTTAAGTAAGTCATCTTTTTCAAAAGAATCCGTCAGAGCATTGTAAATTTCAGTTTCCATAAAGGGTTTAATGCGGGGCAAACCAGCCAAAATACCTGATTTAAAATTGGCTTCATTTGAATAGTCCTTCATCAAAGCGTTTATACGAAACGCTATTGTGGCCGTCATGAGAAGGAACGAACCTGTTTGCATTTTATTGAACATGGTTTTAGGCACAAAAACTTGGCCGATACGTCTGCTTTCGGATTCAATAAAGCAATAAGTAGCATGCTCTATACGCATCAATTGGTCATAGACGCTATTTTCAAAACACTGAACACTTTGATAACCGTCAGTGCCAATTGCGCCAAGGTTGGAGCCTCTATGATTCGCAGCTCCTTCAAGATCTATGACAGGTTCTCCAAGCGTTGCAAGTTCTTGTAAGATATGCGTTTTTCCAACACCTGTCAAGCCGTTTAATACGATAAAATCAGGGTAAGCATCTTCAGATTGGTTTAATTTGTTAAGGACTTCGTTTCGATACCCTTTATAACCGCCTTGTAGCCAAAAAACAGGGATATCGATACTTCTGAGGAGTAATGCGATGGATCGACTTCTATAACCACCGCGCGCACAATAAAAAATTATATTTTTTTGAGGTGCGTCTTGTCTAAGTTTAAACAAGGCATCGTAAAACAAATGCAATTTTTCAGAACCATACTTGAGTCCGACGCGTTTGGCTTCTTCTACAGAGGCATTTTTATAGATGAAACCGACTTCATGTCTCTCGAGGTCATCAAGAATGGGTAAGTTAATTGCCCCGATAATATGGCCGGTTTTGTATTCGGATTCACTTCGAACGTCAATGTAAATGTTGTTTTCTTTTTCAAAAACATAAGGTATTGCATGATACATAAGTGTGGGTCCTTTCAAGAGTGTCTTTGTTAGTATCATAACACATATCAAATATCGAAACTATGTCAAAATAGAGAATAGAATCACGTTCATTTATTGGAATGATTGTGATAGTATAAAGACAAAGAGTATGGGAGGGTATCAATATGCAATCTAAAAAGTACATATTGTCATTCGATCAAGGCACGACCAGCTCAAGGGCAATATTATTTGACCATGACGGAAAAATTGTGAAGATGGCACAAAAAGAATTTTCGCAAATATACCCGAATCCAGGATGGGTGGAACATGACCCTATGGAGATTTGGGGGTCTCAAATGGGTGTGGCAAGAGAGGTCCTTGAAACTGCTGGAATAAAGCCATTTGAGGTTGCTGCAATCGGCATTACAAATCAAAGGGAAACAACCATTGTTTGGGATAAAAGAACGGGACGCCCTGTGTACAATGCCATCGTTTGGCAATGCAGGCGGACATCTTCAATATGCGATGCACTGATTGCCGACGGCTATGAAGTGCACATTAAAGAAGCAACCGGCTTGGTGGTGGATGCTTATTTCTCAGGCACAAAACTCAAATGGATCCTCGACAATGTCGAAGGCGCAAGAGAGGATTCTGAAAATGGCCACCTGCTTTTTGGCACTGTGGATACATGGCTTATATGGAACCTTACGCGTGGTAAAGTGCATGCCACTGATTATTCCAATGCCTCGCGGACAATGCTGTTTAATATCGATACCCTCCAATGGGATGATGTGATTTTAAAGGCACTCAATATACCAAAGGGCATGTTACCGACGGTTAATCCATCATCGTTTATTTTTGGGGTTACGGATCCCCAAACGTTTGGTGGTGCTGAAATACCCATTGCCAGCGCAGCAGGTGATCAACAAGCAGCACTTTTCGGGCAAGCGTGCTTTGCACCTGGATCGGTGAAAAACACCTATGGAACGGGTTGTTTTATGCTTATGAATACAGGCGAGAAACGGGTGCCTTCAAAAAAAGGTTTGCTGACGACAATTGCATGGGGGATTGATGGCAAAGTTTATTACGCACTTGAGGGATCGATTTTTATAGCGGGTGCAGCCATTCAGTGGTTAAGAGATGAAATGCAGCTTATATCAAGCGCTTCTGAAAGCGAATACTTTGCATCAAAAGTTGAGGATACAAACGGGGTCTATTTCGTACCAGCATTTGCTGGACTTGGTGCCCCTTACTGGGATATGTATGCAAGAGGTACCATTGTTGGGCTGACGCGAGGTGCTAACAAGAACCATATTATTCGTGCAACGCTTGAAGCCCTTGCTTATCAAACGCGAGATGTTATAGAAGCAATGGAAGAGGACTCTGGTCTGAAACTAAGACGGCTTAAAGTCGATGGTGGTGCGACGGTAAATAATTTCTTGATGCAGTTTCAGTCTGATATTTTAGGAAGCGCCGTGGTAAGACCAGCCATTACCGAAACGACAGCATTAGGTGCTGCTTATCTTGCAGGGCTGGCCGTTGGTTTTTGGGAAAACACCGAATTGCTCAAAATGCAATTTGCAATTGATCGAGAATTTTTGCCTGTGATAGATGATGTGAAGCGACATGAAATTTATGCAAATTGGAAGCGTGCTGTGGTGCGATCTAGACAGTGGGCATTGTCATAAAGGGGACTTATGTTTGATTGGACAATCATTGGCGCCGGTGTATCGGGTTCACTTATCGCACATGCACTGGCAAAATACGAACTCAAACTTTTAATTTTAGAAGCTGAAAGCGATGTGGCTTGTGGCGCCACCAAAGCAAACTCTGCATTAATCCATGCAGGTTATGATGCACCTTTTGACTCGCTTAGAGGCAAACTTAATGTCAGGGGCAATGCGCTTTATGGCCCTCTTTCAGAATCACTCCATTTTGCTTTTGACAGAATTGGCTCGCTGGTACTTGGTGAGGGGGATGACGATTTTAAGGCCATCGAAAGACTTTATGAAAATGGGGTTAAGCTCGGCGTACCAGGTCTGAGAATCATTGATCAAGCAACGCTGCAAAAGTTAGAGCCAAACATCAACACGGCGTTTGAATTTGCTCTTTATGCACCAAGTGCCGGTATCACAGAGCCTTGGGAAGTAGCAATCGCTGCCTGTGAGTATGCGATCGATAATGGCACGAAGCTCATGCTGAATTATCCTGTTGCTGATATTGCCGTAAATGAAGGTCATTTCTTGATTAATTCAGAAATTGAGACTCGAGGGATCATCAACTGTACCGGGATAAAGGCGGATTCTATTTATCAACTCGTGAAAGGAGATACAGCCATTGATTTTAAAATCATACAAAGGCGCGGCGAATATTTCTTGCTCGATAAAGAAGCAAGAGGTATCGTCAATCAAATCCTATTCACTTGCCCATCGTCAAAAGGCAAAGGGTCGATCATAGCACCGACAGCGCATGGCAATATCATTATTGGACCAAACTCTGAAGTGGTTACAAAAGAGGCGACATCCACTACTTTTGAAGGGTTGCATGAAGTTAAAACAAAAGTACTAAATATGGTGCCAAGTTGCCCACTCCATATGAATATCGCCAATTTTTCTGGTATCAGAGCCGAGCCATCTACGGGTGATTTTATCATAGAGGAAACCGATATACCAAGGTTTATTAACGTTGCAGGCATTAAGTCACCAGGGCTTTCTGCGGCGCCTGCTATCGCTGAGACGGTGTTGGCTATCGTGAAGGACATTCATTTGCGGGCTATAAATGATTTGAAACCAAAGACGGATACGATCAATAAACGCCGCCCTCGCATTCACTTGATACATCAAACAGAAGCGGTACAAGCGCAGTTAATTGCTCAAAACCCTACTTTTGGTCATATCATCTGTCGGTGTGAGCAGATTACAGAAGGCGAAATCATAGATGCCATTCACCGTAATTGTGGTGCAACAACGATTAATGGGGTTAAAAGGCGAGTAAGACCAGGTGGCGGACGGTGCCAAGGTGGGTTCTGTGCCCCTAAAGTGCTTGAGATATTAGCGCGAGAAACAAATCGGCCAAGAGATGAAATTGAACAAGAAAAAAAGGGATCTTGGCTTGTTAAGTCTAAAAAGAGTTTTTGATGGAGGTCTTCATGGAGACGATCATTTACGATGTCGTCGTGATTGGCGGTGGTCCTGCGGGTATGGCAGCGGCACAAAAGGCAGCATCCGACCCATCGCTTCGTGTTTTAATCATCGAACGGGACCATTATCTTGGCGGTATTTTAAACCAGTGTATTCACCCTGGATTTGGCCTTAAAATATTCAATGAAACGTTGACGGGTCCAGAATATGCCGAAAGGTTTATTCAGTTTGTTCATGAGGCTAAGGTAGATTGTCTTTTAGATACAATGGTTTTAGCCATTAATTCCAATAATGCTTTAACCGCAATTAATTCTGACGAAGGGCGCATGACGATAAAATTTGGTGCCTTAATTTTAGCCATGGGTTGCAGAGAACGGTCAAGGGGCTCTGTCATCATACCGGGAACGCGGCCTTCTGGTGTTTTTACTGCGGGTACAGCGCAATTTTATGTCAATATTAAAGGCGATAAAATTGGTGAGCGCGTTTTTGTTCTTGGTTCTGGTGATATCGGTTTGATTATGGCGCGACGCATGACACTAGAAGGTGCTAAAGTTTTAGGTGTTGCAGAGATTATGCCGCATTCAAGTGGTTTAACGCGTAATGTCGTTCAGTGCTTAGAAGATTTCGATATTCCCCTATATTTGAGCCACACAGTTGTGGCCATTCGGGGTACAAAAAGACTTGAAGGGGTGACCCTAGCAAAAGTTGATTCAGCGTATCGTCCTATTGTTGGAACCGAAAGAGAGATCGACTGTGATACACTATTATTATCCGTAGGCTTAATTCCAGAAAATGAATTGACGCGCGTTGCAGGGATAGAAATGTGCGACAAAACAAAAGGTCCAATTATAGACAACAGGATGCAAACACAGCGCTCTGGCATATTTGCTTGTGGCAATGTCGCTCAAGTTCACGATTTAGTGGATTATGTTACGGAAGAAAGCCAAATTGCGGGCTATAACGCTGCATTATTCGCAAAAGGAAAAACAAAAAGCACTGTGGCGGGCATCGTTGTCACTGTCACACCTGACTTTTCAATGGTATCACCGCAGCGACTATCCTTTATTGGCTGTGATGGCACCCAGCTAGATTCGGCAAATATTATGCTGCGTGTTAGCCACCCAGCTAAAAGTGGGGTGGTTGTTATAAGTGCAGAGGCAAATCGATTGGTTACGAAGCGGTACAACCATTTAACACCAGGCGAATCGATCCATTTAGCATTACCACTTGAACGGATTCCAGCGACTTGTCAAGCCATTCAAATCCGTTTGGAGGTCAGTATATGAGCCGTCAAAAGACCGTCGAAAAAATTTGTATCTCATGCCCAGTTGGTTGTCACTTGAAAATAGAGTGGGCGGATGAATCACCGCTTCACTACATCATTACAGGCAATGGCTGCAAGCGTGGTCTTGCTTATGGTGAAAATGAAATGCGACACCCCATGAGGATGGCGACCACGACGATTTATGTTAAAGGGGGCATCGTTGAACGTTTGCCCGTGAAAACGTCAAAGCCTATCCCTAAAGCGCTTGTAGTACCTCTTTGTCAATTTCTAGAATCGATGGAATTAAAGGCGCCGATCGCGATTGGTGAAGTGATCATCAAGAATATTTTCAATACAGGTGCAGATGTTGTGTCTTGTCGTACCATTCATGTCTTGTAGTTGCATGACTATCATAAAAGTTTCATTTACCCGGGGTTATGAGTATGATATACTAAGCAAGTGGAGGTGATAAAGATGGTTAATGACAACTGAATACAAGCGCCAGAACTGCAATTGCAGTTGACGAGGGTGGGGTTTATCGAAATTTCGGCGGATGCCCCGCGGTGTAATCAACACCGTAAATGTCATACAAAACCAAAGAGTGATCTTTGGGACAGAAATGACAGGTTGATTGAAGGCTATAAGTGCGTCTATTAGAGACACCTTACGAGGGTGTCTCTTTATTATTTTTTGACAAGGAGAAAACTTATGTGTGGTATCGTTGGATACGTGGGAACTCAATTGGCAGTTCCATATTTAATTGAAGGGTTATCAAAATTAGAATATAGAGGGTATGATTCTGCGGGCATCGCGGTTAATGTGGATGGTCAATTACAAGTATACAAAGCAAAAGGTAGATTAAAGAATTTAGAGGCAATTATTGACCTTAATATGAATAGCGTCGTTGGTATTGGACACACACGCTGGGCCACACATGGCGCACCATCTGATGTCAATGCCCACCCGCATACCAATGAAACACAAACCATTGCCGTGATTCACAACGGTATCATTGAAAATTATATGGAAATCAAAGAATGGCTGATTCAGGATAAGCATGTCGTTTTTAAATCAGAGACGGATTCTGAAGTTATTGCACACCTTGTTGACTATTATTATGACGGCGATTTGCTTGATGCAGTCTATAAAGCAGTTGACCGTATGACAGGTGCTTATGCCATTGGCGTCATCGCAAAGGCGGAGCCAAATAGACTGGTTGCTGTTAGAAAAGATAGCCCATTAATCGTTGGACTAGGTGAGAATGAGAACTTCATTGCCTCTGATATTCCAGCACTCCTGAAATACACACGAAATATGCTTCTCATCGAAAACGATGAATTTGTCGATTTGACAAAAGATGGTGTGACGATATACAACAGCTTAAAACAGCCGGTTAGTCGTGACATCTACGAAGTCACTTGGAATATTGATTCAGCTGAAAAAGAAGGGTTTGAACATTTTACGCTTAAAGAAATTTATGAGCAACCAAAAGGCGTTAAAGAAACGCTTTTGAGACGCTTAAATGGCAATGACGAAATCTTTTTAGAAGGCGTTCATCTTACGCCAGAATTGCTTGCAAATATTAATAAAGTTTACATCGTTGCCTGTGGGACGGCATACCACGCTGGCTTAATTGGGCGACGTGCCATTGAAAACTTTGCAAAGATTCCTGTTGAGTGCGATGTAGCCTCTGAATTTAGATACCGCGATCCATTTGTAGACGACAAAACACTCTTCATAGCCGTTTCACAATCTGGTGAAACGCTCGATACACTCCAATCCATCAGAGAAGCGAAACGCAAAGGTGCTCGAATCCTCAGTATCGTCAATGTCGTAGGTAGTTCTGTAGCCAGAGAGTCTGATGACCTTCTATATACATGGGCTGGACCTGAAATTGGCGTTGCTTCAACAAAAGCATATACAACACAACTTGTGGCGTTTTATTTGTTAGCCCTTCATATGGGGCGCTTAAATGGCAAACTCGAAGATGACCGTTATAAAAAAATGATTGCTGAGCTCAAAGAAATACCAAAAAAAATCAGTGCAGTGTTAGATAAGAGTGGCGAGATCCAAAAGCTTGCTGCAAGCCAATTTAACAATGAGAAAGTATTCTTTATGGGCAGAGGGGTCGATTGTGATCTGGCTTATGAAGGGTCACTTAAATTGAAAGAGATTTCCTATATCAATAGTTTTGCAATTGCAGCTGGCGAACTTAAACATGGGACCATTGCTTTGATTGAAGACGATACTTTTATTGTTGCACTTGCAACCCAAGATAAACTATATGAAAAAATGCTCTCAAACATCAAAGAAGTCAAGGCACGCGGGGCGCATGTCTTTGCGATTGCCAAAGAAGGTAATGACCAACTTTATAAAACAGCAGATGAAGTGTTTTATATTCCAGATACGTTTGATGAATTGGCACCCATCCTTGCGGTTGTTCCAATGCAGCTGCTTGCTTACTATGTTTCTGCACTGAGAGGCAATGACGTGGATAAGCCAAGAAATCTTGCAAAATCCGTTACAGTTGAGTAAAATAAGCGGTTAACCTTAAATGGTGAGCCTATAAAAAAGTGTACCTATTATCGTGACGGCTAGTATAGCGACGTTAAAGGGTACACTTTTGACTTTAAAGTAATAATAATTGTGATTGAAAAGCATTTGTGGTACCCTATTTTTATGAAACCACAAATGTGATATTAAGTGAGTGATAATGAAAGAGGTTTTTAATGGCAAACATACAGACTCAACCGTTCAAGGTTGATTTTCATACACATTGCGATTATTCGCCAGATTCAAAGACGCCAATGGAAGAGATGATTGGACGCGCAATTGAAATGGGGATTACGGATTTGGCGTTTACAGATCATGTAGATCTTGAGCCAGATGATTCTGCAGAACCAGATCTAAAATGGGATTTTGATCGGACGGCGCACGAACATGCTGTCGATGCATTCAAACGTGCCTATAGTGGCAAAATAAATCTGTATAACGGTTTGGAAATAGGTATTCAGCCGCATCTTGGTAAAGAAAATTCGAAAATTGTTTTGGCAAACCAGTATGATTTTGTGATTGCATCAGTTCATACCGTTGAAAAGAAAGATTTATACAACAAAATGTATTTTGAAAACCACACAGACAAAGAAGCCGTACAGATTTATTATCAAGAATGTTATGAGAGTCTAAAAACCTTTAATGACTATTCTGTACTGGGTCATTTGGATCTTTATCTGAGATACAAGCCAGCGCTTAAAGCCGTGAAGTTTAGTGATTTCGATGATATTGTCACTGAAATTTACAAACATTTGATTCATTCTGGAAAAGGTATTGAACTCAATGCGGGCGGTCATCGATATGGCATCGGTCATAACAACCCCCATTCGTATTGGTTAAAACGCTTTAAAGAGATGAAGGGGGAAATTTTAACTTTAGGCAGCGACGCACACAACCCTGATTATCTAGGGTTCCATTATCACGAAAATATTGACTTGATACGGTCAATCGGGTTCAAATATATTTGTACATTTGAAAAAATGAAGCCCGTTTTTCATAAATTATAGGGGGAAAAAATGTCAGAACAACTTTTGAATGATATAAAACTAATCGGCGTCGATTTGGGGATTAGAGTAATTTCTGTACTTTTGGTACTCATTATTGGCTTTAGAATCGTTCGATTTATCGAAAAACGTATCATGAAAAATAGGTCTTGGGTCAAAACAGACCCTACGCTTCAATCTTTTTTAAGATCGTTTATGAAGATGGGCTTAAAACTTTTGGTTATCGTAACGGCAATTTATACGGCTGGCATTGAAATGACGAGCTTTGTAGCAGTCATTGGTGCAGCAGGCCTTGCAGTTGGCCTGGCATTACAAGGTAGTTTATCCAATTTGGCTGGAGGCGTTCTTATTATCGCACTTAGGCCATTTAGAGTGGGCGATTATATAGAAGGTGTTGGGCAATCGGGCACTGTAACGGATATTGGCCTCTTTTATACGCATTTGACGACACCTGATAATCGAGCGGTTATCATACCTAATGCCAGTATCGCCAATAGTTCAGTTGTAAATTACGGTATATTTCCAACACGTCGCGTGGATCTTGAAATCACGGTTGCGCATAACGCTCAGATAGAAACAGTGAAAGCGGTTATCTTTGAAGTCATCAGCCGAAACAAAATGATACTGGATGATCCAGTACCTTTTGTTCGACTTGCTTCACATGAGGCAATATCACTTAACTTTGTTGTCCGGGTATGGGTCTTATCGGGTGATTATTGGGAAGTTCATTTTTCGATGATTGAAGAACTGAAAGAAGCTTTCAATCAAGCAGGGATTGAATTGCCTTATCCCAAATTTGTCATCAATCAAAAGGGCGATTTATAACTTGTGAATATTCATGCATTAATTGACAGCTTAGTGTTGCAACGATAGGAGGATTAATAAGTGAAGAGGTCTTTGGTTTTATTACTTCTTTTAGTAATAGTAACTTTTAATTTTTTAGCAAGTTGTAGTGTAAAAGAAGATCCCAAAGTTGGGACAACAGAAAGTGTTAGCGAATCCACTACGGCGGCGCTACCACTCCCGCCAGTTGAGCCAAGTGGTAAACTAATTGTCGGTGTGAAAGAAGCAACCGGCAACTTTAATCCACTTTATTATTCGACGCCCTCTGATGGGGATGTGATTAATTTGCTCTTTCAAGGGTTGATTAAAAGAAATAGAGAAGGTGTATTTGAATCGGTTATTGCAGACCATTGGACCTTTTCAGAGGATGGAAAATCAATAACATTTTTCTTGAAAAAAGATATCGTTTTCTCAGATGGGCAGCCTTTAACCGCAAATGATGTGGTATTCACCTATCAAGTCTTGGCGGATCCTTCTTATACAGGTGGTTTTAAATCTGCCGTAAAAGACCTTGTTGGATACGATGCCTATTATTCGGGTGAAACCACTGAATTTTCTGGGGTTGAAGCCAAGAATGACTATGAGGTAACTTTCAATTTCAAAGAAGCACTTCGCATCAACTTAGAGAATTGTGCATTGTCAATTGTTCCAATGCATTATTATGGTGTTGATTTCTCTATTGGCAATACATCACATATTGAAGCCATTACAACGTATGCGATGGGTTCAGGGCCATATGTCATCTCGCAATTTAGCGAACACTCACAGGTTTCTCTAATGCGCAACACCTTGTATTCAGGAGAGGGCTATCATATAAAAGAGATAAACTTAAAATTCTACGACGATCCAGAAACGCTCAAATTAGAAAACTTCGATTTATTGCCTGGTATTGTGGCTTCTAAGAAATTTGAGGCAGCAAAAACTTCCGGTTTTTCAGTAAATCAATACAATAAAAAAGGTTACAAATATGTAAAAACAAACTGTGAATGGGGGCCAACCGCAGATCCTAAAGTACGTCAAGCCCTTTACTATGCATTTGATGTGAAAAAATTTGTGACTGGCTACAATAGCGACATAGCCACAGATGAGCTATTAGCAGCGCCTCAATATCACCCATTTTCACAAGCATCTTGGGCAATCGATGCGTCATTGGTAAACACGATGATCGACTACGATTACAACCTGGATCAAGCAAAATCTTTGCTTGATGAAGCCGGCTGGCGAGTGGATTCAAGTGGCTTTAGATATAAAGATGGCGCTTTATTAGAACTAAAAATATTAGCCATACCAGATGACGAGATCCTTGCGAAACTCATTGAAATGTGGGAAAAAGAATGGGGTCAAGGCTTAGGCATTAAAGTGACCGTTTCATATCTTGAGTTAAATACGATTCTTGACTATGTTATCTATAATTCTAATGCAAATGTTGAAAAATGGAGCTTATTCTATTTGGCAACGTCTATTGCATCACCAGATCCTGATGCCATTTATACATCGTTTCATTCAGATTTCATTGGCAACCGTTTGGATAATACGAGTCGATATAGCAATCCAGAAGTGGATGCTTTGTTAGATAAAGGCAGAGCGACAATGTCAGTTGACGCAGCGAAACCAATCTATGCGAGAGTCGCTAAAATATTGAATAAAGAAGCGGTTATGATGCCAATTTATGCCAATACGTATTTTGATTTATATGCGCCGAAACTTGTGGATTTTAAAACGTTTTCATTTTACAACTGGGTAAATGCCCTTAAAGACGCTAGAATTGTAGAATAATAAAACAATGTTTGCATAAAAAAAACACTTTCAATAATCTATTGAAAGTGTTTTTTTGATTGGAGCCGACGGAGAGAATCGAACTCTTGACCTACGCCTTACCATGGCGTTGCTCTACCTACTGAGCTACGACGGCACATCCTAAGTTATTATAATGGAAATATGATAAAAAAACAAGTCTATAATGTGTGAGCGCTATGATAGTCGGTGTAGATTTGATATAATAATAAAAAACGACATATATTGGTATTTCCGGATCGGGCGTATCAAGCATCTGAAGTGAAATGAGGGGGATTATGAAAAAAATATTGAGTATGATACTTATATGTCTCATGATATTTGGCTTTTTACCACTGCAGAGTATGGCTTCTTTTGGCGCTTTAGCAAACGAACAACCTGTTGTTTTCCATTATCATCGGTTTGATAATACGTATGAGGATTGGAACTTATGGATTTGGGCAAAAGGGGGAGAAGGCAAATCTTACGCATTCACTTCAGAAGATGCGTTCGGCAAAACAGCTGAGATTACCCTTAGCGATTTAGGCGATGCAAAAGAAATTGGGTTCATAGTAAGAAAAGGTGAGTGGGAAGCAAAGGACATTGAATCCGATCGCTTTGTTAAGCTCAGTCAAGTCAACGCGGCCGGCCTTCTGGAAATTTATCTCGTACAAGGCGCTGAGACTGTTTATTTTACAGAAGCTGAAATTGAACATTCACCTAAATTTTTAAAGGCAGAATTTATAGATGAAACAACGGTACATTTAACCACGTCAAAACCCATTTCTTCCAGCGACTTACGCGCAGCCTTTTCTATTGTTTCTGAAAATGGTGCTGCCATCAACCCTGTTGCCATTAGTTCTGGTTCAAGTGATATCGCTCAAAATTTTGTTGTTTTACTAGAATCAGCAGTTACCATAGGTAAAATGTATCAAACGTCATTTGAAAACTACGAAGCGCTTGAGATTGAACCAAGCGGCTTATATGATACCGATACTTTTAGTCAAGACTACACGTATTCGGGTGATCTTGGGGCAATATATACTAAAAAGGCCACAACGTTTAGAATTTGGGCACCTACTGCGACAGAAATGGTATTAAATTTATACAAAGCAGGAGATGGTGGTGACGTAGAATCAAAAGTGATGATGACGCAAATTGAATCAGGGGTTTGGGAGGCTGTCAAAACTGGGGATTTAAACGGTAAGTATTATACTTTTTCTGTGACGCATTCAGGCGAAACGACTGAAACGTATGACCCATATGCCAAGGCAGCTGGTGTAAATGGTGACCGTTCTATGGTCATAGATTTTGAAAGGGTAAACCCTAAAAAATGGGTGGATGACAGAGGCCCAATTTATAAAAACAAAAGCGATATTATCGTCTATGAGATGCATATTCGCGATTTAACGTCTCATGTTTCGTCTAATGTAAAAAATAAAGGCAAGTACTTAGGTGTGGTAGAAGACAACACCATAACGAGAAATGGCGTGCCAACGGGGCTCTCCCATTTAAAAGGGCTTGGTATCACACATGTTCAAATATTACCGATGTTTGATTTCAACAGCATCGATGAAACGCGATTAGCTGATAAAGTTTTCAACTGGGGCTATGACCCTAAAAATTATAGCGTACCTGAAGGCTCTTATTCAACAGATCCCTATCGCGGTGAAATACGTGTAAGCGAGATGAAACGCATGATCAAAGGGCTACATGATAATGGGATCGGTGTTATCATGGATGTCGTTTACAACCATACAGCACTTAGTGCAGATTCGAATTTAACCGTTTTGGTACCAAATTATTATTACCGTATGGTGAATGGTAAATATTCTAATGCATCTGGTACAGGCAATGAAACGGCAAGTGAGCGGCCTATGGTTAGAAAATTGATGATTGATTCACTCAAGCACTGGGTGACAGAATATCATATTGATGGTTTTAGATTTGATTTAATGGGCGTTCGCGATATTGAAACCATGCGTTTAATAGAAATAGAACTCAGAAAGATTAACCCTAACATCATCTTGTACGGTGAAGGTTGGACGGGAGGCACTTCCACACTGTCAGAAGAAAAAAGACTTGTGAAAGCCAATATGAAAGCGATTGAGGCTATAGGTGCGTTCAATGACGACTTTAGAGATGGCGTTAAAGGGCATGTTTTCAATGCAACTGAAGCGGGCTTTATCGGAGGGGCAATCGGTCTTGAAGAAAGTGTAAAATTTGGTATCGTTGGCGCTACGAACCACCCACAAGTCGACTATACGCGCGTGAATTATTCAAAAGAGCCATGGGCGATAAACCCCTCTCAATCAGTGAATTACGTCTCTGCACATGACAATTTAACGCTTTGGGATAAGCTGAAAGTCACTAACCCAACCGCTTCAAATGAACAACTAATTGCCATGCAAAAGCTTGGAAATGCCATTGTGCTCACCTCTCAAGGCATGCCATTCTTGCAACTTGGCGTTGACTTTCTGAGAACTAAAGAAGGCGATGACAACAGCTATAAATCGCCGGATTACATTAATGCCATTGATTGGGGATTGAAAGAGACCCATATAAAAACTTACAATTACTACAAGGGTCTTATCGCCATTCGAAAAGCATTCTCTGCTTTTAGACTTGAATCTCAAGAGGCGATTGCTTCAAATTTGACGTTTTATAGCTCGAATGAAACCTCTAAAATAAAACTCCCTGAACAAATGATTGGTTATATGATTGATGCAAAAGCCAACAAAGAAAACAATTTAAATTTGTATGTGTTTTTCAATGGGCTTTTAGAGGCACAAGAAATTGTGCTACCTGAAGGGTCTTATCGCGTGGTTGCAAACGACCAAATAGCGGATGCTGCGAGCGGAACGTATATTGAAGGGGGTACTTATGTAATGCCCGGTAGTTCTGCCTTAATTTTGGAAGAATCACCGAGCCGTTTAAACAATCATGTGGTCAAATCAACAGATAATAATGTTGCACGTGTGCTGATCGTTCTATTAATTGCGATTGTGGTAATTGGTTCAATCCTGCTTATAAAAAAACTAAAACACGATGATACTGAAGCTTAAGGCTTTATTAATGCTAGAAACCTTCACCGAGGACTTCACGGACATTTGAGATCATAACAAATGCCTCTGGGTCGTGTTGCTTAATAAAGACTTTTAGCTTAATGAATTCTTTTTTGTCCATAACAGAGGTGACAATTTCTTTATCACGCATCGTATAAGAGCCCTTAGCAGAATAGATGGTTGCGCCGCGATTGAGTGTTTCCGCTATATACTTTTGGATGGCATCCGACTCTTTTGAGATAATGGAGACATTGACTTTGAGGTTAAAGCCTTCTATGGCGGTATCAATAATTAAGCCGTTCATGAGAATGCCTAAAAAGGCGTAAATGGCAAGTTCAATACCGAAACTATAAGCAGCCAGTGTGACAACGACAAAATCTGCCATTAGTAGGCCTTTGCCAATACCGATGTGAAAAAACTTATTCAGTATTTTAGCGATAATATCGGTGCCACCTGTTGAGGCATCTTGATTGAAGACGATGCCAAGACCGATCCCTTGAATCAGGATTCCCACGATAAGATTTACAAATAAGTCATCTACAAGAGGCTGAGTGATGGGGATAAACGTATCAAAAACGTAGATAATGCCGGTTAAAAGAAAACTGGCATAAATGGTTTTCGCGCCAAAATCTTTTCCAATGGCTATAAATCCCACCACAAAGAGTATAACGTTAAGGATGAGCAAAATCACGCCAATTCCAAATGCTGGAAACAATGAGTGAATGACCATCGCTAAACCCGTTATACCACCCGTTGCTAAGTTCGCTGGAATAAGAAAAAAACAGATACCAACTGCAACCAGTATCGCCCCAATTGAAATCATGAAGTAATTTTTAAATTTGTTCATATTGCCTCCTGGTAACCTTTAAGTTTTATAGTAAATCTCATTATAGCACTGATACTTTTATTCCCCAAATGATTAGAGGATTTTTATGCAAACCATTCAAGCATTTCTTAAACTGGTTGAAATACGCACAAAAGTAGCAAGTATGTTTCCCTTAATGATGGGAACTTTATTTGCTTTTCGCGCTGTTTCAAAACTCAATATGATCAACTTTTGCTTAATGTTTTTCTCACTGTTGTGTATCGATTTGACGACGACGGGTCTCAATCATTATTTTGATTATAAGCGCGCATATTTAAAAACTGGGTATCACTATGATGCGCATAATCCTGTTTCATCAGGTGAATTCTCCCCCAAGAAGGCATTGACGCTCTTGATAATACTTGCGATTTTCGGCTCCATTGCAGGACTTTCTCTTGTTTATCGCACGGACCTAGTTGTTTTATTATTGGGCGCGTTAGCTTTTATCGTAGGCATCGGTTATTCCACAGGGCCGTTACCGCTTTCAAGGACGGTATTAGGTGAATTGTTTAGCGGCCTATTCATGGGTGGGCTGATTCCTTTCTTAGCATTTTACATCCATTTACCCCCTAATTATTTAGGAACATTTGAATTTGGTGCTGGAACGGTATTAATGGCGTTAAATGTGGCAAAGCTGGCCCCATTAATTGCAGCGAGTCTGCCAATGATGGTGTTAATTGGAAATATTATGTTGGCCAATAATATATGCGATGCCCAGGAAGACATTGTTAACAAGCGTTATACGTTGCCCATTTCAATTGGAAGAAAAAACAGCCTGAAACTTTATCAAGCAAATGTGATCGTTGCTTATTTGAGCGTTATTTTATCCGTAATGCTCGAAATAATGCCTAATGCGTATTTTTTGACTTTAACGACATTACCAATCCTCTACAAACAAACATGCTTATTTGTCATGAACCCTGTAAAATCGGAGACGTTCAAACTTTCAGTCAAGAATTTTATCGTTTTTTCAAGTGCAAGCCTTTTTAGCCTATGTTTGGCCTATTTAGTGCTTTAAAGACTTTCGGCCAAGATGCCACTGTATGAGTGCCGGGTATACAAAAAGAGTCAACAATGTAAGCAGAGTTACGAAAATGCTATAAATGAAGTAATTTAATGTGGTAACACCTGTTAATTGCTTGATCATAATGCCATTTACATTCCAAGGGATCAATGCAACAACATTGAGGCCGGTATTGGCCGTGGTCATTACGAGAAATTCTCTTTTTAATTTAAAATCATCAAAGTAAGGCGCCATATATTTGCCACTTACCATTGCTGTCATGGCTTGGCTACATGTGACCATGCTCAGAAGGATACTGAGACAGCCTGTATTGAAAAGTAATTTGCGACGTGAGGTGAGACGCCTAACAAAGGGTGCAATAACCGAATCCATCAAACTGTCGGCCTCAAGAATACTTCCAAGAACCCCACTTAAAAAGATAACTAGAATGACATTAATCATTTGTTTAAAACCTGAGGTCCTAATAAAATCAGAAAGTTCGGGAACCGATGACACATAGCCTCCAAAAAGCAAACCCGGTAGTTGGGTTAATGATAATCCGCTTATAAATGCGAGACCTGTACATATTAGAAAAATTAGCGTTAGAACGCGCGTTATTGGCTGTTTGATGATCAAAAGAATCATCATAAGGATCAGTGGGAACAAACGCCATAACTGGAGATCAAAAAACCTGTGTAATAAGTCATTACTGGCAATCATGTCCACTGTAATAATCGAGTGGATTCCCCAAAAGTAGAAAAACATAAGAGAAAGAATAAAAGGTGGCATAGCGCTCACCAATAGGTAACGCATATTACTGACATAATCCGTTTCTGTGATGCTTGATAACAGATGCAGTCCAGAAGAGAGCGGTGAACAACGGTCGCCAATGTAGACACCTGAAATTAGTGCACCAATCAAAATAGGATAGTCGATGCCCGATTGATAGGCGATGGATGCAAACAGTGGGATAAGAATCGTCAGTGTGCCAATTGCAGAACCAAGCACAAACGAGATCACCGTTGCTATGACAAAGGCTGAAAGCAAAAGATTGTGTCCAACCATAAGTTTAGACACATGATAAATTAAAGTTGGTAAAGTGCCCGCTGCCATGAGTACTGGTAAAGTGATACTTATCAAGAACATGAGAAGCATTGTCTTGTAAACGGAAACTGTATTGATTGTGATGCGTTTGAGCAAACGGCTTTTATTTTTGGTAAGGGTTGCACTGATGAGACAGGTAGCACCAATGCCTATGAATAACGGTTGTTCCAAGAAAATGACAACCGTTACGGAAAGTAATAACAAAAGAATAATTATGTAAGTTTGTATCTGTTTCGTCATGAGGTCTCCTAGAGTGTGTTTTTTCCTTTTATAGTCTATATTTATTATATAGGGGAAATTAATTAATTCCAATTAAATTGTGTTTTGCAATTTCCATAGAGCAACTGTTATAATACATTATATGACTTGATTTAAAATAAGGGAGAGTGTATGGAAACTATAAAAGATCAAATGATTATGATTGATGACGCTTACACAAGTAAATTACCAGCGTTTAAACTTGGCATTATTAAAGCCAAAGTCAAATGTAACCCATCTACGCCTGAATTAATTACACAAATGAATCAGCTTTTTGAGAAAATTTCAAAAAACTCAAAAGTTGAAGATATCAGCAAATATCCTGAGATTATGGCTGGAAGAGCGGCATACCGTGCGTTTGGCAAAGACCCAACAAAATATCGATTGTCTGCAGAAAAACTCTTAAGAAGGATTATCAAAGGGGAAGGTTTAGATTCAATAAACAACATCGTTGACCTTTCAAATATTTTATCGTTAGCGTTCAAATGCCCTGTAGGCACATTTGATTATACAAAATTAAAGGGAGATATCATACTAAGAGCCGGCCAAACCGGTGAGAGTTTCCTTAGCCTTGGCAATCAAGACCTTAACATTGAAGGCTTTCCAATTTTCGCAGATGCAACAGGTCCATTTGGGTCTACTACTTCCGATTCTGCTAGAACCTCTGTTGATTTACAGACAACAACCATTTTACTCGCAATCTTCGGTTTCGAAGCAAACTTTGATTTGATAGGCGCCATGGCACTTGCAAATCAACTTATCATCGATTATGCTGAGGGTGAGATTTTAATCAGTGAGATACTATTGCCTAAAAACAAGTTGCAATTACATGAATAATTTCTTATAATGAATGTGCACTATACAATTAAATCGTTTTTTATGAGGTGTCTTTAGACTTAAAAGGGAATCGAGTTGATGCTCGAGCTGTCCCAGCAACCGTAAAGCCGACGAAACTCACATACCACTGCGAAAGCGGGAAGGGTGAGTGGAGGATGAAGCTAAGCCGGTAGACCTGCCCATAATCGCATGATCGTCTCCTGGGGATGGGATGGAAAATAATCGTTAATCGACTCGTTTTCCATCAACAGGAAAATGAGTTTTTTTATTTTAACGAGAAAAAGGAGAAAAAAATGAACAAGAAAGTTATCGTAATCGGGTTAGTCGTACTACTGGCAGTAGCAGCAATGTTTGGTTATACAAAGTTCTTTGGTCCTGATACACAAAAGGGTGCAAAAGAAGTCACTGTAGAAATCGTGATTGAAGGTCAAAGCATTGACAAATCATACACTTTTAACACAGATACTGAACTATTAATGGATTTACTTACAGAAGTTAAAGACGAAATAAAATTTGAATCCCTTGATTCTTCATTTGGTCCAATGGTTGTAGGCCTTGAAGGCTATACTGCGAATCCAGCAAGCGAATATTTTCACATCATAATTAATGGTGCAGACGCTATGGTAGGCGTGAAGGACATTCCTGTTGCCGACGGTGATGTGTATCATTTTGAAATAAGAAACTTCTAATGCGCGCCAGAGATATCACTCTGATCGCCATACTTTCAGCATCACTTACGGCGGGCAAGCTCGTCCTTAGCGTCGTCCCCAACATAGAAGTTGTGACGTTTTTACTCATTACTTTTACGGTGCTGTTTGGCTTCAAACGGGCGTTTATGACGTCAATCGTCTTTGTAACGACAGAAATATTAATATATGGTTTTGGCACATGGATTTTGGGCTATTACATCATTTGGCCAATGCTCGTGTTGTTAACAGCCATTTTGAAAAAAACAGTAAAATCTGAATACAGTTATGCCGCTTTGGCAGCTATATATGGCTTCACATTTGGCCTTTTTTTCGCATTATTTGAGTCGGTATTTTACGGTCTAAGTTACGCAATTCCTTATTGGATTAGCGGCATTCCGTTTGATATCATACATGGTACTTCAAACTTCGTCATCGTACTTGTTTTGTTTAAACCGCTTACAAAAACGATTCAAGATGCCATGGTAAAATTACACCTAGGCAAGTAAAATTATTAAATCCTTAAATTGAAAGATTTAAGGATTTATATTTTTTTTGTCTATTTAAATGTGATATATTTGAAGGGTATCAAAGTGTGTTATCAATTAAAAGTGGGAGGTTCAGAATGAAAGTATTCATTAGTGCAGAT
>Ga0138256_10000775_pt1 | contig 34358 bp, 30 predicted proteins | sample KNB2016incub_MG_FD_105486 | JGI IMG/M metagenome (GOLD analysis project Ga0138256, IMG submission 105486) | Active sludge microbial communities from wastewater in Klosterneuburg, Austria - KNB2014incub_MG | ecosystem: Engineered > WWTP > Activated sludge > Unclassified | place: Austria... | reverse complement strand
ATGAAAATGAGGTGCAGCGCCTTGACGGCCGGGTACCAGGTGATGTCCATGCGGAGGCTGCTGGGGCGGACGCGAAAGATAGCCGTTCGCCGCTGTCTACTTTCGCCGCATCGCCTTCACGTTTCTATGGCGAACAACGCATGGAACCCCGCCCCGCCACCGCCAGCTACGCTGAGACCACGCACATCGTGCTGCCCAACGAGACCAACACGATGGGCAACCTCTTCGGCGGGCAGCTGCTCAAGTGGCTCGACATCAGCTGCGCCATCAGCGCGCACCGCCACTGCCGCCGCGTGGTGGTCACCGTGGCGGTGAACCACGTGGGCTTCGATCAACCGATCCGCCTCGGCGACTTCGTGACGATCAAGAGCCACGTGAGCCGGACGTTCAGCACCAGCATGGAGACCTGGGCCGACGTGTGGGTGGAGGACCAACGCACGGGCGAGAAGAAACTGGTCACCAGCGCCATCAACACCTTCGTGGCGTTGGACGAGGGCGGCAAGCCCGTGCCCGTGCCCGAAGTGATACCCGGGACCGAGGATGAGATCCGCCGCTACGCTGGCGCGCTCCGGCGGCGTCAGCTGCGCCTGATCCTCAGCGGCAAGATGGCCCCTAACGAGGCCACGGAGTTGAAGGCGCTCTTCGCTTGAAGACTTACAGCCCCTCGTCCAGCGTGTCCGCGTCGAAGAGGTCGCCGGTGGCGGTGTCCATGGCACGCAGGCCAAGTTCGCGCAGCAGCGCCGCCACCGCCACGGCGCTCTGCTCGCCGCCATCCACATGCGCCACGATGTAGCGCACGCGCGTCGCGTCCTCCATGTGGAGTTGCAGGCTGATGTCGATGTCGTCGCCCCGTACGAAGAGCCAGTCGCGGTCCTGCATCTCGGCCATGGGCAGCACCTGGCGGATGGATGCGAGGATCTTTTCCCGCTCGCCGATGGGCACCGGCCTGAAGTCCGCCGGGATCTCGTCCACGTGCGTCACGGGCGGCAGGTCCTGGATATAGATGTCCCAGCTCATGACTCAATGCGCCGCCATGGCGGCGATGCGGCCAAGGTCCTGCTTCTCCATGCAATGGAAATGTCCCTTGGGGCAGTGCTCGGACCCGATCTTGCTGCACGGACGGCAGGCGAGACCCTGGACCTCCACGATGTGGGCCCGCTCGGGGTGCAGCGGGATGTACGGCCCCATGCCGAGGAGCGGCACGGTGTTGCCCCACACGCTCACGGTATTCTTCCGGAAGGCCGCCGCCACGTGCATGGCCCCGCTGTCATGCGTGATGGCGCTCTTCGCCCGGCTGATGAGGGACGCGCTGCCGAGTATATCGTACCGTCCCGTGGTGTCCCAGGCCCTTCCGCCCGCGGCGTCGGTGATGGCGCGGGCCACGGCCTTGTCCTGCGGTCCGCCGATGATGACGAAAGGGCCCGTGATGCGCCCGGCGAGCTCCACCAGCTTGTGCGGCGGCAGGCGCTTGGTAGCGTGCGCCGCGCCGATACACAGGGCGACGTACCCCGCGCGATGGCTTTCCGGAACATCGGCGGCCGCTACCTCACGATCAGGAGGAATGAAGAGGTCGAGCCCTTCGCCGTCGTTCTTCACGCCGAGGTGCGCCACCGTACCCATGTAGCGGTCCACGATGTGCGTGCGCGGCATGCGGTCGCGCTTGAGGTTCACCAGCATCCACTTCTCCAGGTTCAGCTTGGCGAAGCTGGTGGAAGGCACGCCGAGCGCGCGCTTCACCCGCCAGGTACGCAGGTTGTGGTGCAGGTCGATCACCGCGTCGAAACGCTCGGCCTTCAACCGGCGGATGAGGTCGCCGAGGTCGTCATCGAGCTCATGCGTCCGGTCCACATGCGGGTTGAAGCGCACCAGATCGGCGAAGGCGCGTTTGGTGGCGACATGCAGCTCCACATCCTTCAACTGCCGCTTCACACAGCGCAGCACCGGGCTCGTGAGCACGATATCGCCGATGGAAGAGAAGCGGAGAACGAGGAGTTTCATGGGCCGCAGGGCGGAAGCGCGCGCCAAAGGTGCGTGTTCGTGCGCGAGTACGGGGACGTGGACATGTAAGCAGGCAGATGGCAGCAGGCAGCCGATGATGGAGGAGTAGCGTGTGCTGCCGACTGCCCGCTGCCCTGTGCCCAGTGCCCGCCGCCCGCTCGCGTATCCGTCGCCTACCTTCGCCAGCCATGTTCATCGACACGCACGCGCACCTCTACCACAAGCAGTTCGACGCTGACCGCACCGAGATGCTGGCGCGCGCGGTGGACGCCGGGGTGGGCAAGCTCTTCCTGCCGAACATCGACCTGGAGAGCGTGGACGCCATGCACGCCCTGGCCGCCGCGCACCCCGATCTCTGCTTCCCGATGATGGGCCTGCACCCCAGCAGCGTGACCGAGGATCCCGCGCGCGACCTGGCCGGTATCGAAAAGCTGCTCCGCGAGGGCCGTTACTACGCCGTGGGCGAGATCGGCATCGACCTCTACTGGGACAAAACGCGCCTGGCGCAGCAACAGGAGGCCTTCCGCAAGCAGGTGCGCTGGGCCAAGGAACTCTCCCTGCCTGTGGTGATCCACTGCCGCGACGCCTTCGACGAGGTGTTCCGCATCGTGGAGGACGAGCAGGACGGTTCGTTACGGGGCGCGTTCCACTGCTTCACCGGCACGGCAGAGCAGGCGCGGCTCATCACCGGCCTCGGCGGCTTCATGCTGGGCATCGGCGGGGTGATCACCTACCCGAAAAGCGGTCTGGCGCAGGTACTGGCCGACGTGGGACCCGCCGATTGCGTACTGGAGACCGACGCGCCCTACCTGGCGCCCGTGCCGCATCGGGGCAAGCGCAACGAGAGCGCCCACATCCCCGTGGTGGCCCACGCGCTGGCCACGGCCACGGCCACGCCCCTGGCGGATATCGAACGCATGACCACGGCCAACGCCGAACGGCTCTTCGCGGTATGAGCGCACGGCCCCGCGTCCTCATCATTTATACCGGTGGCACCATCGGCATGATGGCCGACCCGCGCACGGGAGCACTGCTGCCCATGGACATCGCCCACCTGGAACGGCACGTGCCCGAGCTGGAGCGCATCAACGCGGACCTCGCCGCCGTGTCCTTCGAGCGGCCCATCGACAGCAGCGACATGCGCCCGGCGGACCAGGCGCGCATCGCCCGGATCATCGGCGAGCGGTACGCGGCCCACGACGGCTTCGTGGTGCTGCACGGCAGCGACACCATGGCCTACACCGCCAGCGCCCTCAGCTACCTGCTCGAAGGACTGGGCAAGCCCGTGGTCCTCACCGGCTCGCAGCTGCCCATCGGCACCATCCGCACAGATGGCAAGGAGAACCTGCTCACGGCCATCGAGATCGCCGCCGCCAAGGAGAACGGCCTCCCCGTCGTTACCGAAGTCGCGGTCTATTTCGAGTACTCGCTCTACCGGGGCAACCGCACGGTGAAGGTGCATGCCGAGCGCTTCGAGGCCTTCCGCTCGCCGAACTGGCCCGTGCTGGCCGAGGCCGGCGTCCACATCCGCTACGACCGGCAGGCCCTGCTGCCCCCGCGCCCCGGGCCGCTCACCGTGCATCAGCGACTGGACGACAACGTGGGCGTGATCCGCCTCTTCCCCGGCATCCGCGCCGAATGGACGCGCCATGCGCTGGCCACGCCCGGCCTGCGCGCCGCCGTGCTCACCACCTTCGGCAGCGGCAACGGCCCCACCGATGCGGCCTTCCTGGATGCCCTGCGTGAGGCCCGTGACCGCGGCATCGTGCTGGTGAACGCCACCCAATGCGTGGGCGGCCGCGTGGAGCAGGGCCGCTACGTCACCAGCCGCGCCTTTGCCGACATGGGCGTGGTGAGCGCCCACGACATGACCGTGGAGGCCGCCGTCACCAAATTGATGTTCCTGCTGGGGCAGGGCCTCTCCCAGGAACTGGTGGCCCAGCGGATGGGCGTTCCGCTGTGCGGGGAGGTGAGTGCGGGGTGAGGCGGTAGTATTGTGCAAGGCGCGTGCGCCGGGCGCGCTATCACGAATAGGGTGCTTCGATCTTGAAGGCCGCATCGCTTGGCCTTGAGCTTCCTTTCCGGGAACAACATGAGGGATCGCGCGAGGCGCGCTATACCGGAGTGGGAGGCTTCAAGCAGCGTCCCGCTTCGCGGTCCGGTTTGTTGTGTCTGGTCCGCGTGTGCGAGCAAGCTCGCCCCGCTGCCCGGACACAACAAACCCCGCTTTCGCGGGGCTGCTTGGCGGAGAGAGAGGGATTCGAACCCCCGTTACCCTTTCAGGTAAACACACTTTCCAGGCGTGCGCCTTAAACCACTCGGCCATCTCTCCTGATGGGGGCGCGAAAGTAGGAAAAGGCCTGTCCAGCGGCGCGCTCACGGCCCCCACGGTCAATTCCCTCCGGCCTGGAACGGGGTGAGGGTCACACACAACTCATTCGGGGTGTCGGGATCCAGGAGGATCGCGCCAATGCCCTGTTGCATGCATACACGCAAGAGGTCGCCCGATGGCAGGCCCATACAGGTCACTTCGCCGTCAACAAAACCGCGCAGGGCGGCCTCACCGGTGAATGCGTACAGGGTGAGTACCCCATCGATCGATGGCGCTTCAACGAGCATGGTGCCCTCTTCTCCCGCCGCCCCGTCGTCGCCTGTCCTGGCGGGAACGAGCAGCATGGCCGAGCCGAACAACAGCTCGTTCATCACGTCCAGATCGAACTCCGAACCATCGTGCGTGCGCGCGATCGTCATCAGGTTCACCAGGCGGTCGTTGCTGCGTTCGGACAGGTGTTCTTCCATGATGGTCCAGTTGGTTGATCGGTTCAGCGCTCGCCTCCGCATGCCGTGTCCGGCACACGCACGGCGGGCGGTCTTACCCTCGGGAAGACGCGGCCTGTGGTGTTCCGTGGCTCCTCCATGTCCAACTCGCGTTCCGGGCCCGGAGAACAGGACTGCCGGAAAGTTCGAGCGCTTCAACGGCCGGGGGTTGGGATGGGTTCAAGGCCCGCACCGTGCGGCTTTCCGCCAGCGCACCCCAGCAAAGCCCCGCCCGGCGGGCGTTCCGTAGCTTCGCGGTCCATTTCCGCCCATGCCCCGCATCGGTCCCATCGAACTACCGGGTTTCCCGCTGCTGCTCGCGCCCATGGAGGACGTGAGCGACCCGCCCTTCCGTGCGTTGTGCAAGAAGCACGGGGCCGACCTGATGTTCACCGAATTCATCAGCAGCGAAGGGCTCATCCGCCAGGCCGCCAAGGGGCTGAAGAAGCTCGACATCTTCCCGGAAGAACGCCCCATCGGCATCCAGCTTTTCGGCGGGAGTGAGGACGCCATGGAGGAAGCCGCCCGCATCGCTGAGGCCGCAGGCCCTGAACTCATCGACATCAACTACGGCTGCCCGGTGAAGAAGGTGGTGGACAAGGGCGCGGGTGCCTGCCTATTGCAGGATGTGGACAAGATGGTGCGGCTCACGGAGAAGGTGGTGAAGGCCGTGAAACTACCGGTGACCGTCAAGACCCGTCTCGGCTGGAGCGAGCAGACCAAGAACATCATGGAGGTGGCCGAACGGCTTCAAGATGTCGGTATACAGGCCTTGAGCATCCATGGGCGCACGCGCGCTCAACTCTACAAGGGCCCGGCCGATTGGACGCTCATCGGTGCGGTGAAGAACAACCCGCGCATCCACATCCCCATCTTCGGCAATGGCGACATAGACTCCCCGGAGAAAGCGAAGGAGTACGGTGAGCGCTACGGCGTGGACGGTGTGATGATCGGCCGCGCCAGCATCGGGCACCCGTGGATCTTCAACGCCGTGAAGCATTACATAGCCACCGGTACGCACTTGCCCGCGCCCACATTGAACGACCGCGTGGACGCCGCGCGCGAGCACCTGGAGCGCAGCATCGCCTGGAAGGGCGACTGGGAGGGCGTGGTGGAAATGCGCCGCCACTACGGCAACTACTTCCGGGGCCTCCCCGATTTCAAGGAGCGCCGCCTGCGCCTGGTAACGGAGCGCGACCCGCGCATCGTGCTGGAACTGCTCGAAGAAGTGCGCGCCGCCTACGCCTTGGCCGCCTGAAGGTAGCGCGTACCCAGCCCGCGCAGCGAGACCACCGTGGCCAGCGCGCCGATGGCGAGCACGGCGGCCAGGACCGCCAGCAGGTCGGCGGGGATCACCTTCACCGGGTATTGGTCCACCACCGAGCCCTCCAGGCCCACGATGCCGGTCCATTGCTGCACGCCGCAGACGAGCAGGCCCAGCGCGAGGCCCGCGAGCGTCCCGGCCCCCACGATCAGCAGGCCCTCGGCCAGGAATACGCGGCGCACGAAGGCCGTGGTGGCGCCCATGCCGGTGAGCGTGCGCATGTCGCGCCGCTTCTCGATCATCAGCAGCGTGAGCGAGGCGATGATGTTGAAGGCGCCGATGAGCGCGATGAAGGCGAGCACCGCGAAAGTGAACCGCTTCTCGGTGGCGTTGGTGCGGTACATCAGCGCGTTCTTGCCATAGCGCGACAGGACGTTGAAGCGCGGCCCGGCCAGCGTGCCGATGCGCCGGGCGAGCGCCTCGATGTCCGTGCCCTGCACCGCCCGCACCTCCAGCGCGCTCACCTGCCCGCCGTAGTGGAGCAGCGAATCGGCCAGGGCGATGGGCGCCACGGCGTAGCGCTGGTCGAAATCCATGTTGATGGAGAAGGAACCCGCCACGGCCACGCGTTCCTGCTCGAAGGCACGCTCCCGGTAGCGCAGGAGTTTTCGTCCGCGCACCGGCGCATTGATCGTCAGCGGCCGCAACACGCCGTCGTCGCGCGGCACGGCCAGCTGGTCTTTCAGCGCGGCGCCCAGGATCACCACCGGGCCGTTGCCGCCGGTGAGCCGGGCCTCGCCCTCGTACATGCTCCCGGCCAGCCCCGCCATGTCCAGGTAGGTAGGCTCCACGCCCTTCAAGGTGGCCACGGCCTGATGGTCGCCATTGCGCAGCAGCACGTTCTCCTCGATGGTCCAGCTGGTGAGCTTCACCTCGGGCAGCAGGCGGATGCGGTCCAGCGGCAGGCTATCGCGCGCGAAGGTCTTGCCCTCCTTCACCGTGATGGTCACGTCCTGGTCGAAGGGGCTGTACAATTTGTCCACCAGCTCGCTGATGCCGTTGAGCGTGCTGAGCACGATGACCATGGCCGCCGTTACCACCGCTACCACCACCACGCTGATGGCGGTGATGATGTTGATGGCGTTGGTGCTCCGCCGGGCGAAGAGGTAGCGGCGGGCGAAGAGGAGGGGGAGGTTCATGTGGGCATCACGCTGCGGCGGGACAGGTCTGGCTCATGCGTTCATGTGGATGGTGCGAGCACGAGCGTGGACGCTCGCGCCAGATACGGGGCTGGCTCACGCCATGCTCCCGGCACAGGTCCGCGGCCTTCTTGCCCGCCTCATGCTCGCGCAGCATCCCTACGATCTGCGTCTCGGTGAACTTGCTCTTTCTCATGCTTCCCAAGTTTAGGTGGTTGTCTCTGCTTACAACCGTGCCTGTTCTTGGGGGCTCTTACAGGGGAAGCTTACATCCGCACACAGTGGGCGCTTTGCGAAGGCGCCACCAATATAGCCGCTTGCCCGCACGGCACGGTGCTGTCATACCAAGCGGGACGCTGTCGGTGCGAACAAGGGCTATGGCCGGGATCATTCGCCGTTCCGGCCTTGAGCGGAGCCGAAGGGCCGGAATGCCTCCTCACCGCCACGCCTTCACGATGAGCCCCGTGCCGGTGGGGTGCTTCATCGATACATCGCACCAGTTGAGCACCCAGGCGATGGGGTACGCGATGAGGTAGTAAGCAGGCAGGACAATGAAGAAGAGTTTGCTGGCATTCAGCATCAGCAGGGGCCACTTCATGCTGAGCTTCCAGCTGATCTTGCCGGGGGCGCCGTAGCTGTAGCGCGCTTCCACCCGGCTGAAGCCGTTGCGCAGGCACTTGGCGCGGATATCGTCGATATTGTACCCGTCGCGCACGTGCTCCTCGATGAAGGAGCCCTCGCCTGCCCCATGCACGTCGCTGCCGCCCTGGTCGCTGGGGGTGCTGATGATGAGCATGCCGCCGGGCTTGAGGCTGGTGCTGTAACAGCGCAGCGCGCGCTCGTCCTCGAGGATATGCTCCATCACGTCCACGCACACGACCAGTTCGTAGGTATCGGGGCGCACGTGGGTGGTCACGTCGTCCACGCTGAACTTCACCTGCGGGCGGCCGATGGCCTGGAAGAAGGCGTTGCAATCGGCCACCTGCTCCTCCTTCACGTCCACGGCCGCAACGCTCCACTTCGGGGAAAGGCCGCTGAGCCAGTAGCTGTACTGCCCGTAGCCCGCACCGGCGTCGTAAATGGTGAGCACGCGATCCTTCTTGTCCGCCGCCCAGGCGCGCAGCTCCTTGTGGATGTGCCACGCCCGCAACAGCAGCAGATCGAGCAGGCCGTAGAAGCACTTGCGCAGCAGCGGCGAACGGTTGAAGACCGAGCCGAGCTGGCGCTTGACGGGATCATACTGCATCCTAGGAACCCTTCAGCAGTTTGTCGATCTCCTCGGCCTTGTCGAGCGAATCATCCAAGTAGAAGAGGATCTCGGGGATCACGCGCATGTGCTTGCCCACACGCCGCCCGAGGATGCCGCGCATGTGGTGGGCATCCTCGCGCACGCGCTCCAGCGCCGCCGCCTTGTCCTTCACGGGAAAGAGGCTCACGTACACGCGGGCCACGCCAAGATCGGGACTCACGCGCACGCCGGTAACGGTGATGAGGCCGCCGGGCAGCAGGCGCCGGCCTTCGGTCTGGAGGATGGCGGCCATCTCCTTCTGCAGGAGGCTGTTCACCTTGTTCTGGCGCAAACTGTCCATGGGCCGCGAATCTATGCCCATGCGGGCATGTGCTCATGTGCACGTCCAGGGCTATCCGGTCTTGTTCCGAACACCGGCTGCGACCCCGTTGGGGTCGTTACGCCCGGCAACGCCGAGCCACATGCTGCGACCGCCTCGCGGTCGAATGCGCATGACGACCGCGAAGCGGTCGCCGCGTGTAGTGCAGAAAGGCAAATGGTATTCGACCCCCCGGAGGTCGCAGCCGGTGTTTGCTCTGTCCACAACGGCTGGAAGACCCGATAGCCCTGTGTGCCCGTGTGCGCATGTGCCCCTGGCCCCCGCCTACATTCGCGGCGGATACCCATGCGCCAGTTCCTCCGCATTCTCCGCATCGGCCGTCCGTACCGGCGGTTCGCGGCGTTGAATGCGCTGTTCAACCTGCTGGGCACCGTATTCCACCTGCTGTCGCTGCTGCTCTTCATCCCCTTCCTGCGGTTGTTGCTGGGGCAGGTGAAGCCGGTGCATGACCGCCCGGCGGAGCTATGGACCAAGGAGGGGCTGGAAGGCACCTTCAACTGGGGCCTCACGCGGCTGATCGACGTCTACGGCGACATGGGCGCGCTGCTCACCATCAGCATCGGGGTGGTGGTGCTCTTCCTCTGCAAGAACCTGTTCCGCTACCTGGCGCTGCTGGCCATCACGCGCTTCCGCAACCACATCGTGCGTGACCTGCGCCAGCAACTGTACGCCAAATTGCTGGAGCTGCCGCTGCGCTACCATGGCAACGAGCGCAAGGGGGACCTGCTGGCGCTGATGACGAGCGACATGCACGTGATCGAGTTCTCGGTGATGCAGTACATCGAGATGGTGTTCCGCGAGCCCATCGCCGTGCTGATGTTCCTGGGCACCATGGTGACGCTGAGCCCCGGCCTCACGGCCATCTCCTTGCTGATGCTGCCGGTGAGCGGCCTGCTGATCGCCCGGGTGAGCCGCAGCCTGAAGAAGCGCAGCGCGCGCGTGCAGGAGAAGGACGCCGACCTGCTGGCGCGGGTGGAAGAGACGCTCACGGGCATCCGCGTGATCAAGGCCTTCAACGGCGAGGCCGCCATGGAGCACCGCTTCGCGCGAGAGAACGGGCTGCTGATGCGCGCCCACGTGAGCATGATGCGGCGACAGGACCTGGCCTCGCCCCTGAGCGAAACGCTGGGCGCCGTCGTAATGGCGGCCATCGCATACATCGGCGGCAGCTTCGTGCTGGGCGCGCATCCCACGCTGAGCGGCGACAGCTTCCTGGGCTTCATCATCATCTTCTCCCAGCTGCTGGCGCCCATCAAGGGCTTCTCGCAGGGCTGGAGCGCCATCACGCGGGGCGGGGCGGCCGCGCAGCGCGTCTTCGACCTGCTGGCCGTGGAGAACACCGTGAAGGAGCGGTCCGACGCCGCGCCCATCGCCTCCTTCGATGACAGGATCGAATTCCATAGCGTGTCCTTCGCCTACGGCGATACGGACGTGCTGAATGGCATCGACGTCACCGTACCCAAGGGCCGCAGCGTGGCGCTCGTGGGCACCAGCGGCAGCGGCAAAACCACCCTGGCCAACCTGCTGCCGCGCTTCCATGACGTCACCGGCGGGGCCGTACTGGTGGACGGGAAGGATATCCGCGACCTGCGCATCACGGACCTGAGGGCGCTGATGGGCATCGTGACGCAGGACAGCATCCTCTTCAATGATACCGTGGCAGGCAACATCGCCTTCGGTTCCACGGGCGTGTCGCAGGCCGATATCGAGCGGGCGGCGCGCATCGCCAACGCGCACGGCTTCATCACGGGGCTGGAGCAGGGCTACCAGACCAACATCGGCGACGGCGGCAACCGGCTCAGCGGCGGGCAGAAGCAGCGCCTGGCCATCGCGCGCGCCGTGCTGAAGAACCCGCCGATCCTGATCCTGGACGAAGCCACCAGCGCACTCGATACCGAGAGCGAGCGCCTGGTGCAGGAGGCCCTGGTGAAGATGCTCGAGGGCCGCACCAGCGTGGTGATCGCGCACCGGCTCAGCACCATCCAGCACTGCGACGAGATCTGCGTGATGCAGCAGGGCCGCATCATCGAGCGCGGCACGCACGATGGGCTGTACGCGGCGGGCGGGCAGTACAGGAAATTGTGCGACATGCAGGCCTTCGGGTAGGGATCATTCCTTCGGCCTGAACAATCGATCGAAGAAGCCCTTGTCCTTCTTTTGTTCCCGGCCCGCACTGTCCTGCTTGTGCTCCTTAGGCCCGAACACGCCCTTGATCCATTCGTCGAAGGGCTCGCTCTCGCGTTGTGGTCTACAGTCCAGGTCCACCTCATGGGCGGCGGTCCAGTCGAAGCCGTGAACGTATTTCCGGCGCAGTTCCGCCTTCTGCTCGATGTGCTTGAGCACCTGGCCCGCGATGGGCAGGGCAAGCTGGCCACCCGTACCGTTGGCGCTCCTGAAATGTACCTGCGGATCGAAAGCGCCCACACGCGTGCCCACCACCAGGCCCGGCGTGCAGGCCACGAACCAGGCGTCGCTGTAGTCCTGCGAGGTGCCCGTTTTCCCGGCGTAGGGACCGGTGAGCCCGTAGCGCGTGCGCAGCGCGGAGCCCGTACCCTCGTTCACCGCGCGCTGGAGCATGACGGCGATGGCCGCGCCGGTGGCCTCCTGCAGGGCCTGGACCGGTTTCGGCGGCTTGGCCTCGTAGAGCACCTGGCCCTGCGCGTCCGTGATGCGCTTGATCAGCTGCGGCCGCACGCGTCTGCCCCGCAGTGCGAAGGCACCGTAAGCGGGCACCAATTCTTCCAACGATACACTGGACGCACCGAGTGCCACGGCGGGTTTGGCGATATCCTCGGTGGGCAGGCCCAACGCGCTGAACGTGCGCCGCAGCGTGTCGGTACCGGTGCGGAAGTACAGGTCCACGGTGGGCCGGTTCATGCTGCGGGCCAGGGCGTACCATAGGGCCACGTAGCCACCGGTAGTGTCGTGCCCGAAGTTGTCGGGGGCCCAACCGTCGAACTCCGCGTAGCTTTTCCTCTCGTTGCTGAGGTAGTCGCAGGGCTTCAGGCCACGCTCGATGGCGGCGGCGTACACCACGGGCTTGATGGTGCTGGCCACGGAACGCTCGGCACGCACCAGGTCGTAGGGCAGATGGCGGTGGTCGTTGCCGCCCACCCACGCGCGCACGGCGCCGGTGGCGGGCTCCATCATCAGCACGGCGCCGTGGAGCATCTTGTGGTAATGCCATAGACTGTCACGGTAGCTCAGCGTGTCCACGCGGCGGCCACCGTGATCGTACAATTCGCAGGTGATGCGCTCGTTGGCCTTCCAGCGCGGGTCCTTGGGCCGGAAGCCCTTCTCCCAGCCCGTGCGGGCCTTGGCGGCGCGCAATTCCCGGTCCAGCTTGGGCTGCATGGCGGCGAGCTGGGTGTGCAAGGCTTCTTCCGCCGCTTCCTGCAATTCGGGATCTATGGTGGTGGTTACGCGCAGGCCGTCCTTCTCGATATCGTACTTCTTCCCGGTGCGTTCCGTAACCCCGGCCAGGATCTCCCGGGCCTGCGCGGCCACCCGTGCGTTGAAGTAGCCGTACAGGTCGAAGGCGTCGTTGCCGGCATAGCGCAGGGCGATCGGCCGGGCCTTCAGGCTGTCGAGCGCGGTCTGCGAGAGGTGTCCATGCTCCTTCAACAGGGTGAGCACCTGGTCGCGGCGCCCGCGCGCCCGGTCCGGATGCAGGCGCGGGTTGTAGGCCGTGTTGGCCTTCAGCATACCCACGAGCACGGCGGCCTCCTCCACGGTGAGCCGCTTGGCGGAGGTGCTGAAGAAGCGTTGTGCGGCGGCCTCTATGCCGAACACGTTCTCACCGAACGGCACCGAATTGAGGTAGAGCACCAGCACATCGTTCTTGCTGAGCACGCGCTCCAGCCGCTGGGCCACGAGGGCCTCCTTCATCTTGTTCACGGGCACGGTGAGCAGGCCGTGGCGCTGGCGGCCATACAGGTTCTTGATCACCTGCTGGCTGATGGTGCTCCCACCGCCGCCGCTCTCGTCACCGCCGAGCAGCGTGCGGAAAAATACCCGCACGTAGCTGCGGCCGTCCACACCCTGGTGGCTGAAGAAGCGCGCGTCCTCGGTGCTCACCAGCGCGTCGACGAGGTGCTGCGGCAGGTCCTCGAATTTGACGTTGGTGCGGTCCTCGGCGAAGAGCTTGCCGATGAGCGTGCCGTCGGCGGCGAGCACGAGGGTGGCCTGCTCGTTCCGGATGGACGAAAGCTCCTCTTCCGAAGGCAGCTCGCCGAACATCCCGCCGCGCACGGCCTGCATGAAGCCGAAGAAGCCGATGAGGAGCACGGCGAGGGCGATCAGCCCGAGCTTGAGCCAATTGATCCCCGCCTTGGCCTTGGTCTTCGGCTTGGCCGGCCGCTTCTTCCTGGGCGTCTGCTTCTTCGCCATTCCTTCAGCAGTAACGCGGACGCGTGGCCTTGTATGCGGGGCCCGTAGCGGCGCTGTTCAAGGTTCCAGGTACTCGTCCTTGAACAACAGGTCGCTCTCGTACGGGTAGCGGGCAACGTGGATGGCCTTCACGCGCTCGTACAGCAGCTTGCGCAGCCCGTCGATGTTGACGCGTTGGGCGGCGCTGATGAAGATGCACTCCTCGTCGGCCATGCGCGCCATCCACGTCTCCTTCAGTTCATCGAGCGTGAACTGGTCGGGGCGCTTGGGCGCCAGGTCATGCGGGTCGTGATCGGCCGGGCGGTAAGCGTCGATCTTGTTGAGGACGATGACCACCGGCTTGTCGCCGGCGCCGATCCCGGCCAATGTCTGCTTCACGGTATTGTACTGCTCCTCGAACGCGTGGTGGCTGACGTCCACCACGTGCAGAAGCAGGTCGGCCTCACGCGTTTCGTCGAGCGTGCTCTTGAAGCTCTCGATGAGCTGGTGCGGCAGCTTACGGATGAAGCCCACCGTGTCGCTGAGGAGGAAGGGCAGGTTGCCGAGCACCACCTTGCGCACCGTGGTGTCCAGCGTGGCGAAGAGCTTGTTCTCGGCGAAGACGTCGCTCTTGCTCAGCAGGTTCATCAATGTGCTCTTGCCCACATTGGTGTAGCCCACGAGGGCCACGCGGACGAGCTTGCCGCGGTTGCCGCGCTGGGTGGCCATCTGCTTGTCGATGTCGCGCAGCTGGGCCTTCAGCAGGGCGATGCGGTCGCGCACGAGGCGGCGGTCGGTCTCGATCTCCTTCTCGCCCGCGCCGCCGCGCGTGCCGGTGCCGCCGCGCTGCCGCTCCAGGTGGGTCCACAGTTTGGTGAGGCGCGGCAGCATGTATTCATACTGCGCCAGTTCCACCTGCGTGCGGGCATGGGCGGTGCGTGCGCGCCGGGCGAAGATGTCGAGGATCAGCCGTGGGCGGTCCAATACCGGTTTGCCCAGATCCTTTTCCAGGTTGCGCTGCTGGGCGGGGCTCAACTCGTCGTCGAAGATGGCCATGTCCGCACCATGCTCCTCCATCCACGTTCTGATCTCGGCGAGCTTGCCGCTGCCAACATAAGTACGTCCGTCGGGCTTGTGGGTCTTTTGCGTGAAGCGTTTCAGCGTGCGGATGTCCGCCGTCGTGGCCAGGAACTCCAGTTCGTCCAGGTATTCCGTCACCTGCTCGGGGGACTGCCCCGGCGTGTCGCGGCCGGGCGCGGTGATCAAGCCCACGAGCACCGCCGTTTCGCCCTGCGCATTAGCGCTCTTGATGTCGATCATTCGGCGGGCTTGCTGCGGCGCAGCGCGATCACATGCTCGGCCACGGCGCCGATCTCCTGCTTGGAAAGCATGGTGCCATAGGCCATCATGCCGGCCTTGCCGTTGGTGATGATGGCGATGGCCTCTTCACGAGCGAGCATGCTCACTGTAAGGTCCTTCGCCCCGCTCATACCCAGATCCCCGCTGCGGCCATGACAGGTGGCGCAGTGCGTGTTGTAGAGCAGTTCGCCCTGGGATGGCGGAGCGTCGGCCGTGCCGCTGGCAGCGCCACCACAGGACAGCAGGGCCACGCAAGCGGCCAGGACGATGCAGGGGCGCCTCATCAGAACCATCCGATCGCCTGTGCCTGCCCCACCTTCGTGAACGGCCAAGGGATCATCATGAGCATGATGATCAGCCCCAGCAGGTAGAAAACGGCGATGCGCAACTGCTTGGCCGGTTCCGTCTTCGCGCGTTTGCTGAGTGAACGGCCGATGGTCACCAGTGCAATGGCCAGGATCATCATGCCGATATGCTCGAACTTCCAGAAGCGCACCACCGACTGCGCCATGAACGACTGCCGCCCGCTGGGCGTCAGTTCACCGTAGTACTTGAACCGCATGGCGTAAAGGGCCAGGCCCAGCACGAGTTGGACGTGGCAGAGGACCATGGCAAGGATGGCCAGCGAGCGCTCCCACACGATGATGGGCGCTTTACGCAGGTAGCCTATAAGCGCGGCGAAGCCCGCAACACCCACCGAAAGGAGGATGAGCCAGCGGAGGATGCTGTGGAAGAGTGAGAGGAGGCTGGTATCGGCCATCAGGAGAGCGGGTTGGAGCGCGCCAAATGTAGGCGGCACTGTGCTGCGGCACCGCGCGGTGATCGTCGCCCTGAGCGAAGCCGAAGGATACATTCGCCGCCCATGGTGCGCCGTCGCCTTCTTCCTTTCTGTGCATCGCTGCTCGTGGTGCCGAGCACCGCGCAGGTAAAGCCCCCGGAGAACGGGCCAGCGGACCGGGCGCGGCCGGTGATCGCCTTCACGCACGCCACTGTGCATCCGGCGCCGGGCGAGACCATCACCGACGGCACGGTGCTCATCCAGGACGGCCGCATCACCGCGGTGGGTGCGAAGGTTGACGTGCCGGCCGGTGCTGTGGTGAACGATCTGCGCGGCCTGCATGTGTGGCCCGGCCTCATCGAGCCGTACGAGCCGCTGGGCGGGGACAAGAAGGAACGTGACGCGTCCGCCGACCGGGGCAACCGCCACTGGAACCGGGCCATCCGCGCGGCCACGCGCGCCGATGAACTGTTCACCGTGAACGAGGACCGGCAGAAAGCGCTGCGGGCGCAGGGCATCACCACATTCATCACGCACCGCATGGACGGCATCACGCGGGGCACGTCGGCGGCCGTGCTCGCGGCTGGGCGTTCGGCGAACGAGGACATCATCGCTCCTGCGGCATCGGCGCATTTCTCCTTCCGTAAAGGGACCAGCCCCGATGATTACCCCGGCTCGCTCATGGGCGCCATCGCCCTGCTGCGGCAGACGCTGTTCGACGCCGAATGGTACGCGGAGAACGGGAGGCTGGCCGAAGTGGACGCGGACCTCCGCGCCCTGGCCGGGCAACTGTCGCTGCCGCTGGTGTTCGAGGCGAACGACCGCAACGATGTACCCCGCATCGCCCGTATCACCCAAGAGCACAGGCTGACCCCCATCGTGAAGGGCGCGGGCGACGAGTACGCGCGACTGGGTGACGTGCTGGCCAGCGGCCCTCCGTTGATCGTGCCGCTGAACCTGCCTGATGCGTACGATGTGGAGGACCCCTTCGCCGCACTGGAGGTAAGCCTCGCGAAGCTGAAGCACTGGGAGTTGGCGCCCACGAACGCCGCGCGCATCGCCGAGGCCGGCGGTACGTTCTGTTTCACCCTCCACGGACTGAAGGAACCCGGCACCATGTGGGAAGCATTGCGGCACATGGTACGCTGCGGGCTGGACAGTACCGTGGCCATCGCCGCGCTCACCACCGTGCCCGCGAAGCTCTTCCACCTGGACGATCGCCTCGGCGCACTGCGGCCCGGCCTGCTGGCCAACCTCATCATCAGCTCGCACCACTTGCTGGATGCGCGCAACACCGTCCACGAGACCTGGGTGGCCGGTCGGCGATTTACCCAGAAGGAGGTACCGCTGGAGGATCCGCGCGGCAGCTTCGACCTTAACCTGCGCAGCAGCATCCTGCGGCTCACGGTGAAGGGTGACGCGACCTCGCCCGAGGCCGTGGTGAGCAGGCCCGGCGACACCACCGTCACCGTTCCGGCCACCATCCTCATCGCGCGGTCCACCGTATCGCTGGTGTTCGAAGGTGCGCGCTTCGGCATGGACGGCCCCGTAAGGTTGAACGGTGTCATCCACCCGCGCGGCGGCATCTGGGACGGCCAGGGGCAGTTGCCCGGCGGCGACTGGGCCGCGTGGAGCGCCGTGCGCCAGGCCGCGAAGGACGGCGCGAAGAAGCGCGGGCGTGAGGAGAAGGGCGGTCTGGACAGTCTCTGGGCCGCTCCCACTGGGCAGGTATGGTTCCCTCTCGGCGGGTACGGCGTGCCCATGCTGCCGGATACCGGAACGCTGGTCTTCCGCCACGCCACGGTGTGGACGAACGGGCCACAGGGCACGCTTTCGGACGCGGACGTCTGCATCGCGGGTGGCCGCATCCTGGGCGTGGGCAAGGACCTTTCCGTCACCGCGCTTTTCCCGGGCCGCCATCCGCCCTCGGTCACCGAGATCGACGCCACGGGCAAGCACCTCACGTGCGGCATCATCGACGAGCACTCGCACATCGCCATCCAGCGTGGCGTGAACGAGGGCGCGCAGGCCGTCACCTCGGAGGTGCGGATCGGCGACGTGATCGACCCGGACGACATCGACATCTACCGCCAGCTCGCGGGCGGCGTTACGGCGGTGCAGCTCCTGCACGGCAGCGCCAACCCCATCGGCGGGCAGAGCGCGCTGGTGAAGCTGCGCTGGGGGCAGGGCGGCGAGCGCATGAAGGTGGGCGGCGCGGAGGGCTTCATCAAGTTCGCCCTCGGCGAGAATGTGAAGCGCAGCCATTGGGGCGACGGGAGCCGCTTTCCGCGCACGCGGATGGGCGTGGAGCAGGTGATGTACGACGCCTTCCTGCGCGCGAAAGAATACCGTTCCGGACGTGTGCTGGCGGAGACCAAACGGCCCGCGCCCGTCCGCCGTACTGGAGACCACAAGGCCGATCCGTCCGCTGCGGTATCCATGCCGCGCCGCGACCTGGAACTGGACGCGCTGGTGGAGATCCTGGACGGCAAGCGGCACATCACCTGCCACAGCTACGTGCAGAGCGAGATCGCCATGCTGATGGACGTTGCCGACAGCATGGGCTTCAGCGTGAACACCTTCACGCACGTGCTGGAGGGCTACAAGGTGGCACGGCGCATCAAGGCGCACGGCGCGAGCGCCGCCACCTTCAGCGACTGGTGGGCCTACAAGATGGAGGTGCAGGACGCCATCCCCTGGAATGCCGCGCTGCTGCATGGGCAGGGCGTGAACACCTGCATCAACAGCGACGACGCCGAGATGGGCCGCCGCCTGAACCAGGAGGCCGCCAAGACCATGAAGTACGGCGGCGTAACCGCCGAGGATGCCTGGAAAATGGTAACCCTGAACCCAGCGAAGGCCCTGCGGCTGGACCATCGCATGGGCTCGGTTGAGGCCGGCAAGGACGCCGACATCGTGCTGTGGAACACCAGCCCGCTCAGCATCGGCGCCAAGGCCGAGATGACCTTCGTGGACGGCGTGCGGCGCTTCGACGCGGCACGGGACCTGGAACTGCGGACGGCCGCGAAGGCGGAACGCGAGCGGCTCATCGCGAAGATGATCGCGGCGAAAAAGGCCGGTGCGCCCGTGCGGAAAGTGGGACGGAAGGAGCGGGGTCGCTGGGCGTGTGAAACCATCGGGGAGGAGCCATGAGGGCAGCGAGCAGCAGGCAGCGGGCAGCAGGCAGCGGGCAGCAGCACGTCCGTCGGGCGTTCCGCCTGGCGGGACAGGTCTTCTTCTGTTTGCTGCTGTCTGCCTGCTGCCTGCTGCCGTACGTCAGCGCACACGCGCAGAAACCCACGCCCGCACCGACGCAGACGAAAAGCGTCCTGCTGAAGGGCGGCACCCTGCACACCGGCGACGGTACCGTGATCGACGACGCGGCCGTGGGTTTCCGTGACGGATCGATCGATCACGTGGGCCACAGCTACGGCACCACGGCGAAGTATGATACCGTCATCAGCACCGAAGGGCTGCACATCTACCCGGGACTCATCCTCCCTGACAACACGCTGGGCCTGCACGAGATCGACCTGGTGAATTCCACCGACGACACGGAGGAGACCGGCGGCATGGAGCCCGAAGTGCGCGCCCTGGCGGCCTACAATACCGATTCGCGCATCATCCCCACCGTGCGGAACAACGGTGTGCTCATCGCGCAGGTGGCGCCGCGCGGAGGCACCATCGCCGGTTCCAGCGCCGTGGTGCGTCTGGACGCCTGGGACAACGCCGAAGCGCCCATCCGTGCAGTGGACGGCGTCCACATGAGCTGGCCGCGCGCCTTCGAACGCACGGGGTGGTGGGCCGAGCCCGGCGATACCGAACGCTCCGACGGTGACGAACGCGCGAAGAGAATACAGAAAATAGAGGATTTCTTCCGCACGGCGGCCGCATATGCCGGTATCCGCGCACATGCGGTGGCCGATCCGCGCATGGAGTCGATGCGCGGGCTGTTCGACGGCTCGCTGACGCTGTACGTGGAGGCGGACGGTGCGCAGGAGATCCAGGAGGCGGTGCTGTTCGCCAACGGCATCGGGGTGAAGCGCATCGTGATCAAGGGCGGCTACGACGCGTGGCGCGTGGCGGACCTGCTGCTGGACAAGAAAGTGGACGTGATCCTGCGCCGCCTGCACAGTTTGCCCCTGCGCGATGATGACGATACCGACCTCCCCTTCCGCCTGCCCGTGCTGCTGAAGAGCAAGGGTGTGCGCTTCTGCCTGGGCTACGCGGGCGACATGGAGCGGATGGGCGGGCGCAACCTCGCCTTCACCGTCGGCACAGCCGCCGCCTATGGGCTGGAGCGCGAGGCCGCGTTGCAGGCCATCACGCTGGACGCCGCGCGGGTGCTGGGCATCGACAAGCGTTACGGAAGCCTCACTGTGGGCAAGAGCGCTACGCTCTTCGTTTCCACCGGCGATGCGCTGGACATGCGCACGAACGACGTGACGCACGCCTTCATCGATGGCCGCCGCATCGTGCTGGACGATCATCAGAAGATGCTTTACCGGCAGTACCGGGACCGGTATGCCAAACCCTGATCGTTGACAGTCCGCCGCGAACGGCGGGTCGGCCGGGCACGTGGCGGGTACTTTCGGCCCCGGTGAACGACTTGACGCCCCTGCTGGACCGCGCGATCGCCGCCGCCTTCGCGGCCGGGCGCATGATCCTGGACGTATACGCAGGGCCCATCGACGTAGAACTGAAGGACGACCGTTCGCCCTTGACCGAAGCGGACAAGCGCGCGCACGCGGCCATCGCACGGGAACTGGGGACCACCGGGCTGCCGGTGCTCAGCGAAGAAGGAAAGGAGATCGCCGAGGCCGAGCGCCAAGACTGGGACCGGTACTGGTTGGTGGACCCGCTGGACGGCACGAAGGAATTCATCAAGCGCAACGGCGAGTTCACGGTGAACATCGCGCTGATGGCCCCCCTCACGGACACGGCTACGTCCGCGACCCTCGGCACTCACACCCCCATCGCCGCAGCGCTGTACGTGCCGGTGAAGGATACGCTCTACTTCGCCTGGAGCGGCGGAGGAGCGTACCGCCTGGAGCAGGCTGGAACCCGGGGCACCGCCGAAGCGTTGAAACTCGCCGCGCTGGCCCAGCGCCTTCCCCTGCCCATGCCCGAGCGCCCCTTCACCATCGTGGTCAGCCGCGGCCATAACAGCCCGGACAGCGACGCGTTCATCGCCCGCATGAAGGAGAAGCACGGCAAAGTGGCCATCACCAGCCTGGGCAGCGCCTTGAAGATCTGCTTGGTGGCCGAAGGCGCGGCCGATGCCTACCCGCGCTACGCCCCCACGATGGAGTGGGACACCGCCGCCGGGCAAGCGATCGCCAACGGAACGGGCAAAGAACTCATCGACGTGACCACCGATGCGCCGATGCGCTACAACAAGCATTCACTGGTGAACAACTGGTTCATCGTCCGATAACGAGACCCATTACTACCGCAAGCATGGCCAAGAAGAAGGCTTCCCCCAAGAAACGCAAAGTCGCCCTGATCACCGGCGTTACCGGACAGGATGGTGCCTACCTCACCGAATTCCTGCTGAACAAGGGCTATGAGGTGCATGGCGTGAAGCGCCGCAGCTCCTTGTTCAACACCGACCGCATCGACCACCTTTACCACGATTCGCACGAGCGGGGCCTGCCCTTCCACCTGCATTACGGCGACCTTACCGACAGCGTGAACTGCCTGCGTCTGGTGAAGGAATTGCAGCCCGACGAGATCTACAACCTCGCGGCGATGAGCCATGTGGCCGTGAGCTTCGAAATGCCCGAGTACACGGCCAACGCCGACGGTATCGGAACGCTCCGCTTCCTGGAGGCCATCCGCATCCTGGGCATGGAGAAGAAGACGCGCTTCTACCAGGCCTCCACCTCCGAATTGTACGGGGGCGTGCTGCCGCGTGCGCAGAACGAGGAGACGCCCTTCTACCCGAAGAGCCCGTACGGCGTGGCCAAGCTCTATGGCTTCTGGATCACCAAGAACTACCGCGAGAGCTACAATATTTTCGCTTGCAACGGCATCCTCTTCAACCACGAGAGCCCGTTGCGCGGCGAGACCTTCGTGACCCGCAAGATCACGCGCGCCGTGGCCAAGATCAAACTGGGCCTGCAACAGACCCTGTACCTCGGCAACCTCGATGCGAAACGCGACTGGGGCCATGCGAAGGACTACGTTGAAGGCATGTGGCTGATGCTGCAGGCCAAGAAGCCCGACGATTTCGTGCTGGCCACCGGCAAGACCAATACGGTGCGCCATTTCATCGATCTGGCCTTCGCCGAAGTGGGGATCAAGCTCGAGTGGAAGGGCAAGGGCGAGAAAGAGAAGGGGATCGACAAGAAGACCGGCAAGACGCTCGTGGCCATCGACAAACGGTACTACCGTCCTGCGGAAGTGGACCACTTGGAAGGCGATCCTTCGAAGGCCAAGCGCGTGCTCGGCTGGAAACACAAATACGACCTCAAGGCCCTTGTCACCGAAATGGTACAGAGCGACCTGGAACTGTTCAGACGCGACGTGTACCTGAAGAAGGGCGGGCACAAGATCCTGCACGAGCAAGAGTGATGAGCCCATGTCCGTGTTGACGTGTTACGTGTTGCGTGTTGGACCCACGCGAACACGTAACACGCGACCCGCCAACACGCAACCCCAATGAACCAGACAGACAAGATCTACGTGGCCGGCCATCGCGGCATGGTGGGCAGCGCCATCGTGCGCAAGCTCCAGCAGGAGGGCTACACCAACATCGTTACACGCACCAGCATGGAGCTCGACCTGAAGGACCAGGCAGCTGTGAACGCCTTCTTCGCACAGGAAAAGCCCGCTGTGGTGGTCCTCGCGGCGGCCAAGGTGGGTGGCATCCACGCCAACAACGTGTACCGCGCGCAGTTCCTCTATGAGAACCTGATGATCGAGGGCAACGTGATCCACGCCAGCCACGAGAACGACGTGCAAAAACTCCTCTTCCTCGGGTCCAGCTGCATCTACCCCAAGATGGCGCCGCAGCCGCTGAAGGAGGAGAGCCTGCTCACCGGCACCCTGGAGCAGACCAACGAGCCGTACGCCATCGCCAAGATCGCGGGGATCAAACTGGCCGAGAGCTACCGCCGTCAGTACGGGCGCAACTACATCAGCGCCATGCCCACCAATTTGTACGGGCCCAACGACAACTACGACCTCAACAACAGCCACGTGCTGCCCGCGCTCATCCGCAAGTTCCACACCGCCAAGGTGACGAACGCGCCCAGCGTGGAGGTGTGGGGCACCGGCTCACCCATGCGCGAGTTCCTGCACGTGGACGACCTGGCCGACGCGTGCTTCTTCCTTCTCCAGAACTACGACGAGGAACTGTTCGTGAACATCGGTACCGGCGAGGACCTCACGATCAAGGCACTCGCGGAGATGATCAAGGAGATCGTGGGCTACACCGGCGAGCTCAAGTGGAACACCGAGAAGCCCGACGGCACGCCGCGCAAGCTGATGGACGTCTCGCGCTTGCACAACATGGGCTGGAAGCACCGCATCGGCCTGCGCGAGGGCATCACCGCCGTGTACGCGGAGTTCGCCAAGAGCGAGCTGGCGAAGGCCTAGACCGGTCAGGCGGCGGCCGATCGGCCCAGCCCGATCCGCAACTCGTTGGGCGTGCCGGGATCCACCACCACGGTGCCGATGCCGTTCTTCGCGCAGCTCTGGAAGAAGGGGCCCGAGGGCACGATCACCAGTTCCATATCCTCCGTGGACCAGGTGCGCAGCGCGGCCTCGCTGGTGAACGTGAAGAGCGTTACACGACCGTCGATCACCGGGGTATGGGTGAATTCCACGCGCCGGGAGTCGCCTGGTACCGGGCGGGCCTGCACGATGAGCAGCGCCCGGCCGTGCAGCAGTTCCTCCTGCACGGCCGCCCTGTTCGCCGGCGTGGCATCGAACCGGGCGATGGTGAGCAGGTTGACCAGGTGGTCGTTGCGTTCCTGGGGGAATTGCATGGGCGCGGGCGCTGTGGCGGTGTACGCACCAGACAGGCCGCGGGTTGGGCCATCCTTCTACCTTCGGCGCCCCGCCACCCGGCCCTTGGCGGGCAAGACCGGTGCGGCCCATGCGTTCCAGAGCCACCACCCTGCTCCTGTACGGCTGCGCCTTTTCGGCGCTCGCCCAGCAGAACGACGTGCCGCTGAATCGCGACATCTATTACGACATCGACCGCAACGGCGCCTGCCGCACCAGCACGATGCACACCGGGTTGCGGCCCATCATCGAGAGCCGTGCGGACCTGGAGAACGTGATGGGCTTCCGGCCTGACAAGGGGCGGCATTACTACATGCTCACGAAGAAACTCTTCGCCGAGCACCTGATCAACGTGAAGCACGGCGGCTTCAAGCTGAGCATCGACCCGGTGTTCCGCTGGGAGATGGGCCGCGACCTGGTGGAGACCTCGGTGGCCAACGAGAACCAGGCCACCAACAACTTCAACGCACGGGGCTTCTGGATCAAGGCCGACCTGGGCAAGGACGTGAGCTTCCAGACCACCTTCTACGAGAACCAGGCGGTACTCCCCCTGTACCTGTACCAGTACGCGCAGCGCACCGGCGTGGTACCCGGACAAGGGCGGATCAAGGCCTTCAACCAGCGGGGCCTCGACTTCGCCTGGGCGCAGGGCAACGTGAGCTGGAGCCCGCGCCGCTGGGTGAACCTGCAGTTCGGCAACGGCCGCCACTTCGTGGGCAACGGCTACCGGAGCGTCCTGATGGGCGACAACAGCTTCCCGTACCCGTACCTGAAACTGAGCATGATCACCCCGGACCAGCGCTTCCAGTACACGTGGATCAATGCGCGCTTCCAGTCCGTGAACGAGCCCGCCGACCGCCTGCCCACCGGCGAGAGCGCCGAGAGCCTGTTCTGGTGGCGGCGCGCGGGCTTCAAGCACCTGAGCGTGAACCTCGGCCCCGTGCAGCTCGGCCTGTTCGAGGCCACCCTGTGGCGCACCATCGACAGCGCGGGCGTGCGGCCCTTCAACGCCTGGCAGGCGAACCCGGTGCCCGTGGTGAACACGCTGGTGAACGGCTTCGATGGCGAGCACGAACAGCTCATCGGGCTGGACGCCAAGTACCGCATTACCGACAAGTTCTTCGTGTACGGCCAGTTCGCGCTGGACGATCCTTCACGGCAGCGCTACGCCTGGCAGGCGGGGTTCCAATGGTTCGACATCCTGACGCCCGACCTGCACCTGCTGGCGGAATACAACAGCGCCACGCCCTTCGCCTATACCAGCACGTACGCGCGCGGCAGCTACAGCCAGTACAACGAACCGCTGGCCAGCCCGTTGGGCGCGGGGTACAACGAGGCCGTGGCCATCATCGATTACGGCATCAAGCAGAAGTGGTGGTTCCGCGCGCAGGGCAGCCTGGCCATGTTCACAGCGGACACCTCGGCCGCCACCGTGAGCGGGGGCGACATCTTCGATACGCGGGGCGCCATGGGGCCCGACAGCCTGGCCGTGCGGCGCACGCGCACATGGCTGGACCTGAGCTTCGCTTGGCGCTTCAACCACAACCAGAACACGAGCTTGAGTATCGGCCTGAGCACGCGCGACGTGAACCCCGCCCCGGACGCGCAGAACAGCCACTACATCTACATCTGCCTGCGCACCGGGCTGTTCAACCGTTATTACGACCTCTGACACCGCGTGGGACCGCACCGATACATACTTCTCTTCGGGTTTTTCACCGCCTTCGTCGTGGTGCTCTTCACCATGCCGAGCCTGATCAAGGTGGCGCGCATGAAGCACCTGGTGGACGAGCCGGGCGATGAGCGCAAGGTGCATAGCCGCAGCGTGCCCACCATCGGCGGCATCATCATCTTCGCCGCCATCCTCTTCAGCTACAGCCTGTGGTTCCCGCAGGCCTCGGAGATGGGCTTCCGCATCGAGGATTTCAAGGCGCTGTACCAGGACATGGGGGCGGCGTACAAGGACTTCAAGTTCACCATCGCCGTGATGGTCCTCCTCTTCTTCATTGGCGTGAAGGACGACATCATCGGCTTCAGCCCCGTGAAGAAGCTCGTGGGCCACATGATCGTGGCGTACATCCTGGTGGTGATGGGCGGGGTACGGATCCGGGACATGCACGGCATCCTCGGCGTGTACGAGCTGCCCGAGGAGGTCTCCATCGCCTTCTCGTGCTTCACCTACGTGGTGCTGGTCAACGCCTTCAACCTGATCGACGGTGTGGACGGGCTGGCCGCCGGCATCGGGCTGATCGCGGCCAGCGCATACGGCCTGTGGCTCTACTGGGCGGGCGACGTGGCGCTGGCCCTGCTCGCCTTCACCCTGGCCGGGGCACTGGTGGGCTTCCTCGTATTCAACTACCATCCTGCACGTATATTCATGGGCGACAGCGGGTCGCTCATCATCGGTGCCATCATCAGCATCCTGGCCATGCGGGTGATCGACCACGACATCAGCCGCCTGCCGCGTTGGCTGGCCGCCGTGCCCACGCCGCTCTTCGCCATGAGCGCGATCGCCTACCCGCTGGTGGACACGCTGCGCATCTTCGCCGTGCGCATCGCCCGGGGCCGCAGCCCCTTCGCGGCCGACCGCAACCACATACACCACCGGCTCATGGCCCTCGGCATGGGGCACCGGGGCGTCACCCTGCTGCTTTACGGCTACGCGCTGGCCATCATCGCCCTCAGCCTCATCACGCGCGACATCCTGCCCAACAAGGGGCTGTTCGTGCTGGGCCTCACCGCGTTCATCCTCGCCGTGCTGCCCTTCACCCTCACCCCTCGGAAGGCACCATGATCCGGGCCACCCTCACCGCGGCCCTCGTTCCGCTCGCGTTCTCGGCCCTGGCGCAACAGGGCTGGTTGCCGTTGAGCACGGACATCGACGCGCCGTACACCGCCCGCATGCGGTCCATCAAGGCCGATCCGGCCCTGCACAGCGCCATACGCCCGTACCTGCGGGAGGACCTGCGCCTGATCCCCGGCTCCGACTCACTGGCCCCGCGCGCCTGGAAGCCCTGGTTGGACAGCCTGGCCGATCCCCGCCACCGGGTATATGGATCGCCCTTCGCCGAGGCGGTGATCGGCGGGTCGTTCGGCGAGAAGGACCCGGTGAAGTTCCGCACCGGGCTGGGCGGCCAGCTGGACTGGAACGCCGGCAAGCGCTGGGCCCTGCACGCCGACGGCATGGTGTGGGCCGAAACGCTCCCGAATTACATGGACAGCGTAGCGCGCTCCATCCATGTGGCGCCCGGCGAGGGCTGGGCGAACGGAGGGCCTGCTTACACGCACCACGACTGGAGCGCCTGGGTGGACCACAAGGCCGGCCAGTACTTCCACATCACGCTCGGGCGCGGCAAGAACTTCTTCGGCGAAGGGCTGCGCTCGCTCTTCCTGAGCGACAACGCGTACAGCTACCCGTACCTGAAGATCACCACCACGGTATGGAAGGTGCGCTACGTGAATCTCTTCGCCGCGATGAGCGACATACGGGGCACCGGCGGCGCGTGGAACAGCTTCGACCTGAAGTGGACCAGCATGCACTACCTGAGCTGGAATGCGCTGAAACGGGTGAACATCTCGCTTTTCGAGGCCATCATCTGGCAGGACAACGACCCGGCCTACCGGCGCGGCTTCGACATCAACTACCTGAACCCGGTCATTTTCTACCGCCCGGCGGAGTTCGGCCTGGGCTCGCCGGACAACGCGCTGCTCGGCTTCGCGCTGAACGTGCGTGTGGGGCGGCGCTCCCTGGTGTACAGCCAGCTGATGTTCGACGAGTTCCTGCTGCGCGAGGTGCGTGGTGGCCGTGGCTGGTTCGCCAACAAGCAGGGCTTCCAGTTCGGGATCGTGGGCCACGATGCTTTCGGTGTGAAAGGCCTCACCCTCCGTACCGAGCTGAACTACGTGCGGCCCTTCATGTACACGCACAGCGACACCCGGCAGAACTACGCGCACTTCAACCAGCCGCTGGCCCACCCGTACGGCAGCAACTTCTGGGAGGCCTTGGCGCAGGGCGAATGGCGCAGGGGCCGCTGGCTCGTACGCGACGTGTTCAGCTTCGCGGTGCTGGGGCAGGACACCAGTGCGGCGGACAACCAGAGCTACGGCAACAACCTGTTCCTGCCCGAGAGCGCCCGCCCGGTACGCGACAGCGATGGGCGACTGGACAACTACGGCTACTACCTCGGCGGACCCAGCGAAGTACACCTGTACCACAACGAACTGCGCGCGGGCTGGATCATTGAACCCCGCAGCGGCTGGATGCTGGAGGCCGCCTGGACCTTCCGCATGCGCACCCCCGAGCACGGCGAGGGCCTGGCGACCAACTACCTGCGTGTAGGCATTTCAGCCAACCTGCGGGAACGGCATGTGTTCCAGGATGCGCGGTACCGGCTGGCGCGGTAGCCGATGCAAGCCTCCCGTACCGCACGGACCACCATGGGCGCAGCCGCCCAGCAACCACACCGAGCGCGTAGCACGGATCAGTATTATTCCTTGAAGCCCACGAGGATGCCCACACAGCCATAGTTGAGCATGTCGGTGCCTCCGCCCTTGCGCTCGGGCACGTCGATATGCACCTTCAGCTGCTGGGTGGTTGCCACCTTGAACTCGAAGCTGGGCTTGGGCGCGTCGGCGAGGCTCTCGAAGAGGGTCTGGCCGGTGCCATCGAGGAGTTTCCAGTTCACTTCACCCACGATCGGGTGCGCGCACACCATCACGCGGTAGTCCTGTCCGCTGAAGAAGGTGAGGTCCACCTCGGCCTCTTCGCCGGGGCCCAGCTGGGCAGCATTGAAGGTTTCGTTGAACTTGTAGGGCAACATGCTGGCCGCGCACTTGTTCTTCACGAAGGAGCGGCATTGCGCGTTGGTCGCAACGGGCAGCGCGGCGAGCGCGGCGATGAGGGCGAGAGTGGGGAGATGCTTCATCGGGCTCAGTTGATGTAGCCGTTGCGGACGGTGGCGGTCTTCTCGGAGATGATCTTCAACTGGTCATCGGTGATGGGGGCCGGGGGCGCACCGCCACCGATCACGGCCACGCCGTTCTCCTGGGTAACGGTACTGGCGGCGGGTGCGGGCAAGGCGGCGAAGAGCCCGGCAAGCGCGTCCAGGTCACCCTTCACGCCGCTCACGGCGGGGTCGTCGGTGCTGTAGGTGCCCATCAGTTCGATGAGTTCACCCAGCGGGTAGCGCTGGTCGGCGATCCGCTGGCGCAGGTCAGGCGTATCATGCGACTTGCACACCTGCGTAGCGATGTAGAGGCCCTCCACCCAGCCGCCGGCGATCATGAGCGCGCTGATGTTGTCGCGGCCGTTGTCCTTCAGGTAGGCGTCCACATCCCAGTACGTGCTGCTGATGATGTCCAACAGCGAATCACGGTCGTTGCGGTTCCGCTCCATGCGGTCCACGGTCTCCTGCCCGAAGGCATTGGCCACGTCGAGCCGCTTCGCCAGGTTCTGCGCACAGGCGGTGTACAGCATGCTCTCCTGCGTATTGTTGAACACGCTGGCGTAGCTGAGGTCGGCCCCATAGATGCCGAGGTTGAGGGCCTGCTTGCTCGCGCTGGTGTAGTTGTCCACGTTCTTCACGTCGTTGAGCACGCCCTTGTCATACCCGGCCCCGGCCTTCTTCAGGAGGGAGGCCGTCTCCATGGGGCTGGGGATGTTGTGGAAGATGTTCTTCGTTTTCCGCAGGCGTTCGGCCTGGGTGCTGTCGGCGGCGGGGTCCGTGTTGAGCGTGTCCTGCTGGGGCGCGTTGCCGCCGCAGGCCGCCAAGAGGACCAGCGCCAAGGGGGCGAGGTTCCAGCAGCTGGTGCGCATGTGTGTCCGGGATGGTTGGAGAGGTCGGGGTAAAGGTCCCGCGCGGCCGTTCCGGATCAGTGCGCTTCCAGCCAGTTTTTCCCCACTGCCATGTCAACAACAAGGGGCACATCCAGTTGCATGGCACCCTCCATACGCCCACGCACCAACGCTTTCAGCTCGTCGGCCTCGTCGTTGTGCGCGTCGAAGACGAGTTCGTCATGCACCTGCAGGAGCAACCTGCTCTTCATCTTCCGTGTACGCAATTCGCGGTGGATATCCACCATGGCCACCTTGATGATGTCGGCCGCCGTACCCTGCATGGGCGCATTGATGGCGATGCGCTCGGCCTGCGCGCGCACGGTCTGGTTGGCGCTGGTGATGTCGGGCAGGTAGCGGCGGCGGCCCATGAGGGTCTTGATGTACCCGTTGGTGCGGCAGAAGCCGATCATCTCGTCCATGTAACCGCGCACGCCGGGGAACTGCGCGAAGTAGTCGTCGATGATCTGCTTGGCCTCAGCGCGCGGGATACCCAGTCCGGCCGCCAGTCCAAAAGCGCCTTGCCCGTAGGCGATGCCGAAGTTGACGGCCTTGGCGCGGCTGCGCTGTTCACGGGTGACCGCCGCGATGTCCACATTAAAGACCTTGGCTGCCGTGGCCGCGTGGATGTCCAGCCCATGGCGGAAGGCCTCCTGCATGTTGTGGTCGCCGCTCATGTGGGCGATGATGCGCAGCTCGATCTGCGAGTAGTCGGCGCTGAGGAGCCGGTAGTTCTCGTCGCGCGGCACGAAGGCCTTGCGGATCTCGCGTCCCTTCTCGGTGCGGATGGGGATGTTCTGCAGGTTGGGATCATTGCTGGCTAAGCGGCCGGTGGCGGCCACCGTTTGCAGGTAACTGGTATGCACGCGGTGCGTCACGGGGTCCGCGGCCTCGGGCAGCGTGTCAACGTAGGTGCCTTTCAGCTTACGCAGGCTGCGGTAGTCGAGGATGAGCGGCACGGCGGGGTGCGCGTTGCTCAGTTCCTGCAGGATGTCCTCGCTGGTCTGGTACTGGCCGGTCTTGGCGGTCTTCTTCACCTTGTCGCCGCCGAGCTTGAGCGTTTCGAAGAGCACGTCGCCGAGCTGCTTGGGGCTGTCGATGTTGAACGGCACGCCGCAGGCCGCGTGGATCGCGTCCTGTAGCCGGATGAGGTCCGCGCCCAGTTCCTCGCTGAACTGCATGAGCGCGGGGATGTCGATGCGGATGCCCTCGGTCTCCATATCGGCCAGCACATGCACCAGCGGCATTTCCACCTCGTTGAAGAGCTTCATCACCTCGTCCTGTTCCAGCAGTGGCGCGAAGGTCTCAGCGAGTTGCCAGGTGATGTCGGCGTCCTCGGCGCTGTACTCCTTCACCGCTTCGATGTCGGCGTCGCGCATGCTCTTCTGCACCTTGCCCCTCCCCTTCTCACCGATGAGCGTTTCGATGCCCACGGGACGGTAGCTGAGGTACGACTCGGCCATGAAGTCCATGCCGTGCTTCTGCTGGTCGGGCTTCAGCAGGTAGTGCGCCACCATGGTATCGAAGAGGGCGCCCTGCACCTCCACGCCGTAGTTGGCGAGCACGCGGATGTCGTACTTGGCGTTCTGCGCCACCTTCCCGATGGCCGCGTTCTCCAGCACGGGCCGGAAGATGTCCACGACGCGCTGCGCTCCGGCGCGATCGGCGGGAATGGGTACGTAATAACCCTCGTGCGCCTTGAAGCTGAAGGCCAGGCCCACCAGTTCCGCGGTGCGTTCGTCCGTTCCCGTGGTCTCGGTATCAAAGCAGAAACGGGGCTGTTTCTTCAACTGCGCCGCGAGCATGTACATCTTCTCGTCAGTGTCTTCCAACAGGTAACGGTGCTTCACCGTCTCGATCGTGGCGAACTCCTTCATCTCCACGTTCCCCTCACCGTCCACCGAGGTCCCGAAAAGGTCGACCTGTCCCGCTGCTGCCGTGGAACGGGGCTTCGCCGCTCCCTTCGCAGCGGTACCGGCATCCGCGCCGCCCACATCGGCCGGTGCGAGCACGCGCGTGGCCAGCGTCTTGAACTCCAGCTCGCTGAAGACCTCCAGCACCTTGTCCTTGTCCGGCGGGTCGAGGTGCAGCGCGTCGTGGTCCAGTTCCACCGGCGCATCGGTGATGATGGTCGCCAGCATTTTGCTCAGGCGGCCCTGCTCGGCGAAGGCGATCACGTTCTCCTTCTGCTTGCCCTTCAACTGCTCCACATTGTCGATCACACCCTCGAGCGAACCGAACTGCTGCACCAGCTTCATCGCCGTCTTCTCGCCGATGCCTGGTATGCCAGGGATGTTGTCCACCGCGTCGCCCATCAGGCCGAGGATGTCCTTCACCTGTTCGGTGCGCTCCAAGCCCCAGCGCTCGCGGATCTCCTTGGGACCGAGTTTCTCCGGCGGATCGCCACCGCGTCCGGGTTTGTACATGATGATCCTGTCCGTGACCAGCTGTCCGAAGTCCTTGTCGGGCGTTACCATGTAGGTGGTATACCCTTCGGCCTGTGCCTTCGTGGCGAGCGTTCCGATAACGTCGTCCGCTTCGTAGCCATCGCTTTCCAGGATCGGGATGTTGAGCGCCTCGATGATGCGCCGGATGTAACTGAGGTTGCTGCGGATGTCATCGGGCATCTCCTCGCGGTTCGCCTTGTAGTCCAGCAGCACCTCGTGCCGCTCTGTGGGGGCGCTGGTGTCGAAGACCACGGCGATGTGCGTGGGCTTCTCGCGCTTGATCAGATCGAGCAGGGTGGTGGTGAAGCCGAAGGCCGCGCTGGTGTTGAAGCCCTTGCTGTTCACGCGCGGCGCGCGGATGAAGCTGAAGTAGGCGCGGTAGATGAGCGCGAAGGCGTCGAGCAGGAAGAGGCGCTTGTCTGCGTCGTGGGCGGGGGGGGCGGACATGCCGCGAAGATGGCGCACTTGCCCGCGCCCGGCACATCACTTCGTCTATCTTCGGCGCATCCTTCGCCGCCTCCGCCCGTTGGCGGATATGGCGAACGCCGCATGAGCACAACGCACACGATCGTACGCGGCGACAGCCGTGACATGAGCCTCGTCGGTGACGGGTCGGTCCAGCTGATCGTCACCTCACCGCCCTACTGGCAACTGAAGGATTACGGCACCGACGACCAGATCGGCTTCCACGGCAGCTACGAGCAGTACATCAACGACCTCAACCTGGTGTGGCGGGAATGTGACCGGGTGCTGGCCCCGGGCTGCCGCCTGTGCATCAACATCGGCGACCAGTTCGCGCGCTCGGTGTACTATGGCCGCTACAAGGTGATTCCCATCCGCACGGAGATCATCCGGTTCTGCGAAGCGCTGGGCATGGACTACATGGGCGCGGTGATCTGGCAGAAGGTGACCACCACCAACACCACGGGCGGCGCGGCCATCATGGGCAGCTTCCCGCACCCACGCAACGGGATCCTGAAGATCGACTACGAATTCATCCTGATCTTCAAGAAGCAGGGGAACGCGCCGAAGCCGACACAGGAACAGAAGGACCTGTCCGCGATGACGCCGGATGAATGGAACCGCTTCTTCGCGGGGCACTGGAACTTCGCCGGAGCCAAGCAGGAAGGGCACCTCGCGATGTTCCCCGAGGAACTCCCGGCGCGGCTGATCCGCATGTTCTCCTTCCATGGCGAAACGGTGCTCGACCCCTTCCTCGGCAGCGGCACCACGTCTCTGGCCGCGCGCAACCTCGGCCGCTCCTCCATCGGGTACGAGATCAACCCGGACAACATCCCCGTGATCCGCACGAAGCTGAACACCGCGCAGGCCGACCTGGAAGGCAGCCGGTACGAGTTCCGCGATCGGCCACGCGACGATGAGCGCATCGGAGCGAACCGGGCCACGGTGCCCTTCGTCTTCAAGGATCCGCACGCGATCGACAAGAAGGTGGACCCGCGCGCGCTGACCTTCGGCTCGCGCGTCTCCAACGATACCGGCGATCGTGAGGAATACCATACGGTGAAGGCGGTGATCGATGCCTGCACGGTGCGGTTGAGCAATGATGTCACGGTCCGGTTGATCGGTGTGCGTACACGCCCGGACACATCCGCGCAGGCGGTACAGTGGCTGGAAGAAACCATCCGGGGACAGCGCGTGTACCTCCGCTTCGACGATCGGAAGTTCGACGAGCAGGGCCACATGCTCGTTTATCTTCACCTGAAGAACAAGACCTTCCTGAACGCGCACCTGATCAAGCGCGGGCTTGCCGAGGTGGACCCGTCGGCGGCATTCAGGATGAAGGACCGCTTCGAGCGCTATGCCCAAGAAGTCACGGCCTGAGCCCAAGCGGTACTCGCTGGAATTCGGCACCAAGGAGAAGGTGCTGAACTACACCAGCCAGACCTATCAACTGACCCGGCCGAACAAGGTGGGCGCCGTCATGGCCCTCATCCGCGAGTGCCAGCCGTCCACGTTCGATGAATGGAAGACCTGGTTCTTCCGGAACGCCCGCACAACGGCGAAGGAACCGACACCCGTTACAGAGGAGAGCCTGCGCGAGTTGGGCGAGCGCCTGTACGAAAAGCTGGTGTCCGTGGTCATCCCGGAATGGACGGCCGCTTTCCGGCAGGTGACCCGAGAGGATTGCATCACGTACATATACAACCTCACCATCAACCGGACCTACGACGGATATCTCCGTGAGAAATCCGTCGTGTTCGATGGATTGATACCCGCGTTCCCCGATGTCCGGTTCGAGGCCTCGGATCCCGAACTGGACCACGCCGGGGACATCGACTACCTCGGCTGGGTGGGCCGGAAAGCGATCGGCATCCAGATCAAGCCCGTGACCGCCAAGGCCAACTTCGGGAACTACTCGCCCAGCGAACGCATGCGGGCCTCGTTCGATGATTTCTCCTCGAAGTATGGTGGCAAGGTCTTCATCATCTACAGTCTGGACGGTGAAGTGGCCAACAAGGATGTCATGAAGGCGATCCGGGACGAAGTAGCCCGCATAGGCTGATCCGTTACCGCCCCGCCATCATCCTCTCCACATACTTCCCCAGCACGTCGAATTCCACGTTCACCCGCTGGCCCGCCCGCAGCGTGCTGAAGGTGGTGTGCTCGAAGGTGTAGGGGATGATGGCCACGCT
>Ga0138256_10000774_pt1 | contig 34366 bp, 36 predicted proteins | sample KNB2016incub_MG_FD_105486 | JGI IMG/M metagenome (GOLD analysis project Ga0138256, IMG submission 105486) | Active sludge microbial communities from wastewater in Klosterneuburg, Austria - KNB2014incub_MG | ecosystem: Engineered > WWTP > Activated sludge > Unclassified | place: Austria... | reverse complement strand
TCACCCCCGATTGTGTGGGCCAGGCATTCTCCAAAGGTTGTGACCGACCACCCTTTAGGAATAGGCCCCAATTCGCTGTCTTCAAACTCACTTGGAAACAAGGCGGCCAGCTCTGCCGACATGGCCTCGGGTTCCTTGCCGGCAGCTTTCGCGTGCACCGGGTCGAAGTTCACGAACCAGGAGCGGAACAAGCGCTGGGCAATGGATTCAAGAGCAGTGTTTTGTTGCTGCAGCGCAGTGATTGACTCGTCAAGACTTCGCAGCAAGCTAGACACCTTTTTCTGTGCGTCCAAGTCTGGCTTGGGCACCAGATACTGCAGCATTGCGCCTTTGTCTCCACGAGGCATCTTGGCGCCTTTGCAGGTGGCCATGGTGTGCTCAATGAAGGTGGGGTCAGCTAGGCAGTAGTAGAGGTACGGGGGCCAGAACTCTTGTGGGTCCTTGGTTCGAAAAACCAATACGTCCGCAGAGCAACCACCTCCCGTAGGCGCGTAATGCACTTTTCGGAAATACGGACGGATGTTTGAAAAAAGGGTGTCGTGCTTGTTAAAACTGTTCACCCGGTCAGCGTCTGGCAGTGCTCCCTCACCCAGTCCACCCAAATTTGGCAGCAGGTTCTCAGTCGAAACATAAGGGTGCCCTCCGAGCGAGGAAACAGGCACTTTGACGCTGACAATTTCAGCAACCGAAGAAAGGGGCACGCGCGTATCAGAGCTCATAACCCAGCTCCTTCAGTCCCTTTTTGACCTCAGCGCGCAGCCCATCGCTGCGGCCAAACAGACCCTTGAGCTCACCGACAAGCTCGTCCAGCTTCTCCTTGAAGACCTCGTCATCGTCCTCGGTCTCTTCGGAGCCGGTGTAACGGCCAGGGGAAAGCACATAGCCGTGGCCCTGGATTGCTTCCAGCGTGGCCGACTTGCAGAAGCCTGGGATGTCTTGGTAGACGGGCGCTTCCTCCCCCTCAGGAACCGGCAAGCGGTCATCGTCTTCACGCCACAGGTGGACGGTCTGGGCAATCTTCTGGATGTCCTCTTCGGACAGGTCGCGGTTGACCCGCGACTTCATAAAGCCCATCTTGCGGGCATCAATGAACAGCACCTCCCCCGTTCGGTCCCGACCGTTCTTGCTCTTGTCCTTGGCAAGGAACCAAAGGCAGCAGGGAATCTGCGTGTTCAGGAAGAGCTGACCAGGCAGGGCCACGATGCACTCGACCACGTCGTCCTCCACCATCTTCTGGCGGATGGTGTCTTCACCGCCTGACGTGGTGGTCAACGTGCCGTTGGGCATCACGATGCCGCACTGGCCCTTGTTGCTGAGGTGGTGTACCGCGTGCTGCAGCCAGGCAAAGTGGGCTGGCTTGGCCGGGGGGATACCGTATACCCAGCGCGGGTCGTTCATGAGCGAGTCGCGGGGCCACTCACTTTGGGCCCCGAACGGGGGGTTCATGAAGATGTAGTCGGCCTTGAGGTTCGGATGCTTGTCGGCAGAGAACGTGTCCCCGTGCGACTCACCGAGGTTGAAGTCCAGCCCGCGAATAGCCAGGTTCATTGCCGCCAACTTCCAGGTGTTGGGGTTGCGCTCCTGGCCATAGATAGAGATATCGCGGGCGGTGCTGCCGTGAGACAACGCATAGCGCTTGCCAGAGACAAACATGCCACCGGCGCCACAGGCGCCGTCATACAGCTTGCCCTTTCGCGGGGCCAGCACCTCGACAATGACGCTCACAATGGGCTTGGTGGTGAAGAACTCCCCGGCGTTCTTGCCTTCAGCACCGGCGAAGTTGCCCAGGAAATACTCATAGACGTCGCCCAGGACGTCGCCACCATCTTTGGCGTCAAAGTTGATGGACGCCACCAGGTCAATCAGCGACCCCAGGGTGTTCTGCTCGAGAACAGTACGGACATAGACCTTTGGCAGCAGGCCGTCCAGCTTGGGGTTGTCTGCCTCTATCAAACCCATGGCCTCGTCCAGCAACACAGCAATGTTGGGCTGCTTGGCGTTGCCCTGGATGAACGGCCAGCGAGCGCGCTCGGGTACCCATAGGACGTTTTCCATGACGTAGTAGTTGCGGTCTTCCAGGAAGGAGACGCGGGCCTCAGGGTCCTTAAGGTAGAGGTCGTCGTTGGGGTCAGAAAAGGCCCTTTCCAGCGTCTTGCGCCGGGCAGCGAACGCCTCCGAGGCGTACTTCAGGAAAATGAGGCCCAGGACGGGGTACTTGTATTCAGAGGGGTCAACAGAGCCACGCAGGGTATTGGCTGTGCCCCAGAGGGCGTTTTTGAAGTCTTGGTTCATAGCAAGTGTTGGTTGGTCTTGTTCTGTATGGATAAGGTTTAGCCGAAATCAGGCAGGCCAGCGTGTGTCGCACAGGTCGGACATCTGCTGCTCGAGGGAGGCTTTCTCCGCCTCCAGCCCGCAAAGTCGTCGATAGTCCTGCTCCACCGCCTCACGCTCGTGGGCATCGGGCTCAGGTACCAGGAACGAGTTCATCAGCGTTTGTGGGCTGATGTGCTGAATGGCGGAGCCGGCTTGCAGCCCTTGCAGCTGTGTCTGCCCACTGGGCGAGCGCAAATACATCAGCAGGAACTCGGGCGAAACGGTATCCCTCCGCCCTTGCTTGATACGCAAGCCAAGACAGGTTTGGGATACCACCATTGCATCGAGGCTGATGGCACCCATCAAAGCAACCTTTCCGATGGTCCCCTTGATGGACACCACCAGGTCACCTTGTTCCAAGGTCGGCAGGTCTCTACGATGCTTAATCCGGGCCACCTTTGTTGGACCCTCTGCAACGGGCCTCCAAGTGGAGGTGTCGGCAATGCCAACTTCGACGCGTTCAACCGCATCGTCGTCCTTCGAGAGCACAGGTGCTTTCAGCACTTCGCAGATGTTTTCAAGCGCAACAGCGTTCGGCCCGACATCGACCCGCTTCTGCAGGTAGCGTGAAGGCGTGAATGACATGTCAGTTGCACGTATGGCGTCCGGCGTCACTCGACAGGCTCTTTCTGGGTCGTCCTTCAGACCAAGGGCGACGTCTTTGAACTCGCGCACCAACTCATCCACGTTTGTGGATGAGCGCTTGGCCAAACCAAGGTCCACCATCAGCACCTCGGAGTTATCCCTTCCTGGAGTGACGGAAACAACAGCCGCACCGATGTTGGACGAGGGGTACACGCCGCCAGGCAGAGCTACGATGCTCTGCAGCTCGTTGCCACCCTCGTTGCGTTCTAGTAAGTGCTCCCGCAGACGCTCCTCTTGGCCACGGGAGAACAACACGCTGGGCGGCACTAAAAAGACGGCTTTTTGGCCTGTGCGGTTGGTCAGCTCTTGTATTGCCCAGGTCTCAGACCGGTAATAGCGCTCCAAAGCTTTGTCTTCGCTGGAATCCCATTGAGCAAGTTTGGAGTCCCGGACCTGCATACCGAAAACAGGTAGGGCTAGAACAAAATCAGCCCTGGTCAATGGACGACCTTCCCGGTCTCGCTCGATTTCAGAGCTCACCTCCGAAATGTTGACCTTTCCGAACTCGATGGCCAAGAGCCTCGACAGGGAGCTGTCATAGTGAGGCAGCAGTTGCGCCGAATTCACTGACCAACCTCTGCGCAAGGCCCGAATGGTTAGAACGCCCCAAGCGTCGAAGGGAATCCACAGGGAGCCGTTAGGCTTACCCAACATATCGAGCATCAATTCAGCGACTTCCGAGCTGACCATCCCTTCAGCTGAACGCTTGTCTTTGAGGAATGTAGCCAGGGTGGGGAGCACATCCCATGGTTGCCCCCCCATGTCATAGGCCAGTTCTTTGACGATGTCGCATGCACGGACGAACCCGTTGCGTTCCTTGCCAAGCTCGGCACGTGTGCCCAACACACGGTCAAGAGCGTCTATAGCAAGCCCTGCACGTTCAACTTGGCTCCAGGCCGGCTCACCAACCAACTCTTCAACTTTATCAACACCCGTAACATTGCCAGATTGCACCATGCGCGCGGCTGCAATCCAGGTCAAGGCAAAAGCTGCTGTGGCCCAGCCATCGGCGGCTCGCGAGGATGCGATGTCCTGCAGGGCCAAAAACGCGCGGGGAATAGGAAGCTGTGTGCGAATCATTTTTTGCTTTCAATGGCGGTGAGCCACGGTGATGATGGTCGAGTCCGTTGCGCTGACCACCGCATAGACGCCTGCAAGTGCTTCCACCTTCTGCGAGTTGCCAACCACCCTGCGCAGGTTGTCCAGTGCTTTGTTTGTCATCAGGTATCGGATACCGCCGCGGTTGTCGTGCTCAGGCTCTCCGAACGCCACGACCAGGTTCGCTGAACCTGGCGGAATGCCTCGTTGGCATCCTCGCTTCTGCGCATGCAAGCTCATCTCCCGCTTCGTACGGGACTTGGGTTCGAAGTGTGCGTTTCCGACTGCCATTTTGACCTCCGTTGGTGACGTTGAAGTTATTGTAACGTGCAACGGTGAATTTTATCAACAAGAAAAAGTAAATTTTTTACAACAAGGTCAATCTTGGCTTTCAGGTCTTCCCAAAATCACCGTTTTGCGGTCCACACCTGAACTCGACCTCATTGTCATTTTCAGAAGGCGACTGCACGGAATGTCAGGAGTCGGCTGCACGGCCTGTCGGGGCTATTTTTTGCGGGAGCGTTCCATGTGCAGAACAGCGTCAAGCAATGCCATTGAATCGCAGGTGTCGGATGCGTAGACCGTGCGCGTCCTTGGGTCATACGACACCATGACGAACGGGTCTGAGGTACGTTCCGTGCTCCGGGGCGCTTGACGCTTGGAGCGGTAGGTTCTGCATACCTCCCTCTTTTCGGCAAGCTGCTGGCCGATCTTCTTCCAGTCAAAGAGATAGTCGGGATACAACCGGCGCATGTCTCGCTTGTCCTGCGGCTCAAGCGTGTAATTGCGAATCCGCATGATGTTGTAATTGCTCCTGCCGACTTTGACCGTGAGATAGCAAAAGCCCTTTCTGGTCGTGACGAAGGCACTGCTTTGCTTGCGGCTCATGGTTGCTCGCTCCCGCCTTGCAGCGCGGCGTATAGGGCCGTCTTGCTCACCTTGAGCCGTGTAGCAGCCTCCCGGACGTTCAGCCCGTTGGCAATATGCTCCTGCGCCCGCTGCAACTTGTCGGCAGTGACAACCGGCTTGCGCCCGCCCTTGCGCCCGCGAGCGGCGGCAGCGGTCAGCCCGGCCTTGGTGCGCTCACGGATCAAGTCGCGCTCGAACTGGCCCAGCGCGCCGAACACGTGGAAGATGAGCCGCCCGCCCGGTGTGGTGGTGTCAATGCTTTCTGTCAGCGACCGGAAGCCGACGCCACGCGCTTCCAGCGCGCCGATTGTCTCGATGAGGTGTGGCATCGAGCGCCCGAGCCGATCCAGCCGCCAGACGGCCAGCACGTCGCCGTCGCGCAGATAGGCCAGCGCGGCGGCCAAGCCGGGCCTGTCGGCCTTGGCCCCGGAAGCCGTGTCCTCAAAGACGCGCTCGCAGCCCGCCTTGCGCAGTGCATCCGTCTGCAAGGCGGTGTCCTGTTCAGCCGTCGATACCCGCGCATAGCCGATGAGTGCCATTACCGCCCCTTTTGTCCGTTTTTCCGTCCGCCTATCATAATGTCCGACAACCCGTTATTCAAGCGCATTGCCGGACAGTGACCGGCTTGGCCGACTAATGATCGTTTGACGGACAAGGCGGCGCATGTGCCGCCATCCCGGCGCAATGGAACAGCGAACCGACTTAAGCCGGAACCGCCGAAAATTCCGGCGCGATACCGAGTAAGCCGGAATCCCAGATTTTTCCGGCACCGGGTCAAATAACGCCAACGACCAACAGGAGCGCCCTATCTATTGCTTTCATTCGCTCATCGTCGAGGCGGCCAAACGGTTCACTGATTTTGGTGCGCGGTAGCGTCGAGAGCTTGTCCACCATAACTTGCGATAGTGCGCGCAGCCCGTTAGCTGGATTCGGTTCCACGGTGACGCGAAACGCGGCATTGCGCAGGTCGCTTGTCACTGGGCACAGCACAACGCTTTCCAAGTCGGTTAGTAGGTCTGATTGAACGATCAGGGCTGGTCGTGGTTTGCCGTAGTCACCCTGCAATGAAACCGTCACGAGGTCGCCTCGCTGCATCACTCCCAGCCCTCAACGTGCGATGCCGCCTCTTCGGTGAAGCGCAAAACCTCTGCTTCTGCTGGGTCGCCCTTCAGGCTTTGGCATTGCTTGCGCACTTGCGCCGTGAACTCAGGCGAACGGGTGTCCGGCACCCAAAACTGCACAGGCCGCAGCCCCGCCGCGCGCATCCGTTCGCGGTGTCGGGCTACCTTTGATTCGTGAATTGATGGCATGGTGCTCTCCATTGGTTGCATGTATGGTTACATGATACTGCGCATGAAACCATAGCGCAAGCCAAGCCGTTCCGCAACGTCGTGCAGGGAAGTTCTGCGCAATTTCCGCCCTTCTTGGAGTTTCGTGCATAGGACTGCTGACACGACCCGGTCAGAAGTCGGCTGCACACGGGGCGGCCAGCCTCATGAACTGGTGCAGTCGTCTTCTGAAAATGACAAAATTGGCCGGGTCGATTTTGGCTACCCAAATTGGCCGGCGTGGATCTCGTTCGGGATCTGCTGCAGTAGATCTCGACCAGGTTGGCCAGCCTGGCCAACTCGGTGTTGGCCACGGCCGCCGCGTGCATGCTCGATGCGCGGCAGGGGCAAAAAAAAGCCGCCTCGGGGTGCGAGGCGGCAAGGGAGGCTGCGGAGCGGTAGGGAGGGAGGAACCCGCTCACACAGTGCAGCCATTATGCGGCTGGTTCGTTAAATCCTTTGTCAGATTTTCGCAGCGCGGCGCGGCTGCAACGGTTGGTCCTGTCGTTGCACGCGCTGTTGCTGCTGCTCGATACGCGCTTGGTGCTTCTCGATCACGTCATGGACGGCGGCCCGCACCTGGCGGTCGATCCCTTCCTTGCCCAGCACGCTCTTGTTCGCCAGGTCGTTGAAGTCGGTCTTGCCCTTCATGTGATCGAGCGCGGCAAGCTGCTGGTCGCTGAGTGTCGTCCCGGTGCGCTGATGCTCCCTGAACTTCTCCGGGGTGACGGGTGGAAGGCCAGCGGGATAGCTGTTCTCGCCCGGCGCAAAGATCGGCAGCATTGCCTTGCCTCCGGTGATCTTCGCGGCCTCCTGGGCCTTCGCCTTGCCTGGGTTGACGCCCTGCGTCAGCTCCAGGTGGCGGTCATCGTCGCCGGCGATGATGACGGGCTTGTCCGGGAATTTCTCGTGCAGCGCCTTCGCAACGGCCGGCAGGTTCCCCGAGTCGAACGCGGCCACGGTGGCGAAGCCCAGCGATTGCGACAAGCTGCCGGCAGTCGCATAGCCTTCACCGATCACAAGGGCGGGGGCCTGGGCCAGCGCATCCATGCCGCCGACGACATGGAAGCAACCTTCCTTGCGGCTGTCCTTCGCAAACCGCTTTGTGCCGTCCTCCTGGATGTATTGCATCGTCCACTGCTTGCCGTCCACGTCCGTTGCGGGGATGTAGGTCTTCTGGCCTGCGCGGTCGGTGAAGACGCCGGCCTGCGGCTCGATGCCCTTGGCCTGCATGTAGGGCGTCGGCTGCTCGACCGGCACCAGGTCGGCCATCTGGCGGCCGACACGTTGCGCGGTCGCTTCGTGGGCCTGAGCCTGCTCGGCTTCGCGGGCCTTCAGCTTGGTGGCGGCCTCGGCCGCCATGCGTGCCTTCTCTTCGGGATCGAGGGTGTAGCCCTTGGACTTCCATTTCATGTCGATGCCGGTCTTGTTGTTCTTCATGTAGCCGGCAGGGTGTCCATCAAGATGGCCGACATAGAAACCCGAGCCGGCTTTCTCGCTGGGCTTCTCGCCTTCCACGCTGATGCGGTGTTTCTTGCCGTCCATGATGGGATGCTCGCCGCTGACCACGCAGCCGATGGAGCGCAGCGCATCGGCAAACTCTTCCTGCGGCGTCATGGCCGGCCCCTGCTGGTCGGGCACGTTCTCGGGCTTCCAGCGGGCCAGCTTCTCCATGTCGGCCTTCGGGCCGGCATACCAGGACTTCGCTACCTTGTCCCACTCGGCGCCGGCCGCCTTGGCCGCGATGCGCTCGCCGTAGGGAACAGCCAGGTATTCCCGCTCCTGGGCCGCTTTGCGGCCCACGGTGGGGCCTTCGGTCGTCTGCACGGCCTGCGGCCCGTCTACGGCGGCCGTAGCGGCCCCCTGCGCCCATTTTGCGAAGGGGCCTGCAGCGACACCGGCCGGAACGTACCAGGACTGTTCCTGCCGGTCCCACTTCGCACCCAGCGCCTTCGCCTCGTCTTTCTCGCGGTAGGGCACCTGGATGAAGGTCTTTTGCGCCTGGGCCTTGATCTGGCTCGGGGACTGCGCTGCCGGCGCTGCGGCCTGCTGCTGGCCCCGTTCCCGCTCGAACTCGGCGATTCGGCGCTGCATGTCGGCATCGTTGAGCATGGCCGCGCCCTCGGCATCCTTGCGGGCCTCTTTAGCGGCTGAAATTTGCTCGTCCGTGCTGTTCGGGTCGCGGCGCACCGCGTTTTCGAGCACGCGGGCCAGCTTGGCCGCCTGCTCGTGCGGGTTCTGCTCGGTAATGGCATCGACCATGCGCAGCTGGTCGGCCAGCTCGTCGGCCTCGGTGACGGATGGGAAGTCGGCCAGCCACTGATGCGTGCCGTCCTCGTGCTGCGCGTAGACCCCGAAGAACTCCGGTTCAACGCCAAGGGAATGTGCTGCGGCGACGTGAGGCTTGCCGTCGATCTGTTGCGTCACGTTGCCCTGCACCTGGATTCGACCGTTCCAATCGGCCGGCATGTCCACACCGAAGCCTTCCTTCGCGCTCTGCTGGAACGATGCCGGGCTGATGGTGCGTGCGTCGGCCGTCAAGATGATGGCATTGCGCCGCTCGGCCAGCTCGAATTTCTCGCTCGTCTGCAGGGCGGCCGGGTCGGACACCCGCGTGACGGCTTCTAGTACGCGCTCGATGTAGGCCGCCTCGGCCCGCTTGGCTTGTTGTGCTTGCATGTTCGCCTCCTGCTGCTTCCCTTCGTCCAACATGGCGGCAACGCGGACGCCGTAGGAATCCTGAATCGACTTATCGGCCCGTGCGGCGGCGGCTGTCGCAATTCGGGCGGCCTGCTCGGCCGTCGCACCTACTGGAATGAGCGCGCCATCTGCCGCCGCCACGTTGCGCCCTTCGCTGAGGTACTGGAATTGCAAAGTGCGGTTGATGCCATCGCCGGCCGTGATGAACGCATGTGCATCGTTCTTACCGTTCACCGTATCGAACGACTTGGACGCGATGGCTGCGCCATCGCTGCGCACCCAGCCGGCCGACTCCAGCGCGGCCACAACACTTTCAGCTTGTGTCTCCGGCAGCGCCTGGCGCTGCTGCTGGTCTTGCTCCTGCACCTGTTGCTGCTCCAGGCCCAGCACGTAGTCTTGAATCTTCTCGGCATCTGCAGCGGCCCGGAAAATCTCCAGCGGATCGTCCTGCAGCGCCTTGATCCACGAACCCACATAGGCGACGTGCTGGCCGGGATCGTGGCCGATGCCCAGCTCGTCGCCCAAGATCATGCTGGCGATTTCCGCCCGCAGCTCTTCCTTGGCGTACCCCTCGGACCCGAATGGATTGGACAAGTCTCGATCAAGGCGCGACTCGTGGCCGGTCCAGTGGCCCAGCTCGTGGAGCGCGGTCGCGTAGTAGTTGTCGGCCGTGGGGAACTGCCCCTTGTCGGGCATGTGGATGCTGTCCGTCGCCGGGCGGTAGAACGCCCGGTTCTGCTCGCCGTGGCGGATCACGGCACCGGACGCCTGCAGGATGTGTTCGGCGCGCTCCACGGCCGTCCAATCCTGTTGCTTGCGCGGTTGCAGCGGTGGAAGCCCGTCGATCTGCTCGGCGTTGAACACCGTCGCAAAGAACACCCTCGGCCGCTCCAGCTTGACCGACTGCTTGACCGGCTCGCCCTGTGCATCAAGGACGGGCTTGCCGTCCGCGTCGGTCTTGATCTGCTCGTCGCTGAACTTCCAGTATTGGATCGGCGTTCCCTTCTCGCCCTTGCGCACCTGGGCACCAACGGCAGCCGCCTGCTTGTAGGTCATCCAGCGCTGGTCGCTGTGGCCCTGGCTCATGAGCTGGATAGCGTTGATGCCCCGGTAGCGCTTGCCGGTGGTCGGGTTCGTCGGAATGAAAGCACCAGGTTGACCAGGCTCCCACGGCTTTTGCCATGGCGCGGTGCCCTCTTTCAGTTGCTCGATCAGCTTCTCGGCCACTGTCTCGTGAAATGGCTTTTTCGGCTCCATCTTGTCGTCCCTTCTGAATAGCTCGTTGATCTGCGGGAAGGTCTGCTGCGTCCTGGATCGGTCGTGCAGGCCCTGAGCGACGACGCACACGATGTTGTGCAAGTCGTCCGCCTGCATGGGCCGCACGCGGGCGATGCAGGTTTCCGCGAATGACTGCTGGCCCTTCTGCCGCACCTGGTCTGTGCCCTGGGCGAAGAGGTCCGCGCCCTGGTGATGGCTTGGCTCGATGCCCTCGCAGTACAGGGCAAAGACTTCCTCGGCGCGCAAGTCCACGGGATAGCCGGCGTAACGCCGGTCTATGTCGTCCCATAGCGGTTTGAGGCTGGGTTCCTCGCGGGCGGCCACCAGGCCGTCCAGCAAGGCACGCTTCTCTGCCGGCGCGAAGGTGTTGGCTCCGTAGTGGCCCAACACCTCGTGCCGCAGCGTCAGCAGCAGGTCGCTGGCATCCTCCACGTTCGCCAGGGGCACGTCCACGCGGCCACGGTAGGCACGGCCGGCGTGCTGCGTCTCCTTCGGGACGTAGCCGCCTTTCATGTCCTGGGGCACTTCGGCGGCTCGCGGCCCGTACAGCTCGGCGGCGTCCTCGCGGAATTTGTAGGCCAGCTCAAGCGCGCCGGGGTAGTCGCGGACAAAGGCCCGCGTCACCTCCTGCGCCTCGGCTTTCGTGATGGGCATGGATCAGCCCTCCTTGGCCTTGCGTGCGGCGGCCTGGGCGACCGACTCGCCGGGGCGCAGCTCGTACAGCTTGCGGGCGTTGGTGGTCGAGACGATGCGCGGGAGGTCTGCGCTCGGGCCGTCATCGTCAAGGAATGCCGGCTCCAGCGACCCATCGCCGGCCAGGTCGGCCAGGTCGTCGGTGCTGGCGAGGGCATCGCCTTCGCTCAAGGCGTCTTCTGCGAACGCGCCGGCACGGTCGGCCTCGTCGGGATCGAATTCGGCCTGGTAGCCGGGCGTCTGTGCATCGGTCAGCTTCTCGCGCAAGGCTTCCGCGCTGGCTGCGGCGTCGTCAATGGCCGGGATCACTTCGGCGGCCTGGTCGTTGGTTTGCTGGGTCATGTCATCACTCCTTCGGTTTGCTGTAATCGGGCTTGCCCTTGATGTCGGGATAGGTCTGTGTGCATGTCGGGTAGTTGCTGCAACCCCACCAGAACATGCCTTTTTTCTTCGTGCTGGCCCGCCTAGACAAGCCGCTGCCGCAAGCCATGCACTTGTGCAGCTCCGACACCTTTGGCGTCTCTCGCGGCACGGGCTTGCCGGCCTTGTCTTCGCAGGCGAACTTGCAGCCATCGGCGAAGCCGGTGCATCCCCAAAAGAACTCGTTCTTTTCCTTCTTCTTGATGCGGCGCAACGGCTTGGCGCAGAGCGGGCAAGGGTGCGTGTCAACCTTGATTGCCAGCCCGTTTTCCTTCACGCCGGCCACCTCGCCAGCGATGTAGTCCATCAGCTCGCGCACGAATGATTCGGTGTCGCGCTGGCCAGCCTGGATGGCCTTCTGCTGCTCATGCCAGAGCGCGGTCATGTCGGGGAATTTGGCCTGGTCGGGCAGGGCGTCGTAGAACTCTTCGGCCGTGGGTGTGGGCACGATGTTCTTGCCTTGCTCGACCAGGTAGGCACGCTCGAAGAGCGTGGCGATGATGCTGTCTCGCGTGGCCGGCGTCCCGATGCCGCCATGCTCGCCTTCCTTGCCCTTGTCCTTCTCCAGCAGCAGCTTGCGCAGGCGGTCGTCGCGGATGTACTTGGCAACGCGGGTCAAGTCCCCTAGCAGGGTCGCCATCGTGTAGAGCGGCTGCGGCTTCGTTTCCTGCTTGGCGGCCTCGGCATCGACGCAGACGCCGGCCTGGCCGCCGCGCAGCGTGCGTATGTCGATGGACAGGTCGTTCTCGTCGCCTTCCAGGTCTTCATTGCCCGCGTCGTTCTTGTAGAGCAAAAGCCAGCCTTGGCGCGTGGTGACGTTGGAGCGCACGGCGAAGCGGTGCCCCTCGGACTCCACCAGCACATCGGTCTGGTCGTATTGGTGCTTGGGCCAGAACTGCGCGATGTAGGCGCGGGCGATCAGCAAATAGATCTTCTGTTCCCCCTCGCTCAACGCCGCCAGGTTCGCCGTCGCCTCTGTCGGAATGATCCCGTGGTGGGCGGAAACCTTGGACGAATTGAAGGCCCGGCTCTTGATCGAGGGATCGGCCCGCTGCGCAACGGCGGCCAACATGGGCGCGGTCTGCGTGATCGCCGCCAGCACGCCCGGCGCGTCCCCGTGCTGCTCGTCGCTGAGGTATTCGCAGTCGCTGCGGTTGTACGTGATGAGCTTGTGCTTTTCGCGCAGCGACTGCGTTATGTCCTTGGTCTGGTCGGGCTTGAAACCGAACTTGCGGGAGGCATCGGTTTGCAGCTTCAACAGGTTGTAAGGCAAGGGCGGATGCTGTTCTTTCTGCTTGGTATCGGCGCTGACGATCCGCGCAGGCTTGCCCTTGACGGCATCCGCGATGGCCTGGGCATGCTGCTCTTCGATCAGCCGGCCCTTCTCGTCCACTGGATCGGCTTCAACGATCTGATACCGCGCAGGGAAGGCAACGCCTTCGACCTCAAACCGTCCGGTGACGTTGTAGTAGTACGCCTTCTTGTGGGCCTTGAATGCCCGCGTGCGGCGCACGACAAGGCCGACGATGGGGGTCTGCACCCGGCCTACGCTCATGACGCCCTGGTAGCCCTTCTGGCGGGCCGCCAGGGTGTAGGCGCGGGTCATGTTGTAGCCGTAGAGCTGGTCGCCCACGCTGCGGGCCTCGGCGGCGGCCGACAGGCCGGCGAACTCGCGGTTGTCGCGCATGCTCTCCAGCGCCTTGCGCACAACCTTGGTGTTGTTGTCGTTGATGAGAACCCGCTTCACCGGCAGAGTGCAGCCGGCGTACTCCAGGATTTCATCGACAAGAAGCTGCCCTTCTTCGTCGGGGTCGCCAGCGTTGACGACGCTGCTGGCCTTCTTCAACAGGCCGAGAATGACCTTGAGCTGGTCCTTCGCGCCCTTGTCACCGCTGGGCTTCTTCTTCCAAGGAATATGGGACATGGGCAGGTCGTCCATGTTCCATTTGCTGTATCGCTCGTCGTAGTCCTCGGGGTCCAGCAGTTGCAGCATGTGGCCGTAGCACCAGGCCACATAGTCGCCGCCGCAGTCGTAGTACCCGTCCTTGCGGCTTCCGCCTCCCAAGCCTTCGACAATGGCTTTCGCCAGGTCGGGCTTTTCTGCAATGAACAAACGCATGGTGCCTCCTACCAGGTGATGACCGGGACGATCACGGTCTTGATTTGCGAAACGTTGACCGGCCCGAAGTAGCGGCCGTCGAACGATGTGCCGCTCACGTCCGACATAAGCAGCACCTCGGAATTGCCCAGCTCGTAGCTGTTGGTCTGGTAGCGCGGCAAGGGCCGGCCGGCCTTGTCGGTCTTGAGCGGTGCGCTCAGTGGCAGCAGTGCGCCATTCACTCGCACGCCGTCATCGGCCACGGTGACGGCATCGGCTTTAGCGGCTAAAACCTTTTTCATGAGGTAGCCGTAGCCGCCAGGGCAGAACCCGCCCCCGATGTAGCCCCGTTCCTTGGCGTCACCGAACACGCCGACTTGCGGCGGGCAAAACATGACGTAAGCGCCCTTCTCTACCGGCGCGCTGCTTGCCCAATAGAGGCCGACGGGAATGCTCTTCGTGGTGTTGACGCGGGCACCGGCTGCATAGCAGGCAACGCCCAAGGCGAGCACGGCAGCGCCGCCGATGGCGGTGCCGATGGTGATCCGTTTCAGCAAGCGGCTCATATCGTGATCCCCTCCCCTGCGGGCGCGACAAAGCTGTTACGCAGCTTGTCGCTGTTCTTCGGTGCGGGAATCGCCGCCCGCGCCTGAAAGGTCGGGTCTTGGAAATACAGCGGCTGCTTGCCGTAGATCGCGGGATAGCCCGCGACGTACACCACCATGTCGCCGGCCTTTGCAATGTCGCCGCCCTCGGTCTTCACCGGGCCGGGCATGCGCAGGCACTCATCGGGCGTGAGCAAGGGGCGCTGAACTTCCTGGATCGTGCGCGACACCTGGCCCAGCAAAGCGCTCGTGCGCCGGCCGCTGGTGGTGATCTGCTCCTTCGCTACGGTGGTCTGGCCGGTGAGCTTGGAAAGATGCTCGGCCGTCTCAACGCGGTTCGGTGGGTAGGCGTTCTGGACGTGGCAGTTCGACGTGATGCTCTCGTCGTGGCCGTAGCCGGTTTCGCGGCTCTTGAGCTGGTTAATGTCCTGGCAAATCAGGTAGCACTTGATGCCGTAGCCGGCCACGAATGCCAGCGACTCCTGCATGATTTCGAGCTTCCCCAGGCTGGGGAACTCGTCAAGCATCATCAGCATGCGGTGCTTGTAGTGCGCCACCGGCCGGCCGTTCTCGAAGTCCATCTTGTCGGCCAGCAGGCGAACGATCATGTTCACCATGACCCGCACCAACGGCCGCAGGCGGGCCTTGTCGTTTGGCTGCGTGACGATGTAGAGACTCACCGCGTTGTCGTGGTGCATCAAGTCCTTGATCTTGAATTCGGACTTGCTCACGTTGCGGGCCACGATGGGATCGCGGTACAGGGCCAAGTAGGACTTGGCGGTGGACAGCACCGATCCCGCTTCCTCGTCGGGCCGGTCCATCATGTCGCGGGCGGCAGAGCCGACAACCGGGTGGACCTGGCCGTCTACGTGGCTGTAGGTGGTCATTTCCATCCACAGCTCGCCAATGTCGCGGTTGGGGTCGGCCAGCATGGCATCGACGCCGGGCAGCGTGGCCGGCGTGCCTTCGGCCTTGGTCTTGTAGAGCGCATGCAGGATCACGCCGACAAGCAGCGCCTGGCTGGTCTTTTGCCAGTGCGATTCGAGGCCCTTGCCGTCCGGGTCAACGATCAGCGTTGCGAGGTTCTGCACGTCGCCCACTTCGTTTTCCGTGCCAAGGCGGATTTCATCGAGTGGGTTCCAGCAAACGCTACCGCTGGCCGTCGCCGGCTCGAAACGCAGAACCTTGTTCTTCGCATGCTTCTGCCGCCATCCGGCCGTCAGCGCCCACAGCTCGCCTTTCAGGTCGGTGATGACTGCGCTATGGCCCCAGGACAGCAGCGTAGGAACCACCAGGCCGACGCCCTTGCCGGAACGGGTCGGCGCATAGCAAAGCACATGCTCCGGGCCGTTGTGGCGCAAGTAGTGCTGCTTGCCCTTCTTGTCGATCCACGCGCCCACGTAGACGCCTGAGCTGGCCGCCGCATCCTTGCCGGTGATGGTTTGCCAGAACGACCGCGCACGCGGGATGAGGCCGGCCGCCTGAATGTCCCTGACGTTCGCCCAGCGGGCCGAGCCGTGCAGGTACTCGTTCACCTTCGATGAATTCGCCAGCACCATCTTGGCGACAACCAGACTGATGAGGCCCACGCCGGTAATCGTGACGCCGATGCTTCCGGCGCGCATGAAGGCGTCGGGGTACTGGCCGTACCACTTGCCGGCCCACTGGACGATTCCCCACGGCGGGTAAATGTGGTTGATGTGCGCGCCAAGCGCGGCCTGGTACTTGAAGTCATGGGCGAAGAACTGCGTAGCAGCCTGCAATCCGCCGCCAAGGGACAGCACGGCCAGCGCCGGGATGACCTTGCCAGGCCCCTCCTTCTCGGCGCGTACCTGCGGCCCTACCGCGTTGTTGAACCTGTCTTTTGTCATCTGCTACGTCCTTTCGTCGTTTTGATGGAACCCTGGGGGGTCACGGTGATGGCATCACCAACGGCAAGGCGCTTGAGGCGTCGTGCGGTCGGCTCGTCAACTGGCAGCACCATGACTTCCTCGCCGCGTTTCAGAAGGGCCAGTGATTGCCCCTCGACCTGGCGGATGCCGGCGAAAGTCGCGGCCCCGTCCTGCCCGTCAGTATAGCGGGAGTGCTTCGGTATATCGAATCCTTTAAGGCGCTTGCCTTCCCGCTCCGCTATGTATTTGTCGGCGGCAGCGGCAACCTGCGGGCTTAGTCTTCCTGGCCCAAAAATATCCCGTCGCAGGCCGTCAACTGGTTTGGCTCCTTGTTGCTCCACGTCACCAGGAACATGACGCGGCAATAGCACTTCACTTCCGCTGGCGAGCTGAACCACACCGAGTTGGGACAGTCTTCGCAGACGGTTTTGGCTTTGGGGCGGCGGCTTTCGTCCAACGCGGCCAACGTTGGGCTTGCTGGCTCGTCCGGCTGCGGCGGCGTCGGCTCGTGGCTGTCCGGCTCGGGCGGCTCCGGGGATTGCGGCAGTGGCTGGTCCACTGCCGCTAATGCCGCCTCCAGCAGCTCGTCCTCGGTCGGTTCGGTCATGGTCGTTCTCCTTCGTGGTTGTTTGGGTCAGTAGTTCTTGACGGCGGCGCTCCAGGGCGTCGTCGTCAAAGGTGATGGGTAATTTCGAGGCCGCCGCCGCTTGGGCGATCTGCTCTTTGAATGCCGGCGTGCCGCCGACGCTGATGCGGTCGCCGTAGCGATCCACTGCCATGCGCAACGCGGCTTGCATGCCGTCCTGGTCGGCCCCGCGCGAGACTTTCAGGCGGTCGCCATCGTCGCGGACGGCGGTAGGGCCGACGCGATAGATGATCGTGCCCTTCTTCGTCACGCTGTCCTGCTCTGCAGCGGCCGCCTGGGGCCGCAGCGGCCCCGTGCCGGCCACGGTGTTGCCCTTGAGGCCCTGGGCAGCATCGCGGGCGCGCAGCGCCCCTAGCGCCTCCTGGTCGCCCTCTGCGGCCTTGGCGCGCAGCCAATCGGCCCACGCACGGCGCTGGTACTTCTCATGTATCTCTTGCCGTTCCTTGAGGTACTGCTTGTTGATCTTCTCGATCTCGGCTTTCATGGTCTTGCTGGTGGCCGAATACATCAGCTTCTTGCCCACGCCGGCCCCTGAAATCAGCTTGATGGTCGAACGCTTGAGCCGCCCGCTACGCTTCGCGGCTTCAATGAGGCGGTCTTTCTTCGCCCTCGCCTTCTCCCATTCGGCCGTGCGCGATCCGCTGATGTTGAGTTGATCGGCCTTGTACTTCGCGTGCAGCTCTACCGTGTTGACACGGGACCGCACCGGCTTCTTGTCGTACTGTTTGCGCGGCTTCTGCGCTGCGCGCTCCAAGTGCTCGGCCGATGGCTCGAAGGTGCCCAGCCTTTCTTCCAGCTTGGCCTTGGAGAATTCGCGGCCGATGGAACTGGCCTTGACGGCAAGGCCGTCAGCGGCTTGGATCACGAACCCATTGCCGCGCTCGCGCAGCTCCAGGCCGTTGTCCCGCATGACCTGGTGCAGAGCCTCCCACGACTGCGCGGCCTGCATGTCTGCGGCGCATTCGCGCTTGACCCAGCCCTGCAGGCTTTCAACGCCTGCATGCCGCTCCATGTCTTGGGCGCGGCCTTCCGATACCAGCTTGTTCCCCTGGTGGTTGTCGCGCTCCAGACCGTATTCGCGTTCGAGCTTTTCGCAGAGCTGCCCGAGCGTGTGATAAGCGTTGAATGGCTCCAGGATCGTGTAGCGCGTTGGGTGAATCTTGTTGATGGCGATGTGAATGTGCAGGTTGTCGGTGTCGTGGTGAACGGCACTGACGCGCTGATGCTCGCCAAACCCCAGCCCTTCGCATATCCGCGCCTCGATGGCCTTCAAGGTCGCGTCGTCGGGTTGCTCGCCTGGCCGGAAACTGACGATCAGGTGATACGTCTTGTCGGCCCCCGACCGGGTGTTTTGCGCCTGGGTGTTGAGGACTTCGGTGATCGCCACTTCGGGCCGGTCTGTGTGGCAGTTCGTGACAGCCACGTAGCCTACGCGCTCGTTCTTCGCCTGTTCGTCGGTGATGTACTTCACCAGACCGGCGAAGTCACTCTTCTGCACCGTCTTCATGGAAACGTGCTTTGCGATCACGGCCGCCCCCCGCAATTTTTAGCGGCTAAAGGGCTCATCGCTTCACCCTTGGAGTGACAACCTCCTGCATGACCTCGTGCATGCGGTCCTGCGTGGATTCGATCCTCGACAACAGGGCGAGGATGGTCGTCTCTCCAAACTGGAGCGTCCTCACGTCGTCGGTGAGCCACAGCTTCAGCAGACCACCCAGCCGCCCAAGGTCGCCATTGATGCGAGCGAGTTCTTCAACTCGCTTGTTGTCCAGGATGCCGGGCACCTGGTAGCCAAGACCCACATTCCGCAGGTACGCCGCCACGGGAAGCCCGACCGAAGCCGCCAGTCGTTTGATTTCGGCTTCCTCGTCGGGAAGCACGGGGACGCGCAAATGCCGGCCCGCTTTGCGGGTCGGCTTTCGCGGATCGTCGCTGTTTCTTGTCTTTGCCATTGGCCTCTCTTTAGCGGCTAAAGCCGCGCACCTCAGACGGCGGTAGCCGTCAGCCTCGCAGAGCAGGATTCCCCGTTGAGCACGAAGTGCGAATAAGGGGATAGTGAAGATAGATAACCGGCTCGCCGGTTAGCTAACTTCACCTATCCTGCCCGCCTTTCGGCGGTATGAACACCAAGGAAAGCATACACCACCGCGCCGCGTTTAATCGCTGTTATTGCGCTGAAAGCTAACCGATATAGCGAAAAAGCGCGTAGGATGCCTATAATCAGCCTCAATCGCCTTGTTTCAGCGCACTGTCAGCACATTGACAGCGCTGTAACAGCGATCTTTTTGCGATCTAACGCAGTGCTAGAGTTGTACGCAATAGGAACGACATGGAAAACGAACGATGCCGAAGAGCTACCCCGAAGAGCTGGCCGAATGGGTGAAAAAACGCGAGGCAACCAGGCCGAGACAGGACAAGAACGTGGTGGCGTTCTTGGCCCTCAAGAGCGACGTGCAGGACGCAATCGCGGCCGGCTATTCGCTTCTAACGATCTGGGAGCATCTGCACGAGAAGGGGAAGATCCCGTATCGCTACGAAACCTTCTTGAAGCATGTACGCCGGCACATCAAGGGCCGGCCTCCTGCGGTGGTAGACGGCCAGCCATCGACGCCACCCGACCCGCCACGTCCACCCGCTGCAGGCAAGACCGCTGCACCACGGCCGCAACAACCAACGAAGTCAACGCCACCAGCTCCGGCCGGCTTCAAATTTGACTCTCAACCGAAAAAAGAGGATTTACTGTAATGGCGAAAATTCACATGGTTCTGCAAGGCAAGGGCGGGGTGGGCAAGTCGTTCATCGCGGCCACCTTGGCACAGTACAAGGCAAGCAAGGGTCAGAAGCCACTCTGCATCGACACGGACCCGGTGAACGCCACGTTCGCCGGCTACAAAGCCCTCGGGGTGAAGCGCCTCCAGATCATGGAAGGCGACGAAATCAACCCGCGCAACTTTGATACCTTGGTCGAATTGGTTGCGCCGTCGAAGGATGACGTAATCATCGACAACGGGGCCAGCTCGTTCGTGCCGCTTTCGCACTACCTCATCAGCAACCAGGTGCCGGCACTCCTGGCAGACATGGGGCATGAACTGGTCGTGCATACGGTCATCACGGGCGGCCAGGCTCTTCTTGACACCGTGAGCGGCTTTTCGCAGCTCGTGAGCCAGTTCCCCACGGAAGCAATTTTCGTGGTGTGGCTGAATCCGTATTGGGGGCCGATTGAGCACGAAGGTAAGGGCTTTGAACAGTTGAAGGCATACACGGCCAACAAGGCCCGCGTTTCGGCCATCGTGTCGATTCCAGCCCTCAAGGAAGAAACCTACGGCCGCGATCTGAGCGACATGCTGCAGGAACGTTTGACGTTCGATGAAGCCCTGGCGATGGACTCCCTCACGATCATGACCAGGCAGCGGCTCAAGATCGTGAAGGGCCAGCTCTTCGGCCAGCTCGATAGCGCAGCGGTGCTGTGATGGCCGACCAGGTAGAGGAACTCATCAAGGAGATTGCCGCGAAGCACGGCATAGCCGTCTCGCGTGATGATCCGATCCTGGTCCTGCAGACGATCAACAACCGGCTGATGCAGGACAGCTCCAAGGCGCAACAGGCCCAGCTCGATCAGTACAAGGAAGAGCTGGAGGCCCTGGCGCTCCGCTGGGGAACGGACGCCAAAGACAAGGCCGAGCGCATCCTGAATGCGGCACTGACCGCAAGCAAAGGGGCGATGGACAAGGCCATGCAGGAGAACGCCAAGAGCACGGCCGCCACGGTGCGCGCCGAGGTCGATGCAGCCTTGGGCCGTGTCGCTGGCCAGGTCAAGGATGCGCGGCGGATCGGCCTGCTGAACGTGCTTGCATCGTGCATCACGCTCGCAGCGGCGGCGGTTGCGTTGTGGGTAGCGCTGCGATAGCGCAGCGCCTGCAGGCGCGCATAAAAAAGCCCGGCATCGCCGGGCTTCTTTTTTGGGGTGGCGGCGCAGCTAGCGCGCCTGCGAAAGCCCTAGCCGCACGCCTCGGCCGGTTCGTTCGATCTGCTCTCGGCGCTCGCGGTCCTGAGTCTGCTTTTTCTCCTGCTCTTCCTTGCGCTGCAGGGCTTCGTGCCGGCGCTGCGCTTCGCGCATGTCGGCCCATTCGCTGGCAAGCTCTGGCTCTTGAGCACGCAGCTTTCGAGCGGCAAGCTCTTCGATGCGGGGGGAATGGATGCCCATGCCCTCCTTGATTTCACGGACGGTTTCTAGCCGTCCGTGCAGGCGCTGCAAGGTGGCTTGCTGCTGCTGCATCTGCTGTTGCCACTTGGCACGGGTCGAGGGCAAAGCAAGCATGCCCGGCTGCTTGGCCTGCGCCTGCTGCATCCGGGATTCTTGCCGCTCGATCAGGTCTTCAAGCCGGTCCTCGACCCTTTCCGCCTGGTCGTGCTTCGCCTCGACCTGCGCCGCGAAAGCGGCGCTGTATTGAGACTCCAAGGGGGAGGCTTCAAGCAAGGCCGCTTGCTCGGCCTGGGCCTCCAGGGCGCGATCCTGCAGGGCGTCGGCTTGAACCTCTGCGTCTGCGCCGGCCTGGCGGGCACCGGCAAGCGTGGCGCGGGCGGTTTGCTGCGTCTGCTGCTGCAGTCGTTCCCTGGGAATGCTCATGGCCTTGGCTCCTTTTTAGCGGCTAAAGTTTCATCGGGACAACCCTCGCCCCAGCTTGATGGATGACGGGGCAACTTGCGCCTTGTCACCATCGTATTTGATGCTGGAATTGCTCCCGATTTCAGGTACTTTATCGAAATTCGCCCGGTCATGCTGGACGAACTGTTTGCCGACCTGTTGATACACATGATCCTTGTCGGCATGGACGATCACTCCATCGTGGCTCTGGCTCTTGTCGGCCTTGGTGGATAGGTGGATGTTGTAAATCCCCGGCTTGATCGTGCCGGCTTTTTCGACCTTATCCGTGGCCCACCGTCCTCTCTGCTCGCTCTGAACGAGCCTCTGCCCGTTCATCACAAGAAGGCGCTGTTTCATTCCAATACTCCTAGACTCATGGGTTAAAAAAAAATCTGGTCTGGCATGCCAGCGCGAATAAGGCCAGCCATACCGCTTGAGTCGCCGTTGTAGGCTTCGATTGACGCCTGGGTCATGCTGGCCTGACTGACCCCGCTCCAGTCGATCCTGTGGCCCGCCTGCTGGGCCAGTTGCCCGATGAACTCACGCTGCGTCCTGCCGTTCCCTTCACGGAAGGGATGAAGCACGTTGATTTCCCCGAGATAGTGGCCGGCCCGCTTGCTGAACTCGTCGGCATCGAGGCCGCGCAAGAGCTGTTCCTTGGCAAGCTGCCCAAAGAGCTGCTGCGCCGCGCTCTGGATCGCAACCTGCCGGGCAAACATGGTGCTGCCTTTCGAGATTTCGACCTGGCGGATTTGGCCCGCCCAGTCGTACACGTCGCCAAAAAGGCGCTTGTGAATTCGCTGCAGGTGCGCTAAATCGAATTTGCCTTTAACGGGCTGCTCGCGCAATTCGCTGGCCCGCAAAAAGGAAAGGGTGGATTCGGCTTTATCGAGTCCACCCTGTTCCTTGATTCCAAGGAGATTGCGGAGAACACCCGTTTCGCTGTCCAGGTAAGGATCGCCGCGATCCCCGGCGTATTTCATGCCATTTCTAGCCGCATGCGCGCCTTGTACTGGTCCACGGCGGCACCGATGGTCATCTCGCCACGCGCCCAGCGCTCGGCGTCGGCCACGGCCTGCGCATCGGGCTCTAAGCCCTCGATGCGCTGGCTCGCAAGGGCGCTTTGCACCACGGCGCGGCGCTCGGTCTGTTCCTGCTCTGCGATCATGATTTTTGCCCCTCGGATGTAGCTGCCAAACAACATGCCATTTTAGCGCAAAACCCCCGAAATATCAGTCCTTTTTGGTACGTGAAACGGCCTTATCGGCTTTTTCCGAGTCTCGGAATGCGGCCATCAGTTGCGTGTGCTGCTCCTTGAAGGCTTCGAGCTGGCCGCGCAGCCCGGCCGCCTCTTCCCGCGCCGCAGCCGCGTCCCGCTGCGCCTGGTCGCGCTCGGCCTGGGCACCAGTGAAGCGCTCGACCATGCGCGCCGCTTCCTGGGCGGCCGTCTTGCGCTGCTCCTGGTGCGCCTCTGCCTGGGACTCCGCACGGGCCTTGACGCCGGCCAGCTCGCTCCGCAACGCCTCGACCTGGACCTGAGCCTGGCGCAGTTGGTCGGCCAGCTTGACGCCTTCGGCCTCGGCCAGCTCCTGGCGCTGCTGCACCTTGTCGCGTTCGGTGCGCAGGCTATCGGCCGTGGCCTTGGCCTGGGCGGCGGCAGTCTCGGCCTCGGCGTGCGCGTGATCGAGTTCGGCGCGCAGCTCACCCGCCCGGCGCTCAATTTCTTCGGCCCGGCCCTCGGCCACGGCGGCCCGCTGCTGCATGCCCAGCAGGGCGGTATGCCCTTCCTCGATCTGCTGCCGGCTCGCCTCGGCCAGCTCCGCCGCCTGGAGAGCCGCCGCCTCCAGCTCGGCAATGCGGCCCTGCGCCGCCTCCAGCTCGGCCGCCTGCGACTCGTAGGCATCGGCCATCTGCTTGTTCAGCGTCTCGGCCTCGATGCGCTCCGCGTCCCAGCCCGCTTGCGCAGCCCGAAGGGACTCGTTCGCCAGCTCCTGAGCCTCCTTCCACAAGGACGCCAGCGCGGCGCTGCTGGCCTGCTGAACGGCCTCGGGCACCTGGACGGCCACCGGGGCCGCCTGGGCGGTCTGCGCACGCCGCCATTCCTTCATGCCGGCGCTGGCGTCGTTCATGTTGACGCGGGCGACCTTCCGCACGGCATCGACCGTGGGAAAGGCGGCCCGGCCGGCCTGCTCGTAGAGCGAATCAGCGGCGGCAAAGATGCGGTCGCGGGTGTCTTTGGCGAGTTCCATGGTGCGCGGCTCCGGGTTGAGTAATACGATAAGAAGAATAATATTCTTATTATTCTTACCTGTCAAGCGTTTAGCTAAACTTTTTTTAGCGGCTAAAACTGTGGGACGAAAAAAAGCCCGCCGGGAGCGGGCGGGCTTATGGGGTGCGGCGTGGGACTGACCTGGGCGCGGCCCTGCGGGGGAATCAGGGTTTGTTTAGCCTTCCAGCAGGGCCACCAGGGTGACGCTGCTCAAGTTGGCTTCAAACTCCTGGCCGTCATCCTCGTACTTCAACCAGGCGAAGCCCTCGGCCGGTGGGCGACGGTTGAGGATCAGCCGGGCAGGGCGTTCGTTGTGCTGCACCTGGACGATGGCCTTTTTCAGCTTGTCGGGGTCGGGCTCCTTCTCTTCCTTCTTGGAGTCAGAACCTGAACCCTGCTCGCCGTCGCCAGCTTCGGCGTCCGTCTTTCCGGTGAGTACGTCTACCGTATTCGGATCGCGGTCGTCGTCCTCGTGCTTGCGCTTGTCGTCCAGAAACTCGCGCAGCAGCTTGACCGAACCCCGCGTGATTTCCTGGTTCTCATCTTCCAGCCAGTCCGTGACCTCCTGCGGCTTCTTCTTGAACGCCGTCACCAGCTCGTTGACCACGGTAACGTCCTTGACGCGGCCCGAGTTGAACGCCTCGGCAATGGGATCGGGCAAGTCCAGCAGCGCGGCATGCTGCGTCACGAAGGCGGGCGACTTGCTGATGGCCTTGGCAATCTCGCCCTTCTTGACTCCCTTCGCCAGCTCGCGGCCGATGTAATCGGCAATCTCGCGGGCCGTCAGTTCATTGCGCTGCAGGTTCTCCACCACCTGGTCGGCCTCGTTGTAGTCGTTGTCGATGAAGCCGGGGATCGTGGCCTTGTCGGCTCGCTTCGAGCCACGGAAGCGACGTGCGCCGTGGTTGATGAGGTAGCGACCAGGCGCATCCGGGTTGTCGCGCACGGAAATGGGGGTCTTGACGCCACGGAGGCGGATCGAGGCGGCCAGTTCGTCCAGGCTCTCGTCGGAGAAACCGGGGTTGTCCTCGGTGCGCGGCTGGTGCGGGTCTTCATCAATCAGGCCCATGTCCAGGTCCAGCGGCCCGCCACCGTTCGCGGCGGCCGTAGGGCCGGCCAGGAGCGCCGACAGGTCGCCCATGCCCTCCAGGCCCAGCCCACCGGCTTGCGGCTTCGCCTCGGCCTCGGGAGCGGCCTTTGCAGGCGTCTTCGACTTGGGGGCGGTCTTCTTGTTTGCGGCGGTGCTCATTGCGCGATCTCCATCTTTTCAAAAACATAGGCGGCCAAAGCGCGAACTTCGTGCGTGGCCTTGCGGGCGGCGGTCTTCCTGATCTTCCAGACGGGCACCCCGGACGCCAGGGCGTCGGCAATGCTGCTGCGCAGGCCGATGCTGGCCGGCGCCATCAGCTTCGGATAGGCCGCCTGTAGCTCGACCTGGTGGCGCACATGGCGCGGGTTCCTCGCGTCTACCTTGGACGGCACCATGCCCAGGAACTGCAGGCCGGCGTTCTCCTTGCGGACGTTCATGATCGTGGTCAGCATCATCTTGATGCCCTGAATGCTGTACGCCTCCAGCTCGATAGGGGACAGCACGCAATCGGCTGCGTAGAGCGCGGCCACCAGGGCAACGCCAAGGCCGGGTGCCGTGTCGATCAGGCACACGTCGAACCCTTGGCCGGCCAGCGCCTTGAGGTTGGCTTTCAGGTTCTGCTTGGCCTTGTCCAGCGGCAGAAAAACGGCATTGGCCAGCTCGGGATCTGCTTCGATCAGGGCCAGGCGTGCGCCGTCGCCATCGGCCGCGGCTGCACCTCGCCAGCCATCGGCCGGCACAGGGCCAAAGAAGCCGCTCGCCCGAGCCTCGATCTTGTACTGCGCCAGGGTGAAGGAGGCATTGGCTTGCGTGTCCAGGTCGATCACGGCAACGCGAAGGCCACGCTCCAGGAAGTCGAACGCCAGGTGAACAACACTCGAAGTCTTCCCGACTCCGCCTTTCTGTTGAGCGACGACCAGGGTTTTCATTTCTTGGGTTCCTTCTTCTTTGTCGCCGCGTCCTCGGCCCACTTCTTGACGATGAACGCCTGATGCTCCGGCAGCACTGCCGAAACCCGCTCGTACCCCTGGGGTACGTTCTTGGACGAAAACGCCGTCCACACCCTGCTCACGGCCTGCGAGACTGCCCCTTTGGTCAGTCCCAGCGACGTGATGAAAGCCGCTTGCGGCTGGCCCAAAACCAGCACGCCCCGCGCTATTTCGATGGTCTGCTGGCCCACGTCCAAGCCCTTTATGCACGCCTGGAACTGGGCTTCGGTTAGCCGTTTCTTCATGGATTGCACCCATATCATTGACTCCGCGCCTAGTTAAAAAAAGCTGGTGACAGCCAGCACCCATAAGACAAAGTTTAGCTAAACTTTGTCCACGAGTCAAGCGTTTTAGCCGCTAAAATTTTCTTTGGCACGGAAAAAAGGCCCGATAAAACGGACCACCTGTCAATGCGCCTTTGCCTGGCGGATTGCGCGTACTGCCGCACCCTTGGCAAGCGCTTCCCGCCAGCACTCGGAATCGAGACTGCACGCGCTGCGCGTAGTGCCGTCCGGCATGTCGTAGAACACAGCCGGGCGGCTCTCGATGAGGCTTTCGATGCGCAAGGCCGATGCATCAAGCCCAAGGTCGCCCGCAATCACGGCCAGCGCCTCACGTCGCTCGTCTTCCTCCTTGGCGTTCAACCGGGCCGCGTTCTTCGTCATGTCAAATTCCTTTGGGCTTGTAGATGGATACGAAATAGGTCAAGGCCACCAGCACCGCGAAGTGCGCGAGGAACGTCCAGCCGGCGAAAACGCCCGGCGTGTTCCAGTGGTAGACCATGCGGATGAACTGAAAAAACACGTCAATCGAGACGATCCATTTCAGCAGCGGCCACACCAGGACGACGACAACCCAAACGGCCTTGACCACGGGCGCGAACAGGCCCCGGCGCGGCGCGGCAGGCGCTGGCTTCTCCTGCGCTGCCGGCTCCGGTGCGACCTCGGCGGGTGCCTCGGCCTTGCCTGGAAACTTGATGATGTTCGTCATCGCTTGACCCCTTTTCGCATTGCCTATCCAATGCAGGGTGCAACCGCGCCTATGGTTGGGCCTTTGGTGTGACAGCACCAGGGCCGAATGCCCCGGATCACTCCGGGGCGTTCCTCCTACCAATCAGCTCGGCGCTTCGCCTGCTCTACTTCCTCATAACCCCATTTCCCCTTGGCGTCGCCCTCCAGGCTCAACGCTGCGTAGTACGCCTTGGCGCGCAGCTCGGCCGCCTTGTTCAGCAACCCCGTTGCTTGCTCTGTCAACGCCGCTGCTTCGTTCATCACTACAGCGATTTGATCGCGTCGAGCGGGAAAGTCGGTAGCGGGTGCGCCTGCAAGTTGATCGACCCACGGCATGATCGGTGCCTTGTTCATCGGATGGTTCTCCGGTTATTGACCTGAGCGGTATGCCCGGCCTTCTAAGTAACATAATAGGGCAAAATGCCCTAGCTGTCAACTGATTTAACGAAGATAGTTTAGCTAAATTGCCGTGAAAATCTTCTTCCTTGGCGTAAAAATCCGGCGCAGCCGGGGTATTCATGGCTTTAGCCGCTAAAGCGGCTAGCTAGTCCTTTTTCCAGATTTGGCCCAAATTGCCGAAGTCGCACAGCAAGGCCCATGCGGCATAGGGGATGGCCGAATCCCCGCCGATCCAGCGGCGCACGGTTCTATCGCCCTTCGCCCCCAGCCCGAGGGCTTTCGCGGCTTGGCCTCCCGTGAAGCCCGCCGCTTTCAGCGCCTCGCGCACCTCTTCGCCGGTCGGCTGCTCCCAGCCGTCGTTTGCGGGCCGCAGGCATTCAAGCCTGATATTTGCCTCTGACATTGCATTGCTCCTGGTCATAGGATGCGCAAGGCATCCATGCTGTAAATCGACTCGATACAGCGCGGGTCTGAATCCACCACGCGCCGCCCATTCCGGTTGATTTTGTACGTTACGGGTCGATCCTCATGCGCGAACACCTGGCGGGTGTCTGCGGCAACTTTGGTCACGACCACTTTTTTGCCTATGTCCTTGGCGAAAACAGGATGGTGGACGCTCTTGATCTGGCACCGAACGCCCTTGAAAAACGCCTCTGTCGCCGGGGGTTCCTCGTAGTAGTAGTCGTCGCTCTCGGCAGCAGGGGAGGGCGCTACGTCTTCTTCCTTGGCGTCGATCCGGGCCGGCACGGCCTTGGCGGCCCCCCTGGCCGCCTTGACTTTCAGGCGCGCAGCTTCGGCCCACTTCTTGACGATGAATGCCTGGTGCTTGGTCAGGACGGCATCCACCAGCACGAACCCGGACGGCAGTGGTTCGGCCAGGTCATCGGCTCCCACCGGCTCGATGGCCCGCGCCCGCCTGGGCGGTTGCGCCATGCCAGCCAGCCAGGGGCGCACCGGCTTGGCGGCATGCCTGTTTTGCGCTTCGGCTGTCAGGTAGCGACGATGCGCTTTGAGATAGCCGGCGAACACGGCGGCGGCCACCTGGTCAACGGTCATCCCGCCCTGTGCCGTCTCGAAATGCGAACGGTAGCCCGTCTCGGAGATAAATGGCCCGTCCAGGTCAACGACATGGAACGCGAAATGCCGATCCAGCAGCGAACCAAAGCCATCGCCGACTTCCACCAGGCAGCGCACGCCGGCCGACTCCATCAGGAATTCCCCCGACTGGCCCCACATCGGCACCACGCTAGGCGCGGCGCTGCAATGCAGCTCGATCAACGTGCCGGCCGCCTCGGGGTTCGCGCCATCCTTGCAGCCTTGGTACGTGCCGCCGTTGAGCTTCCAAATGCTCGCGTCGTAACGATTCGCGGCTGCTTCGGCGGCAGCGCCGTCGCTGGCCAGCACGGCCGCGTGACAAGCGGCCACGGCCTCGGCCGCGACCGCCAGCAGGCCGGCCCGCTCTTCGGGCAGCTCGGCCGCCAGGTCCGCCGCCGCCTCGTCGCGCTCGCGTAGTCGCTCCTCGACGCCCCCGGCCTTCTTGGCGCGTTTCTTGGTCTTCACGGCGGCCGGCGCTGCCGGCGTCGGATGCTTGACCAGGTGCGAGTCGATGCACTCCGGTTTTCGGTCGTCGTCGCAGAAACGCAGGCCGTCCACCACGCAGCAGCCCGGCAGGGGGTATTGCATCCAGTATTCGGGCTCGGGGTAGGGGTGCAGCAGCTCGCCGCACGCATGGCAGCGCTCGGCTGCGCCCACGTCCCCATCCGCGAGAAGGCGGCCGGCCTCGATGGCCGCATTGCGCCGGTCGGTTCTGTCTTCATGATCCATGATCGCGCTCCAGGTGGCCCCAGCCTTTCGGCTGGAGCCGGCCCCCTTTAGTCGATCGCTCGGAAGATTTCTGCGGCCTCGGCGTGGTCGCGTGCGAAGTCGCGCAGGAAGTGGTAGCGGTCGATCAGCACATCCGCCACGTCCGTGCCCTGGTTGTCAGCGGCAAGCTGGCCCAAGGTGAACAGGGTTGCGACGATGCCGGCCGCATCGGCCGACAGCTCGCCGCTGTACCCGTTCCCGTCGACCTCCAGGCACAGCCGGCCAGTCAGCTCGGGCGCGAGATAGAACCCGCCGTTGCTCAGTTCGTAGTAGTTCCAGAACCCGCCGTTGTAGTCTTCACTGAGCCGGCGCAGCCAGGCATACACCAGCGATTCGCCGCGCATCATCAGGCGCGGTCCGAAGTAAGTAGGTAGGAAGGTAAGCCGGCGATTGCTGGCGACCAGGGACGCGGTGACGGGTTGGTTTGCTTGGGTGTCGTTCATCGGAGTTCTCCGGTTGTTGACCTGGGCGAAATGCCCGGCCTTCAAAATGAATTATAGGGCAAAATGCCCTAATTGACAAGCAATTTAGCTAAACTTTTTAGCCGCTAAAGAGGGAATCGTTGGCCGCTTTGGCTTGGCCGCGCTCGACGGCCTGGGTGATGCGTTCCTTCACGGCCTCGACAGCCTTGCGGAACTGCTCCAGGTCGTAGGGCGTAGCGCGCTTGCATTCGCAGTGCTCGACCTCGGCCAGCACGCGGCCGGCGACGGCTCGCCAGTTGTCCAGCTCGTGGGCACCGACGCAGGCGTGGTAATCGACGTTCGCCAGTCGAAACAGGTGATCGGCCTCGGCACGAAAGGCGGCCACTTTCAAAGTCTTGCTCATCGGAAATGCTCCGGTTGTTGACCTGGGCGAAGCGCCCGGCCTTGCCATCAATTATAGGGCAAAATGCCCTAGTCCGTCAACCTGTACCCGCGTTTCTTTGACACTTGAGGGGCCACTTTTCCCAGCAATCCGGCTAACGGTCGCCGGCCCTTTCCCCCCTTGGAGTAAAACCTTGCGGCCGTTGCGCTGCGCAGTCCTTCCATCTTGGCCGCGATGGTTGTGCGGCATGAACAGTTGCAGGAGTCCAGAGGGGCGCAGCCCCTTTGGGCATAGCGCAGCGACCTGGAGACGAAATTAGGGCTGTTGCAGGCGCTTGCGCCTGTTTGGTAGCCCTCTGCGCCGTTAGGCGCAGCTCGAATGCAGGTGAGGCCGAAGGCCGAGGGGCGCAGCCCCTGGGGGGGATGGGAGGCCGCTTGCGGCCGGGTGGGATCGAGAAGGGGGGTCTCCCCCCTTCGGCGCGTGCTTTTTAAGCACGCAGGTTAATAACTACGGTTTATTAAATTCGGTTTAGAAAGCGGTTATAAAGCGGTTAGCGCATCGGAAAACATGCCGTAAGTCGTTGATACGCCAAGAAAAAAGCAAAACCGCTGCCCCTCAAGTGTCTAGGGTGCGCCCCTCAAATGTCTGTAGCTGGCCCCCCAAGTGTCAAGGAAGCCGCCCCCCAAGTGTCTAGGGTTGCGCCCCTCAAGTGTCTATAGAAATCGGGCTTTTCCACAGGCTTATGCACAGTTCCTGTGCATAACTTGACCGCGGCGAGCGCCTGCAGGCACTTGGCCAAGCCTGGCCAGGCTGAAAACTGACGTTTGCCCCTCAAGTGTCTGCAGTGCGCCGGGGTACTCTGCCCCCCAAGTGTCAATGAACGCCCCCCAAGTGTCACGGTGGGCCGATTTGTCCACAAGCCGCCCACAGGGCGCGGGTGGATCTTCGGCAGACATGGCCCCCGGGGAGGGATCGGCCGGCCTTGGATGGCCGCTTGCGGCGGCCGTATGGCCCACTGGCGGGCCTGCAAGCCCAGCGGCGAGGGGCATGGACCCGGTGAGCGTCGGAAAGGCGCTGGAAGCCCGCAGGGGTCGAGACGCGGAACGTGGCTCGATGCGCAGCACGACATAGCCGGTTTTCGCGCCCGCGAAAATTCCCCGTCCCTGGCTTGGCCCCTCAAGTGTCTGCATGCCGCCGCTGCGCCCCTCATCTGTCAATGAAAAACGGGAGCCTAGGCCCCCGTTCTCTGTCGCATGTCCACCTGGTCTACCGCTGGCAGTAGATCGAGTCACCCTGCACCCATGACAGCTTGATAAGCCCGCTCTGGCTCAACTCTTCGCACGCCTGGCCGGTCTGCTCGCGCCACTTCTTGAGCCTGGCGGAATCGGACCCGCACATCAGCCTGAACGTCTCCAGCTTCAAGGGGAACGGTTCCTTGTGAGAGACGAAGTAATCGAACATGCGCCGGGCAGTAGGGGACAGCTCGCGGTACTTTTCCCACACGAATTTCGAGTAATGATCGCCGGCAAAAAGCACTACCATTTCCTCGTCGATTTCGACCTGACAGCGCGACGTTTTCTTGCCGCGATCCAGCACGCGGAAGCGATGGATCAGGGACACCGATTCAAGCCGGCCGATCCGGCCCGAACTGAACTGCATGGCGGTCGCCTGCAGGCGCGTCAGGCACTCTTCGGCCTTGTCGTAGTACCGGCCGTTGATCGGCCAGCCCAGGTCCGTGCAAAGCTCGTAGAACGTGAAGGAAACGGGCGTACCGACCGGCGAGCGCTTCGCGTATTCAAGAACCTGCTGCCAAACCAGCTCGTCGTCATCGGCCCGCAGCTCGATCCCGGTATAGGTGATGAGCACGTCCTTATTGACGTGAAAAATTACGTGTTGCTGCCGCACCTCACGCGGGGTCTTCTTGTTCCTGGTCGTGAAAAGCGCAGCACGCGCCAGGTCGTTCGGCATCGCCCGCATGTCGTCGCCCCAAGGCGCGAGGTCGAACAGCGAAAGCTGCATTGCCTTGATCTGCTCTTTCGTGTGCTTGAGCAAAGCGGCCTGCTTGACTTCGCTCACCTTGTCGGCGGTCTTCTCGACGGCGGTTTTTCGTTTCGGCGCTGGGGCGGGTGCGGACATTGAGGTTCCTCCGAATGGAAATTACGCCACGGCAAATGCCAACGGCGGGTGATTCGGCGGCGTAACTCCTGCCGTCGCTCGACGCATCGGTATCAAAACAGCCGATTGGACGCCAGGGGAGGGGATCGCATCTGCTCTGCAGCTTGATGTATCGCTCGCCCCTTCATCGCGGGTAAGATTACCGATAAATTGGAACCTGTTTAGGCTCATGCATTGATTTTCTTGCGCTAGAGAACTCGAAGTTTAGCTAAACACGGTCTCCCCGTCAAGAACTTTAGCGGCTAAAATTTTGAGCTGCGGATCGCAAGGCATAGCCGACCGTGTACAACCAGATATTCTTTACGAACGTCTTACGCCTGCTCGAAGAGCAAGGGATGACGAAGCATGACCTCGCCGAGAAGGCAGGAATGTCCATATCATTCCTGTCCGACTTGACCAACGGGAAGGCCAATCCTTCCCTCAAGATCATGGGTTCCATTGCGGACGCCTTGAGCGTCCCATTGCCGACCCTTTTGGAAATGACCGACTTGGACAAGGCAACGCTGGACGCCTTGTCCGGGGGCAAGGCCCCCAAGAGTCTCCCGGACGGGTTCGCACGCATAGCGGCGATCCTCAACGAGTACCAGGCATTCACAGTGCGGCAATGGGATGAGGCGAACAGGAAGCAAATAGCCAAAAGTAAAGGCAAAAAGTCCTGACGCCAGAGGGGAAATTTTTAGCGGCTAAAGCCCCCCATTCACGGGGATTGCCGCTTCGCTGGGTAGCAACCCAGCCGCCAGCCAGCCGCGCAACTCGCCAGCCAGCGCCTCCTTTCACCCCGCAGCCTTCAACCGGGCACCCCATTTGTCAACAGGGGTAACAGTTCGTTGAAGGCTTTGGCTTGCCTTGCTTTCCTGTTCGGTATATCGTTTGTCCGTGTAGAATACGACGAACGAAATGGAACAGGACGGACATGGCAGACACAGAAGACTTCTCAACGCTCAAAGAGCGGGCCAAGAAGAAATTGGAACGCGACATGGGGCCGCTGCTCTTGGGTGCATTGAATGACCCTCGCACGGTCGAAATCATGCTCAACGCGGACGGCAAGCTGTGGCAGGAAAGGCTTGGCGAAAAGATGAAGTGCATCGGGTCGCTGCGCGTGGCGCAGTCCGAAGCGATCATCAAAACCATTGCCGGCTACCACGGCAAGGAAGTCACACGCGGCAAGCCCATCCTGGAAGGGGAGTTGCCGCTTGATGGCTCGCGCTTCGCGGGCCAGCTCCCCCCGGTGGTGCCTGCGCCCACGTTTGCAATCCGCAAGAAGGCCGTGGCCATCTTCACGCTGGAGCAATACGTCGAGGCCGGCACCATGACGCAGGGCCAGTACGAGGCCCTGAAAGCCGCCGTCAAGAACCACCGGAACATCCTGGTGATTGGCGGCACTGGCTCGGGCAAGACCACGCTCGTGAACGCGATCATCAATGAGATGGTGATTTGCGATCCCATGGAGCGCGTTTTCATCATCGAAGACACCGGCGAAATTCAATGCGCCGCTGAAAACTTCGTTCAGTACCACACGTCCTTGGAAGTGCCGATGACGGCGCTTCTGAAAGCGACTCTGCGCATGCGCCCTGACCGGATTCTGGTCGGGGAAGTGCGTGGGGCGGAAGCGTTGGATTTGCTCGATGCCTGGAACACCGGGCACGAGGGTGGGGCGGCAACGCTCCACGCCAACAACGCAGCCGCTGGCCTGGCTCGTCTGAGGTCGCTCATTACCCGTAATGAGTCGGCACCGGCCGAAATTGAACCGCTGATAGGCGAGGTGGTTCATGTCGTTGTTCATATCGCCCGCACCCCTGAAGGCGGTCGCCGCATCCAAGAAATCCTTGAGGTTTCCGGGTACGTGGACGGCCGCTACATCACCAAAACCCTCTAGGAGTATTTCCAATGCAAGCGTCTCTTCTCCGTCCCTTCGCCATCAACCGCACGACGATGTTCTACATCGGCGCGGCGCTGCTGATGGTGCTTTTCCTGCTGTCTCCACAGCATGCCTTTGCCTCGGAAGGCACGGGCGGCTCGCTGCCCTATGAAAGCTGGTTGACGAACCTGCGCAATTCCGTCACCGGCCCCGTGGCCTTCGCGCTGTCGATCATCGGCATCGTGATCGCGGGCGGCGTGCTGATCTTCGGCGGCGACCTGAATGGCTTCTTCCGCACGCTGATTTTCCTCGTCCTGGTGATGGCCCTCCTGGTCGGCGCGCAGAACGTGATGAGCACCTTCTTCGGCCGTGGCGCTGAGATTGCTGCGCTGGGCGATGCCGTGATGCACCAGCTCAAGGCCGCATCGGTTCTGACCAACAGCGTCCGCACGGTCTAACGATGGCCCTCCGCACGATCCCCATTCGTCGCGCCGGGAAGCACCTGGACAAGTTCCGCAAGAAGTGGAAGCAAAAAATCCGTGGCTTCTTCGACCAGGTGTTCAACACGAATACCGGCTC
>Ga0138256_10000773_pt1 | contig 34382 bp, 29 predicted proteins | sample KNB2016incub_MG_FD_105486 | JGI IMG/M metagenome (GOLD analysis project Ga0138256, IMG submission 105486) | Active sludge microbial communities from wastewater in Klosterneuburg, Austria - KNB2014incub_MG | ecosystem: Engineered > WWTP > Activated sludge > Unclassified | place: Austria... | reverse complement strand
CGGTGCCGGTGCCGGTGCCGGTGCCGGTGCCGGTGCCGGTGCCGGTTTGGGCGCGGCCGAGCTTGCCAATGCCCTCACCGCGACAGGCGGACCCTCGCCGGCAGCAGGGAAGGCCAGAAAGCGCAGCAGCACCATGGTCAGCGCCGCATGCTCGTCGCTCATCAGGCTGAGCTCGGCCCGGCCCTGCAGCAGCATGCTGTACAGCAGCTGCGTCTCGTCGGCCGCCAGCAGCGGCGCCAGGTGCAGCGCATCGGCATGGTCGGGATCGGCCGCATCCAGGGCGTCGGGCACGGCTTGCAGCACGGCCATCTGCTGCAGCAGCGCGGCCGTTTCCTCCAGCGTGGCAGCTGCCGACAGCCCCTGCGTGCGCAGCTGGTCCACCAGCGCCAGCACGGCCGCGGCATCACGCCCGGCCAGAGCCTGCACCAGACCGGCAGCATGGCTGCGGTCGACGCTGCCGAGCATGCTGCGCACCACGCCCTCGTCGAGCTGCCCGCCGCCGTAGGCGATGGCCTGATCGGTCAGCGACAGCGCGTCGCGCATCGAGCCGCGGGCCGCCCGCCCCAGCAGACGCAGCGCGGCCTCGTCGAAGGCCAGGCCTTCGGCCTGCAGCACCTGCGCCAGGTGGCCACGAACGACCTCGGGCGCCATCGGCCGCAGGTTGAACTGCAGGCAGCGGCTCAGCACCGTGGGCAACATCTTGTCGGGGTCGGTGGTGGCGAGCACGAACTTGAGGTAGTCGGGCGGTTCTTCCAGCGTCTTCAGCAGCGCATTGAACGCATCCTTGGTGAGCTGGTGCGCCTCGTCGATCATGAAGACCTTGAAGCGACCTATCCCGGGCTTGTAGGCGGCGCGCTCGATCAGGTCGCGGATCTCGTCGATGCTGCGGTTGCTGGCCGCGTCGAGCTCGATGTAGTCCATGTAGCGGTCAGCGTCGATCTCGGTGCACGCCGTGCAAACGCCGCACGGCGTTGCGGTGATGCCACCCTGGCCGTCTGGCCCGGTGCAGTTGAGCGACTTGGCCAGGATGCGCGACACCGTGGTCTTGCCGATGCCGCGCGTGCCGGTGAACAGGTAGGCGTGGTGCAGGCGGTTCTGCGTCAGCGCATTGCTCAGGGCGCGCACCACATGGTCCTGGCCGACCATCTGGTCGAAGCGCTTGGGCCGGTACTTGCGGGCCAGGACGACGGTGCTCATCGACCCATTCTACGAGTCGGTCCGGCCCCGGACCGGCGCTGGGCGGGGCCGGCCGGAACGCCAGCCGCCGCGATAATCCCGCCCATGCAGCCGCCCGCCCCGATGCCGACCGATCCTGACCCCACGCCGCTCAGCTACGAACAGGCCGGCGTGAACTACGCGCTCATCGACCCTTTGAAGGTCAGCGCGCAACGGGCTGCCGCCGCCACCGCGCCGCAACTGCTGCAGCATGGCTTCAGCGAGCTGGCGGCATCGCGCGGCGAGTCGGCCTACGTGGTCGACCTGGGGCCGTTCTACCTGGCGTCGATCGTCGAATGCCTGGGCTCCAAGGCCATCGTGGCCGACGAGATGGCGCAGTTGACCGGGCGCAGCTGGTACGGCGCGATCGCGCAGGACACCATCGCGATGGCGGTCAACGACCTCATCACCGTGGGTGCAACGCCGCTGGTGGTGCAGGCCTACTGGGCCGCCGGCGGGTCGGACTGGTTTGCCGATGCTGACCGCGCCCAGGCGCTGGTGGCCGGCTGGAAGGCCGCCTGCGAGCGCTGCGGCGTGGCCTGGGGCGGTGGTGAAACGCCGGCGCTGGCTGGCATCGTCGAAGCCGGTCGCATCGACCTGGCTGCCGCCTGCACCGGCCTGGTCAACCCCAAGCAACGGCTGTCGCTGGGCGAGCGGCTGGGCCCCGGAGACGCCATCGTGCTGCTCGATTCCAGCGGCATCCATGCCAACGGCCTGAGCCTGGCACGCAAGCTGGTCGAACGGCTGCCGCAGGGCTGGCTGACCGAGGTGCAGCCGGGCCTGAGCTACGGCGCCGCGCTGCTCGCGCCCACGCTGCTGTATTCGCCGGTGACCGAGGCGCTGTGGCGCGCGGGCATCACGCCGCACTACAGCGCCAACATCACCGGTCATGGCTGGCGCAAGCTGCTGCGCCATGCCAAGACGCTGAGCTACCGCATCCACACGCTGCCGCCGGTGACGCCGGTGCTCGATTTCATCCGCCGACACGCCGGCCAAGACGACCGCGAGGCCTACAGCACGCTGAACATGGGCGCCGGCTTCGCGCTCTTCGTGGCCGCTGCCGACGCAGAACGCACGGTGGCGGTGGCGCAGGCGCAGGGCGTGGGCGCGCGCGTGGCTGGTGTGGTCGAGTCCGGCCCCAAGCAGTTGCGAATCGAGCCGCTGGATCTGACGTTTGCTGACGACGCGCTGCAACTGCGTTGAATCCCCCAAGGCTGCTGCCACGCGGGGGCGTCGCCTACAATCGGCAGCGTCGGGCCTCCCCGCATGGGAGCGCGGCCAAACGGGTCAGGTCGGGAACGGAGCAGCCCTAACCGTTGCCACCAGTGCCGGGGGTAAGGCTCGACACCTTTGCCGGGTGCGGACACGTTTCGCGCTTCAGACACCCACCTGGCGAAACGCCATCACGACCTGGTTGCGCAGCGCGCGCAGCAGCGCGAGCTCCTTTTCTTCGGGCGCCAGGCCGCCAGCTTGCGCGACATCGGCATAGATCAGCCCGAAGGGCGCGTTGCGCAGCATCAGCGGCAGCAGCAGAAAACTCGGCGCGTTCACGCCCTCCAGGTACCAGGCCGGCAAGCGGTTGGCCATGCCGCCACGGCCGGTGTCGGCGATCACGGTGTCGGCACCCTTGCGACAGACGGCCGCGAAAAGGTCCACCGCCGCGCCCGGCGGCTCGCGCAGCGGGATCACAAACGGCTTGCAGGCGCCCTGCCCGCCCAGGCCCAGCGCCAGGCGGCCGGTCATGCAGTCGGTCCTGGCGTCACGCAGGCAGAACACGATGCGCTGCAGGTCGAGTGCCCGGTACATGGTCTCGAGCACCTGGTGCAGCACTTCGTTGAGCTTGAAGTCACCGCTGACCATGCGGTCGGTGACTTCGGCGATGCCGGCCGTCAATGCGTGGCTGACGGCTTCGGCCTTGCGACCCGCGGCGGCCGCATCCGACAAGACCAGAATGTCGGTCGCCACGCCGTCAGGGGAAGCCCCGTCGGGGAACAGTCGGCGTACCGGCGTTTCGTGCGCCACGTCCACCCCCATCGCCCGCGCGAAGTCCAGCAATCGTTCCTGGGCCTGGGTCGATGCGTCCACGATGGCACGCGCCGGCACCCCCAGCGCGCGGGCGTAGCGTTCGGCCCGCGCCGCCACGGCCGCCTGCGCCCGGTCGGCGTCGTGGCAAAGCAAGGTGTCGGTCAATTCGTTGGCGCAACGGCCGATCCAGCGGCTGCGTTCGATGCCGGGGTCGGCCCTGCGCGTGGGCACTTCGCCGTCGGGTGCCCGCATCGCGCGCTGCAGGCTGTCGGGCAGGCCCCAGACCTTGGCCACGCCCTGTGCCAGGTCCTGCCAGCCGATGCCCAGCACACGCTGCGCCGCCTCGTCGGCGCCCACGCCCTGATCGCGCAACTGGTGGATCTGCTGCGCTTCCTCGGAAAAATAGAACTCCGTCAACAAACGCCCCAGGTTCTGGAACAGCGCGGCGATGAAGACCTCTTCGCTTTCGCGCGCCAACGGTGCCAAGGCACCGGCCAGGGTACCGGCCATCAGCGCGCGCAAGAACTCCTCTTTCATCTGCGTGGCGTGCTGCCGGTCCTGCATGTGGTCCAGCAGTACCAGTGACAAGGCCAGATTGCGCACCCCAGCGAAACCGATCAGCGCCACGGCGCGCGACACCGTGCCGATGCTGCCACCGCCTGCATGTCCGAAGCGTGCGCTGTTGACCAGCCGCAGCAGCTTGTTGGTCAGCGCCACGTCCTTCAGGATCTCGGTCGACAGGCTGGCCAGGCTCTCGGTGTCGGACGACGCCGAGCGCTGGATGCGCAGCACCGCCGCACCCAGCGCCGGAAAGTCGGCCTTGTGGCGCATGCGGCGCAGCAGGAAGTCGAGCGTGGCATTGCCATTGCTGGTTCCGGCATCGACCGCGGCCGTGGCAGAACCGGCCCGCAGCCAGGCCGCCAGCGCATCGCGAAAGGCCGCCGCGCTGTCGTGGCGCAGTGCCGGGTCGCGCGCCAGCGCGCGCTGTACCAGGCTGCGCAGCGGATCGTCGACCTCGAACCCCGCTTGCCACGTCAGGTCCTCGTTCTGTACCCGATGCAAGGCGGCGCGCGGATCGCCCTCGGGCAGCAGCCGGCGGCCGGAGAGCAATTCGGCCAGCAGCACGCCGGTCGAGAACACATCCATGCCGGGTGACGGTGCCTCGCCGCGCGCGGCCTCGGGCGACAGGTAGCCGGGCGTGCCCATGATGCGGCCATCGGCAGCGCCGGACACACGCGCGGCAATGCCGAAGTCCATCACGCGCGCACGGCCGTCGAATCCCAGCAAGACGTTGGACGGCTTCAAGTCGCGGTGCACGATGCCGTGGGCATGGGCTTCGACCAGCGCAGCCAACACGCCCAGCATCAGCTCGACCGCGCGCCGCGGTGCCATCGCCCCGTCGCGAAGGATGGCGTCGGCCAGGGTGCCCCCTTCGACATGCTCGAAAACCAGGCAGGGTTCGCCGTCCAGATTGTTGGCCTCGAACACCGGCACGATGTTCGGATGCTGGAGACGGCTGACGGCACGCGCTTGGTGCATCCAGGTGTCGATGTCGGCCGCGTCGGCACCGCTGCCCAGCAGCTTGAGCGCCACGTCGCGCTGCAGCCGCGGGTCATGTGCCAGCCAGACACTGGCCTGCGCACCGCGGCCCAACAGCCGCTTCAGCTCGAAGCGCCCGGCCCTGCGGCCTTCGGCCGCCAGCGCAGTCATGCCGAGGCCCGGGCGGGATCGATCGCGTCGTCTGTCGGCATCGGTGCAGCGGCCAGCCTCTGGGTGCCCGCACCGGGCCACGGTTCCGACTGCAAACCAGGCTGCAAAGCGGCCTGCAAATCACGCAGTGACAGATTCAGCACGCGGGCATAGCGCTGTGCGACCGACTGCAGCGCATGCGCAACGCGCGCGGCCGGCAGCGCCAGCGCATCGATCGCTTCGTTGGCACAGCTGGCGCTGATGCGCAGGCTCTCGTGGTCGCTTTCAGGCAGGCGCACGCCGGCCGCGGTCGAGTGTCGCCGCATCATGTGCAGCACGCTGTCATCGAAACCCCACCAGCGTGCCACCGCGCTGGCGATGGCCTCCAGGTCGACGCCCAGCACCGCCATCGCCGCGGCCTCTTCGCTCATGCCCGGCTCTTCGCCCTGCCCCTGCTCGTTGGACGCCGACTGCATCAGGCGGCCGATCTGCAGGGCTTCGTCGGGCAAGTGATACTGCACCACCAGACGACCCAGGTTCTGCAGCAGCGCGACCAGGTAGACCACCTCGCCGTCGTATCCCGGCGGCCGCAGGGCGACGGCGGCACGGCCGGCACGGCGCGCGCGGCCCATTGCCCGCTGCAATTCCGCGGCGGCGCCGTCGGCCAGCGGGCCGGGCCACTCACGCAACGCCAGCGCGACCCGGCGCACGCCATCGAGCCCGAGCATCGCGATCGCGCGCCGCACCGTCAGCACCGGGCCGTTGCCCGAGACCTGACCGCCACGCAGCTGCGCGGTGTTGACGGCGCGCAGCAGTTCGAAGGCCAGTGCGATGTCGTCTAGCAGTACGGCAGCCAGTTCGTCGGTGCGGTTCTTGTCCATCATGGCCAGCCGGGCGGCGCGTTCGGCGGCACCGGGTGAGGCCGGCAGCACGCCGACGATGCGCATGCGGTCCAGCAGCAGCGCCAGCGGGCCACCCTGGTTGCCGCTGTCGACCTGCAGCCAGCCCTCGAGCGCCCGCCCGAGCGTGCGAGCGTTGCGGTAGCGCTGGCGCTCCTGGCGATCGGTCGCGCGGTTGATGATCACGCGCAGCGCCTCAGGCACCGGGCGCGGTGTGTTGAACGGCAGGCGCACGATCTCGCGGCCCAGCGGCGGCAGTCGCTGCGCCACCTTGGCGGTGTCGGTCTCGTCCAGCGCCGGCTGGCCGGTGAGGATGTGGTGCATCAGCACGCCCAGATGCAGCACATCGGCCTCTGATGCCTGCTGCTGGGCACGCAGCGACGGGTCGTAGCCCGCCACCTCGATCGACGCCGGATGCAGGCAAGACAGTTCGCAGCCCATCACCCGCACCTGCCCCTTGTCGCTGACCAGAACGGCGAAGGCCTGCACGTCACGGTGAGCCAGGCCAGCATCATGGGCAAAAGCCAGCGCCTGCAGCATTTGCGCGGTCAGGCTCGCGGCTTCCTGAGCCGCCAGCCCCTTGCTGCCGATGCGATCCAGCAGCGTGGCGCTGTCGCCCAGCTCGTAGACCACGAACGGCCAGCCCTCGTGCACACCCAGTTCGACCGGCGGCGCCAGATGGGGGTGGTCGAGCCGCGATGCCTTGCGCACACGCTGCAGCCACTGCTGGACCGCCGCCGCACCGTGTGGCTGCATGCGCGGCAGCATCAACACCTCGTCACGGCCGACCTGTGGGTCATTGACCAGCCAGGCCATGCTGCGCTCGCTCTTGCCCAACAGCCGCAGCAACTGGTAGCGACCGAACTGCCGCGACGCCACGGCGCGCGAGGGCGCGGCGGCGTTGGCAGTGGAAGTGGCGGCAGCTTGCGATGGCATGTGCTGCCGATTGGAAACCCGCACTGGTCGCCGCAATCCTGGAACAGCGGGGACAAGTGCCGTCAATTCCACAGCCGCGACAGACGCCGGGCCGCCCACCCGAACACGGCGGCCAAAATCGCCCTGCAGGCCGATGTGTCAGAATCAAGCCGCTTCGGCGACACCCTGAGAACGGCATTGGAGAACCATCGCATGAGCAGCGAACTGATCAAGCACATCACCGACGATTCGTTTTCAAGCGACGTTCTGCAATCGGATGTGCCGGTGCTGGTGGACTATTGGGCCGAATGGTGTGGTCCCTGCAAGATGATCGCGCCCATCCTGGACGAGATGTCCAAGGACTACGACGGACGCCTGCAGATCGCCAAGATGAATGTCGACGACAACCGCGAGGTGCCCAGCAAGTTCGGCATTCGCGGCATTCCCACCCTGATGATCTTCAAGGGCGGGCAAAAAGTGGCCGAGATCACCGGCGCGCGCCCGAAACGTGAATTGACGGCCTTCGTCGACGGCCACCTATAATCAACCCCGTCAGGTGTGTTGGCCGCGAGATCCGCGCCGCCCGCCTGACTCAAGCAAGATCCGTCAGCGACAGCAAGCCCCCGCGCGCCCGACCGCCGGCGCCACCGGCCACGATGCCGGCCCCCGCGGTTCCGATCCGACCATCCAGTGACTCCTGCCTTGAGTGCGCCGATCCGCACCTGACGGGGGGCCTGACGGCGATCGATGCGCCCCAGACCATTGATGCCATCCGCTCAGGGTGGCCATTCCCGAGGGAACCATCCCCATGCATCTTTCCGAACTGAAGGCGCAGCACGTCAGCGAGCTCATCAAGATGGGCGAGGCGCTGGAGATCGAAAACGTCACCCGACTGCGCAAGCAGGAGCTGATGTTCGCGATCATGAAAAAGCGCGCCAAGGCCGGCGAACAGGTCTTCGGCGACGGCGTGCTCGAGGTATTGCCCGACGGCTTCGGCTTCCTGCGCTCGATCGAGGCCAGCTACATGGCGTCGACCGACGACATCTACCTCAGCCCCAGCCAGGTGCGTCGCTTCAATCTGCACACCGGTGACATGATCGAAGGCGAGGTGCGCGTGCCCAAGGATGGCGAACGCTATTTCGCGCTGGTCAAGGTCGACCGCGTGAACGGCGTGACGCCTGAGGAGAGCAAGCACAAGATCATGTTCGAGAACCTGACGCCCTTGTTCCCCAAGGAGCAGTTCAAGCTCGAGCGCGACAACCTGAAGGCCGAAGAGAACATCACCAGCCGCATCATCGACTTGGTGGCGCCGATCGGCAAAGGCCAGCGCGCCTTGCTGGTGGCGCAACCCAAGACCGGCAAGACGGTGATGATGCAGCACCTGGCACATGCCATCGTCGCCAACCACCCCGACATCCACCTGATCGTGCTGCTCGTCGACGAGCGGCCCGAGGAAGTGACCGAGATGCTGCGCACCGTGCGCGGCGAGGTCATCAGCTCGACCTTCGACGAACCCGCAGCGCGCCACGTGCAGGTGGCCGAGATGGTGATCGAACGTGCCAAACGGCTGGTCGAGATGAAGAAGGACGTGGTGATCCTGCTCGACAGCATCACGCGCCTGGCACGTGCGTACAACAACGTGCTGCCCAGTTCAGGCAAGGTGCTGACCGGCGGTGTCGACGCCAACGCGCTGCAGCGGCCCAAGCGCTTCTTCGGTGCCGCGCGCAACGTCGAGGAAGGCGGCTCGCTGACCATCATCGGGACCGCGCTGATCGACACCGGCAGCCGCATGGACGAGGTGATCTACGAAGAGTTCAAGGGCACCGGCAACTGCGAGATCCACCTCGACCGCCGCATGGCCGAAAAGCGCGTCTACCCGTCGATCCTGATCAACAAGAGCGGCACCCGGCGCGAAGAGCTGCTGCTCAAGCCAGAGATCCTGCAGAAGACCTGGATCCTGCGCAAGCTGCTCTACAACATGGACGAGATCGAGGCGATGGAGTTCATCCTCGAAAAGATGAAGGCGAGCAAGAACAACCTCGACTTCTTCGACATGATGCGACGGGGCGGGTGATATAGAATTCGAGGTTTCCCGCCAACCGGGCAAGTGCGCGCGCAGCGACTGCGCCGTGGCTGCCCAACACGCTCAGAGGCTGCGATGAAAGACGGCATTCACCCCAACTACCATGAGGTCTGCTTCCAGGACCTGTCCAACGGCTTCAAGTTCGTCACCCGTTCGTGCGTGACCAGCAAGGAGAAGATCAAGCTCGACGACGGCCGTGAAGTGCCGTTGGTGAAGCTCGAGACGACCAGCGAGACGCATCCTTTCTACACCGGCACGCAAAAGAGCATTGACAACCTGGGCGGCCGCGTCGAGAAGTTCCGCAACAAGTTCGCCCACCTCAAGAAGTAAGGTCAGGCGTTTGTTGCACCGCAAAGGCAGCTTCGGCTGCCTTTTTGTTGGCCGACGCCACTCGGGCATCATCGCTGCGTGACCAGTCCCATTCCCGCCCTCGTCACCGAACGTGGCGCCCGCCGCCTGCCCCGCCTGGCGCTGCTGGCGCTGTGCGCGGCCTACCTGCTGCCTGGCGTGTTCGGCCGCGACCCCTGGCGCAACGCCGACCTCACGGCCTTCGGCCAGATGGTGGCGATGGCCGAAGGCCGCACCTCGTGGCTGGCGCCGATGCTCGGCGGCGTGGCCGGCGACACCGCGTTGCTGCCGCATTGGCTGGGCGCGGCGTTCATCAGCGTGCTGTCTCCGCTGATCGACGCGCCGCTGGCCGCGCGGCTGGCGTTTGCCGGCCTGTTGGCGTTGACGCTGGTGCTGACCTGGGCCACCACCTACCACCTGGCATTGACCGACGCCGCACAGCCATTGCCCTTCGCCTTTGGCGGCGAGGCCGACCCGATCGACTACGCCAGGGCGGTGGCCGACGGCGCGGTGCTGGCGCTGATGGCGACGCTGGGCCTGCTGCGCCTGGGCCACGAGACCACGCCCGAGCTGGCACAGCTCGCCAGCACGGCACTGTTCGCCTACGCGCTGGCGGCTGCACCGTTTCGCCGCTGGCCCGCGCGCCTGGCCGTGCTGTGCGCGCTGCCCTTGCTGGCGGGCAGCGGCGCACCGACGATGGCGCTGGTGATGGGCCTCGGTGGCGCCGAGGTCTGCCGGCGCTCAGCCTATGCGCCGGTGCAGGCCCTCGTGCGCTGGGTGCTGGCCGCCACGCTGCTGGCGGCCGCACTGGCCTGGGCCCTGGGGGCCTGGCACTGGCGCGCCTCGGCCTTGAGCGCACAAAACCTGCTCTCCATCCCGCGGCAGTGGCTGTGGTTTCTGTGGCCGGCCTGGCCGCTGGCGCTGTGGACGCTGTGGCGCTGGCGCCATTTTCTCGGCCATCGCCATCTGGCAGTGCCGCTGGTGGTGGTGTTGACAGCCCTGGTCGGCAATCTGGTGATGGCCGGATCCGACCGCGCCCTGATGCTGGGTCTGCCGGGGCTTGCCGCGTTGGCGGCGTTCGCGCTGCCAACCTTGCGGCGCAGTGCGGCAGCGGCAATCGACTGGTTCTCGATGTTCTTCTTCACCGGTGGCGCGATCACGATCTGGGTCATCTACAGCGCCATGCACACTGGCGTGCCGACCAAACCGGCGGCCAACATCGCGCGCCTGGCGCCGGGCTTCGAGCCCCTGTTCTCGGGGCTGGCACTGGCCGCCGCCGCGGCCGCCACGCTGGCCTGGCTGTGGCTGCTGCGCTGGCGCACGGGTCGCCACCGAGAGGCACTGTGGAAGAGCCTGGTGTTGCCGGCCGGCGGTGTCGCCCTGTGCTGGTTGCTGACCATGACCTTGCTGCTGCCGCCCCTGGACTACGCCTTGAGCAACCGCCCGCTGGCCGCACGCATGGCCGCCCATGTGCCCGTGGGAGCCTGCATTTCGGCACCAGGCGAATCGGCCACCCTGGTGGCGTCGCTCGAGTATTTCGGCCGCTGGCGGGTCGATGCACGTCCCGGCGCGGATACCGGCCCCTGCCCCTATCGGCTGCGCGTCACGCGCATGAACACGCCACCGACCCCCACAGGCTGGACACTGCTGGCCGACCTGCGGCGACCGACCGATCGGGAAGAGCACTACTTGCTGTACCGACGCGTGTCGACAGAGTGACTACCCGGTAGCGCCGATTGGCGGCGCCGCGGCGATGCCCGGCGCCGCCCGAGGCTTCAGTCGTGCGGCCGGCAACACCAGCCTGAAGCAGCAACCCTTGCCTGGCTCGCTGTCGATCACCAGCTCGCCGCCGTGCCGCTGCACCACGTGCTTGGCAATGGCCAGGCCGAGTCCGGTGCCGCCCGTCTCGCGCGATCGACTCCCGTCCACGCGGTAAAAGCGTTCGGCCAGGCGCGACAAGTGTTCGCGGGCAATGCCAGGCCCCGTGTCCTTGACGTCGATCTCGACGCCGCCACCGTCGCGCCAACCCAGGCTCAGCGTGATACGCCCGCCGTCAGGGGTGTAGCGCACGGCGTTGTTGACCAGGTTGCCGACGGCGCTGAGCAGTTCCATGCGGTCGCCGGCGATCTCACCATCGCGTGGGCATTGCAGTTCGAAGTGGTGGCGGCCGCCTGACAAGGCGCGACCGTCGGCCTCGGCCTGCGTCAGCAGCTCGGCCAGACCATGCCATCGGTCGGTGACCGGCCTCGGGCTGCCTTCCAGCTGGGCCAGCGTCAACAGGTCGGCCACCAACGCCTGCATGCGATTCGTCTGCTGCGCCATCAGGCCCAGCATCCGCTGTCGCTCGGCATGACCGAGTGGCAGCGAAGCCATGGTTTCGACGAAGCCCGCCAGCACGGTCAACGGGGTGCGGATCTCGTGCGAGACATTGGCCACGAAGTCGCGCCGCATGGCCTCGGCGCGCTCGCGTTCGGTGATGTCCTGCGTCAGCACCAGGCGCTGGCCTTCGCCATAGGCACGCAGCAGCACCGACAGGCTGCGCTGTCCGTCGGGCCCGAGCATCACCAGCGGTTCTGCACTCGCCGGCGCCTGCAGACAAGCCACGAAGGCCGGCGCGCGCACGAGGTTGGTGATGCGCTGCAGGCGATCGCGTTCGGGGTCGAGCCCGAAGTGGTCGGCTGCGACACGACTGCACCATTCGATCTGATCGTGCCGGTCGAGCAGGATCACGCCGTTGGGCGAAGCCTCGATCGCCGACAGGAACTGCGCCAGGCGCCGGCCCTCGCGCAGTGCCGCCTGCTCGCGCTCGCGCAGGCTGCGTTCGATGCGATAGCCAAGCTCGCCCCACAAGCCGGCGTCGCGCGGCGCCATGTCGAGTTGCGCGCTGCGCAGCCAGCGCAACAGCCGCCCGGCGCGCAGACCATCCTGGATGCCGAAGACCAGCAGGCCGCTGACCGCCCCCAGCAAGGCGCCAGCGCCGGGCCGCCAGGCCACCAGGCCCAGCCACCAACCGAGCAGCCCGCCCAGCAGCACCAGGCCCAGAGCCAGCAATCCGCGCGCAAGCAGGGGATGCATCGAAGCCCTCGGTCAGGCCGCGTGCCGGCCGACAGAGCTTGTCATGCGGTACCCGACACCCCGAACCGTTTCGATCAAGTCTGACCGCTGCGCCGGTGCCAGCGCCTCGCGCAGGCGCTTGACGTGCACGTCGACCGTTCTCTCCTCGATGAAGACATGGTCACCCCAGACGCGGTCGAGCAGCTGCGCGCGGCTGTGGACACGTTCGGGATGCGTCATCAGGAAATGCAGCAGGCGAAACTCGGTGGCGCCGATCTTCAGTTCCTGCTGCAGCTGCCCGTGGCCGTGGCTCACTCGGCGTGTGTTCGGATCCAGCCGCAGACCGTCCATCTCGACCGCCTCGCCCAGCGTGTTCGGGGCCTTGCGGCGCAGCACTGCACGGATGCGCGCCAGCAGCTCCTTGGGCGAGAACGGCTTGCTCAGGTAGTCGTCGGCGCCGGCGTCCAGTCCCATGATCATGTCGCCCTCCTGGGCCCGCGCCGTCAGCATGATGATGGGCAGCTCGCGCGTGCGCGCATCGGCGCGCCAGCGGCGCGCCAGGTTCAGCCCACTCTCGCCGGGCAACATCCAGTCCAGCAGCAGCAGGTCGGGCAAGGCGACGCCGACGGCGTGCTGCGCCTGCTCGGCCGAGGTCGCCAGGCTGACCTCGTGGCCCGCATGCCGCAGGTTGATCGCAATCAGCTCCGCAATCGCAGGCTCGTCCTCGACGACCAGGATCCGACTCATTGGATCGCACGCTCCACCGCGGCCATCGACGTGTGCCGCACGTCGGTGCCCTTGACGATGTAGATGATGGTCTCGGCGATGTTCTTGGCGTGGTCGCCCACACGTTCGATGGACTTGGCCACGAAGATCAGGTCGATGCTGGCCGAAATCGTTCGTGGGTCTTCCATCATGTACGTGATCAGCTTGCGCAGCAGGCCGTCGAACTCCTGGTCGATCTGATCGTCCTGCTTCAACACCTCAAGCGCACGTACCGGGTCCAGCCGGGCGAAGGCGTCGAGCGCCTTGCGCAGCTGGGCGGTGGCCAGTTCGGCCTCGAAGCCGAGGTCGCCCACCGGCAGCCGCAGCCGGCTGGACACGCCGGTATCGATCAGCCGCTGCACCGTGCGCGCGATGCGTGCAGCCTCGTCGCCCACGCGCTCGAGGTTGGCGATCGACTTGCTCACCGCGATCAGCAGGCGCAGGTCGCGCGCGGTCGGCTGCCGGCGCGCGATGATGCCCGACAGGTCGCGGTCGATCTCGATCTCCATCTGGTTGACCCGCGCTTCGTCGTGCAGGACCTGGGTCGCGATTTCAGCGCTGAACTGCAACAGTGCGCGCACCGCCTGTGCGACCTGGCTTTCGACCAGGCCACCCATCTCAAGCACGCGCGTGGAAATGCCGCTGAGTTCGGCGTCGAACTGGGTCGAAAGGTGCTTGTCGCTCATCCGAATCTCCCTGTGATGTAGTCCTCGGTGTCCTTTTTCTGGGGCTTCATGAACAGATCCAGGGTCGGGCCGAACTCCACCAGGTTGCCCAGGTACATGTAGGCGGTGTAGTCCGAGCAGCGTGCGGCCTGCTGCAGGTTGTGCGTGACGATGGCCACCGTGTAGTCGCTCTTGAGCTCGTGGATCAGTTCCTCGATCTTGCCGGTGCTGATGGGGTCGAGCGCCGAGCAGGGTTCGTCGAGCAGCAGCACCTCGGGCCTGATGGCGATGCCGCGCGCTATGCACAGCCGCTGCTGCTGCCCGCCCGACAGGCCAGATCCGCTCTGGTCCAGCTTGTCCTTGACCTCGTTCCACAGCGCGGCCTTCTTCAGCGCCCATTCGACGCGCTCGTCCATCTCCACGCGCGGCAAGCGCTCGAACAGGCGCACGCCGAAGGCGATGTTGTCGTAGATCGACATCGGGAACGGGGTCGGCTTCTGGAACACCATGCCGACCTTCGCGCGAATCAGCGACACGTCTTCGCGGCTGGTCAGGATGTTCTCGCCATCAAGCCTGATCTCGCCTTCGGCACGTTGCTCGGGGTAGAGCTCGTACATGCGGTTGAAGGTGCGCAGCAAGGTGCTCTTGCCGCAGCCCGAGGGCCCGATGAAGGCGGTGACCTTGTGCTCGGGAATGTCGAGGTTGATGTTCTTCAGCGCCAGGAAGCTGCCGTAATAGAAATTGAGCCTGCGCACCGAGAGCTTGGCCTTCTCGGTGACCGGCAGGTCGGGCACGGGGTCCATCGGGGTCCTTCGGGTGTCAGTGTTTCTGGCGGAACAGCACGCGCGCCAGGATGTTCAGCAGCAGCACGCCCAGCGTGATCAGGAAGACACCGGCCCAGGCCAGCTTCTGCCAGTTCTCGTAGGGGCTGAGTGCGAACTTGAAGATCGTGACCGGCAGGCTGGCCATGGGCGCGGTCAGGTCGCTGGTCCAGAACTGGTTGGACAGGGCCGTGAACAGCAGCGGCGCCGTCTCGCCGGCAATGCGCGCCACGGCCAGCAGGATGCCGGTGATCACGCCGGCACCAGCCGCCTTCAGCGTGACCGACAGGATGACTTTCCACTTCGGCGTTCCCAGTGCATAGGCGGCCTCGCGCAACGAATGAGGGACCAGGCTGAGCATGTTCTCGGTCTGGCGAATGACGACCGGGATCACGATCAATGCCAGTGACAGGATGCCGGCGATCGCCGAGAAACCGCGCAAGGGCGCCACCACCACCGCGTAGATGAACAGGCCGATGACGATCGACGGCGCCGACAACAGGATGTCGTTGATGAAGCGCACCCCATGGCCGAGCCAGGTCTTCTGCCCGTATTCGGCCAGATAGACACCGGCCATGACACCGATCGGCGTGCCCAGCAGCGTGGCCAGCGAGACCATCATCAACGAGCCAAAAATGGCATTGGCCAGGCCGCCCGATGCGGCCAACGGCGGCGGCGTCATCTCGGTGAGCACCGACAGCGCCAGGCCACCGATGCCCAGTCGTACGGTCTCGATCAGGATCCAGATCAGCCAGAAGACACCGAAGGCCATGGCCGCCAGCGACAGGCTCAGGGCCAGCAGATTCAGGCGCTTGCGGCGCCGATGCATGGCCAGGCGGCCGGCAGCCGACACCGCCGTTGGCGGCACAGGCAGGGACTCGGTCATGTCCGCGCCCCTTCGCCCTTGCGCAGCCGGGCCAGCAGCAACTTGGACAAGGCCAGCACCACGAAGGTGATGAAGAACAGAACCAGGCCGAGGTAGAACAGCGAGGCCTGATGCAGACCGGCACCTGCCTCGGCAAACTCGTTGGCCAGGGCCGAGGTGATGCTGTTGGCCGCCTCGAACAGCGACAATGACTGCAACTGGTTGAAATTGCCGATCACGAAAGTCACGGCCATGGTTTCGCCCAGGGCTCGCCCCAGCCCGAGCATGATGCCGCCGATCACGCCGGTCTTGGTGTAGGGCAGCACGACCTTGTAGACCACCTCCCAGGTGGTCGAACCCAGGCCGTAGGCCGATTCCTTGAGCATCGGCGGCGTCACCTCGAACACGTCGCGCATCACGGCGGCGATGAACGGAATCACCATGATGGCCAGGATGATGCCCGCCGACAGCAATCCGATGCCCACCGGCGGGCCCGAAAACAGGCTGCCGAGCAGTGGCACGCCGCCAAACGCCGATTGCAGCGGTGCCTGCACGAAAGTGGCCAGGACCGGCCCGAAGACCAGCAGGCCCCACATGCCGTAGACAATGGACGGAATGGCCGCCAGCAGCTCGATGGCGATACCCAAGGGCCGCTTGAGCCAGCGCGGCGACATCTCGGTCAGGAACAAGGCGATGCCGAAGCTCACCGGCACTGCGATCAGCAGCGCGATGAACGAGGTCATCAGCGTGCCGTAGATCATGACCAGGCCGCCATACCTGTCCTGCACCGGATCCCATTCGGCGCTCCACAGAAAGCCGAGGCCGAACTCCCGGATCGCCGGCGCGGCGCCCACCAGCAGCGCAGCGATGATGCCCGCCAGCAAGGCCAGCGTGATCCACGCGGCGCCGTGCGCGAGCATCGAAAACACCGCATCGGCCCAGGGTGCAACACGGTGCCGGACCGGCAGCCGCCCTTGCGGCGAATCACGCTCCATGGGTTCGGCGGCGTCGAGTGAGGTCGTGATCAGTGTAGCGGGCATGGGATCTGCGCCATGTCGGGCGACTCAGCGTTGCCAGGGTCGCTAGGGTCGGCAAGGGGCCCGCCGGCCGCCCGCTCACGGTAACGACACCGGCCTGCCCGAGCTGCCCCTGATCTGCTCGGCCCAGCGCTTTCGAACCAGGTCCTTGACACCGGCCGGCAACGCGACATATTCCAGCTCGGCGGCCGATGGATCGCCGTTGCGATAGGCCCAGTCGAAGAACTTCAGCACCGTGGTGGCGACCAGCGGCTTGTCCTGCACCTTGTGCATCAGGACGAAGGTGGCACCGGTGATCGGCCAGCTGTCCTTGCCCGCCTGTTCGGTCAGCACCTGGTGGAACGACTTGGCCCATTCGGCGCCGGCAGCGGCGGCCTTGAAGCTCGCATCGTCGGGCGACACGAACTCGCCGGCCTGGTTGCGCAACTGCACATGGGCCATCCGGTTTTGCTTGGCGTAGGCGTATTCGACATAGCCGATCGAGTTGGGCAGGCGCTGCACAAAGGCCGACACGCCTTCGTTGCCCTTGCCCCCGGCCCCGGTGGGCCAGTTCACCGCGGTGCCCTCACCCACCTTGAGCTTCCAGTCGGCGTTGACCTTGGACAGGTAGTTGGTGAACAAGAAGCTGGTACCCGACCCATCGGCGCGCCGCACCACGGTTATCGCCGCGTCGGGCAGCTTGACGCCCGGATTGAGTGCCACGATGGCGCTGTCGTTCCACCGGCCCATCTTGCCCAGGTAGATGTCACCCAGAACCTGCCCGGTCAGCCTGATCTGGCCGGCCGTGATGCCGGCAATGTTGACCACCGGCACCACGCCGCCGATCACGGTGGGGAACTGAAGCAGGCCGTCCCTGGCCAGTTCGTCATCTTTCAGCGGCGCGTCGCTGGCACCGAAGTCGACCGTCCTGGCCCTGATCTGCTTGAGGCCGGCGCCCGACCCCACCGACTGGTAGTTGATGCGCGTGCCGGTGCTCTTGTTGTAGGCATCGGCCCACTTGGCGTAGATCGGCGCCGGGAACGAAGCGCCGGCGCCGGTGGCATCCTGGGCCCGCACGCTGCTGGCCACCAGGCCGAGCGCCAGCACAGGGCCAAGCAGGCGGGGAAGTGGGATGTTCATGAAGGTCCTTTCAGATGTGCCGAGGGTCTGAAAGGAACTGTAGAGACCGACTGTGACGGCCGCGTGACAGGGCGCCGCGGCTGTTGGCCCACACCGCAGTGCACCCCATCGGGTGCTGGCGCTGGCCGCGCCGGTTCAGGCCTGGGCGGCGGCGGCCAGGTGCTCGGCGCAGCGGCGGCCGATCTCGGCGTCGCGGGCCTCGACCATCACGCGCAGGACCGGCTCGGTACCCGAGGCGCGGATCAGCACGCGGCCGTCGTCGCCCAGTTCGCGCGCCGCCGACTGCTGGGCATCGTCGAGTCTCGGGTTGCACTGCCAGTCGCTGCCGGCACGCAGTCGCACGTTGATCATGGTCTGCGGGAACAGGCTCACGCCTTCCAGCAGGGCCGACAAGGTGCTGCCGCTGCGGCGGATGGCCTGCATGATCTGCAAGGCACTGACAATGCCGTCGCCGGTGGTGTGGCGGTCCAGTGCCAGCAGGTGGCCCGAGCTTTCGCCGCCAAGTTGCCAGCCACGCCGGGTCAGCTCTTCCAGCACGTAACGGTCACCCACCTTGGCCCGCACCAGCGGGATGTTCAGGCGGCGCAGTGCCACTTCGACCGCCATGTTGGTCATCAAGGTGCCGACGACGCCCGGCACGGCCTGGCGCTTGGCCAGCCGGTCGGCGGCCATCACATAGAGCAGTTCGTCGCCGTTGAACAACCGGCCCTGGGCGTCGACCATCTGCAGGCGGTCGGCGTCGCCGTCGAGCGCGATGCCGTAGTCGGCCCGGTGCTCGGCCACCGCGGCCACCAGTGCCGAGGGCGACGTGGCGCCGACGCCCTGGTTGATGTTCAGGCCATCGGGCTGGCAGCCGATGGGCACCACCACGGCGCCCAGTTCGTGGAAGACATCGGGCGCCACGTGGTAGGCGGCACCGTGTGCGGCGTCGACCACGATCTTCATGCCGCGCAGGGACAGGCTGTGCGGCACGGTACTCTTGCAGAACTCGATGTAGCGCCCACCGGCATCGGTCAGGCGGCGGGCCTTGCCCAGATTGGCCGCATCGGCCCACTGCGGCGACTCACCCAGCGCGGCTTCGACGTCGCGCTCCCACTCGTCGGGCAGCTTCTCGCCTTGCGCCGAAAAGAACTTCACGCCGTTGTCTTCGAACGGGTTGTGCGACGCACTGATCACTACGCCCAGGTCCAGCCGCAGCGCGCGTGTCAGGTAGGCCACGCCGGGCGTCGGCAAGGGCCCGCTGAGCAGCACGTCGACGCCGGCCGACGCGAAGCCGGCCTCGAGCGACGACTCGAGCATGTAGCCCGAGATGCGCGTGTCCTTGCCGATCAGCACCGTGGGCCGCGGGTTGCGTCGCCGCAGCACCTGGCCCACCGCATGGCCCAGGCGCAACATGAAGTCAGGCGTGATCGGTGGCTGGCCCACTGCGCCGCGAATGCCGTCGGTGCCGAAATACTGTCTGCTCATGGTCTCATCCTCGCCGCGGAATTGTCAGCGCAGGCTCGTGGCCACCCGTGGCAACCATGATGCTGTTTTCGTGACCGGTTGTGCAGGGACACCCGCAGCGGCGGCAGAAAAAGCGACGGGGCCCGAAGGCCCCGCATCGCGGCAGCACCCGGTCAGGCGGCTGCCGGTGCGCCGTCGGGGTTGACCGGCGGCGTCGGGCCGCTGGCCTTGTTGACCGAAGGCGTCCAGTCCTTGGGCGGCCGCGGCGGCTTGCCCGACATGATGTCGTCGATCTGCTCGGCGTCGATGGTTTCCCAGTCGAGCAGTGCCTGCGCCATCGCGTGCATCTTGTCCTTGTTGTCCTCGATCAGCTGGCGCGCCACGCTGTACTGCTCGTCGATGATGCGGCGGATCACCGAGTCGACCGTGCGCATCGTTTCCTCGGACATGTTGGTCGTCTTCGTCACCGACCGGCCGAGGAAGACCTCGCCCTCGTTGTCGGCGTAGACCATGGGCCCCAGTTCGTCGGTCATGCCGTAGCGCGTGACCATGTCGCGCGCGATCGAGGTTGCCCGTTCGAAGTCGTTGCTGGCGCCGGTGGTCATCTGGTTCATGAACACCTCTTCAGCGATGCGGCCGCCGAACAGCACGCTGATGGTCGACAGCATGCGCTCCTTGTCCATGCTGTACCGGTCGCCCTCGGGCAACTGCATCGTGACCCCCAGCGCGCGGCCACGCGGGATGACCGTTACCTTGTGCACCGGGTCGGTCTTGGGCAGCAGCCGCGCCACCAGCGCGTGGCCGGCTTCGTGGTAGGCGGTGTTGCGGCGCTCGTCCTCGGGCATGACCATGGACTTGCGCTCGGGGCCCATCATGATCTTGTCCTTGGCCTTCTCGAAGTCGACCATCTCGACCACACGCCCGTTGCGGCGTGCGGCGAACAGCGCCGCCTCGTTGACCAGGTTGGCCAGGTCGGCGCCCGAGAAGCCAGGCGTGCCGCGCGCCAGGATGTCGGCGCGGATGTCCTGACCCACCGGCACCTTGCGCATGTGCACGTTGAGGATCTGCTCGCGGCCGCGCACGTCGGGCAGCGTGACGTAGACCTGGCGGTCGAACCGGCCCGGACGCAGCAGCGCCGGGTCGAGGATGTCGGGCCGGTTGGTGGCCGCCATCACGATCACGCCCAAATTGGTCTCGAAGCCGTCCATCTCGACCAGCATCTGGTTCAGCGTCTGCTCGCGCTCGTCGTTGCCACCGCCCAGGCCGGCACCCCGGTGGCGGCCGACGGCGTCGATCTCGTCGATGAAGATGATGCAGGGCGAGCTCTTCTTGGCCTGCTCGAACATGTCGCGCACACGGGCCGCACCGACACCGACGAACATCTCGACGAAGTCTGAGCCGCTGATGCTGAAGAACGGCACCTTGGCCTCGCCGGCGATGGCCTTGGCCAGCAGCGTCTTGCCGGTTCCGGGCGGGCCGACCAGCAACACGCCACGTGGAATGCGGCCGCCGAGCTTCTGGAACTTCTGCGGGTCTTTCAGGAAGTCGACCAGTTCCTTGACTTCTTCCTTGGCCTCGTCGCAGCCGGCCACGTCCTGGAACGTGGTGGTGTTGTTGCTCTCGTCGAGCATGCGTGCCTTGCTCTTGCCGAAGCTGAAGGCGCCACCCTTGCCACCGCCCTGCATCTGGCGCATGAAGTAGATCCACACGCCGATCAGCAGCAGCATCGGGCCCCAGCTGACGAGGATGCTCATCAGGATGCTGGGCTCTTCGCGCGGCTTGACGTCGAACTTGATGCCGTTGTTGATGAGGTCGCCCACCAGCCCGCGGTCAAGGTAGGTGGCGGTGCTGCGCAGGCGCTTGTCATCGCTGGTGACGGCCACGATCTCGGTGCCGCCCCCCGGGCTTTCCTGCAGCGTGACCGACTTGATGCGCTTGGCGCGCACTTCTTCCAGCAGGTCGGAATACCCGATCTGGTTGCCTTGCGTCACCCCACGGTCGAACTGCTTGAACACGGTGAACAGCACGAGTGCGATCACCAGCCAGACAGCGACCTTGGAAAACCATTGATTGTTCACTGCGACTCCTTGGATCTCGCTGCGTCCGGCACGGCGGTGACAACATGTCCCATCCGAATGCCGGCAACGCGCGGACCCCGTCGATATGGGCCCGATTCTATTTCAGTCAAGAGTTTCAAGCCCTTGAATCAGGGGGATTCCCCGTCGTTCTGTGCGGCGGATCGGTCACGCTGAACCGGTATCAGACCGATGCCGACGAGAAAGGTTTCCGCCGAGCGGTCACGCGAGGCCTTGGGCTTGTGCGCCTTGACGACACGAAAGCTGCGTCTGAAGCGCTCGACCAGCTGGTTGTAGCCGCTGCCGTGAAAGACCTTGGCCACCAGTGCCCCTTGCGGTCGCAGGTGCTTTTCGCAGAAGTCGACGGCCAGTTCGACCAGATCGGCCATGCGTGCCGAGTCGACCGACGCGATGCCTGACAGATTGGGCGCCATGTCCGAGACCACGACATCGACCGCGCGGCCCGCCAGCGCCTGCTCGAGCGCCTGCAGCACCGCGTCCTCGCGGAAATCGCCCTGCAGGAACTGCACGCCGTCGATCGGTTCCATCGGCAGCAAGTCGAGCGCGATCAGCGTGCCGTCAAGCGCACCCGTCGCAGCGCCACCGACCCCGGCCAGCTTGGGGGCGAAGCGTCGGCGCAGGTACTGGCTCCAGGCGCCGGGCGCGGCACCGAGGTCCACCACCACCTGCCCCGCACGCAGCAGGCGGTGTGCTTCGTCGATCTCCTTGAGCTTGTAGACGGCGCGCGCCCGATAGCCTTCGGCCTGGGCCTGACGCACGTACGGATCGGTCAGGTGATCGTGCAGCCAGGCCTTGTTGATCTTGTTGCTGCGGGACTTGATCTTCATCGCAGGGATAATACGAGGATGCCCTGCCTGAACCTGACCCCCGCCGAGCGCAAAGACAAGCGCGGCCTGGCCCATCACCTCGACCCGGTGGTGATGATCGGCAACGATGGCCTGACCACCGCCGTCGAGCGCGAGGTCGATCTGGCGCTGAAGGCCCACGGCCTGATCAAGGTGCGCATGTTCAGCGACGAACGCAGCACACGCGAAGCCGCCCTGCAGCAACTGGCCGACACGCTGGGTGCGGCCGCGGTCCAGCACATCGGCAAGCTGCTGGTGCTGTGGCGGCCGCCCGAGGCCAAGGACAAGCCCGTACGCGAAGACCGCAAGGCCGGCCCGCGCATGGTGACGATCGTCAAACCCAGCAAGAGTGCAACGCGGCGCCCCACGGTGTCCAAGGTCAAGGTACCGGGCAATCAGCGCGTCACCTCGGGTGGGCTCATCAAACGGGCTCGTCCGCTGCAGCGATCGGCGAAGAAGCGTTCGCCAGCCTAGCTCTCTGCGGTCGCGTCGGTGATCAGCTCGCCGTAGTTGAACAGATCCTGCTGAGCAAGTTGCCGGCGTCCCGGGTGCCGGCGAAGGCCCTGAAGCGGTTTTCGCACCAGATCCGCATCAGCGCGGCGCACACGCTGAAATTGCCGCCGCTGCCGAAGCGCACGTTCGAAGCTGCGATGCGTCAAGAAGGCGTTGTCCACCAGTACCTGTACCAGCACCTCACCATCGACGACGAGGCGACCGACGGCAGGAAGACCCGCAACGAGTTCAGCGTCAGGTACCTGCTGCAGCATGGCCGGCAAGGTGACCCGGTCGGCGAACTGCAAGCCCGGCGGCAGCGACGACAGGATGCTGCTCTCGATCGACTTGCCGGTTTCGTTCAGGCGCTGCTCGATGATGCGGGTGGCCGTCGCGCGGTACTTGAAGTGGTTCAGCAGCCCTGCCATTCCGACCGCAAAGGCGCCCACCGCCACCGCCACGGCACTCATCCTGCGTTGTGTCGAACCCAGGATCGGCCACTTCTGCCAAACCTGTTCCCCCCGACCCCCGATGATGGAAGCTGGCACTGGGCTTTCACCACACATTCATCGGTGGGGAAGCCTCAAGCCAGACACCAGAACTGACGAAATCCCCGCCACGGCTCCGCCATCGATGTGCGGGCCCGGGCGGGCCGCTGTGCCGCGATCCTGCCCTTCACCAGGACGAACGACCGCCCTTCATGGACACGCCCATGCGCTGCGCTGCAAGCCGGCTGACCGCTGCATCGATCCCGCCCGAGAGGACGACATGAAGCGTGTGCTCAGCGTGGTGCCGCATGACGCACTGGCCGGCGACAGCATGCCGGACGAACGGTTCGATCCGGCCTGGGAGCCGGCGCCGCGCCTGCCCCGGCGCGAAATCTCGAACTGGGGCCAGTACATGGCGATTGCCAGTCAGGTGGTCGGCCGCTTCCATGGTCAGTTCAGGCTCGAGCGCTTCGACTACCTACATCCCGAATCGCTGCAGCCGGCCACACCGCGCCGGCTGCGCAAGCCGTACAAGGCAAGCGTCGCCTACGCCGACTGGGGCCCGCCGAACGCCCCGGTGCTGCTGTGTTGCGGCGGCGTGGCCAATGTCGCGATGCGCTTCAACTACCTGGCGTCGGACCTGGCCGACCACTTTCGCATCGTCTGCATGGACTGGCTGGGCCGCGGGCGATCGGGCTGGCTGGCCGACGAAGGCGACTATTCGCTGCCCACCTATGTCGAGCAACTGCGTCAGCTGATCATGCACCTGGGCGGACGCCCGGTGATCATGCTGGGCTCGTCGATGGGCGGCAGCGCTGCCATCGAACTCATCGACAGGCACCCGGGCCTGGTGGCGCGGCTGATCCTCAACGATGTCGGCCCGCACATCCCGGCCCAGCGGCGCAAGCGCCGCGCCGAGACCATTGCACGGCACTTCGTCTTTCACACGCCGTCTGAACTGCTGCGCAAGGTGGGTGCCTCGCACAAGAATGACGGCCCGCTGGCCGACGACGTCCGCTTCAATCTGACGTTTCACCAGACACGCTGGTCTGAAGATGACGGCGGTCGCATCTACCGCCACGACGTGCGCGCGTTGCAGGCCTACCGCCACGACGCCCAGCGCAGCCTGCAGCAATGGCGCCAGTGGCGCCAGGTGAACTGCCCGACGCTGCTGATTCACGGCCTGCTGTCCGACACGCTGCTGCCACCGACCATCGATCGCATGTGCCGCGGCAAGCCGATCACGGTGATGCACGTGCCCGACACCGGCCACTCGCCCCTGCTGGCCGATCGCAACCAGACCTGGTTCATCCGCGGGTGGCTGCTGGGTTCGCAAGCGGCCGCCGGCAGCTGGTCGGTGATGCATGCGCCACCGCGTGAACCCTACGCGGGCAACCCGGTGCATTTCGCACCCGTTGAAGCGCTCAACGCATGACTTCGCCTGACATCCCGCACCAAGCAAAGGTGGCGGCCGGCCGCAGCCGGCAGCGGCTGCTGATCGTGCGCCATGGCGCCACGGCACCCAACCAGGCCGGGCTGCGCTGCGGCGGCGACCTCGACCCGCCGCTGACCGAGGCCGGCCGCCGACAGGTCATCGAAGTCGCACGGCGGCTGGCGGCGCAGCCCGAACGCATCGACCTGATCGTCTGCAGCGACCTGCAGCGCACGCGCGAGTCGGCGGCCATCGTGCGTGCTGCGCTGGGCATGGTCGAGCTGCGCCTGGTGCCCGCGTTTCGCGAGCGCCGCCTGGGCGGCTGGAACCTGCGTCCGCTGGCCGAGACCGAGTCCATGCTGGCCGCCGGCGAAACGCCGCCCGGCGGTGAATCGCGCGATGCCTTTGCGCAGCGTGTTCGTGCCGGCCTGCAGCAGATCGCCCCGGCGCTGAACCGACGCGTGCTGCTGGTGGCCAGCAAGGGCGTCGGCCGTGTGCTGCGCGAGCTGGCGGGCGAACCGGCCGCGGCGCCGATGGCCAACGCCGAACTGCTTGAGCTGAGCTTCGAGTTGCACTGCCTCACCCAGACTTCGGTGGGTGCCGCATGAAAGTGCCGTTGCTACTGCGTCCCCTCGTGGGCCCTGCGCCCGCGGAACCGATCGCGATCGACGCGCTGATCAGGCTGCCGTGCTGCGCCATGCCAGTGCAGCGACCAGCAGCAGCTTGATGCCGAACAGCGCCATGCTGGCGCCATGCAGCTGCGCAAAGCTCAGCATGGTCAGCCCGGCGCGTGCCGCCGGCAGTTGCGTCTGCACCGCGAAGTAGCCGCCCAGCGTGCACAGCAAGGTGCCCAACAGCAGGATCATCTCGGTACTCAGCATCGACCCCTTGCCACTGGCCGCGGCGCGCTGCGCGCGCGCACGCTCGAACAGCCACAGGAGCAGCGCCAGCGCCACGCTGATCCAGGCTTCCTGCAGAAAGACCCGGCCGTTCACGCGCCCGGCGTCAGCCGGTGCGAGCAGTGCAAACGGCGCTGGTGCGGCGACGAAGGCCACACACAGCAGCACGCCCAGCCACACCGGTGGCAACAGCCGTCTCAGCCTTTCGACCGCTGCAGCGCGCGCCACGGTCAGACGTAGCGCACGCCGACGATCTCCCAGTGGTGCAGACCGCCGGGCGCCTGCACCTCGGCCACATCACCGGCCTCCTTGCCGATCAAGGCACGCGCGATCGGGCTGCTGATCGAGATCAGGCCCAGCTTCAGGTCGGCCTCGTCGTCGCCGACGATCTGATAGGTGACCTGCTTGCCGCTGCCTTCGTCTTCCAGTTCGACCGTGCTGCCGAACACCACCTTGCCGCCGGCGTCGATGCTGCCGGGATCGATGACCTGGGCCGCGGCCAGCTTGGACTCGAGCTCTTTGATGCGGCCCTCGATGAAGCCCTGCTTGTCCTTGGCCGCTTCGTATTCGGCGTTCTCCGACAGGTCGCCCTGGGCGCGGGCCTCGGCGATCGCCTGGATCACGGCGTGGCGTTCGACGGACTTCAGCCGATGCAGTTCTTCCTTGAGCTTCTCGGCGCCGCGGCGGGTGAGTGGAATGGTGGCCATGTCGTGCGTCTTCGAGCGGAGGCAAAAGTGAATCCGCCGCAGGCTGCCCGTGGAGGGGGCAAGCGAACTGCGGCGGCGCAAGGGGGTGCCAGTCTAGTTCAGTTCCGCGTGCAATTCCTGCAATGACACCACGGCCAGGTCGACACGGTGCTTCAGCGCCTCAGTGGCAGCCTCGGCGCCGGCCATCGTGGTGTAGTAGGTGACGCGGTTGGCCAGCGCCGCGGTGCGGATGTGTCGCGAATCGGCAATCGCGGCGCGCGTCTCGTCGACGGTGGTGTAGACGAGCTGGATCTCGCCGGCCTTGACCATGTCGACGATGTGCGGCCGGCCGTCCTTGACCTTGTTCACCACCCGCACCGGGATGCCGGCCGCCGCAATGGCGGCCGCCGTGCCTTTGGTGGCCACGACGTTGAAGCCCAGCGCCACCAGATCACGCGCCACCGCGACGGCGCTGTCCTTGTCGCCGTTCTTCACCGTGATCACCACCGTGCCCTGGGTCGGCAGTCGCGAGCCGGCGCCGAGCTGGCTCTTGAGCATCGCCTCGCCGAAGCTGCGGCCCACGCCCATGACCTCGCCGGTGCTGCGCATCTCGGGGCCCAGGATGGGGTCCACGCCCGAGAACTTGTTGAACGGGAACACGGCCTCTTTGATGCTGAAGTACGGCGGCACCACCTCGGCCGGCGCGCGGCCCTTGGCCGCCTTCTGGTCCTTCAGCTTCTGGCCCGCCATGCAACGCGCCGCGATCTTGGCCAGTTGCTGGCCGGTGGCCTTGCTGACAAACGGCACCGTGCGCGACGCGCGCGGGTTGACCTCGAGCACATAGACCACGGCCGCGTCGCCCTCGCCCTGGATCGCGAACTGCACGTTCATCAGCCCCACGACCTTGAGCGCACGCGCCATCGCGATGGCCTGGCGCCGCATCTCGTCCTGCAGGCTCTGCGACAGGGTGTAGGGCGGCAGCGAGCAGGCCGAGTCTCCGCTGTGGATGCCCGCCGCCTCGACGTGCTCCATGATGCCGCCGATCATCACCTCGTGGCCATCGCTGATGCAGTCGACGTCGACCTCGACGGCATCGTCGAGAAAACGGTCAAGCAAAACCGGCGACTTCTCGCTGACGCGCACCGCCTCGCGCATGTAGCGCTCGAGGTCCTTGTCGCCATGCACGATCTCCATCGCGCGCCCGCCCAGCACGTAGCTCGGGCGCACCACCAGCGGGTAGCCGATCTCGTGCGCCAGCGCCAGCGCCTGGTCTTCGGTGCGTGCGATGCGGTTGGGCGGCTGCTTCAGGCCCAGCTCGTGCAGCAGCTTCTGAAAGCGCTCACGGTCCTCGGCGATGTCGATGCTGTCGGGGCTGGTGCCGATGATGGGCACACCGGCGCGCTCGAGGTCCAGCGCCAGTTTCAGCGGCGTCTGCCCGCCGTACTGCACGATCACGCCGACCGGGCGTTCCTTGTCGACGATTTCCAGCACGTCTTCCAGCGTCACCGGCTCGAAGTACAGGCGGTCGCTGGTGTCGTAGTCGGTCGACACGGTCTCGGGGTTGCAGTTGACCATGATGGTCTCGTAGCCGTCCTCGCGCATCGCCAGCGCCGCGTGCACGCAGCAGTAGTCGAACTCGATGCCCTGGCCAATGCGGTTGGGCCCGCCGCCCAGCACCATGATCTTCTTGCGTGCGGTCGGCTCGGCCTCGCACTCCTCGTCGTACGTGCTGTACATGTAAGCGGTCTGCGTGGCGAACTCGGCCGCGCAGGTGTCCACGCGCTTGTACACGGGGCGGATGCCCAGCGCATGGCGGCGTTCACGCACTGCGTGCTGGTGCGTGCCCAGCAGCGTACCCAGCCGGCGATCGGAAAACCCGCGGCGCTTGAGCGCGTGCAGTTCGTCGGCCGCCACCTCACCCAGCACCCGCCCGCGCAACGCCTGCTCGATCGCCACCAGCTGCTCGATCTGCGCCAGGAACCAAGGGTCGATCGCGGTCTCCTCGAAGATCTCGTCGAGGCTCATTCCGACCCGAAAGGCGTCGGCCACGTACAGGATGCGCTCGAGCCCGGCGTTGCCGATCTCGTCGACGATCTCGTCGCGGTCGCTGCTGCGTTCGGACAGGCCGTCGATGCCCGTTTCCAGGCCGCGCAAGGCCTTCTGAAAGCTTTCCTGGAAAGTGCGGCCGATGGCCATCACTTCGCCCACGCTCTTCATCTGCGTGGTCAGCTTGGGGTCGGCGGCGGGGAACTTCTCGAACGCGAAGCGCGGGATCTTGGTCACCACGTAGTCGATGCTGGGCTCGAAGCTGGCCGGCGTGGCGCCGCCCGTGATGTCGTTGCGCAACTCGTCCAGCGTGTAGCCCACGGCCAGCTTGGCCGCCACCTTGGCGATCGGGAAACCCGTGGCCTTCGACGCCAGCGCCGACGAGCGCGACACGCGCGGGTTCATCTCGATCACGATCATGCGGCCGTTGTCCGGGTTGATCGCGAACTGCACGTTCGAGCCACCGGTGTCGACGCCGATCTCGCGCAGGATCGCGATGCTGGCGTTGCGCAGCAGCTGGTACTCCTTGTCGGTCAGCGTCTGTGCCGGGGCCACCGTGATGCTGTCGCCGGTGTGGATGCCCATCGGGTCGAGGTTCTCGATCGCGCACACGATGATGCAGTTGTCGACGTGGTCGCGCACCACCTCCATCTCGAACTCTTTCCAGCCGATCAGGCTTTCCTCGATCAGCAGTTCCTTGGTCGGCGACAGATCGAGGCCGCGCTTGCAGATCTCCTCGAACTCCTCGGGGTTGTAGGCGATGCCGCCGCCCGTGCCGCCGAGCGTGAAGCTGGGCCGGATCACCATCGGGAACCCGGTGCCATCGATCTGCGCCGTGATGCGCTTTTGCACGGCCAGCGCCTCTTCCATCGAATGTGCGATGCCGCTGCGCGCGGAATCCAGGCCGATCGAGGTCATCGCATCCTTGAACTTCAGCCGGTCCTCGGCTTTCTCGATGGCATGCTCGTTGGCGCCGATCATCTCCACACCATATTTCGCCAGCACGCCATGGCGGTGCAGGTCGAGCGCGCAGTTCAGCGCCGTCTGTCCGCCCATCGTCGGCAGCACCGCATCGGGGCGTTCCTTGGCGATGATCTTCTCGACCATCTGCCAGGTGATGGGCTCGATGTAGGTCACGTCGGCCATCTCGGGGTCGGTCATGATGGTCGCGGGGTTGCTGTTGACCAGGACGACCTTGAAGCCCTCCTCCCGCAGGGCCTTGCAGGCCTGGGCGCCCGAGTAGTCGAATTCGCAGGCCTGGCCGATGACGATCGGGCCGGCGCCGATGATGAGGATGGTCTTGAGGTCGGTGCGCTTGGGCATATCGGGTCCGGGATGCGGGTGCGGGTGTTCCTGTGCGGCACCGTGGCCGCGGGCAGCGGCCGGTGCCAGCGGCCCAGGTCAGGTAGCGTCCATCAGAGCGGTGAAGCGGTCGAACAGATAGGCGATGTCGTGCGGGCCTGGCGACGCTTCGGGGTGTCCCTGGAAGCAGAAGACCGGCCGATCGGTACGTGCCATGCCTTGCAGCGTGCCGTCGAACAGGCTCAGGTGCGTGGCCCGCAGCGTGGACGGCAGCGAGCTCGCGTCGACTGCAAAACCGTGGTTCTGGCTGGTGATGCAGACGCGGCCGCTGTCCAGGTCCTTCACCGGATGGTTGGCACCGTGATGGCCGAACTTCATCTTGAAGGTCTTCGCGCCCGAGGCCAGTGCCAGGATCTGGTGGCCCAGGCAGATGCCGAAAATCGGTTTGCCGCTGGCAACCAGTGCACGCACGGCTTCGATCGCGTAGTCGCAGGCCTCGGGATCGCCCGGCCCGTTGCTGAGGAAAATGCCATCGGGCCGCAGCTTCAGCACTTCGGCGGCTGGCGTCGCGGCCGGAACCACGGTGACGCGGCAGCCGCGGCTGGCCAGCATGCGCAGGATGTTGAGCTTGACACCGAAGTCGAAGGCCACGACATGGTGGCGCGGGGCCGTCTGGCGGCCATGGCCGCTGCCGAGCTGCCATTCGGTCTCGGTCCAGTCATAGGGCTCGCGCACGCTGACGACCTTGGCCAGGTCCAGCCCCGCCATGCTCGGCACGGCGCGTGCAGCCGCCACCGCAGCCGCCATGTCGTCGCCCGTCGGCTTGTGGCCGGGTGCAAAGCTGGTGATGCAACCGTTTTGCGTGCCGCCACTGCGCAGCACACGCGTCAGCCGCCGGGTGTCGATGTCGGCCAGCGCCACCACGTTCTCGCGCTGCAGGTAATCCGCCAGCGACATCGTTGCGCGAAAGTTGGACACCCGCAGCGGCAGGTCCTTGATGATCAGCCCGGCGGCGTGCACACGCGCCGCCTCGACGTCTTCGGCGTTGATGCCGGTGTTGCCGATGTGCGGGTAGGTCAGCGTGACGAGCTGACGACAATAGCTGGGGTCGGTCAGGATTTCCTGATAGCCGGTGAGCGCGGTGTTGAACACCACCTCTCCCACCGTGCGACCGGGCGCGCCGATCGAGGTCCCGACGAAGGTGTTGCCATCGGCCAGCGCCAGCAGGGCGGGCGGCAGCCCAGCTTGAGATACGGACGACTTGACGGTCTGCGAGTCGGGAAGCAAGAGAAGAACTCCGGATTCGCGCGCCCAGCTTCGACCCGTTCGCTGAGTCTTCGGGTGTGAATCCGAGGGAAGACCGAAGTCGGACGTTCGCTAGGCAGCGGTGTTGACGGGTAAACCCTGCAGATTGTAGCGGCCCGGGCGGCGGCCACCCGGGTGCCACCTAGACTCTGGCATGGTCGAAGTCGCGTCCCCCAATCTCGCCCCGCCGCGCGGCAGCAGCGTCACGCTGCCGCTGGTCGCCGCCGCGGCTGCGGCCGCGTTCTTCATCGGCATGGACGCCACGGTCAAGCTGCTGGGTGTGCGCTTCGACGCGCTGCAACTCACTTTCTTTCGCTTTGCCAGCGGCAGCCTGTTTGCGCTGCCGCTGTGGCTGTGGTTTCGCTCACCGCTGCCGCAGCGCGGCCACTGGCCGGCGCATGCGCTGCGCGGCGTGCTGCTGCTGCTGGCCTTGCTGGGCTGGTTTCATGCACTGACCCTGTTGCCGCTGGTGCAGGCGGTGGCGGTGGGCTACACGGCGCCGATCTTCATCTCGCTGCTGGCCATGCTGGTGCTGCGCGAGCGGCCATCGCGGTGGATCTGGCTGGCGCTGCTGCTGGGGGCGGCCGGCGTGGCGCTGTCACTGTGGCCGGAACTGCGGGCTTCGCCGTCGGCCGACCGCAGCGCGCGCATCGAAGGTCTGCTGGCCGCCGGATGTTCGGCGCTGTGCTATTCCGGCGTGGTCGTGCTGGCCCGGCATCAGGCGCAGCGTGACGCGCTGTGGACCATCGTGCTGGTGCAGAACCTGCTGCCCACGCTGCTGCTGACGCCCGCCGTGTTCTGGCGCTGGCAGCCGATGCTGGGCAGCGACAGCGGCCCGGTGCTGCTGATGGGCGCCCTGGCGACGCTGGGGCTGCTGGCGATCACCTGGGCCTTCACGCACATCGAAGCCAGTCGCGCAGCGCCGCTGGAATACACCGGCTTTGTCTGGGCCGCGCTGCTGGGCTATCTGCTGTTCGGCGAAGTGCCCAGCGCGTGGAGCCTGGGCTCGGCAGCGCTGATCGTCGGCGGCTGCCTGCTGCTGCTCAGGCGCTGAGCGCCGCGATGCCGGCGCGGGCGATCTGCACGTCCTCGTTGCTCTTCACACCACTGACACCCACCGCGCCCAGGCAATGGCCGTCCACCATGATCGGCACGCCACCCTCGAGCATGCCTTCGAGCGGCGCACTCAGGAACGAATACCGACCCTGGTTGATCATGTCCTCGTAGACCTTGCTCTCACGCCGGCCCAGCGCTGCCGTGCGCGCCTTGGCCGGCGCGATCTGCGCCGAGATCGGCGCTGCGGCATCCAGCCGCTGCAGCCACAGCAGATGGCCGCCGTCGTCGACGATGGCCAGGCTTACCGCCCAGCCGTTCTTCAGGGCCTCGGCTTCGGCAGCGGCGGCGATGCGTCGGCAATCGTCCAGGGTCAGCAGGGGTTTGTTCTTCATGAGATTCAATCAAGTGCAAAGATGCAGACCATAGCCGATGGTTCTGCCACCGCCAAGCCGGTCCGCGCCGGCCAATGCCGCCCCAAGCGATGGGGACATCGGGCCGGCACCCGCTGCCACCTACAATGGAGGCGGTTCAACTGCAGTAGGAGCTTGCATGAACACCGATGTCGAAATCCTTCATGGCAGTACCGCCTCCTCGCTGGACAGCGAGCGTCAGCGTGTCCTGCGCAACACCTACGTGCTGCTGGCGGTGTCCATGCTGCCCACGGTGCTGGGCGCCTGGGTCGGCCTGCAGATCGGGATGGCCAGCCTGATGTCGCCTGGCATCGGCCTGGTGGTCTTCCTGGGCGGTGCCTTCGGATTCATGTTCGGGATCGAGAAGAACAAGAATTCCGGCGTCGGCGTGGCGCTGCTGCTGGCCTTCACCTTCTTCATGGGCCTGATGCTGTCGCGCATGCTGGGCTTCGTGCTGGCACACAGCAACGGTGCCAGCCTGGTGATGATGGCCTTCGGCGGCACCAGCGCGGTGTTCTTCGGCATGGCCACCTTGTCCAGCGTGATCAAGCGCGATCTGTCGGCGATGGGCCGCTTCCTGTTCATCGGCGCCATCCTGGTGCTGGTGGCGGGCATCGCCAACGTCTTCATCCAGAGCGGTGCGCTGATGATCACGCTCAGCGTGCTGGTGATCGGCATCTTCTCGGCCTTCATCCTGTATGACCTCAAGCGCGTGCGAGATGGCGAAGAGACCAACTACGTGACCGCCACACTGGGTGTCTACCTGAGCCTGTTCAACGTCTTCCAGGCGCTGCTGGCGCTGTTCGGCATCGGCGGCGGCGGCGGCGACTGATCAGCGGCACCGCACGGCATGCGACGGGGCCCTTCGGGGCCCCGTTTTCGTTCAGGGTGGGGCGCTTGCGCTGCGTTCGAACACCGCCATGCTCTCCACATGCGCGGTGTGCGGAAACATGTTGACCACGCCCGCGGCGGTGCAGCGGTAGCCGGCCTGGTGCACCAGCAGGCCGGCGTCGCGCGCCAAGGTGGCCGGGTTGCAGCTGACGTAGACGATGCGCTGTGGCGGCTGCCAGTCGGCCGGCGGCGCGGCATGCAGGTCAGCCAGGGCCTTGGCCAGCGCAAAGGCCCCTTCACGCGGCGGGTCGACCAGCCAGCGATCGGCCGCGCCAAGTACCAGCAGTTCGGCCGGCGTGATCGTGAACAGGTCGCGCGCTGAAAACTGCGTCCGCCCGGCCAGGCCGTTGCGCCGTGCATTGGCCAGCGCGCGCTCGACCAGCACCGAACTGCCTTCGATGCCATGCACCCCACGCGCGCGTGTGGCCAGCGGCAGCGTGAAGTTGCCCAGGCCGCAGAACCAGTCGATCACGCGCTCTTGCGGCTGGGGGTCCAGCAGACCGACGGCACGCGCCACCAGCACCCGGTTGATGTGCGGATTGACCTGCGTGAAGTCGGTCGGCTTGAAGGGCATCTGCACGCCGAACTCGGGCAATGCGTAGGCCAGCTCGGTGCCACCCTCATCGAGCAGGTGCACGGTCTCTGGCCCCTTGGGCTGAAGCCACCATTGCACACCATGCGTCGTCGCAAACTCGCGCAGGCGCGTCGCATCGGCAGCACTCAGCGGCTCGAGGTGGCGCAGCACCAGGGCGGTCACCGTGTCGCCCATGGCCAGCTCGATCTGCGGCAGACGGTCACGCTGCTCCATCGAGCCGATCAGCCCACGCAGCGGCAGCAGCAGCGCGCTCACTGCGTCGGGAAGCACCGGACAAACACGCATGTCGGCCACGTAGCGCGACTTGCGTTCGTGGAATCCGACCAGCACCTCACCCTTCTTGATCACGTGGCGTACCGACAATCGCGCGCGCCAGCGGTAGCCCCAGGCCGGGCCCTCGATCGGCCGCAGCAGCTGTTCGGGCTTCACCTTGGCCAGGTGCTTCAGCCCGTCTTCCAGTACGCGCTGCTTGACTGCCACCTGCGCGGCCGGATGCAGATGCTGCATCTTGCAGCCGCCGCAGGCACCGGCATGCAGGCCGAAGTGCGGGCAACCGGGGCGCACGCGCTGGCTGCTTTCGCGCGCCAGCGCCGACATCTGGCCCTGCTCCCAGTTGTTCTTCTTGCGCGAGACGTTGCATTGCACCCGCTCGCCGGGCAGGGCCCCTTCGATGAAGACCACCTTGCCCGCGCCTTCGCCTTCGACGCGGTGCGCCACGCCCTGCGCCTCGAGGTCCAGCGACTCGACCTCGAGCCACTCGTATCCATTGCTCATTGGTAGACGTTGGTTCCTAAGCGGCCCGAAGGCCGGGTTCAGAGCCAACGCCCCCGTTCAAACCGTGCATGCGGATTTCCCGCACACGGCTTACCAGTGGTCTGTCGGCTCGCAGCATT
>Ga0138256_10000772_pt1 | contig 34411 bp, 35 predicted proteins | sample KNB2016incub_MG_FD_105486 | JGI IMG/M metagenome (GOLD analysis project Ga0138256, IMG submission 105486) | Active sludge microbial communities from wastewater in Klosterneuburg, Austria - KNB2014incub_MG | ecosystem: Engineered > WWTP > Activated sludge > Unclassified | place: Austria... | reverse complement strand
GCGTTGCGCCACGCCGGCGTAGTGGTCGCACACCGGCAACGACGGCACGGCGCGCTCGTCGGGGTCGAACAGGGCCTGGCGGGGGTGTGTGCGGGTCATGGCGGGCACTCGGTGGGACGTGGGACTGCAAGCGTAGCGCGTGGCGGGGTTCCGCGATTGTCCGGCAGCGGTCTGGATGCCGGATTCGAGCGTTCTGACAGGACGATAGAAGGCCAAGTTTCGGCCTGTCCAGGCGTGCGCGGGCGGCGCTGCACAGGGCATGATGCGGGGATGAATCCATGCAATGACTTCGGCCTGATCGGCCTGGCCGTGATGGGCCAGAACCTGGTGCTCAACGTCGAGAGCCGCGGCTTTGCGGTCAGCGTCTACAACCGCACCGCGAGCGTCACACACGACTTCCTGGCGCAGCACGCGGGCAAGCGGCTGCAGGGCTTCGATGCGCTGGCCGACTTTGTCGCCAGCCTGTGCCGGCCCCGCAAGGTGCAGCTGATGGTTCAGGCCGGCGCCGCGGTGGACGCGGTGATCGAACAGCTGCTGCCGCTGCTTGAGCCCGGCGACATCGTGATCGACGGCGGCAACAGCCTGTACACCGACACCGAACGGCGCGACGCGCAGCTTTCGGCCAAGGGCCTGCGCTTTGTCGGCGCCGGCATCAGCGGCGGTGAAGAAGGCGCGCGCAAGGGCCCCAGCATCATGCCCGGCGGGCCGGCCAGCACCTGGGACGAGATCCGCCCCATCTACGAGGCCATCGCCGCGCGCGTGGACGGCCAGCCCTGCGTCATCCACATCGGGCCGGGCGGTGCGGGGCACTTCGTGAAGATGGTGCACAACGGCATCGAATACGGTGACATGCAACTGATCTGCGAAGCCTACGCGCTGCTGCAGGCCGCGGGCCTGCCGGCGGCCGAGATCGCCGCCGTCTTCGCCGACTGGAACCGCGGCGAGTTGCAGAGCTACCTGATCGAGATCACTGCACGTGCGCTGGAGCAGATCGACCCCGACACCGGCCGGCCGCTGGTCGACCTGATCGTCGACAAGGCCGGGCAGAAGGGCACCGGCCGCTGGACGCTGATCAACGCCGCCGAGAACGCGGTGGTGGTCAGCACCATCAACGCCGCGGTCGAGGCGCGTGTGCTGTCGTCGATGCGCGCCTTGCGCCAGGTGGCGGCCACGCAGCTGCCGGGGCCGACGCCGCGGCTGAACATGGCCAAGGCGCAGCTGGTGGCCCAGGTGCACGAGGCCTTGTTTGCCTCGAAGATCATCAGCTACACGCAGGGCCTGGACCTGCTGCGCACGATGGGCGAGAAGAAGGCCTGGGGCCTGGACCTGGGTGGCATCGCGTCGATCTGGCGCGGCGGCTGCATCATCCGCGCGCGCTTTCTCGAACGCATCACCGAGGTCTACCGCGCCGATCCGTCGCTGGCCAACCTGGCGCTGGCGCCGTATTTCCGGCAGGTGCTGGGCCGCGCGCAGCAACCCTGGCGCGAGGTGGTTGCGCTGGCGGTGTCGGCCGGTATTCCCGTGCCGGCCTTCAGCGCGTCACTGGCCTACTACGACAGCCTGCGCAGCGCACGGCTGCCGGCCAACCTGCTGCAGGCGCAGCGTGATTTCTTCGGCGCTCACACCTATGAGCGCATCGACCGGCCCGAGGGGCAGTTCTTCCATACGAACTGGCCTGAAGTGATCGACTGAGTCCGAACTCGACACAGTGCCTGTGTGCAGTTTTGTGGCCGATGGCGCGGGGCGTTTGATCGGCGGAGGTCCGCCGCAGAACGTTCTGCAGGCTCAGTGGGGTGTCGACACCGTGGCCAACGCGGCGGCCAGGGCCGAAGCCTCGCGTTCGCGCAGGCGCGAGCGGATCTGGATTCCGGCCGCGACGCGTTCGGCGGTGGACGCGCCCGTGGCGCCGGCCAGTCGCTGCTGGTCCTGCAGCAGCCGCTGTGCCATCTGCGGATCACTGGGCCACCAGACAATGCCCGGCAACAGCCAGCTGCTGCCGCCAAACGCGCCATCGCCTGCCAGTCGCGCCAGAGCCTGCCAGTGCTCGATGGCGAACGCATAGTCCACGGCCTGAAGGTCCCGCGCGTGCAGCACGATGGCCGGCACCGGCTTGCGCACACGCAGCGTGATCGTCACGTCACCGCTGAAGGTGGGCTTCGCGGGGTCGAGATCCAGGCGCAGTTGAACACGAGACGGCAGAACCGTCTTGGGCATAAGGGTTGCCGTGCGTTCGAAGTCGAAGCGCGGCTGCGCCGTGACCGGGCCTGCGGCCAGCAGCAAAAGTGCGACCAGGCCGATGAACGATCGTACGATCATGTCGGATCCCAGGTCGTCGTGGTGGGCGAGCTTGTGGTGCGAAGCTGGGCCGCGCGTCTCCTCAGAGTGCAGGGCGCGCTGACTGAGGGGGCGCAGAATGCGGGCATGTCAGCCGCGCCCGCCCCCGTCCGCCAGACCGTGCTGATCACCGGCGCCTCGTCGGGCATCGGTGCCGCGCTGGCGCACTGTTTTGCGCGTGACGGCCACCGGCTGGTTCTGGTGGCGCGCCGGGCCGACAAGCTGCAGTCGCTGGCCGACGAGTTGAAGCGTGAGTCGGGCGCCAGGGCCGAGGTCTGGCCGGCCGACCTGGCGCAGCCCGGTGCGGCGGCCGACCTGGTGGCACAGCTGCAGCGCAAGTGCCGCCGCGTCGACGTGCTGGTCAACAACGCCGGCGTGCTCGAGCAGGGCGCTTTTGCCGGCCAGGGCGCCGCCACCCATCAGGCGCTGATCGATCTCAACGTGTCGGCGCTGACGGCCCTGCTGGCGGCGGTGCTGCCCGGCATGCAGCGGCGCGGCTTCGGGCGCGTGCTCAACGTGGCGTCGATCGCCTCGTTCCAGCCGGTGCCCGGGCTGGCCACCTACGCCGCCACCAAGGCCTACGTGCTGTCGCTGAGCGAGTCGCTGGCCGAAGAGTTGCGCGACAGCGGCATCACCGTCACTGCACTGTGCCCGGGCATCACTGCCACCGGCATGCTCGAGCTGGCGGCACAAGCCAACCCGCGGTTGGCAGCGCTGCCGTCTTTCGTGATCGGCAACGTCGACGAGGTGGCTGAAGCCGGATACCGCGCCTGCCTGAAGGGCGAGGTGATCGCCGTGCCCGGCCTGGTCAATCGGGCCGCCACGCTGGCGGCGCGCAGCACACCGCGCTGGCTGCTGCGGCGCGTGACCGGTGCGCTAGGCCGGCAGTTGAAGTGAGAGCCCGGGGCGGGCGCCGGCGGTCGACCAGACACTGGGTTCGGCCTGGCCCGCGGCGCCGCGGCACAAGCTCTTGAATCGGGGCCGCGCTCGATTGACCTCGGGATGGCGCGCTTCCACACTCGCGGACCAAACTTCAGGAGACGCCCTGATGAGTGAACCGCGCCTGATCCTCGACCATGTCTACGAGCACGAAGTCGGGCAGCCCGACCGCGTCTTCCTGACGCAGCCGACGGGTGGCGGCCAGGTGGTCGACTACAGCTGGGCGCAGACTCTGGACCAGTCACGGCGCATGGCCGCGCACCTGAAGTCGCTGCAGCTGCCGCCCGGCGCGCGCATCGCGATGCTGGCCAAGAACAGCGCCCACTTCTTCATCGCCGAGCTGGCAATCTGGATGGCCGGCGGCACCACGGTGGCGATCTTCCCCACCGAGACTGCCGACAACGTGCGCTATGTCCTGCAGCACAGCGAGGCCAGCCTGCTGTTCATCGGCAAGCTCGACACCTGGGCGCAGCAGCGCGGCGGCGTGCCCGCCGGCCTGCCCTGCATCGCGTTGCCGCTGGCGCCGGTGCTCGAACCCGATGTCGGCGCCGAGCGCTGGGACGACATCGTCGCGCGCACCGCGCCGCTGCCCGGGCGGCCGGCACGCTGGGCCGACGACCTGGCGATGCTGCTCTACACCTCGGGATCGACCGGCCAGCCCAAGGGCGTGATGCAGAGTTTTCGCAGCATCACGGCAGCCACCAACGGCATCCTCGCGCAGGGCAGGTCGCGCGACGGCGATTTGATGCAGAACGAGCGTGTGATTTCCTATCTGCCTCTGGCGCACTGTTTCGAGCGCGCCTGGATCGAATGTTCGTCATTGATCGCCGGCAACACCCAGGTCTTTTTCAGCGAATCGCTGGCCACTTTCATGTCCGACATCCAGCGTGCGCAGCCGACCTGGTTCATCTCGGTGCCGCGCCTGTGGACCAAGTTCCAGCAAGCGGTGCTGGCCCGGATGCCGGCGGCGCAGCTCGACGCCGCCCTGGCCAACCCGGCGCTGGCGGCGGCGGTCGGTGTCAAGGTGCTGGACGGGCTGGGGCTGGGGCAGGTAAGGCGTGCGGGCTGTGGCTCGGCGCCCTTACCCGCCGAGTTGCTGCGCTGGTACCGGCGCCTGGGCCTGGACCTCTACGAGGGCTACGCGATGACCGAGGACTTTGCCTATTCGCACACGGGCCAGCCCGGTGCGCAGGCGGTGGGCACGGTCGGCCGCCCCTTCGCCGATGTGCAGGCCCGCATCGACGACGACGGCGAGGTGTTGGTGAAGTCGCCGGGCCAGATGGTCGGCTACTACAAGCTGCCCGAGTTGAACGCGCAGAGCTTCACCGCAGACGGGTTTTTTCGAACCGGTGACCTCGGCCGTTACGATGAATCGGGCCAGCTGGTGCTGACCGGACGCAAGAAGGAACTCTTCAAGACCGCCAAGGGCAAGTACGTGGCGCCAGCCCCGATCGAGAACCGCTTGAACGAGCACCCGATGGTCGAGCTGTCGCTGGTCGCGGGCGTCGGCCAGCCCGCGGCGCATGCGGTGCTGGTGCTGGACGAGCACCTGCGCCCGCAACTCGGCGACCCGGTCGTGCGTGACCGCGTGGAAACGGCCTTGACCCGCTTGCTGAACGAGGTCAACGACGGCCTGGCCAGCCACGAACGGCTGCAGATGCTGGTGGTGGTGAAGGAACCCTGGAGCATCGAGGCCGGCACGCTGACCCCGACCATGAAGATCAAGCGCGCCTGCATCGAAGCCCAGGTGGCCGACGCGGTCGACGGCTGGTACCTGTCGGGCGCGCCGGTGGTCTGGGCCTGATGCTGGCCTGCTCGATCACTGCACCGTGACGTCCAGGCTCTGCGCCTGCCAGGGCAGCAGGTCGATTTGCTGCAGGCTGGCATCGACGACGTAGCGGGCCAGATCACTGGCGTTGGCGCTCGCGCTCAGGCGCACGCTGCCCGGGTTGAACGACTGCGCCAGCTCGAAATCGAAGCGCGCCGTGCCGTTGCGGTTGAAGCCACGCAGGATCACGCCGCCCGCCTCGACCGGCCCGGGCTCACCCAGACACCGGGTGACCTGGCCGGCCAGCACGCAGGCCACGCCGTCGTCGCGCTCGAACAGCCGGGCCACGCGCGTGAAGGCGCCGAAGAACAGGTTGGACGGTCGCAGCAGGTCCAGCGTGCGCGATTGCACCGTGCCCAGGCTGGTGCTGAAGTCGGCCGTCACCCGGTGCACCATGCCACGTGCCATCGTGGCCTGCGGCTGGTTGACGAGGGTCAGGTTGCGGGTGCGCGCGCTCAAGGTCTGGTTCAGGGCGATCGGCCCGGCCTGCGGCGTGTCCGCGACGAAGCCGCTGAGCGTGGCCGCTTGGCCCAGGCCGTTGGCGCCCGACAGGCGCAGGCCAAAGCGAAACAGGTCGGCATTGATGCCGACGCGCGAGCACTGCACCTCGATCGGGTCGTTGCTCTGCGCCGGCGTGGCCGGCGTGTCGAAGCTGGCCGTGTAGCGGGTGATCAGGCGGGGCCGGATCGTCAGTTGCCCGCCCGGCAAGGTGATGCGCTCGAAGGTGGTCAGCGTCTGTTCGACAAGGTCCTGCGAGGGGTTGCTCTTGAAGCCCATGCCGTCGGGGCAGACATTGCGCTGCACCGTCAGCACCGGGCTCAGGCCCGGCGGCAGGCCCCCGATCGACACCGTCACCGGCACCGCCTGGGCGCCGAATGCCGCGGCCGCGGCTGCCAGGGCCAGCAGCTTGCGGACTGGGTGCAAGCAACGCGTGGTGCGCAGGGGGCGAATCGTCGAATGGGTCAGCGGCTGGTTCATGGGGGCTCCGGGGGTTGGGGAGGATTGCGGCTGTTTGCCGCATGTCCCTGACGCGGATCGCCCCGTGCTGGATTCAGCGCCAGCGGCCAAGGTGAAGATTCACGCCGGCGGACGCACCGGCACGACGCTTGCAACGCTGGTCGGCAGAGATGGCCAACTCGAGGTCGGCGGGGTGTTCGATGCCGCGTGGCATGCTGGCGTGACTTCGCCCGCTTCACTTGGAGACGCCAACATGCCCTTCGACTTTTCCGGCAAGCGCGTGCTTGTCGCCGGCGGCAGCCGCGGCATCGGCCGCGCCATTGCACTCAACTTCGCCTTCAGCGGCGCCGATGTCTCGATCTGCGCGCGTGCTGCCGACGCGCTGGCGGCGGCGCGCGCCGACATCGCCGCCCACGGGCACGGGGTGCATGCCGCGCAATGCGATCTGGGCGATGCGAGTTCGGTCGAGCATTACGTCGCTGAAGCCGCTGCGGCGCTGGGGGGCATCGACGTGCTCGTCAACAACGCTTCGGGCTTCGGCATGAGCGACGACGAGGCCGGCTGGGCCGCCGGGCTGTCTGTCGACGTGATGGCAATGGTGCGCGCATCGCATGCGGCGCTGCCCTGGCTGCGCAAGGCCGGCGCCGGTGCGTCGATCATCCACATCTCGTCGATCTCGGCCTACCGCCCGTCCACGCGGTCGGCGCCCTATGCCGCGGCGAAGGCGGCGATGAACAGCTACACCGGCAGCCAGGCCGCGATGCTGTCTCGCCAGGGCATCCGCGTGAATGCCATCGCGCCCGGTTCGATCGAATTCCCGGGCGGCGTGTGGGACCAGCGCAAACAGGCCGCCGATGGTCTGTACGAACGCACGCTGAAAAGCATCCCCTTCGGCCGCCTGGGCACGCCCGACGAGATCGCCGAGGTGGCGCTGTTCCTGGCCTCGTCACATGCGCGCTGGATCACGGGCCAGACCCTGATCGTCGACGGCGGCCAACTGCTGGGAGCCTGAGCGGGACGTCAGGCCCCGCCTGCGCGGGGATTGTCGCCCGCGAAGGGGCCAGCGCCTGCAAGCGCTGGCGCGGCCTGCAAGGCTGAGCGGGACGTCAGGCCCCGCCTGCGCGGGGATTGTCGCCCGCGAAGGGGCCAGCGCCTGCAAGCGCTGGCGCGGCCTGCAAGGCTGAGCGGGACGTCAGGCCCCGCCTGCGCGGGGACTGTCGCCCGCGAAGGGGCCAGCGCCGCGCCGCGGGGTCACTGGAAGCTGATCCGGCTCTGCACGATGCCCTGGTTGCGGTCACTGAAGTACAGCAGGTACTCCAGGTAGCTGCGGCTGCTGCTTTCGGCAGGGCGTGCCGCAGCCGGCCAGGCTGCCGCCGACGTCGCGGTCGGCCCCGGATAGGTGCTCGTGAGCTGCCGCACGCGCGGCCAGCTGGCACCGCTGGCGCTGCCTGTCTTCAGACCCTCGGCATACTCCCAGCCTTGCACCAGCCGCAGCGGCTGCAGGGTCGACAGCGGGGGCTGTGTCGACCAGCTCAGCGCGAGAGCTGCCGGTGTCGCCGATTTGCTGTTCGCCAGCACGCCGGTCGCGCCCAGCGCGCCCAGGTTCAGCCGCGCGAACTGGTCGGTGGTGGTCGGGCTGGTGCCGCTGCCGGCCATCTCGACAAAGGTGTGCGGCAGCGCCTTCAGGGTTTCGTAGTAGGTGGCAATCGGCGTGCGGCCGGCCTGGCCGTTCACGGTCTTCCAGCCATCGTCGTTGTAGACGTCGATGCGGTACACGCCGCCAACCGCCCAGCCCTGGTTGGCAAAGCCCTGGTCAGCAGCCGCATCGGGGGTGCTGGTGTAGCCCCAGCCCCAGTTGTCACCTTGCGCGCCGTAGGTCAGGCAGTCGGCCAGGCTGGCCTGCGGCGTGCCGGTGCCGTTCACGCCGCAATAGCGGAAGCCGTCGTCGTCCTCGAAGTTGACGTAGTTGCCGCTCTTGCCCGCCAGCTCGGGCGCGCTGCGCATCAGGAACGGTGACACCATCTTCCACGCCCACAGCTGGTTGACGCCGTTGACGGTGACGCCCGGCCCCGGCCCGCTGACCACCACGTGGGTGGCATTGGCCAGCGGGTCGCTGACGCGCACGCGGATGTCGCGGCGGTAGCGCACCTCGGGGTTCAGCGCAGCGCCGGTGGCCATCGAATGGCGCGCTTCGCGCAAGGTGCGCGCATCGAGCGAAAAGCCGACCAGGCGCTGGTTGCCCAGAAAGCGCCAGCCCGCACTGCTCTGCGCGCTGGCGCAGCCCGGTGTGCCGGCCGAGCTGCCCGAGATCAGCGTCTCGCGCACGTCGCGCGTGCGGCTGCCGTCGGCGTACCCAATGTCGTACTGCACGTCGACTTCGCGCCGGCTGCTGCCATCGGCGTTGGCCTGGTTGCGCAAGGCCAGCACTTGGATCTTGGTTCGCGTGGCGCCGACGTTGTAGGCCCCGGCCGCCAACGAGCTTGCCAGGTCCTGGTCGAAGTCAGCAGTCAACCAGGCCCGGGTGCGGCCGCTGCTGCGGTAGCAGGCGTCCATCATCGACGTCGCCATGGCGCCGCTCGCTGGCACGGCGCGCGCCCACAACGCATCGTAGGACGCCGCGAAGGCCTTGATCTCGGCCAGCGTGGCGGCCGCAAGCAGCGTGGCGCCTTGCAGGGCAAAGGTGTTGTTGCCGCTGTCGGCCAGGGTCACGTCGAGATAGGTGTCGGCGCCGACCTGTACCGCCGGGAGGATCACGACGCCTCGGCCGAGGTCGTAGGTGGCGACACCGGGCCCGGCCGGCTTCTGCTCGGTGGCCCCGCGCAGCGAAAAGACGAAGTTGTCGTCAGCCAGCAAGCTGACGTCGGCAAAGGTGCTGCTGCCGACGCTGACCGAAGGGATGGTCAGCAGCTTGCTGCTGAGGTCGAACGTCGAAACCTGCGCGATCGTGGCGCCGGCGCTGAGCAGGGCTGCCGCCCCGGCGGTCAGCTGGCGGGTTGTCGTGAACATGTCGGGTCTCCTCGGGTTGATCTTCGAGGTCCGACGATAGGCGAACACCCGCGCTGCCGCATCTGCACCCGAAACGACAGGCCACCGCAGCTGGTGGCAGCCCGTCGGCACTCAGGGCTGTTGCAGCGCCAGCTGGCAGGCGCGCAGGGGCTCACCCTTGGCACCACAGCGCCACACGCGTGACCAGCGGGCCAGCTGGTGTGCGCTGGCGGGAAACGACTGGCGGTACAGCCCGGGCCCATGCCGCCACATCTGCAAGGCCAGGCGTGCGGCTTCGGGGTGGCCCTGGTCGGCCAGCGCCGTGAAGGCGGCGTAGGCGCTGTCCCAGTGGTTGCGCTCGTAGGCGACCAGCGCGTTGTCGAAGGCGGCCGCGGTGTCGATGGCCGCCGGCGTCTGCGCGCCGGCGGTGATGCCGGCGAACAAGGCGCCCAGCAGTGCCGCACGGGCGAGGGCGGTGGCCAGCGTGCGCAGCGGGGATGAGGTCTTGCGATGCATGTCTTACTCCCGGTGTCGGGGTGCCGCAGGGCACCCTCTGATCGGAAGTACGGCAACGGGCCGGCAAAGCGGCCACGGCGGGTCGGGCTGGCCCGACCCCAGGGGGAAGGCAGTATCCGGTGCGCCGGCCGGCCGGCCGGCCGGCGCCGCGCCCGTCAGCCGCCGCGCCAGCTGCGCAACAGCAGGCTGCTGCCGCTGACCACCAGCAGCAGCCACACCGCCTGCACCAGGCGCTGCGGCGACAGCCGGGTGTGCATGCGGCTGCCGATCAGGTAGCCGGCAAAGGCGCAGGGCACCAGCACCGCGGCCAGCGTCAGAAGCCCGGCCTGGCTGTAGAAGCCACCCGCGGTGAACAGCACCAGCCGCACCAGTGCCGAACCGAAGACGATGCCGCCCATGGTGGCGCGCAGGTCGGCCACATCGGCCAGGCGGCGCGCCAGGTACAGCGTATAGACCGGGCCACCGGTGCCGAACAGCGCGGTGAAGGTGCCGCCCACCAGGCCGGCCGGCAGGGCCCAGCGTGTCGACGTCGGCCGCGGCGGGCCCTTGGACAGCAGGCTCCAGCCGGCATAGGCCAGCACGAATGTGCCCAGGCAGCCCAGCAACACCGACTCAGGGGCCTTCGACAGCAGCGTGACGCCAATCAGCATGCCCAGCAGCAGCCAGGGCAGCAGCCGCTGCATCTCGTGCCACTGGATGCGCTTGCGGTTCTTCAGCCCCAGCGTCGACGCGGTGAACAGGTCCAATACCAGCAGCATCGGCACTGCGAACTTCAGCGGCAGCACGTGTGCCAGCAGGGGCAGGGCCACAACGTTGGCGCCGAAGCCGGTGAGGCCGAAGACCGAATAGGCCAGCAGCACCGTCAGTGCCACCCCCAGCAGCTCGGGCCAGGGCAGCAAGGTCACGAAGCGCTGACGTCGAGTGCGGCGGTCAACAGGGACTGTCCGGGCGCCACGCGGGTGAACTGCACCGGCCGGCGGTCGATATGCAAGGCCTGGCCCTGCTGCGTGACCACGGTGTAGGTCGAGCCCGGCAGATCACCGGTGTGGGGATGGTCCTCACGGAAATGCGCGCCGCGAGAATCCTCGCGCGCCAGCGCCGCGCTGGCGATCACGCGGCTGGTGGCCAGCAGGTTCTTCAGGTTGATCCAGTCGTGCCAGGCCAGGTGAAAGGCACGGTCGCCGTCGGCCGCGGGCGCAACCCCGGTGCGCGACAGCAGCGCGTCCAGCTCGGCCAGCGTGCGCAGCGCGCGCTGCAGCGCATCGGCCGTGCGCAGGATGCCCACGTCCTGCCACATGCAGTCGAAGAGCGCGTCACGCACCGTCTCCAGGTTGCCTGGCGCTTGTGCGAAAGGGGCCAGATGCCAGTCCAGGCTGCGTGCGATGGTCGTTTCGTCGGGCGCCGACCAGCGGCCGTGCTCGCGCACCCAGCCGGCCATGGTGTCACCGGCGATGCCGCCGAACACGGTGGAATTGGCCACGCCGTTGCCACCCAGGCGGTTGGCACCGTGCACGCCGCCAGTGTCCTCGCCGGCCGCGAACAGGCCGCCCAGATCGGTGCCGCAGTCGGCGCGAAAGACCAGCCCGCCCATCAGGTAGTGCGCCGTCGGCACCACCTCGACGCGGTCGCCCGCCAGGTCGAAGCCGCAATCGGCGCAGCGCTCGACCATGCCCTTGAACTGGCGCTTCACCTTGTCGGGGCCCAGGTGCGACATCTGCAGGTAGACGCCGCCGTTAGGGCTGGTGCGGCCGGCACGCATCTCGGCAAAGATCGATCGCGACACGATGTCGCGCGTGGCACGTTCGGCACGCTCGTCGTAGCGTGACATGAAACGTTGCCCCTGACCGTCCAGCAGCCAGCCGCCGGCGCCGCGCAGGCCTTCTTCCAGCACCGTGCCGGTCATGCGCGTGTCGCTGCCGGCGAGCAGGCCGGTGGGGTGGAACTGCACCATCTCCATGTCGCGCAGCGGCAGGCCGGCGCGCAGCGCCATCGCCAGGCCGTCGCAGGTCTTGTCGCCCGATGGCGTGTGGTACTTGTACATCGTAGGCCCGCCGCCGGTGGCCAGCAGCACGGCCCGGGCCTGCACGAAGACGAATTCGCCGCTGCGCATGTCGATCATCAGCACGCCGGCCAGCGCGCTGCCGTCGGCGGTCTTGATGAGTTCGATCGCGCGGTGTTCTTCCAGCCGGTCGATGCCGCGCGCCCAAACCTGTTCGGCCAGGCGGTTGATGATCTCGATGCCGGTCAGGTCGCCCTTGTGCACCGTGCGGTCGAAGGTCTGGCCGGCAAAGGCCTTCTGGTGCACCGTGCCGTCGGGGTTGCGGTCGAAGAAGCAGCCGAGCTCGTTCTCGAGCTCGTGGATGCGCACCACGGCCTGCGTCACCAGGGTCCAGGCCAGGTCCTGGTCGGCCAGCCACTTGCTGCCTTCGATGGTGTCCATGAAATGGCGCTCGACCGAATCACCTTCGGCCAGCGCCACGTTGTAGCCGCCCTGCACCATGCGCGTGCAGCCGCACTTGCCCAGCAAACCCTTGACGGCCACGGTGATCTTCAGCTCGGGTGCCTGCTGGTGCGCGTGCAGGGCGGCGAACAGGCCGGCCCCGCCCGAACCCAGGATCAGGATGTCGGTCTGCAGCCGGCGCAGCACGGGCGCCGCCGTCATGTCTTCACACCCAGCCCGGCCAGCACCTGGGCGCGGCGCGCCTGCGCGTCGTCGCGCACCACGCTGTACAGGCTGTCGCCGTGGCTGTCCATCGCCACCAGCAAGGGACCGAAGTCGCGGATGCGGAACTGCCACAGCGACTCGGGGTTCAGGTCGTCCAGGTCGACGTCCTCGATCTGCTCGATCCAGGTCGTCTCCAGCGCCGCGGTGCCACCGACGATGGCCAGGTAGGCGCCGCCAAGCTCGGCAAAGGCCGCGGCCGACGCCTCGCGCAGGCCGCCCTTGCCGATGATCAGGCGCACGCCTTCACGTTCCATCAGCGGCCGCGTGAAGCGCTCCATGCGGTCGGACGTGGTGGTGCCGATGCAGACCGGGGCATAACCCGAAGGATGAACGGCATCGGGCACGACCTTGCGCACATTGGGCGCGGTGTGGATCACGGCATGCCCGGCCAGATCCAGCCGCGTGCGGCGGCCGCGGTCGAACATGTGGATCTGCGTGGCGTCGCGGATGCCGAACAGCCGGTGCTGCAGCGTGACGGTGTCGTTGACCTTCAGCGCGCGCGCCTGCGCCTGGCTGATCGGCATCTCGAGCACGTGGTGGGCCATGGCGGTGCTCTTTCAGAAGCCGTAGGTAACGCCTTCGGGCGTGAAGGTGGCGCGCGCGCGTCGCGCCGAATGGCACTGCATGTTCACAGCGATCGGGTTCATCGTGATGTGCGTGGCCGCCAGTTCGATGTGCACGGCAAAGGCCGTGGAGTCACCGCCGAGCCCCTGTGGGCCCACGCCCAGCTGGTTGACGGCGACCGACAGCTGGGCTTCCAGCGCCGCGCCGTCGGCGTCGGCACAGTGGCTGCCCAGCGGGCGCGTGGCGGCGCGCTTGGCCAGCGCCACGGCCAGATCGGACGTGCCGCCCAGACCGACACCGACGATGGTCGGCGGGCAGGTCTTGCCGCCGGCAGCCAGCACGCAGTCGATGACGAAGGTCTTGATCGCATCCACGCCCTCGGCCGGCACGGCCATCTTCAGGAACGAGTTGTTCTCCGACCCGCTGCCCTTGGGCACCATCTCGATCTGCACCTGCCCGGCCGGGGCGTCGAAGTCGACATGCACCACCGGCACCCCGATGCCGCAAGAGCTGTGCTCGTTGCGCCGCGTCAGCGGGTGCACGACCGAGCTGCGCAGCGGGTATTCACGCGTGGCGCGTTCGCAGCCGCGGCGTATTGCGGCCAGCACCGCCTGGCCGTCGAACAGCACGCCAGGCCCGACGTGCAGGTTGTAGATCGGGATGCCGGTGTCCTGGCACAGCAGGTTGTCGGTGGCCTCGGCGACGTCGATGTTGCGCAGCATCGTGGCCAGCACACCCTGCGCCGTCGGCACCGTCTCGCGGTCCACCAGCCGGCCGAAGCCGGCCTTGATGTCGGGCGGCAGGTCTTTCAGCGCGCGGATGTACAGCTGCTTGGCCGCCTCTTCGACAGTCGCGGGATCGAGTTGCATGGCCTGACCTCAGTTCACCTTGATCTTGCGGCTCTTGATCACTTCGGCCCAGACCTTGGATTCGGCGTCGATCGCACTGCCCAGTGCCTGCGGCGAGTTGCCCACGCCCTGCATGCCGAGCGCCTGCAGGCGTTCGGCCACGTCCTTCTTCGCCAGCACGGTGGCAGTGTCCCTGGCCACGCGGTCGATCACCGCCTGTGGCGTGCCGGCGGGTGCCAGCAGGCCGAACCAGCCGGTGTTCTCGAACCCCGGGTAGCCGCTTTCAGCCACCGTGGGCACATCGGGCAGCATCTTGCTGCGCTCGGCGCTGGTGACGGCCAGGCCGCGCAGCTTGCCGCCGGCGATCAGCGGCGTGGCGGCTGCGATGTTGCCCACCACCACCTGCACCTGCCCGGCCATCAGGTCGGTCAGCGCCGCCGACTCGCCCTTGTAAGGGATGTGCGTCAGATCGACGCCGGTGGTGAAGGCCACGCGCTCGGCGGCCATGTGCACCTGGCTGCCGGGGCCGGCGGAGCCGAAGTTGATCTTGCCCGGGTCGGTCTTGGCCTTGGCGATCAGGCCCTTGAAGTCGCGGAACTCGCTGTTCGCCGGCACCGACACCACCATCGGTCCGGTGGCCACGTTGGTGATCGGCGTGAAATCCTTCTTGGGGTCGAAGGGCAGGCTGGAGTACAGGTGCGGGTTGACCGTGAAGATGCTGCCCGAGGCCATCAGCAGCATGTAGCCGTCGGCGGGCGCCTTGGCCACCACGACGGTGCCGATGTTGCCGCCAGCGCCACTGCGGTTCTCGATGATCACGGTCTGGCCCCACATCTCGCTGAGCTTCTGGCCGAGCATGCGCGCCACCACGTCGGTGCTGCCACCGGCGACGAAGGGCACGATCATCGTCACCGATCGGGTCGGCCAGGTCTGCGCCGCGGCCGGCACGGCCAGCAGCGCCAGCGGGGCGGCAGCGGCCAGCAGGCACAGCGCACGTCGTTGAAGGGTCTTGGCAAAGGTCATCGATGTCTCCATGGGTCGGTTTCTAGAGCAATGGGTCGAGGGCTGTCGTCAGCCCAGCAGCGCCAGGGCAAAGGCCAGGCTGGTCGCCAGGCCGAATCCGGCCCCGGCTGCGATCCAATTCTTGCGCAAGCCGTTCCAGGGCCCGAACTCGATCAGCAGCAGCCGCAGGCCACCAGCCAGGTGCAGCGCCAGCAGCAGCACCAGCGTCCACTCGGCGAACTTGACCAGCGGATGGTCGGCAAAGCGCAAGAAGGTCTCCAGCCCCGGTTCGCCCTGCAGCGCGCGCCCCAGTGCCCAGAAGTGCAGCGGCAGGAACAGGCCCAGCGCCAGCCCGGACAGGCGGTGCACCAGGTAGGCCCACCAAGCCGGGTGGTTGTGTGCGCGGATGTCGTTGCGGCGCATCACAACCCCGCCGTGAACACGGCCACGACCGCGCGCAGGCCGCTCACCAGCAGCAGCACGCCGAAGGCCCGGGCCAGCCACAGTGCGGCGGTTTCACCCATGCCCAGCCATTCGCGGGCAATGCTGGCCAGACCCAGCGGAACGTGTACCGAGCAGGCCAGCACGAAGGTGCCGTAGAACAGCGCAAATCCCCAGTGGCCCTGGGTGCGGCCCAAGATCTCGGCGCCGGTCAGGCCGCCGCGCACGGCGTAGATCATCACCGCCAGATGGCCCAGCACACACAGCGCCAGCACCATCGCGCTGATGCGCTGCCAGTACCAGCGCCGGGCCTGGGCGACGCCCAGGGCGTGGCTCGCGCTGGCGCCATTCACAGCTTGCCCCGGATGGCAGCGCGCGCCACCGTGCGCTTGAGGCCGGCGATGGACTGCGTGGGCGAAATCTGCTTGGGGCAACGCTCGGTGCACGAGCCCTGCGTGTGGCAGGCGTGGCAGCCGGCGTCGCCGGCCACCGCGCGCAGGCGCTCGGTCTGTCGCGTGTCGCGTTCGTCGTTGACCAGGGTCCAGGCGCGGTTCAGCGCCGCCGGGCCCAGGTAGTCGGGGCGCTGCGCGACGACGTCGCACGAGGCATAGCAGACCGCGCAGCCGATGCATTCAATGCCGGCATCGGCGGCCTGGCGTTCTGCCGACGCCGGCTGCACGCGGGCGAACTCGTCATGCCGCGTGCGGCTGCCGCTGAACTGGCCCTGGGCACGCGCCCACTTGTCGAAGAAGCCGCTCATGTCGGTGGCCAGGTCCTTGATCACCGGCAGGTGCGCCAGCGGCGCCACCTCCAGCCGGCCGTCGCTGCCGACGACCTTGGACACATGGGTGCGGCAGGTCCAGCGTGCCTGGCCGTTGACCGTCATCGCGCACGAGCCGCACATGCCGACTCGGCACGCAAAGCGGTAGCTCAGCGTGGGGTCGAGCTGGCGCTGCACATGGGTCACCACGTCCAGCACGGTCTGGCTGTCGCGGCGCGGCACTTCGTAGTGCACGAAGCGGCCGTCGTCACGACCTCGCCAGATGCTCACGTCCAGGGTGGTCGACATCGTGCAGCTCAGGGGGCCGGTCGGCGCAGCAGCGGCGCCGGCAGGCCTTCGATCATCACGTTGACACAGGCCGGCAGGCCGCTGGCCTGAGCGCGTTGCAGCGCCGCCGGCAGGGCCTGGGCGTCGACCACCCATTCACCATGCCCGCCCAGTGCCGCGGTGGCCAGGTCGTAACGCGTGGGCTCGAGTTCGCAGCCGATCAGGCGCTCGGGGCCGTAGTCCTTGAGCTGGATCTGGTGCTCGGCATTCCAGCGCGCGTCGTTGCCGACCAACACCACGACTGGTAGCCGGTAGCGCACAGCGGTATCGAATTCGCTCAGATGAAAACCGATGCTGCCGTCGCCCGACACCGCCACCACCGGTACTTCAGGCGGCAGCGCGCAGCGTGCGGCGAGGGCAAATGGCAGGGCCGATCCGATCGAGCCAGCGACGCCGTTGAGCACGCGCTGTGGTGCCCGCAGGCAGGCCTGTGCCCATTGGCCGATCTCGCCGCCGTCGCTGACGAAGACCGCATCGGGGTGGCTGTCGAGCAGGGCCTGCAGGGGCTTCAGCGCCTGCACCGGGTGCAGCCGGGCTGGCTGGGTGGAACTGGCCGTCGACCACTGCGGCGGACGCCAGTCGACCGCGCTGCGCACGGCGGACAACCAGCCGGAGTCGGCAACCGGTGTCGACGCCGCGTGCTGCAGCGCCATCAGCGCCGACGGCAGATCGGCCTGCTCGGTGATCTCGAGCCGCGGGCCCAGCGCACGCCGGCTGCGTTCGATCTCTGGCTCGTCGGCGTCGACCTGGGCCCAGCGTGCGTCGGCAGCAAAGGTCGGCGCCTGGCCGAACTTGAGGGTGAAGTCCAGCCGCTTGCCCAGCAGCAGCACGGCGTCGGCCTGCACCAGCATCTCGGCCAGTGCGCCCAGGGCCGGGTCGGCCACACCGCGCGGGCTTTCCATGCAGATCACCGGCACGCCGCAGGCGGCCTGCAGCGCTGCGGTGCGGGTGCGGCCGCTGCGTGTGCAGGCGCTCGGGCCGGCCAGAATCAGCGGGCGCTGCGCCCGCTGCAGCCAGGCCATCAGCTTCTGCGCCTGCGCGAAACCCAGTGACTGATGGTGGGTGGCAAAGGCTTCGAGCGCCGGCACGGTGGCGGCGTCGGCCCGGCCTTCGAGCGCATCGCTGGGCAGGCTCAAGTGCACCGGGCCGGGCCGGCCGCTGCGTGCGATCTGCATGGCACGCGCCAGGTCGGGTGCCACGGCATCGGGGCCGGCGCAGGTCCAGGACGCCTTGCACACCGGCGCCGCGAGATCGGCCTGGCGCATTTCCTGGAAGGCGCCCATGCCGAGCTGGCTGTTCGGCGCGTGACCCGACAGCAGCACCACCGGGGCCTCGGCCATCTGCGCCGTGTACAGCGCCGACACGGCGTTGGCGTGGCCGGGGCCGCCGGTGACCAGTGCCACGCCGACCTCGCCGGTCAGCCGCGACCAGGCATCGGCCATGTGCACGGTGGCCGCTTCGTGGCGGGTGTGGATCAGCCGGATGCCGCTGCCGATCAGCGCGTCGAAGACCGGCATGATGTGGTTGCCCGACAGCGTGAACAGGCAGCGCACGCCGGCGCGCTGCAGCGACTGCACCAGACGATCGGCGCCGCGCGTGCCGGCTGGAGGGTTGGCAGGAATCATGAGGGAGTGGGTGTCCGGAATCGAGCGCGCGGCCGGCAGGTCGCCGGGGCTTCAGCGGCAGACGATAGACTGGACCGAGGGCAAGGAAAAGCGAATCTTTCTGACGCTGAGACCAAGCCGATCTTTCGAATGAAGGGCGATCCGAATGCCATCGATCCGAGTCCTGCAGACCTTTCTCAGCGCGGCGCGACTGGGCAGTTTTGCCGCCGCTGGCCAGGACGTGGGCCTGACCGCGGCCGCCGTCGGCCTGCAGGTGCGCGCACTCGAGGCCGAACTCGGGCTCAGCCTGTTCGACCGCAGCGGCCGCGCGGTGGTGCTCAACACCGACGGCCGGCGGCTGGTCGAGCCTATGAAGGAGATCGTCGACCGCTACCAGGCGCTGAACAGCCGCCCGGCCGGTGGCGAGCTTGGTGGCACCGTGGTGATGGGCGCGCTGGTGTCGGCGCTGATGGGCGCCTTCGCGGATGCGCTGTGGACGCTCAAGCGCCAGCACCCGGCGCTGGACGTGCGCCTGTTCGCCGGCCAGTCGGCGGACTTTGCGGCCCGCGTCGAGCGCGGCGAACTCGATGCCGCGGTGGTCACGCAGCCGCCGGTGCGGCTGTCGATGTCACTCGCATGGACCCCGCTGTACAGTGAACCGATGGTGCTGATCGTGCCGCGGCGGCCGCACTTCACGCTGCCGGCGGCGCCGCTGCAGATGCTGACCAGCTGCCCGTTCATGCGCTTCGACCGCAGCACCTGGACCGGCCATCTGGTGGGCGAAGTGCTGACGCAATGCCGGGCCCAGGTCAACGAAGGCATGGAGCTGAACTCGGTCGAGGCCATCGTGGCGCTGGTGCGCCAGGGCTTTGGCGTGTCGGTGGTGCCGCAGCTGGCCAACCTGCAGTGGGCCAGCGACAAGGCGCTGCGCGTCGTGCCGCTGCCGCGGGTGAAGGTGCAGCGCCACGTCGGCCTGCTCGAGCGCCGCCAGCACAGCCGCGAGCGCTTCACCGCGGCAATCAAGGCCTATTTCGGCGCCAGCCAGGCCGCAGCGCGATCGCTGCACCGGGGCTGAAGACGAGCGGGCCGGGAACCCTGCGGTGCCCGGCCCGTCGCTGGCCTTGCGCTCGCCACAGCTTGTGGCTGCCGACTTACAGCAGGTGCTTGACGCCGTCCTGTTCACCCGTCAGTTCGGCCAGCGTCTTGTCGATGCAGCCCTGGCTGAAGGGATCGATCGGCAGGCCGGCAACGATGCTGTACTTACCGCCCTCGCAGGTCACCGGGTAGCCGAAGATCACGTCCTTGGGAATGCCGTATTCGCCGTTGCTGGGCACCCCCATGGTCACCCAGTCGCCGTTCGTGCCCAGCGCCCAGTCGTGCATGTGGTCGATGGCGGCGTTGGCGGCGGATGCCGCGGACGACAGGCCGCGTGCCTCGATGATGGCGGCGCCGCGCTTGCCCACCGTGGGCAGGAACACGTCCTTGTTCCAGACCTGATCATTGATCATGTCCTTCACGCTCGCGCCTTCGATGGTGGCGAAGCGGTAGTCGGCGTACATGGTGGGCGAATGGTTGCCCCATACGGCCAGCTTCTTGATGCTGGCCACCGGCTTGCCGGTCTTGGCGGCGATCTGGCTGAGCGCGCGGTTGTGGTCCAGGCGCAGCATCGCGCTGAAGTTCTCGCGCGGCAGGCTGGGTGCGCTCTTCATCGCGATGAAGGCGTTGGTGTTGGCCGGGTTGCCGACCACCAGCACCTTGACGTTGCGGCTGGCCTGCTGGTCCAGCGCCTGCCCCTGGCCGATGAAGATCTTGCCGTTGATCGACAGCAGTTCGGCGCGCTCCATGCCCGCCTTGCGCGGCATCGAGCCGACCAGCAGCGCGTAGTCGATGTCCTTGAAGGCGGTCATCGGGTCGCTGTGCGCCTGCATGCCCGCCAGCAGCGGGAAGGCGCAGTCTTCCAGCTCCATCATCACGCCCTTCAGTGCCTTCTGCGGGCCTTCGATCGGCACCTCGAGCAGTTGCAGGATGACGGGCTGATCCTTGCCCAGCATTTCTCCCGAGGCGATGCGGAACAGCAGGGCGTAGCCGATCTGGCCGGCTGCGCCGGTCACGGCGATGCGGACGGGTTTCTTGCTCATGGGAGGGCTCCTGGGGTGGGGGTGGCAAGGGGTGGAAAGATGGCCGGCATTCTAGTGCGCGCACCCTGACGCGACCCTGAAGTCTTCTATAAGACAATCGTGTGATGGCCAGCAGCTTCGCCCGCACCGAAATCGACAAGCCGGGCCCGGCTGAAGGCGGCACTGCGCCGTCGTTCAGCCCGCTGTACCAGCAGATCAAGGGGCTGTTGCTGGGCAGCCTGCAGGCGGCCGAATGGAAGCCCGGCGAAATGATCCCCAGCGAGATCGAGCTGGCCGGGCGCTTCAAGGTCAGCCAGGGCACGGTGCGCAAGGCCATCGACGAGCTGGCACAGGAGAACCACCTCGTGCGCCGGCAAGGCAAGGGCACCTTCGTCGCCACGCACGCCGAACAGCGCACGCAGTACCGCTTCTTGCGCCTGATGCCCGACGACGGTGGCGACGGCCGCCTGCAGCGCCGCCTGCTCGAATGCCGCCGCATGCGCGCGCCGGCCGAGATCGCACGCGCGCTCGACCTGAAAGCCGGCGAGGCGGCGGTGCAGGTGCGGCGCTTGCTGCTGTCCGCGGGTGCGGAGCCTGTGCAGCCGGTGGTGCTGGACGAGATCTGGCTGGCGGGCCCGCTGTTCAAGGGCTTGACGGCCGACAAGCTGGCCGGCTGGCGCGGGCCGATGTACGGGCTGTTCGAAACCGAATTCGGCGTGCGCATGATTCGCGCCGAAGAGAAGATCCGCGCCGTCACGGCCAGCGCTGATGAGGCGGCGCTGCTTGCCGTGGCGCCGGGCTCGGCCTTGCTGCTGGTCGAGCGTCTGTCGTTCACCTACGGCGACCAGCCGGTCGAATGGCGCCGCGGCCTGTACCACACCGGTCGCTTCCACTACCGCAATGCGCTCAACTGATGCCGGTCGGCCGTCGCGGCGGCGGTCGCAGGGTCATCGGCCGACCAGTTCCACGTAAGCCTGTTGCATTGCAATAGAATTTTTATTGCGTTCGCCTGCGTCGGCGAACCCGAACCGGCTGCCGCAGCCCACCGCAAGACCCCGAAGCGACGACATCGAAGCGACCCCAACGAACGACGACAGCGAAGCGATGACAAGTATGGCCACCCCTCCACGCCCGGTCTTCCGCAACATCCACATCACCGACATCGCCAGCTACCGGCTGCCGCTGGCCGGCCTCGTGTCGATCCTGCACCGCATCAGCGGCGCGCTGATGTTCCTGCTGATGCCTTTCATCATCTGGCTGTTCGACACCAGCCTGAGCAGTGAGGTCTCGTACGAGCGATTCAGTGCCGCCTTCGTCTCGGGCATCGGCGTGGTGCCGGGCCTGATCGTCAAACTGGTCACGCTGGGTCTGATCTGGGCCTATCTGCACCACTTCATCGCCGGCGTGCGCCACCTGTGGATGGACGCCACGCACAGCGTGAGCAAGGTGCAGGGCCGCACGTCTGCGCTGTTCACGCTGGTGCTGAGCCTGCTGCTCACGCTGGCGCTGGGTGCCAAGCTGTTCGGCCTGTACTGAGGACAACACCATGTCGGTCAACTACGGTTCCAAGCGCATCGTCGTCGGTGCGCACTACGGCATGCGCGACTGGCTCAGTCAGCGCATCACCGCCACGCTGATGGCGCTGTTCACGCTGGTCGTGCTGGTGCAGGTGCTGATGCCCGGCGAGATGGGCTACGACAAATGGGCCGGCATCTTCTCGGCCCAGTGGATGAAGCTGCTGACCTTCGTCGTCATCGTCTCGCTGCTGTGGCATGCCTGGGTCGGCATGCGCGACATCTGGATGGATTACATCAAGCCCATGGGCCTGCGCCTTGCACTGCAGGTGGCCACGCTGGTGTGGCTGGTGGGTTGCGCCGGCTGGGCGCTGCAAGTGCTCTGGAGACTTTGAACCCATGGCTTCTACTTCATCGCTGAGCAAGCGCAAGTTCGACGTCGTCATCGTCGGTGCCGGCGGCTCGGGCATGCGCGCGTCGCTGCAGCTGGCGCTGGCCGGGCTGAACGTGGCCGTGCTTTCCAAGGTGTTCCCGACACGGTCGCACACGGTGGCCGCGCAGGGCGGCATCGGCGCCAGCCTGGGCAACATGTCCGAGGACAACTGGCACTACCACTTCTACGACACCGTCAAGGGGTCGGACTGGCTGGGTGACCAGGACGCGATCGAGTTCATGTGCCGCGAGGCTCCCAAGGTCGTGTACGAGCTTGAGCATTTCGGCATGCCTTTCGACCGCAACCCCGACGGCACGATCTACCAGCGCCCGTTCGGCGGCCACACCGCCAACTATGGTGAAAAACCGGTGCAGCGCGCCTGCGCCGCGGCCGACCGCACCGGCCACGCGATGCTGCACACGCTGTACCAGCGCAACGTGGCCGCGCGCACCAACTTCTTCGTCGAGTGGATGGCGCTGGACCTGATCCGCGATGCGTCGGGTGACGTGCTGGGCGTCATCGCGCTGGAGATGGAAACCGGCGAGGTGCACATCCTGCAGGCCAAGACCACGATGCTGGCCACCGGGGGTGCCGGCCGCATTTTTGCGGCCAGCACCAACGCCTACATCAACACCGGCGACGGCCTGGGCATGGCCGCGCGCGCGGGCATCCCGCTCGAGGACATGGAGTTCTGGCAGTTCCACCCTACCGGCGTGCACAACGCCGGCGTGCTGCTGACCGAAGGCTGCCGGGGCGAAGGCGCGATCCTGCGCAACGTCAACGGCGAGCGTTTCATGGAACGTTACGCGCCGACGCTGAAGGATCTGGCGCCGCGTGACTTCGTCTCGCGCTGCATGGACCAGGAGATCAAGGAAGGGCGCGGCTGTGGTCCGAACAAGGACTACATCAACCTCGACATGACGCACCTGGGCGCCGACACGATCATGAAGCGCCTGCCCAGCGTGTTCGAGATCGGCCACAACTTCGCCAACGTCGACATCACCAAGGAAGCGATTCCGGTGGTGCCGACCATCCACTACCAGATGGGCGGCATTCCGACCAACATCCATGGCCAGGTGGTGACGCCGCAGAACGGTGACCCCAACACCGTCGTCAATGGCTTGTATGCGGTGGGCGAATGCTCCTGCGTCAGCGTGCACGGCGCCAACCGGCTGGGCACCAATTCGCTGCTCGACCTGCTGGTCTTCGGCCGCGCCGCGGGCAATCACATCGTCGAGTTCAACAACAAGAGCAAGCTGCACAAGCCGCTGCCGGGCGACGCCGCCGACCGCACGCTGGCGCGTCTGGCGCGGCTGGACGCCAGCACCAGCGGCGAATACGCGCAGGACGTGGCCGGCGACATCCGCAGCACGATGCAGTTGCACGCGGGCGTGTTCCGTACCCAGGCCACCATGGACGAAGGCAAGACGCAGATCGCCGCGTTGCGCAAGCGCGTCGAGGCGATCGCGCTGAAGGACAAGAGCCAGATCTTCAACACCGCGCGCATCGAGGCGCTGGAGGTCGAGAACCTGATCGAGTGCGCGCAGGCAACGATGGTTTCGGCCGCCGCGCGCAAGGAATGCCGCGGCGCGCACACCGTCAACGACTACGAGCGCGCCGCCGACGACCCCGAATTTCCGCTCGGCCGCAACGACCGCGACTGGCTGAAGCACTCACTGTGGTCATCGGCCACCAACAGCCTGGACTACAAGCCGGTCAAGCTGCAGCCGCTGACCGTCGACAGCGTACCCCCGAAAGTGCGCACCTTCTGATCGCGCAGGAAAGCAACCCGAACATGACCAAGCGCAGTTTCCAGATCTACCGCTACGACCCGGACAAGGACACCAAACCGTACATGCAGACGCTGGAGGTCGAGCTCGACGGCAGCGAACGCATGCTGCTCGACGCGCTGATGAAGCTGAAGGCGATCGACCCGTCGTTGAGCTTTCGCCGCAGCTGCCGCGAAGGCGTGTGCGGGTCGGACGCCATGAACATCAACGGCAAGAACGGCCTGGCCTGCCTGACCAACATGCGCGAGCTGCAGGGCACGGTGGTGCTCAAGCCGCTGCCGGGCCTGCCGGTGGTGCGCGACCTGATCGTCGACATGACGCAGTTCTTCACGCAGTACCACTCGATCAAGCCCTACCTGATCAACGAGACGCTGCCGCCCGAGACCGAGCGTCTGCAAAGCCCCGAAGAGCGCGACGAGCTCAACGGCCTGTACGAGTGCATCCTGTGCGCCAGCTGCTCGACCAGCTGCCCCAGTTTCTGGTGGAACCCCGACAAGTTCGTCGGCCCGGCCGGATTGCTGCAGGCCTACCGCTTCATCGCCGACAGCCGCGATCAGGCCACCGGTGAGCGACTGGACAACCTGGAAGACCCGTACCGGCTGTTCCGTTGCCACAGCATCATGAACTGCGTCGACGCCTGCCCCAAGGGCCTGAACCCGACCAAGGCGATCGGCAAGATCAAAGAGCTGATGGTCCGCCGGGCGGTCTGAACGACGTCATGAGACTCGACGAACGGTCCTTGAGCAAGCTGAAGTGGCGTTGCCGCCGCGGTTTGCTGGAGAACGATCTGTTCATCGAGCGCTTCTTTCGCCACCACGAGGAGACGATCACGACAAGGCAGGCTGCAGGACTACAGATCCTGATGGACCTGGCCGACAACGATCTGCTGGACCTGTTGCTGGCACGCCGAGAGCCCGAGGGGGATGCCGATTGCCCCGAAGTGCGCGAAGTGCTGGCCCTGATGCGGCGGCCACCTGCAATCACGACCTGACCCGAAAGGCCAAGCGATGACCCCCTCTGACGTGAAAGCCACCCTGTCGTTCTCTGACGGCAGCCCCAGCATGGACCTGCCGATCTACAAGGGCTCGATCGGGCCCGACGTGATCGACATCCGCAAGCTCTACGGCCAGTCCGGCAAGTTCACGTATGACCCGGGGTTCCTGAGCACCGCCTCGTGCAACAGCACCATCACCTACATCGACGGCGACAAGGGTGAGCTGCTGTACCGCGGCTACCCGATCGAGCAGCTGGCCACGGAATGCGATTTTCTCGACACCTGCTATCTGCTACTTTATGGCGAGCTGCCGAACGAAGTGCAGCAGAGGGACTTCCACAAGCTCGTCAACAACCACACGATGGTCAACGAGCAGATGCAGTTCTTCCTGCGCGGCTTTCGCCGTGACGCGCACCCGATGGCGGTGATGACCGGCCTGGTGGGCGCGCTGTCGGCGTTCTATCACGACAGCACCGACATCAACAACCCGCGCCACCGCGAGATCTCGGCGATCCGCCTGATCGCCAAGATGCCCACGCTGGTGGCGATGGCCTACAAGTACGGCGTCGGCCAGCCCTACATGTACCCGCGCAACGACCTGTCGTATTCGGCGAACTTCATGCGCATGATGTTCGCCACGCCGTGCGAGGACTACAAGCCCAACGACGTGCTGGTGCGGGCGATGGACCGCATCTTCATCCTGCACGCCGACCATGAGCAGAACGCGTCGACCTCGACCGTGCGCCTGTGCGGCAGTTCGGGCACCAACCCCTTCGCGGCCATCGCTGCCGGCGTGGCCTGCCTGTGGGGCCCGGCACATGGCGGCGCCAACGAGGCGGCGCTGAACATGCTGGAGGACATCCAGCGCCAGGGCGGTGTCGAAAAGATCGGCGAGTTCATCAAGCAGGTCAAGGACAAGGGCAGCAGCGTCAAGCTGATGGGCTTCGGCCACCGCGTCTACAAGAACTACGACCCGCGCGCCAAGCTGATGCGCGAGACCTGCCATGAGGTGCTGGAGGCCCTGGGCCTGCACGACGACCCGCTGTTCAAGCTGGCGATGGCGCTGGAGAAGATCGCGCTCGAGGACGACTATTTTGTCTCGCGCAAGCTCTACCCCAATGTCGATTTCTATTCGGGCATCGTGCAACGCGCAATCGGCATCCCGGTGAGCCTGTTCACCGCCATCTTCTCGCTGGCACGCACCGTGGGCTGGATCGCGCAGCTCAACGAGATGATCGGCGACCCCGAATACAAGATCGGGCGCCCGCGCCAGCTGTACACGGGCGCGAAGGCGCGCGACGTTCAGCCCATCGCGCAGCGTTGAGCGGCCATGAGCTGGCTGTCACGACTCCTGGGTGGCCAGCCGGCTGCAAAGGCAGCCGTGAGGCCGGCTGCCGTGGCGGGGCCGGGCGATGCGCCGCCGAAGCTTGCCGGCGCGAAGATCGCAACCGATGCAGCGGCGGCCGAAGGGCCGCCTTTTTTATGCTGGCTGTTCGGCACGCCGCTGGCGGAACCTGGCCTGACGCCGCAAGAGCAGCAGGCACTGGCGCAGATCGACCAGGTGCTGGCGCAGCCGGCATTGCCGCCCGAACTGCTGCCGCGCGCGGCCAGCGTGGTGCCGCAGCTGATCGCCATGCTGCGCCAGCATGACCTGCCGGTGGCCGCACTGTCCGAGCGCATCGCCAAGGATCCGATCGTCGCCGCCGAGGTGCTGCGCATGGCCGGCAGCGCCTACTACAGCCGCATGGGGCCGGTGCAGGACCTGGCCCAGGCCATCCAGCGCCTGGGTGTCGAAGGCCTGCAGATGGCCATCTCGCGGGTCGTGCTGCGCCCCATGTACCAGGCCAGTCCAGGCACGCTGACGGCCAGCGTGGCGCCCCGCCTGTGGGAGCATGCCGACGCCTTGTCGCGCCACTGTGCCGGCGGCGCCCGCCAGGCGGGCCTGTCGCCGTTCGACGGTTACCTGGCGGGCCTGCTGCTCGACACCGGCTGGACCGTGCTGTTTCACGCCCTGCAACGTGGCGGCCAGACCGATCTGACGCGGTTCAGCGCCGAGGCTGCCGCGGCGTTCCAGCAGCGTGCGCACCGCCTGTTCGGGCGTGTGGCCGAAACCTGGCAGATCACGCCGGCCTTCAGCGCCTTTGCCGCCGATGCGGCCCGCGTGCCGCTGGGTCAGAGCCACGACCCGATGGCCACCACGCTGCGCACGGCGCAGTCGCTGTGCATGCTGGAACTGGCGACGGCCGCAGCTTGAGCGGCCGCAGCGCTGCGCCGCGGTTCAGCCGATCGTGGCCAGGATCACGTCGGACGCCTTGACCAGCACGGTCACTGGCTGGCCCGGCTGCAGTCCGAGTGCCTCGACCGAGCCCTGCGTGACGATGGCCACGACGGGCAGTCCCCCGGCCGATTCAACCGTGACCTCGGCATTCACGGCGCCGGGACGCACGCTGCGCACGGTGCCGTCGAACCGGTTGCTGGCCGACACCTTGGCGCCGTTCAGATCGGTGGCCAGCAGCACCGCCGGCGCTTTGACGAGCGCAATCACGGTCTGCTGCAGGCGCAGGCCCAGGGCATCGGTGCTTTCGCGGGTGACGATGGCGATCAGCCGTGTGCCGTCAGGCAGCAGGACTTCGACCTCGTCATTGACGGCCCCGGCACGGATCGCGCTGACGACCCCCGCCCATTGATTGCGCGCGCTTGTTTTCATGTTCAACACCTTGAGCAGCGAAAAATCCTGGCTGAGGTCCATGCTGTGGTCGGCCAGCAGTTGCACGAAGCGCTGGTGCACCGCATCGAGCTGTTCGTAGCGCTCCACGAGTCGACGACCATGCTCGGTCAGGCAGGTCGAGCCGCCGCCGCGGCCGCCCGTGATGCGTTCGACCACCGGCAGTCCGGACACCTGATTCATCGTGTCGATGGCATCCCAGGCGCCCTTGTAGCTGATGCCGAAAGCCCGAGCGGCCTGGGTGATCGACCCCTGCTCGGCGACGGCACGCAGCAGGGCCACGCGGCCGTGGCCCCCCAGGGGCTGGCCATCGACGGCGATCCACAGCGAGCCCCGGACCTGCAAGGCCGAGGGCTGGCGCGGCGGTCGAATGGCGCGTGGCTTGGGCGTCTTTCGGGTGGGCATGGTGGGCGTTGCCGGCACTCGAAGGATGCGTGCCGCGATGGGCAAGCATAGCGGGCCAGTGCGGCGTGCTCGCGGGCGTTCACGCTGCGCGCGGGCTCACAAGCCCTGGGGTCGGACCTGGGGTCGGGCCCGGGGGTGCAGGGGCGGCGATATCAGGGCGTCGTCACTCACGCGCCCGCCTTCGATCTGCACCACGGTCTGGGCCAGGCAACGCAGGTCCTCGTCGTCGTGCGTGATCAGCAGCAAGGGCAGTTGCAGCGTCACCTGCAGTTCCAGCAGTTCCTCGCGCAGCCGCTGCCGCAGACCCTTGTCGAGCGCGGCAAAGGGCTCGTCGAGCAGCAGGGCCGAAGGTTCGTTGACCAGGGCGCGGGCCAGGGCCGTGCGCTGTCGCTGGCCGCCGGACAGCTGGTGTGGGCAATGCCCGGCCACCGCCTGCAGGCGGCACTGCTCGATCCAGCGCTCGACGCGTGGATCACGGGCCACGCGCCGCGGGTTGCGCCAGCTGCGGTGCAGCCCGAAGGCGATGTTCTGGCGCACGGTCAGGTGCGGAAACAGCGCGTAGTCCTGAAAGACGCAGCCCAGGCGCCGATCCTGCGGCGACAGGCACAGGCCGCTGGCCTGGTCGAACAGCTCGCGCCCGGCGATGCGCACGTGTCCGGCGTCGGGCCTGGAGATGCCGGCGATCATGCGCAGGGTCTGCGTCTTGCCGGCGCCCGACGGGCCGTACAGCACCACACGCGGCAGCTCGCAGCGCAGCTGCACGTCCAGCTCGAAATGGCTGGCGCCGTGCCGCAAGCGCTTGTGCAGGCTGACGTCCCAGACGGTCATCGTTGCCCTACTTCAGGCGCGTGCGATCACGCGCCCCGGCACCAGGCGCCCGGCACTGAGCAGCACGGCCACGCAGGTGATCGAGGTCACGGCGACCAGGAAGTTGGCGCTGTCGTCCTGGCCCGCCTGCACGGCCTCGTAGACGGCGATCGACAGCGTCTGCGTCTTGCCGACGATGCTGCCGGCCACCATCAGCGTGGCACCGAATTCGCCCAGCGCGCGCGCGAACGACAGCAGCAAGCCGGCCAGGATGCCGCGCCAGGCCAACGGCAGAGAGACCCGGAAGAACACCCCCCAGGCGCCGATGCCCAGCGTGCTGGCGGCGTCCTCGAGCTGGGGCTCCACCGTCTCGAACGCGGCGCGGGCGGCCTTGAACACCAGCGGAAAGGACACGATGGTGGCGGCCAGCACCGCGGCCTGCCAGGTGAAGATGAGCCGGATGCCGAAGTGCTGGAGCAACCAGGCGCCGACGACCCCCTGGCTGCCGACGAGCACGAGCAGGTAGTAGCCCAGCACGGTGGGCGGCATCACCATCGGCAGCGTCAGCGCGGCGTCGAGCAGGTCGCGCCCCGGGAAACGCCAGCGCGCCATCACAAAGCCGACTGCAACGCCGAACACCAGGTTCAGCGCGGTCGCCCAGCCCGCCACCTTCAGCGTCAGCGCCAGTGCGACCCAGGCTGCGGACATGGTGGGCCAGCCTGCCTTTCAGGGCTTGCCGAAGCCGTATTTCGCCAGCACCGCCTGTGCCGCCGGCGTGAACAGGAAGTCGACGAACTTTGTCGCCTCGGCCGGATTGGGGGCGCCGGCCAGCGCTGCCACGGGGTACAGGATGGGTTTGGCCGTGGATACGGTGAGCGCGACCTTCACCTTGTCGGGCATGATGGCCGCGTCGGTGGCGTACACGAAGCCGGCGTCGACCTCGGCGCGGGCCACGTAGTCCAGCGCCTGGCGCACCGAACTGGCACCGATCATCTTGGGCTCGATGGCGCCCCACAGCCCTGCGGCCTGCAGCACGTCCTTGGTGTAGCTGCCAACCGGGACGCTGGCCGGCACGCCGATCGCGATGCGCGCAAAGGGTGCCCGGGCCAGGTCTTCGATCGAGTGCGGCAGACTCGCCGCGCTGACGGGCGTGATCACCACCAGCGTGTTCCTGACGAAGTCGCGCCGCGACTCGGGCTTGATCAGCTTCTGTGTCTGTGCCTGATCCATGCGCAACTGATCGGCACTGGCAAACACGTCGGCCGGTGCACCCTTGGCGATCTGCGTCAGCAGCGCGCCCGAGGCGCCGAAGTTCAGCTGCACCCGGGCACCGGGATGTGCCGCTTCGAACAGCGGCGCAATGTCGCGAAAGGCGTTGGTCAGGCTGGCGGCCGCCGAAACCGTGACGTCGCCGGCCTGTGCCGTCAGGTTGACGAGCAGGGCGGCGAAGGTGGCCAGGGCACGCAGAGGGCGAATGTTCATGTCGGTCAGAAGATTTCGTAATGTTCAAATATATACGACGAAAGCCAGTGAGCAAGATTCTGCTGTTTTTCTCTCGCAGATAGCTACTGGAAGATCAAAGAGAAACCTCAGAATGAGTTGCTGTCACTTTCGCAATATAAACAAGAATATATCGAAGTTTGAAAACGATGAATACCCTCTGCGCCCAGTGTTCCGCGATGTTGCTGGCCTGCCTGGCCCTGACCAAGAACGACGCGCTGGACGCCGGCTTTCCGGCCGCTGGACGCAGCGGGTTTGCGCAGGCACGCTACGCGTTCTGAACCTCGGGGAGACGGGCCATGAACGCCGAAGCAACAGCGGGGCTGCGCGCGGCCGCGATCGAGGACGACGGCACCTGCGACGTGGATGGCCTGCTGGCTGCCATCGCGCGCCAGCAGCAAGACGCCGGCCGCCGTGTGAGCGGCCTGGTGATGGTTTATCCCGAAGGCGATCCGGCGGCGCCGGCAGGCTGCGCCAGGCCGATGGAGCTGGTGGACTTGCAGACGCAGCAGGCGTATCGGGTCTCGCAAGCGCTGGGCCGCGATTCGACCGGCTGCCGCGCCGACCCGCAGGGTTTCGCGCGTGCCAGCGGGGTGCTGCGGCGCGCGCTCGACGAGGCCCCCGACCTCGTGATCAGCAACCGCTTCGGTGCGCTGGAGGCCGAAGGCGGTGGCTTTCGTGCCGAGCTGCTTGAGATCCTGGGTCGCGACCTGCCTTTGTTGACCGTGGTGGCCAGTCGCCACCTGGATGCGTGGCAGCGCTTCACGGGTGGCACGCCGGTGCTGCCCGCTCAGGCCGAAGCAATAACCGCCTGGCTCTGCAAGGTGCTCGCCCCCACGATGCCGGCCGCTGGCGCCGGGGCCACCCGTGGTTGAACCGGAGCTGGCGGTGCAAGGGCCCCCTTGCGGACGAGACGGGCACTGACACTGGGCGGGCCGGGAGGCTGGCTGGCCGCGGCAGCACGGTCAGTCTGGAGGCCTTGCTGGCGCTGCAACCCGACCTGACCGCCGACGCCGGCACGGTGGGCGAGACCCAGGTGTCGGCCGTTCGGTGCGTGGCCGATCAGACCGCCTTGCCCGTCGTGCTGCTGTCGACTCGCCAGCCTGAACATGAGAGGCGCTTCGCAGACTGCGCGGCGCTGATGGGGGAGGGCGGCTGCATGCGCTGTATGACTTGTCCGCCGACGAGGTCGTGCGCCGCGCCTGGGGGCTGGCCCGCAGGTGTGCGCCCAGGTCCGCCACGGCGCCTTCGGGGCAACCCTGACCGCGCCCCTAAAATGTGTGCCGGCACCTGAGGGGTGCACTTCGCCCAAGTGCCTTGGCCGGCCGGGTTCTTTTGACCACTGGAGAAAGTTTTGACCTTCGATCGCCCGGAAGACTTCCTGGACGCGGTGGCACGCCGCGACCCGCACCAACCCGAGTTCCTGCAGGCCGTGCGCGAGGTCATGGTCAGTCTGTGGCCCTTCATCCAGTCCCACCCGCGCTACGGCGAATTTGCGCTGCTCGAGCGACTGGTCGAGGCCGAGCGCGTGATCCAGTTTCGCGTGGCCTGGGTCGACGACCAGGGCCGCACCCAGGTCAACCGCGCCTTTCGCGTGCAGCACAGTTCGGCGATCGGGCCCTTCAAGGGGGGCATGCGCTTTCACCCGTCGGTGAACCTGTCGATCCTGAAGTTTCTGGCGTTCGAGCAGACCTTGAAGAACTCGTTGACCACCTTGCCGATGGGCGGTGGCAAGGGTGGGTCCGATTTCGACCCCAAAGGCAAGAGCGACGGCGAGGTGATGCGTTTTTGCCAGGCGCTGATGGCCGAGCTGTACCGGCATCTGGGTGCCGGCACCGACGTGCCGGCGGGTGACATCGGCGTCGGCGCGCGCGAGGTCGGCTTCATGGCCGGCGCGATGAAGAAGCTGTCCAACGACACCGGCTGCGTATTCACCGGCAAGCACATCGCCTTCGGTGGCAGCCTGATCCGGCCCGAAGGCACGGGTTACGGCACGGTGTACTTTGCCGAGCAGATGCTGCGCCGCGAGCAGCAATCGTTCGACGGGCGCCGGGTGTCGATCTCGGGCTCGGGCAACGTGGCGCAGTTCGCCGCCGAGAAGGCGATCGAGATGGGCGCGCGCGTGATCACGTTCTCCGACTCCGACGGCACGGTCGTCGACCGTGACGGCATCGACGAAGAAAAGCTGAAGGCCCTGAAGGAATTGAAGAACGTTCAGCGTGGGCGCTTGTCCGCCTTCGCACAACGCTTCGGCCTGACGTTCGAGGCCGGCAAGAGGCCCTGGCACGTGCCGACCGACATCGCCTTGCCCTGCGCCACCGAGAACGAACTCGACGAGCACGACGCCGCCACCCTGGTGACCAACGGCGTGTTTTGTGTGGCCGAGGGCGCCAACATGCCATGCACGCCCGAGGCGATGGACACCTTCCTGCAGGCGCGCACCCTGTACGCACCGGGCAAGGCGAGCAATGCCGGCGGCGTTGCCGTCTCGGGGCTGGAGATGTCGCAGAACGCGCAGCGCCTGTCCTGGTCGGCGGGTGAGGTCGACGAGCGGCTGCACGCGATCATGATGGACATCCACGAAAACTGCGTTCGCCACGGCAAGCGCGAAGACGGTTCGATCAACTACGTGGCCGGCGCCAACATTGCCGGTTTCGTCAAGGTGGCCGACGCCATGCTGATGCAGGGCGTGTACTGACGCTTGCGCAAGGCCGGGGGCCGCGGGCGGTCGATCAGAAGTGAATGGTCACCGCGTCGATCACGCGGTAGTCGTCGTCGACCACCGGCATCCAGTGCCATTTGTCGAAGGTGGTGCAGGGGTGCGAGATGCCCAGCGCCACCAGGTCGCCCACCTGCGGTGCCCGTTTGGGCACGTCGTCGAACCGCAGGTGGGCGTGCTGATCGTTCAGGCCCCGGACGCGCCAACTGCCGTCGCCAGGCAGGGCGCGCAGCCGGCCCGCACGCGCCAGCATCAACGGATGCGGCAGTTCGATGTCGAACGACAGGTCGCGGCGGCCGCCGGTCAGCAGCGCCAGACCGGGTTCGGGCACGCTCTGCACCGTGGTCCACACCTCCAGCGCCGGCTGCAGTTCGTCGGCGCAGCCGCAACGCTGCGCCAGCTGGTGCACCAGGCGCCGGTAGTGGCCATGGTCGTGCGTGACATAGCAGCCCGAGCGCAGGATGCCGCGCAGCGGCCGTGCCAGCGCCGGGCGCAGCCGCGCGGCCACCAGGTCGAAGATCGCCGAGCCACCGGCTGACACGATCACCTCGTCGGTTTCGAACAGGTTGGCGTCGTCGCAGGCCAGTGCCAGGGCATTCACGCGCGTCATCAGCGCGTCAGCGGCGGCTTCGATGTCGGCGATGTCGCCGCTGACGTTCAGGCCTTCGTAACACTCGATGCCCACCAGCCGCACCGCGGCGCTGGCGCGGAGCGCCCGGCACAGTGCCAACGCGTCGTCGGCCGGGCGCATGCCGGTGCGCCCGCCATCGACGCCCAGCTCGAGCAGAACCTCGAACACCGGTGACTGGGGCTGTGACGCGCGCCAGGCCTCGATCTGCCGCAGCTGGGCCATCGAGTCGACCAGAAAGGCCACGCGCAGGCCAGCGTGGCCGGCCAGCAGCGTCGACAGTCCGTCCAGGTCGGGCGCGGTGTGGACCTGGTTGGCGATCAGGGCCCGCCGCACGCCGGCGAGCACACCCAGACGCAGCTGGAACACGTTGGCGAAGGTCATGCCCCAGGCACCGGCGTCGAGCTGGCGCCGAAAGAGCTGCGGCGACATCGTCGTCTTGCCGTGCGGCGCCAAGTCCAGGCCTCGATCTTGTGCGAAGGCCTGCATCCAGGCCAAGTTGTGCGCCAGCGCGCCGGCTTTCAGCACCGCGATCGGCAGCGGTAGGTGACCGGCCAGGATGTTCCAGCCTTGACGCGCCAGCTGCGACCGGCGCACAGGTTCGGCGGCCGGTGGAAAGCCCTTCAGCCAGGGGCCAAGCAGCGGGTCGTCGAGGTTGTCGGTGGCGGCGGCGATCATGCCGCCATTCTGATGCGCCAAGCCCGTACGCAAGCCAGTTCGCAAGCGCTTGCGTAAGCGCTACAGCAAGCCCTTGAGCAACCGGGCCATCTCGCTGGGGTTGCGCGTCACGGTGAAGCCGCACGCTTCCATGATCGCCAGCTTGGCGTCAGCCGTGTCGGCGCCGCCACTGATCAGCGCCCCGGCATGCCCCATGCGCTTGCCCGCCGGGGCCGTCACGCCGGCGATGAAACCCACGATGGGTTTCTTC
>Ga0138256_10000770_pt1 | contig 34440 bp, 44 predicted proteins | sample KNB2016incub_MG_FD_105486 | JGI IMG/M metagenome (GOLD analysis project Ga0138256, IMG submission 105486) | Active sludge microbial communities from wastewater in Klosterneuburg, Austria - KNB2014incub_MG | ecosystem: Engineered > WWTP > Activated sludge > Unclassified | place: Austria... | reverse complement strand
TCCTCCACAACGCCATCATCCACACCCAAAATAAATCACAGCCGAACGCATCCGCCCTTGTGATAGATCAAGGAAAAATCATCGCGGCAGGCGAAACGAATTATTTATTCAATCATTTCCCCCGCGCCAAAGGACAGGACATGCGCGGGCGCGTCATCGTCCCCGGACTGACCGACGCGCATTTGCATTTGCATCAATATTCGCTGGCGTTGCAAAAAATTGATTGCGAAGTAGACACCAAAGAAGAATGTCTGCGCCGCGTGGCAGAGCGTGTGAACAAAGCCAAACCCGGCGAATGGATTCTCGGTCATGGCTTGAATCAAAACACGTGGGGAGGCTGGCCCCACGCAAGCGAACTGGACGCCATCGCGCCGAACAACCCGGTGTATCTCACAGCAAAATCATTGCACGCCGCGTGGGCGAACACGAAAGCAATGCAAATGGCGGGAATCACTTCATCCACTCCCGACCCACACAACGGACAAATCCAACGCGATGAAAAAGGCGACGCCACCGGCATCCTGCTCGAAACCGCGATGGAACTTGTGGGGAGAGTCATTCCTGAACCAACGATTCAAGAGATTGCAGACTCCATCGAAAAAGCGCAACACAAGTTATGGAAGATGGGACTCACCGGCGTCCACGATTTTGACCGGCGCGAATCGTTCATGGCATTGCAAGCGCTTCACGCGGAAAAGAAACTAAAACTGCGCGTGTTGAAAAATCTGCCCGTCGAATTGCTCGATGAAATTCACGCCATCGGTCTGCGCGGCGGATTTGGCGACGACATGCTTCGCATCGGCAACGTCAAAGTGTTCATGGACGGCGCGCTGGGTCCGCATACGGCGGCGATGTTCCAGCCGTACATCGGCGAGGAAAATAATCGCGGCATCCTCAACATGGACGGCGAGGAACTTTTCGAACATGGTCGCAAAGCCGCGCAAGTTGGGTTGGGTCTCACCGTCCACGCCATTGGCGACCGCGCGAATCATGAAGTGTTGAACGCGTACGAGCAACTCCGCAAGTATGAAAAAGAAAAACATTTGCCCACGCTCCGTCATCGCATCGAACACGTGCAAGTGATCCATCCCGACGATGCGCCGCGCCTCGCCAAATTCAACGTGATCGCATCCATGCAGCCGATCCACGCGACCTCCGACATGGTGATGGCGGATCAATTTTGGGGCGAGCGGGCGAAACTGGCTTACGCTTGGAAAGCCCAACTCGACTTTGGCGCGCCGCTCGCGCTGGGGTCCGACGCGCCGGTCGAATCGCCGAATCCGTTTTGGGGATTGCGCGCCGCCGTCACCCGCCAACGCGCCGACGGTTCTCCCTCCGCCGACGGCTGGCGCGCCGAACAGAAATTATCCATGCCTGAGGCGTTCGCCGGCTACACCCTCGGCGCCGCCTACGCCGCGTACATGGAAGACCGCCTCGGCAAACTCGCGCCCGGCTTCCTCGCCGATCTGATCGTCCTTGAACAAGACCCGTTCACTTGCAATCCAACTGAACTGCTCACGCTTGAATCCTCGGCTACAATGGTCAATGGTGAATGGGTATATAGTTCACTGTAGGTATCAGGTTTCAAGTTCCACGTTTCCTGTGTAAAACTTGAAACGTGATACTTGAACCGTGGAACTTATTGTAAAACTTGAAACGTGGAACTTAATATGACAGACCAACCTCAACTCACGCCCGAAATGCTCGTGCCTCGTATGGGGGAATATTTGATTCAAAAGGGACTCATCACCCTTGAAAACCTGCAACGCGCGCTCGATTATCAACAGGAAGAAGTGGCGCAGGGAAAACGCCCCGTGTTGGGCGAGGCGCTTGTGGCGTTGAATCTGATCGAACGCTCGCAACTCGATCAGGCAGTCACCGAACAGATCATCCAATTGCGTTCCGCGTTGCAAGCCGCCAACCGCACGCTCGAACGCCGCGTGGAGGAGCGCACCGCCGAACTGCAAAATGCCCTGGCGCGAGTCTCGGAACTGAGCCAGTTGAAATCGAATTTCGTCTCGAACATTTCACACGAACTTCGCACGCCGCTCACCCACATCAAGGGGTATCTTGAATTGCTCGTCAGCGAATCGCTTGGCAGGATCAGCGAGGAGCAACGCCATGCTTTGCAGGTCAGCCAAAACTCGGCCGGCCGGCTCGAAACGCTGATCGAAGACCTCATCATGGTTTCGCTTGCCTCGCGCGGCGAAATGAGCGTCAGCCTGGGCGATGTGGATATCCACCGGGTGGCGAGTTTGGTCGTAAAATCCATCGCGGAAAAAGCCGAAAAACGGGGCGTAACGCTGAACACGATGATCGACAACGATGTGCCCCCCGTGCACGCCGATTCGCAAAAGATCGCCTGGGTGTTGAACCACCTCATCGATAACGGCATCAAGTTCACCCCGTCGGGTGGACGCGTGATCGTGAGCGTCAAACGCGAAGGCGATAACCTGGTTGTCGTCTCCGTCACCGATACGGGCATTGGCATTCCGACAGAACGTCAAAAGGATATCTTCGAGCCGTTCCACCAGCTCGACGGTTCCTCCACGCGGCATTACGGCGGCACCGGGCTGGGGCTTTCGCTTGTGCGCGAGATCATCGAGGCGCACGGCTCGATGATCGAAGTGCATTCTCTCGAGGGGCGCGGCTCTTCGTTCCGCTTCCCCTTGCTGGCGGTTGTCAAATAACATGGACCGCCAAACCCTAGACTTTCTGAACGAACTCATCCGCATCGCCGCGCTGGCAGGCAACTCGCGCGGTACCATCGAAAAATTCCTGACCTCCCTGCGGTCTCAATTTGTGTTCGACAACGTGGCGGTCTATCTCTTCGACGAACGGACCGCTTCGCTCGAAATTATGTATGCGCGCGCCATCGGACGCGCCCGCAACGCCGAGGCAGACGCGGCATGGGGCGAAACCTTCGCCAACCAGGTGTTCGCGCAGAGAAAGATCCTAAAACAAGACCCGCGACCGGACGCTCCCACCAACAACCGTTTGGATCAGGCATACATGCTCGGCATACCCATCGGCGCGGATGGGTTCCGAAAAGGCGCCCTGGTCTTCGTCCGCTTCGGCGGTCCTATCTTCACCGAAGATCATGTGCAAATCGCATCCGCCGCCGCCGACTTATTGAACGTATTGTTCGAACGCGCGGAATGGCGCGATACAACCAGCGAACTGCGCGAATTGAAACGCCAGATGCAATTACAGGAGGATTTCGTCAGCACCATCTCGCACGAACTCCGCACGCCGCTGGGCTTTATCAAAGGCTATAGCACCAGCCTGCTCCGGCAGGATACCCATTGGGACGCGGAAACCCAAAAAGAATTTCTCACCATCATAGACGAGGAGGCAGACCGCCTCTCGCTGTTGATCGAAAATGTGCTCGAATCGGCGCGTTTGCAGAGCAAGACTCTTCCGCTCCGCTTCCAACCTGTGCGGCTGGACGCGGTTATGCGCGATGTGGTCATGCGCATCCGCTCGCGCTACAAAGATCTGCAAGTGAACATGGATGCCGCGCTTGCGCCTCCCATTCAAGGCGACGGCGTGCGTATCGCGCAGGTGTTCGAGAACCTGTTCACCAATGCCCTCAAGTATGCCTCCGGCGCGCCCATTACCATTTCGCTTTCCTTCAACAATGAGGCGGTTACCGTTGTCTTCAAGGATGGCGGTCCCGGCATTCCGCCCGAATCGCTTCCGCTCATCTTCGAGCGTTTTTTCCGCGCGCGCAATGAGAAGACCGTCACCGGTTCTGGGCTTGGGCTCTACATTTGCAAGCAGATTATTCAGGCACATCGTGGTAAGATTTGGGCAGAATCTACTCCCGGCGAAGGCGCCACGTTCTACATCCAACTACCCATCAACCCGGCAAATTGACAGGAGGTCTGTAATGGCAAAACGAATTTTGATCGTGGACGATGAGCCTCGATATTTGCGCCTGCTGGAGGCAAACCTGCGAACGGAAGGCTACGAAGTGATCACCGCCCAGGATGGACTGCAAGCGGTAAGCGTTTTCTCAGACCAGCCGGTAGACCTCGTGTTGATGGATGTGATGATGCCCAAGCTGGACGGCTTCGGCGCCACTCAGCGCATCCGCGAATTTTCCAGCGTTCCCATCATTATTTTGACCGCCAAAGGCGACGAACAAGACCGCGTGCGCGGGCTTGATCTCGGCGCCGACGATTACCTCGTCAAGCCGTTTTCCGCCACAGAGTTGCTGGCTCGCGTGCGCGCCGTGTTACGACGCGCCCAACCGCCCAGCGAGGCGGGTCAATCCCGCTTCTTTACGCACGACAACCTGAAGATCGATTTTGCCCGCGCCGAAGTCTGGCGGGGCGAATCGCCCGTTTCGCTTTCCGCCACAGAATACCGCCTGCTCCTTCAATTTGCTCATCACGTGGGCAAGATCATGACTTCGGAAGAATTACTCACCAGCGTGTGGGGACCTGAATACCGTAGCGACAAGGAAATCCTCTGGGTGAGTATCGCCCGCTTGCGGCAAAAACTCGAGGATGACGCGCACAGCCCCAAACACATCGTGACGCGTTCCGGGCTGGGCTACCTGATGCCGCCCATCGAGGAATGATCCGGTTACTAACAAGATAGTTAACTCCCGGCAAAGAAGGTGCAAGGCGCGTTCCGACATACTTCGGCTACACTTTGAGGCGCAGGTCTTGCGCCCACCACACAGCGACAGCCCGCAGGTTGTCGCTTTTTGTTTCTCGAAAGAGAAAATAACCAGCGAGGGAACATGCTTACACAATACGATGAAAAGGGAAAAATCTTTACCGAAGTCGTTTCGAAAATCCCCATACACGTCACCATCCAAACCGTTAAACATAAAATACAAGGTATGGTTCATGTCCGACGGGAAGAACGCATCAAGGATGAGCTCAACCGCAGTGAGGGCTTTATCGCGCTTACCGATGCGACCGTGTTCAACGACGATGGGAGCGCGCTCTGCAAGGCGCCATTCCTGGCGGTGAAGCGCGAACATATCATTTGGGTATTCCCCGAGACCGACGAAAAGGGAGAGGCATGATGGCAACGCCGATCGCGACAAACTTTACGCAACTCACCTCTTCAGACCTGCTCAAGTTCAAACGCTACCTTGTCGATGCGGTCAGCCGTTCGTTGGAGGGAGAATCCCTGATGCCCGACAACCGCGCGGAATTTATCACATCGCGCTTGAGCGAAGCCTACGTTCAGACCAAGGTCAACCTGCCGAAAGACCTGCGCGCGCAGATATTCAACGACATCGTCGACGAACTAAGCGGGCTGGGACCGATCCAACCCCTGCTCGACGACCCGGATATCAGCGAGGTGATGGTCAACGGCGCAAAAAAAGTGTTCATCGAGAAAAACGGAAAGTTGATGAAAAGCCCGGTAACGTTCGAGGACGATAACCACGTGCTACGGATCATCGACCGCATCATCCTGCCCCTAGGTCGCCGCGTGGACGCCGACAGCCCCACCGTAGATGCCCGCCTGCTCGATGGCTCGCGCGTCAACGCCGTGATTCCCCCCGTTGCCATCGATGGACCGTCCATCACCATCCGTAAATTCAAAAAAGACAAACTCTCCACCCAGCAGTTGATCGAGTACGGATCGATCACCGCGAACATGGGCGAGTTTTTGCGCGCCTGTGTGGTCTCCCGTTTCAACATTGTCATCTCCGGCGGCACCGGCTCCGGCAAGACCACCCTGCTCAACGTGCTCTCCGGCTTCATCCCCGCCGAGGAACGCATCGTCACCATCGAAGACGCGGCGGAACTGCAACTCCAGCAGGAACACGTTATGCGCATGGAAACGAAGACCCCCAACACCGACGGCAAGGGCGCGGTGACCATCCGCGATCTCGTGCGCAATTCACTGCGCATGAGGCCCGATCGCATTGTGGTTGGCGAAGTGCGCGGCGGCGAAGCGCTCGATATGTTGCAAGCCATGAACACCGGGCACGATGGCTCGCTCACCACCGTCCACTCCAATTCGCCGCGCGATGCCATATCGAGGATTGAAACCCTCGTTCTTATGGCAGGCATGGACCTGCCTCTCAAGGTTGTCCGTCAACAAATATCCTCGGCGGTCGACCTCATCGTGCAACAGACGCGCCTGAAAGACGGCACGCGCAAAGTGACCGCCATTACCGAAGTGAACGGTATGGAAGGCGACACGGTGGTGCTCACCGATATTTTCAAATTCGAGCAAACCGGCGTAGGGCCGGATAACAAACTTCTGGGCGAAATAAAACCCACCGGCATCCGTCCGCTCTTCAGCCCGCGCCTCGAAGCGGCGGGCTTCAAACTCGGCGCTGAAATTTTCATGCCCAGTACCCCCGGGCGAAACCTACGGCGCTAAATCGGCGCAACCCTCTGCTATAATCGTGACTGTACAGTTGAGGAGCCATGGATATCAAAACCCAGATCACGATACGTACCAAAAAAATCGGCGTGTTGATGCGCGATGCGCGGCTTGCCGCGCGCCGCTCCATACCGGAATGCGCGCAAGCCATCGGCGTGAAAAGCGGGATTTTCCGCGCCTATGAAGACGGGCGAAAGTCGCCCTCGTTACCGGAACTGGAAGCGCTCGTTTTCTTTCTGGATTTGCCCATCAACCACTTTTGGGGGAAGGAGATCCGCTCGAATGCTGTGGCGCCGCACGAGAAGATCGATCTTTCCAAACTTCTGGCTGTTCGCCAGCGGAAAATTGGCGCGCTCCTGCGACAGGAACGCAACAACGCCTCCATCTCCATTCGCAACCTCGCGCAAGAAACGGGAATCTCCGGCGCGCGCATCAAAGCCTACGAGTTGGGCGAACGCGCCATCCCGTTGCCCGAACTCGAAGTATTACTACAAGCCCTGCGCGGGCGGATCGAATCGTTCTTCGACCGAAGTGGACCCATCGGGCAATGGATGATGAGCGAAGAGGCGATCCAGAACTTTCTCGAACTCCCGGAGGAATTGCGCCAGTTCGTCTCCATGCCGGTCAACCGCCCGTACATCGAACTGGCGATGAAACTCAGCAACATGTCGCGCGATAAATTGCGCTCGGTTGCTGAAGATATTCTCGACATCACTCTCTAAATACCGTGAACGACATCAACGCTTCTTCATTAGACGAACGGGGAAAGAAGGAATATGCGAAGGGGGCATATCTCGCCGCGGCAAAATTCTTTGCTCAAGCCGGGCAGGCATACGAAAACGCGAACGATCCGCTCAACGCGGCGGAGATGAAGAATAACCAAAGCGTGGCGCTCTTACAGGGAGGCAAGGCAGACGACGCGCTGAAAGCAACGGAGGGCACGGAAGAAATTTTTGCGGGCGCCGGCGACTTGAAACGACAAGGGATCGCCATCGCTAACCGCGCCGCCGCTCTTGAAGGACTCAAAAAGTGGCAGGAAGCGCTGGCAGAGTATGACCGCGCCGCCAGCCTGTTCGAACAAGCAGGCGAAGGCGATATGCACTCGACAGTGCGAAAAGCATCCGCAAATATCCACTTGAAATTTGGGCATGTGAACAGCACGCAAATGGATGTCTACGACTCACTGCGGCTGGTTGAGAACCCCACCTTTGCTCAACGGATCATGCGCTTCCTCAAAAGAAGCGGGTTTATCAAGTAAGGGACATACGCTCAACGGCAGGACATTTGGAATGTTTTCTCATCGCAAAGGATTGCCGTGATCAACACCCTCGTCCGCCTTGCGGATTCAAACGACCATCAAAAATTATCAAATTTGATCTTCTACGAGACGCGCCTGCACCGTCACCTAGACTGGCGTTCGCCTCTCGATTGGTTGGAAAGCCCGTTCTGTTGGGCGCTCGACGATCAAGGCAGGATCGACGCGGCGCTGGCTTGTCCGCCGGAAGCGCCGGGCGCGCACTGGATCCGTTTTTTTGTTCACAGCGGTAACTGGAGCGACCACAACGCATGGTCATTGTTGTGGCATGAAGCGCGAGAGGCGGTGGCGCGAAGCGGAGGGACGACTGTCGCCGCCATTGTCATGCAACCGTGGTTCGAACAACTGCTGGCTCAAAGCGGTTTTGAAACGCGTCAGGCTATCGTGATGCTCGAGTGGAAGTATCAGCCGTGGGCGCGGAAAGAGGCGCAGGGTATCCGAATCCGCAAGATGGTTGAGGCTGACCTGCCTTCCATCGAAAAAATAGATCTGTCTGCGTTTGGGGTGTTGTGGCATAACCCGCTCGATACGTTGCGCGCCGCTTTCTCAAAGGCGGTGTTTGCCTCAGTTGCCGAGAATGACCGGGGGATCATTGGGTATCAGATCACCACCGGCGAAAAACAACGCGCTCACCTCGCGCGGCTGGCGGTGACTCCCGTTGCGCAGGGGCGCGGAGTTGGCAGGGCTCTGGTCGACGACCTGTTGACGAGGCTTCTCAATCATGGGATCGGCAAACTCAGCGTGAACACGCAAAGCGACAATGGGGCTTCGCTGGCGTTGTATGAAAACATAGGATTCGCCCGCACGGGCGAGCGTTATCCGGTGTATGTGTTCGATGTGAATTCGGCGGAGGTATCATGGTAGAGCGAACCGATACGATGATCGTCAACGCGCTGGTGAGGCAGGCGCTCGCCTCTGCCCAGGAAGTGATGGGCGAGAATGGGTTGAATGCGGTGTTGCGCGCCAGCGGGCTGGAGCGGTTCATCGATAACTTTCCAGCGGACAATTTAGAGCCGGCGATTCAGGCATCGCAATACGCGAAACTCAATGAAGCCATCGAGCAATTTTATGGGCGCGGCGGGCGCGGCATGTTGCGGCGCATTGGCAAGGCATCGTTTCAATACGCGGTGCGCGAGCAAGCCGCGTTGCTGGGACTCGCCGGCGTGGCATTGAAATTACTCCCGGAAAAGCAACGCATCAAATTTATTTTGAACAGCATGGCAAGCGCGCTCAGGAAAAGCAACCCGCAAGTGGATGCCTCGGTAGAGGATAGCGGCGGGAGAATTGCATATACGGAATCGACGTGCGCGATCTGCCAGGGACGCCACAGCGACGCGCCGATCTGTCACTTGTATGCCGGTTCCATTGGCGAAGCCGTGCAGTGGGCAACCGGCAAAGAGTTTGAGATCGTGGAAACGCAATGTTGCGCAAAAGGCGACCCGTATTGCCGGTTCGAAGTGGGAGCGGCGCGTGAGTGAATTAAAATTTTCAAACCGTATTTTGCGGCGCTTCACAGAAACGGTCGCGCTCGAATTGGGCGCGGACCAATTCCGCGTGATGGCCACGCTGGCGAAACTTCCCGTTGAGTGGACGAAGCCCGATACGTTCAGCAAGATGAACGCGGTTGAATCGGCGCAAGCGTACGCGCAACTCCAGTCGGCGATGCGTTCTCACTTTGGGCGCGGCGCGCGCGGCGTGCTGTTGCGGGTGGGGGCGCGCTTGTGGAATCATCTGCTGGAGGATGCCGCGCTCGGAGGCAGGGCGCAGGCCGCGGTGATCAAGCGACTGCCGCTGGCGGCGCGTCGTAAACAGACGTTGGAACTGCTTTCCAAATTCATCGCCGGCGCGCCGGGTGATGTGACCGTCCACAGCCTCGACCTCGACCTGCTCCTCGTGGACCATGCCTCTCCTGCCGCGGATGGTCAACACGAGGCGTCGCCGATCTGCTTTATCACACAGGGATTAATCCGCGAAAGCTTGTATTGGGCAACCAGCGCAAGTTACGACGTGGAAGAGACCGCCTGCAAGGCGCAGGGGCATCACGCATGTGAATTCAAGATCGCTACCAGTAAATAAGCGTCTACTCACCTGTTCCTAGACAAATCCCGGCGCGCATGGGAAAATCTGCGCCGAAATCATATTCCTCAAGGAGTTTTCATGAACGCCGAAAAGAAAAGCAAACGCCAAGCGCGACGAGAGCAGATGAACAAACAAAGCGCGCGCAACCGCCTGATCGTTGGAGGCATCATCACCCTCGTGGCGGCATTTTTCCTCTACGCCATTTTGAGACCCATCCTGGCGCCGATTGCGGATGTGGTAGCGGTGGACTCTCACGAACGTTTCATGGCAGACGGAAACTCGATGGGCGACCCGAACGCAAAGATACAAATCACCGAGTATTCCGATTTCCAATGCCCGTTCTGCAAACGCCACTATTTGGAAGTGGAACCGCTTCTCGAGCAATATTACATCGATACCGGCAAGGTGTTTTTCACGTACCGTTCAGCGGGGAACTTCGTTAGCCAGGGTGGCGGCGGAGGCAACACCGAATCGGAGGATGCCGCGGAAGCCGCCTACTGCGCCGCGGACCAGGGCAAGTTCTGGCAAATGCACGACGCGCTGTTCCAAAATAACCGCGACGTGGAAAACCAGGGATCGTTCTTCCCGCGCCGGCTTTCAGAGATCGCCGCTGTGGCTGGGCTGGATGTGAACCAATATGAAAAGTGTTTTGACAGCGGGACTTATAAAGACCGCGTCCGGCAGGACCAAACCGATGCCACCGCGGCAGGCTTGCAAGGCACGCCTTATTTCGTGGTCACGTACACGGTAAACGGCGAGACGAAATCCACCATTGTGAACGGCGCCCAGCCTTTCAGTGAATTCCAAGTCAAATTGGAAGCGATCCTCAACGAGATCGGCGCGCAGTAAACAGTACGATGAATCAGAAAAGGACACGGGAGTTTCCTCGTGTCCTTTTTGATTCTCATGAGCTTTTGCGAATTACTGATTCTCTACAGAATTCTCTTTGGATGCTGAATAACGCTGATTCAAAAGAAAAAATCCGCGTTATCAGCGTGAATCAGCGTCCCGATTTTGATAGTGTAAGGTAGTCGCTCACCTGACGTAATTTTGCCACAGAGCCTCAGAGCACGGAGAAAAACCTTTCATTTTCTCTGCGCCTCTGTGTCTCAGCGGCTGGACTGCGTAACATCAGGTAGTCAATGATTCTCAATACTGCCCATCTATCTGCGCCACGTTTCCAAATATTCTCCACCCAAGCGATCGAATATTGCCGGCGCGACAATCTCTAACAAGCCCAATGCCAGCAGACCCAAACCCAGCGCGAGCAAAATCACGCCAGGCAACATGCGTGAAAAAATCAAGTTGAGGGTTACCATCCAACCCTGCCCGGTATTGATCTCGCGATAACCCAGAAACATGATCAGCGATTGCAACAGCGCCAAAAGACTAAAGACGAACAGGGGAATGCCCGGACGGGAGGTGAAATATTGCGCAACTTCGCTTCCACCATTGAGGTACGTTACCCCTGCCGCGCCGATCAAAAACAAGCCGATCAAATTAAATTGGATTCCCTGTAAAACGGCGGGGAAACCGCTATACGTCTGACGCGAACCGCTCCGACGACTGCCAAGTTTGATCCGGCGGGTGACGATCGCCTCCCAGCCCACAGCCATTCCCCCAAGCCCAAAACAAACCAACCCGATATGGACAAGAACAGGCATCGAAAGCCTGTCTGCGCCGAGGGCGCACAGAATACCGAGCGCAAAAAAGGTGATTTGAACCGCCGACCACATGTCAAACCTCCCGGCTTGCAAAATTACCGAAGAATCCCCCACATCGCCAGCGCGCCGAAGATAACCGCGGTCACCACCGCGCCGGTGAACACACTGCGCGACTCGCGCTGATCTACAAGTTGCAGCATGGGCGGGATTCCCTCCACCTCCCACAGCGGACCTGCGAACGAGGCGAACATTAGCCCGCCCACGAGTCCGCCGATGTGACCCCAATTGTCAATGCTGGGGGCGAGACCCAAAAACAGATTGACGAAAATGATGAAGATCACGTTGCCGATCGCGCTTCGGAATTGACCCGCGAATAATCTTCGATTCTGGATGAGGAACACCAACTCCGCGCCGATCAAGCCGAAGATCGCCGTGGACGCGCCTACCGACACCCCGGTGGTGAACAGGAACGACATCACATTCCCCGCGAACGCGCCAAGCGCGTACAGCAGAAGAAAACGCCAATGCCCAAAAGCGCGTTCCAGCCCAACGCCGAATATGAACAGGGCATACATGTTGAAGCCGATATGCGCGATGCCTCCATGCACCAGCGCGGGCGTGAGCAAACGCCAAAGTTGACCGTCGCGGATCAAGTCGTTGGATTTTGCCAGCAAGCCAACAGGGAAATCGAATTTCAGAAAAGCCTGACTCGCCAGTTGAAGCAAGTACACAAACACCGTCACGCCGATCAGCGAATACGTCATATATGGCGCGGACTCGGGCAGGGTGAGGCGCAAGGCTTGGGGAGCAGAAGCAGGCTTGTCTTGAGCATCGTCGAAGGGCTGAGGCGGGGAAAGAGGCGGCTCTTGATTCACAATGTCACCTTTCGGGGTTTGACGCGGTGATGCTCCGCGTCGATGATGGCGCGGATGGTATCCACCGTTTTGTCCAGTTGAAAATCGCGGTTGACGATCACATAGTCGAACGCTTCCAGCCGGTTGAGTTCCTTGCGGGCGGTGGCAATACGAATGGCGAGCGAATCGGCGGTTTCGGTCTTGCGCGTTTCGAGGCGGTGCACTAATTCATCTTCATTCTGCGTGGTGATGAAGATCATCAACGCTTCAGACGCCATCTTGCGGACCGTTTCCGCGCCTTGCACGTCGAGCCGCATGATCACATCCTTGCCGCTGGCGAGCGCCTCGCGCACCTGTTGTTTTGGGATACCCTTGTAATCGCCGTAGACAATGGCGTGTTCGATCAACTCGTCCTCGGTAATCATGCGCGCAAACTCGTCGTTCGACACAAAAAGATAATCGCGCCCGTGCAATTCGCCGGTGCGTTTATGCCGCGTGGTGGCAGTGACCACAAAATGGAACGGCAGTCCACGCTCTTGCATGCGTTGCATCACGGTATCTTTGCCCGCGCCCGAAGGACCTGAAATCACGATGAGGAGCGGCTGTGGGGTATAAAGAGTGAATTCGGACATGCAGGAATTTTACCAGACGCCTATTTGAGGACAGTTCAGAGTTAATGCCGCGCGACGGATCTCCAATATTGATTCGGGCTTCAACGCGAATTACGCAAATTGGGCGAATTCCGCGAAAATAAAAAGAGGATTCGCGCTATTCGCTTTTTCGCGGCATTCGCGTTAAGATTTCCCGACTTGAATGGCATCCCCCTCACGCCTTTGGCTGATTCCCGATAAAATAGCGATATACCCTTGTTCGCTCAAGCCGCCGTCACTTCGACAGGCTCAGCACAAGCCTCGGCGGCGAGGACGCCGCCGAGAGCATAATAATTATGCCCACCTACGATTTTATCTGCAACGCCTGCAACCAACGCTTCGACGTGTTCATGTCGTTTACCGAATACGGCAAGAAGCCCGTCGCCTGCCCTCACTGCAACAGCAAAAACGCGCGCCGCCGCATGACGAAAGTCCGCATTGCGAAGTCGGACGACAGCCGCGCGGATTCAATCGCGGACGATTTCAGCGGCTTTGAGGGCATGGAAAACGATCCCAAAGCCATGGGGCGCATGATGCGAAAGATGGGAAAAGAAGTCGGCGAAGATCTGCCCCCCGAATTTGACGAAGTGGTCGGCAGGCTTGAATCAGGTCAAAGTCCCGAAGAGATCGAGAAGGCAGTCCCCGATCTGGGCGCGGGCGGCTAGAAAGAAGAAGAATAATAATAAAAAAAGACTGTCACTTTGAAGGTGACAGTCTTTTGGTTTGCAAACGATCTTACCCCACCGCGCCAGACCCGCCGCTACTACTAATGGCTTCGCCGCTCAGAGCCTTCCCAGCCTGCTCCGAAAGATTCTTGAGATTGCGCACGCGTCCCAGCATATCGTGCCAGAACGAACTGCCCGCGCTGGCGGCAAGACCTGTGGCGATCATGCCGCCGATGTGACCAACCCGCGTGTTCAAGCTGGCGATCACATCATCAGGAAAAAGCACGCCGAGGAGTTCAAACGTGTTGATCTGCATGGCGAACGCGATAAGAACGCCGATCAACGCCGAGACAACACGCAGGGTGGTGATGCGACTCTTTTCGACGCTGGCATGTTTCTGCCGCAGGGTCGCAAGTTTCAAGGCAATATCCTTTTGCACCGAATTGACCTGTTCCTCCAGCCCCATTTCAGTCAGCGCCTTCACGGCATCTTCACGCAGGGCTTTCACGCTCTTGTCAATCTCTTGCATGTTCGTCTTGGTCTGTGAAGCAAAGGTTTGGATCGCGACCACTTTCTTCGCCTCTTCCGAACCATCGGGCAACCACTCCTGTACTGAAGCCAACACTTCATCGGGACTGGCTTGCTTGCGCAACCCGCGGAACCATGTGAACGGTTCGAGCAGGGTTTCCACGCTCACCGAAAGCACCAGCAAGATCGCAAAATACGCTCCCAGCACGCCCAACACGATCGTAAAACCATCGAGATTCATAGCCAGCTCCTCCTGAAAGAAATTTTCAACAGTATAACTCGTACCGGGAACTACAACATCTTTTCAATTGTCGCGCGATGTTCCGCAAAATGTTCCAGCGTATCGCCCAACACCCACAACAACAACGGGCGCTTCTCAGGGTCGTCCGCGCGGCGGGGCTTCAACAACTCTTCGAACGGCGTCGAATCCAACTTCTCCACCAACTCCGCATACGCGCGCCGTAATTCATTCAACACATCTTCCACAGACTGGTTACGGTTTCTCTCAAAAAGGACGGGGTTGATCACTTCCATGTCCCAGCCTCTTACCACCTCAGGCTCCACGCGCATCACCTCGTGCGCTGGGCGTTTATCCATGTGATAACCCATCAGGATGTTCATCCACTCGGCAAGATGCGCCAGATTATCTTTCGGACTCCACCCGCCCGCGTCCGGCGTCGTCAACTTATTCGCCTTTTGGAGTCTTTCCACCGCCTCCATCAGCGATTTCCACTCGCGCTCGATGGAAGATTTCAATTCAGATTTACTGCCGGGGACTACCTGCTCGTCGCTCATGCTCGCCTCTTTCCTACGGGACGATTGCCTCGCCCTCGTCAACTTTTATCTTCTCTTCATCTTTTCTCAACACCCACGCCCCGCCGTGGACAAGGGTTGTCTTCTTCCCATCCACCTTCACGTACGCGCCGTCGCTGAGCATGATCACGGGGTTGTCGTGGAACGAATGATACTCCGAAAGCCAGTCATCTTGAAAGACATCGTCGCCGTAGTGTGGATAAAAATTAAACGGCGAAATAGCCAACCCGTCAAAGCGATTCGCCTCCACCGAGTTCATGTCGCTGGAGGTGAGGATGTTCGGTCCGCACACCACCATCCCCGCGCTGAAACCGACAACGGGCAAGCCTGATTGCACTTTCTTGCGAAGGTACGGCATCAATCCGCTGATGTGCAGGCGATGATTCAACAGGAACGTGTTCCCGCCCGAAATATACGCCACCTGCGCCTTGCGGATGATGGATTCCATCTTTGGCAGATCCATCCGCTCCGTGTCAATCAACTCGACGCGCGCGAGTTTCTCAAACGAACGCGTCGTGTAATCCAACCAGTGATTTACATTGAGCGAAGCTTGAGGCAGGAAGGCAACCGTCGGCTCATCTTTGTCCGCCAAATACGGACGACACGCATCAATCACCCAGCGAATGTCGCGGTCGCCTGGGGTGGAGAATAAGTGGAGGGTAGGCATGAGAACACTTATCAGAGCGTCAACGAAGCAGGATATTCGGAGTTATTGATACAAATGGCAAATTGTTTGACGGATGTAATTGTCATGGTTATCTGAATCACTCAACCTCGCGTGGTTCTGTGATAAGTTCCAAGCCATCAAGAATCTGACGAATACGATTCCGTGACAACGTCCCAACATATTCACCCAACTGCCTTTTATCCACCGTATACACTTGAGAGACAAGCACAACGCTTGGCTTGGTTAAATTTGCTTCTCCATCATTCAATACAACATTGCCTGGCGCGCTTTCGCGCTTCAAACTGGAAGTGATCGCACAAACGATGACAGTATTAAGTTTGCTTATATTGAAAACATTGTTTTGAATCACAACAAAAGGACGCTCATATCCAGGCTCTGAACCTTCTGGCTCGCCCAAATCAATCCAATACACATCCCCTTGATTGATCACCATTCATTGCCTGCCATGGATTTAATTGACTTGCGTTGTATTCTGCGTAACTCATCCTGCTCGTTTTCATCAGGATCATCGGCATATGCCAGATTGATTTCCTCCAGCAGAAGTTTGTTTTGGTGGCGGCGAATGAAGTCTTCCACAGCCAGCACAAACAGGCGACTGCGTGAAATCTTCATTTCTTTTGCGATTTCTTCGGCTCGTTGAAAAAGTGACTTCTGAATCGAGATGGCGGTTTTTACGATTGTCATGTTTATACCTTTGGTTATACCAACAGTATAGCCTTGTTCCACATGAAAATCAACCTACTTTTTGCAATCTCCCCACAACCACCCGCCTCAACTCTTCCTGCACAGACTCCCACTTTTGCCCCGCGTCCACCACCGCCCAGCGACTTGGCTCCTGCTTGACCATCTCCAAATAGCCCTCCACGTTACTCAAGAATTCTATTTACCGATTCAAGAAAAGTTTCAGCCACTTTGACTGCGCGATACGCATCACCTGAAGCGACATGAACTGACACTCCATAATCCCCTACTCCGCGCAATTCAAATAACCAGTTGAGATTCTTGCCCTGTTCCTTATCGAGTTTTCCCGTTTTGACAAAATGCTGATGGATAAGAGCAATCACACCGCTGTGTTTATTTGTGTCAATATTTTCTCTGAGCAGTAACGCGCTGGCTGAATAAAAAGCCGCGTAATACGCGCGCGACGCGGAGATATCGTAATACTCTTTATCCAGCAATTCTTTCGCGGCATCCAGATTTGTTTTGGCGCGCTCCAAGTTGGACGTAATCTCGCTGGAATAGTCGGACATTAAACCGCCACCCCTTCTCGCCGAGCATTTCGATATAACGAAAGACTACCAATCTCAAAGTCATTGAACAAAACTGGCTTGGCAGAAATCAATTGTTCCGATTCAAGTTGGATCGGATATAAAACATCAACCAACGTCCGCAATTCGGCAAAATAATCTAGCGGGGGGTCAAGCAGTACAAGCAAATCAATATCGCTGTCAATTGTTGCCTCCCCGCGCGCCATCGAACCGTAGAGAATCACTCCCTTAAGCTGCTTGCCGTATTGCTTGGTAAGGACTTCCTTACACTTGTTGACGATTTGCTTGATATTGTCCGTCATGGAAAATATTATACAGCAAGATAAAATGGTTCGTGACCTTCAACTTGCGACTTTCAACCTTTCCTCAACCACCCTCCTCAACTCCTCCTGCACAGACTCCCACTTTTGCCCCGCGTCCACCACCGCCCAGCGACTTGGCTCGGCTTTCACCATCTCCAAATACCCCGCGCGGACGCGTTGATGGAATTCAACGGTGTAGGCATCCATGCGATTCCATTCGTCATCTTTCTTCTTGCGTCTCAGCCCTTCTTCCACGTCCACATCCAGCAACACAGTCAAATCAGGGACGAGTCCGCCTGTGGCATATTTAACCAGTCCCCTAACTTGCTCCAAGTCCTGCTGATGTCCATAGCCTTGATAAGCAATCGTCGAATCGTAATATCGGTCTGAGATCACAATCTCCCCGTCAGCGAGACGCGGCTTGATGACTTGCTCCACAATTTGGGCGCGCGCGGCTTGGTAGAGGAGAGTCTCCGTGCGCGGGTGCATCTCCACATTTTTCAAATCGTGGATGACCTCGCGTATCTGCTCGCCAATGGACGTGCCGCCTGGCTCGCGCGTGGGGAATACGACATGTCCCTTCTCGCGGAGGTATTCCACGAGATACGGGATATGCGATGTCTTGCCTGAGCCTTCGGGTCCTTCGAGGGTGATGAACATGGGTTAAGTATACAGGGAAACAGGTAGATGGGTAGACAAGAGGTAAAGACTGATTACCTTACACTTTCAAAATCGGGACGCTGATTCACGCTGACCCTTGCACCGCCCGCAAGGGCAGGTGAAACGCAGATTTTCCTTTTTGAATCAGCGAAAATCAGCGTTTTTCTGCGTCCAAAAAGCCTTGTGTAAGGTAATCAGAGGTAAAGAATGGATTGTGCTATACTGTGAACCAACATGCCCGACATCAAACCAATTCGGGAGTTTGTTTTCACCGACCATGCCCTGAACGAAATGGCTCGACGTCAAATCTCCGAAGAAGATGTGAAAACAGTGTTGGCAAATCCCGAGCAAATGGAAATGGCGCGTGAAGGGCGTGCTGTATATCAATCGAGGTTGCAGATGGGAGAAGCGCCAAGGACAAATTTTGCGGGTCTTTGTAGATATCCACCTCACACCGCCCGATGTAGTCACTGTGTATCGGACCAGTAAGATCGAGAAATACTGGAGGTAAACCATGAAAGTCAACTATGATAGCAAAACGGATACTCTAACCATTATCTTCACCGAGACCTCTGTTGCCGAGAGCGACGAGGACAAGCCTGGTGTTATTTTGGACTATGACAACAAGGGCAACCTTGTGTCGTTGGAAATCCTGGATGCTTCACGAAGAGTGAACCTCCCAAGCAAAATTGAATACCAGGTCTCGCCAGTGGCGGGATAGGAAAAACAAAACTCCGAGACTTGGTCTCGGAGTTTTGTTTTTTGGAAGATTGGAGAATTGAGATCGAGCAAGTATCAAGTAGACAGGGAAACAAGTAAACAGGGAAGAGGCACGGATGTTTTTAGGGCTTCTTCATTTTTGTTTAGGGCAGAATTTCAAAAGATTCGAAAAGGAGAGCAAGACATGGAAACTGTTTCCAACTCAAAAGGGCAAATCGTTATCCCTGCGAAGTTACGCAAGCAATTGGGCATCAAGGACGGGACTCACTTTCAAATTGACATGAATGAAGCGACCAGGCAGATCATCCTCACCCCTATCATACGGGAGTATTTTCGGTCATTACGCGGAAAGTACAAAGGCAAGGGCTTGATGAAGGCGTTGATGGCGGAAAAGAAACGCGAAAGGGAGTTGTAATGGGCAAAATTGCTTCCTTATAAAGCATTCTTGCTTGAGGCCTCGGGGTCTTTGGTGGGATGAATATGCCTATCAAATTACTTGGAATATTTCTCTTTCAGCCTGCTACTTATTTCTTCATATTGCATTTTATATTTACCATCTTTATCAGGAGAGTAAATTTTATATGGTTCTCTACCTTTGTTTTGAACCGAGCGAACTGCCTGAAACTCGACCAAGTTATTATTCAAGAACTTTTCACCATATTCCTCCAAAAGTTCGCGGCTTGCTTTGATTTTTTCTGCGATTTGAGAAATAGAATCATTGAGATTGATGGATGAAATAATGTTGTATTTTTCATAATCTTCCTTGCTGTTATCTCTTATTATTCGCCACAATGCTATTGCATTCCAGTCCCCTTCTGGAAAACTGTGGCTACCATTGCCAAGAATTATGTCATATGAGTATGGAAAATCACGAAAATCAAGACTGCCTCTGAAGAGAACATATCTTTCTTCACGTCTATAAATTATTGAAAAGCCGTCATCGTGAGCTTGATAACGTATTTTCTTGAAAGCAACATCTTTTAAAAAACTATCAAACTCATCAATAATGAGTTTTTTGTATAACTTGGTTGTTTCTTTTGTTGTCCTCATAAATAATTCCAGACCAGAAATTCAAAGAGGCGACTAGAAAGTCACCTCCTCATCTGCTCCCTAAAAATCATTACATTCCTGTGCGGTCGTTTCTATACAAGTGACGTAACGGACCTATTAAGTCGCTTTACCGCGAAACCGCCGTCCCCTGCGGGATTTTGGCCGCTTTCAAAATCAGGCGCAATGCTTCGTTCACGGCTTCATCGTTGGGGAAAGCCTTGGCAATCTCTGGTTCTAGCACAACGACATTGCTCCCGACTCTTCGCTTTGGGTCGAAACGTCCGCGCGGGAGGACGGTCATTTTCGAAAGGTCGTATTCCTTTCGCAGTTCATAATCATTCTGTTTCTTCGTAGAATTTTTCTTCATGTTTCGTCGCCTTTCTCGCGCTGATCACACGGATGCGATTGTCTCGTTCGGTGTGTGCCACCAATAAAAGCCTGGTTTTATTCGATATGCCGATTGTGATGTAGCGTTCCTCATCATCGGAATGTTCATCATCCAACACAGTAATGAACATGGGGTCATCGAAAACCGAACTCGCTTCCTCGAAACTGACTTCGTGCTTCTGAAAGTTCTTTTGCGATTTTTCGGGATCCCACTCGAAATCAGTTTTCATAATAACTCCTGCCGCAATTATACCCAGTCTCTATTCCCTAAAAATCCTCACATGCCTTCTCGGCTCTTTACCGTAAGAGTGTGAAACCAACTCCGCGCTGCGCGCCATTTCGTGTTGGAGGCGGCGCACGAGGGAGGGACCTGGGGGCAAGTCTACCCAGCGTTCGCCGTTGAGGACAGCGGAGATGGCTTGTTGCATTTCGTGGCGGATGTCGTCCATGTTGTCGCGGGTAGGCGCGGCGCTGAGGTTGTAGAGGTCGCTCAGGAACTGCTCCACTTGCGCGACGGTGTTGGCGCGCAGAACATAGATCGGCATACCGCGTTGCTCGGCTTCCATCACGGTCTGCTGGCGGTTGCGATAATACGTCCGCAGGGTGACGAGCGCGTCGGCTTCGGACACGTCGCGCACGACGACGGCTGGCACGCCGAGTCGCTTGGCGGCTTGTTGCAGTCGGTTCTTTGCGACGCCATACGCGTACACGCGCACAGTCTGCAACCCCGCGCCGATAGGCGGAGTCGGCTGAGGCGTGGATAAAGGTTGCTCGGTAGCCGAAGCAGACCGAAGTCCGCGACGAGGCGTTTTCACATCCACTTTTGGTTTTGCGGACGGCGCAGATTTTTCAATCTGAATTTTTCCCTCGGCGTCGCGCTGTCGCACTTCGGGAGGCAGGGGCGCGTCGCGCAACAGCGAATCCACAGACGACATGATGTCGGTGTGAACCGCAAAACGATCACGATGCTGGATTTCGATGAGGACGTCGAACGTGGGCGGAGCGCGTCTTTCGAGGACCGTTTTCTGGGTGCCCCTTCGACGCGCTTCCTCGTCCGACAGCGTGACCGCTTCGATGCCGCCGACGAGGTCGCTGAGGGTGGGGTTGAGGAGCAGGTTATCGAGCGTTTGACCGTGCGCCGTGCCGATGAGTTGCACGCCGCGTTCGGCGATGGTGCGCGCCGCGAGGGCTTCGAGCTCGCGCCCAATCTCGTCAATGACGATGACTTCGGGATTGTGATTCTCGACCGCTTCGATCATGACTTCATGCTGATGAGTCGGCACTTTGACTTGCATCCGCCGCGCCTTGCCAACGGCGGGATGAGGCACGTCGCCGTCGCCGCCGATTTCGTTGGAGGTATCCACGATGATGACGCGTTTATTTTCCGCAAGGATGCGCGCAGACTCACGGAGCAATGTTGTTTTGCCAACGCCAGGTCTCCCGAGGATGAGAACGGACTTACCCGTCTCGATGATGTCTTGAATGATGTCCACAGTTCCATAAACGGCGCGACCAACACGAAGAGTTAATCCCACTACCGCGCCGCGTCGGTTGCGGATGGCAGAGATGCGATGGAGAGTCCGCTCGATGCCTGCGCGGTTGTCCGCGTCGAAATTACCGACGCGTTCGACAACGTGATCAAGTTCAGCGCGCGTCAGTTCCGCGCCCGAAAGCACGACTTCATTTTCGACAAAACGCGCGGAGGGAACGCGTCCGAGGTCAAGGATGATTTCGAGGAGCAGGTCGCTGTTGTTCGCCTCTTCGACAGAGTGACGGATGTTCGTGGGAAGCACGTCGAGGAGGGCGTCGAGGTCGTCGGTGATTTTTAGTTGGGTCATGGTTGGTTTCAGGTGTCACGTTTCAGGTTTCAAGTTGTGAGGCGTGACGAAGAGAGAATTGAGAGGATTGGAGAATTGGTGTGGTGGAGACTAGAGATTGGAGACTGGAGATTGGTTTAGGGAGGTTAACGTATTTTGGGGTGGGGAAGTTTCCTATCCCGTGTGGTTGGATGGGGCTATTATACGAGGAAGATAACACCCCCGCGTAACGGGTTTGATTCAAAATGGTTGAGCGAGGAAATTTTCCGCCGCCTTGAGAAATTCTCTACCCCACTCCATCATCTCTTGAACTTCTTCTTTGGTCAAATGTTTGCCAATGGCATAATCGCCAATGTTACGCCTATCTTGTGCCTTGATAAGGAAGTTGTGAAATTTCGGGTTAAGAGTCTGCGTTTTGGCAAACTCCTTTCCGAAATTCGCGATCACAGAAGAATGACTGGAAAATGCCAGACCTCGTTCCAATAACAAGGCTTCAGCGATATAGAACAAGGCGTAATACGCGCGAGAGCCAGCAAAGTCAACCTCGCCGTCCTTGAAGATGGTCTTTGCTGTTTTCAAACTCCGTCTGGCTTTATCAAGCAATTCTTCCACCTCAGGCTTCATACCATTACCCCGTCGCGGCGGACATTGATTAGGAAAGGTATCTGTTTTTCCTTGTATTCCTTTTCAGTCACAAATGCTCGTGAAACCACAACATCATGTTCAAGGCAAAAGGATGCGGCGAAATCATCCGAGCGTTTGAGCATTTCAAGATAATCAAACTCGCCCTTAAGCACCATGAGCAAATCAATATCGGAGTCGGGTTGCGCCTCTCCGCGCGCATAGGAGCCGTACAGATAAATAGCCTTTAACTGGTTACCGTAAATACGGTTAAGTTCAGATTTGAATGTCTTCAAGAGCTTCTTCACACGAGTGGACATCGTATCGTTCCTTTTGTCTGCCTCTATTATACGAGAAATGCATCATCCCCACGTTGGAATGTGATTGTAGAAAAGATTGTAAACTTTTTGCCGCGCCTTTGTAAACTTTTTCAAAAGCATTGTCAACTTTTTCCCATGGCAAATTTCTACTTCTTCCCCTCAATTCGACTCACCCTCGAAGGCTGGACGCTGACACCTTTCGGCACAGCGGATGCGGGCAAGCCTTCCTTCACCAGCCGCGCAAGGTGTTTCACCATCACGGCTTGACGCGGTCCCGATTTCGCGCCCAAGTCTGCAAGCACGGGTTCGAGCCACGCCTGATACGAACGGACACATACATACACGGGTCGGTTTCGACGATCGGGCAAATTGCTTATCAACGCGGCAAGTTTCGCGCTCACGTCTATCGCTTCGGGATGAATCAACGGCGTCAGCACAATTCCCTGCCCGCCATGCGTCACACTGACGTGACATTTCGCTCCATCGTTGCTCATCCACCCCAGCGGAGTCTTCGGCTGTGGTTCGACGGGTTGCAACAACGGAGGCACGATCTGATGATACAGACTCTGCACGGATGGAAGATTCACCGACCGCACACGCGTCCACGCTTCGGTCTTCGACTGCGCTCCGCTCCGCTCAGACCGTTCTTCCAATACTCCAGAAACATCCCACATCCTCTGCCACGCGTAGACGGAGAACCCCGATTTACGAAGCGGCACGAACACATCGCTGAGATCATCCACTTCTGCCAGCACATGGAACGCGCCCCACGTCCCTGCTTGTGAAGTTAAGTTTTCGATCAACGCGGGCAATTCAGGATGATCCAAATTCGACAACGGCGCAAGATACAACAATTTTGCAAACGTATCTTCCTGCGAATGGATGATTCCCCCAAGCACCGAGTCATGCTCGCCGTTTGCAATCGCGCCGTAGACATGCCTCGCAGGATTCATGTACGCAAGCAATCTCGCCGCGCCGAGCGGATTCCCTCTTGTCAGTGTGCGCGCGGTATCCAACCCTATCGCCTCATCGCGGAAGCGATAGAGTTGCGGAAGATCCAACAATGCAAGCGGGCGGATGGACATTTTGGGTTACAAGTTACAGGTTTGCAGGTTTACAGGTTCAACTTGTAACCTGCAAACTTGCCAACCTGCAAACCGATCAATCAACCAACGTCAAAAAATATTTATGGAAGCGCGTGTCGTTCGTCAATTCGGGGTGAAAGGATGTAGCGAGAAGATGTCCCTGTTGAGCCGCGACAATCCTCCCGTCCGCGAGAGAGGCGAGAATCTTTGCATCCCCGCCCACCGACTCAATGATCGGCGCGCGGATGAAGACCGCGTGATAATCTTCCTGCGTGCCTGTGGCTTGTTTGAGCTCGGGAATATCCAAATCCGTTTCAAACGAATCGATCTGGCGACCAAACGCATTGCGTTGCACTTTTATATCCATCAATCCAAGCAAAGGCTGGTCACGGCTCACATCTTTCGAAAGAAAGATCGCGCCCGCGCACGTGCCCCAAATCGCGCGGCGTTGACCGAATATCTTCAACGAGTCCATCAAGTTGTACGCGACTGCCATCTTGCCAATCGTCGTGGACTCGCCGCCAGGGATGATGAGTCCGTCGAGTCCTTTGAGATGCTCAGGCAAACGCACCTCGGATGTTTCAACATTAAGTTTCTTGAGCATAACAATATGCTCTGAAAAATCGCCTTGGAGAGCGAGAACGCCTATTTTCATAGTCGTATACAAGTACACACGTAGACAAGTAAACACGTACACAAGGCGCAACGTTTTCACGTGTTTACCTGTGTACGTGTATACCTGTTTACTTGTTTACTTCCTCACCATCCCCTCCCCGCCATCTTCTCACCCTCAGGCATCTGCGACACATTGCGCCCGACCATCGCCTCGCCGAGATTCTTGCTCACCTCCGCGAGAATGGACGCGTCCTGATAATGAGTCACCGCTTTGACGATTGCATTCGCGCGCTTGGTAGGGTCGCCGCTCTTGAAGATTCCAGAACCGACGAACACACCGTCCACGCCGAGTTGCATCATCAACGCGGCGTCGGCAGGAGTCGCAACTCCGCCCGCCGCAAAATTGACAACGGGCATACGACCGAGTTCTTTTGTCTCTTTCACCAACTCATACGGCGCGCCGTTATCTTTTGCGAACTTCATCAATTCTTCGTCGCCCATTGTTTGCAACTGGCGAATCGAACCGATCACCGAACGCGCGTGACGCACCGCTTCAACCACATCGCCAGTCCCCGCTTCACCTTTGGTGCGAATCATCGCCGCGCCTTCGCCGATGCGCCGCAACGCTTCACCGATATTGCGGCATCCGCATACGAACGGCACGGCAAAGTTATGCTTCAAAATGTGATGCTCTTCATCGGCAGGCGTCAACACTTCCGACTCGTCAATGTAATCCACGCCCAGCGATTGAAGAATCTGCGCTTCCACAAAATGTCCGATGCGGCATTTCGCCATCACAGGGATCGAAACCGTATCAATGATTTTCAAAATCAACTCGGGGTCGCTCATGCGCGCCACACCGCCGTCCGCGCGAATATCGGCAGGCACACGTTCGAGCGCCATCACCGCGCACGCGCCCGCGTCCTCCGCGATCTTCGCATGCTCTGCCGTCACCACATCCATGATGACGCCGCCCTTCAGCATTTGCGCCAGCCCTTTTTTCTCCGTCCACGTACCAGTCTTCACTTCCATGTTTACTCCTTGGATTTCTTGCGCGTGGATTTTTATCCACGCGATGACTTAATTATTTCTTTTTGGATTCTACCACGCAGGACAAAACGCCTCACGCGCAGGGGATGGCTGATTCTGTTTCCTGAAAATTTTTTTCTACGCTTCGGCATTTCTCCCTCACCCCCAGCCCCTCTCCCAGCGGGAGAGGGGATTCTTGCCTCTTGACAAAATCTGCTGACGGCATACAATTGTGACAATGATACAATTGGTACAATCATGGCAAACAAAAAACTCACCCTCCAGATAGATTTCCGCTCGGGACTGCCTATTTATACCCAGATCGTGAATCAAGTGCAGGCGCAGGTTGTAAGCGGCAAACTACAACACGACGATCAACTCCCAACCGTGCGCGCATTGGCGGAGGAATTACGCATCAACTTCAACACGGTTGCGCGCGCCTATCGCATTTTGGATGAAGCGCGGATCATCTCCACGCAACAAGGGCGCGGGACATTCATCACCGAAATCCCGCCGCCGAAAGTGACGGAACGCCTGCGCCGAGAATCGCTGGAGGCATTGACTCAACGATACATCGGCGAAGCGCTGAGGCTGGGGTTCTCGAAGAGTGAGATCCGCCAAATGGTTAGCGACCAACTCAAAATTTGGAAAGAAGCGAGTAAATCCGAAGAATAAAACGTAGTGACGACTTCAGTCGTCACTACAGAAACAAAGGAGAATGAAATGGATACAAAGTTTATGAAGTCAATCAGTGAAAAGAAAAAGCCGCAAAAAACCGATCAACACATCCCGCCGATTGCAGGGACATCGTTCGGCGTGTTGTTGTCGATCGCAGTGCTGGGCGCTGTTTTCGGCGACGGAAAATACAACGATGCTATTGTAGGCGCATGGGCGCTCTTTTGGACCTTTCTCGGCACATACATCTTGTTCGCGCTGAAAGTGGCATCGCAATGGGAGAAAGCCATCGTTTTGCGACTTGGAAAATTCCAAAAACTTGCTGGACCTGGCGCATTTTGGATCATCCCGATCATAGACAACATCCCAACGTGGATTGACCACCGCGTGATGGTCACGCCGTTCGCCGCGCAGAAAACTCTGACGAAAGATACCGTGCCTGTAGACGTGGATGCTGTGTTGTTTTGGGTCGTGTGGGATGCCGAGAAAGCCGCGCTCGAGGTGGAAAACTACCGCGCCGCTGTAGACTGGGCGGCACAAACAGCCCTGCGCGACATCATCGGCCGCATGATGCTGGCAGATATCCTTGTTGGGAGGAGTTCACTGGATAAGGAATTGCAACAAGTCATTGATGAACGCACTACACCCTGGGGTGTGACCGTGCAATCGGTCGAGATCCGCGACATCGTCATCCCGCAGGATTTGGAAGATGCCATGTCCCGTCAGGCGCAGGCGGAACGCGAACGCCAGGCGCGCGTCATTTTGGGTGAATCGGAGAAGCAGATCGCCGAATCGTTTGCCGAGGCGTCAAAGTCGTATGTAAATAATCCTACTGCTTTGCACCTACGCGCGATGAATATGCTCTTTGAGGGCTTGAAAGAAAAAGGCGCGTTGGTGATCGTGCCAAGTTCCGCTGTGGACACAATGAATCTCGGCGGACTGAGCGGCATGGTCTCACTGGCGCAGAATAATTTACCGAAGGAAGATAAGTAACTGAATCACATCGTCCCGCAGGCGGCGCAACGAATATCTGCGTTGTGCAGATACCTGCGGGACGCTCATTGAAAGGAAATCAAATGTCAACACGCACAACTATTTTCGTTTCCGTTACCTTGATCGCCAGCGCGGTACTGGCAGGACTCCTGCTTTGGAGCCGCCTGCCTGATCCCATGCCTGGGCATTGGAATGCGGCTGGCGAGATTGACGGCTATATATCCAAATTCTGGGGCGTCTTTCTGCTCCCGATCATCAGCATCGCGCTGACAGGTTTATTCCTGATCATCCCGCGCATTGACCCGCTCAAGGCAAACATCGCCCAATTCCGCGCCGCTTTCAATTGGTTCATTGTGGCGTTTGTGGTGTATATACTCTACCTCTACATTCTGACCCTATTGGCCGCCCTCGGAACTCTCTTCAATATGACGCTCATGCTCTTGCCAGCTGTCGGACTGCTCTTCATTGGCATAGGCTACCTGATGAGCGGGGCAAAACGCAACTTCTTTATCGGCATCCGCACGCCGTGGACGCTTTCGAGCGATACAGTCTGGGATAAAACGCATAAACTCGGCTCCAGGCTTTTCATGCTGGGCGGCGTGGTGACTATTCTTTGCGCGTTTCTAGGCGAATCCGGAATCTGGATCATGCTGGTCGCCATGCTCGGCGCCTCCTTTGTGCCGATCGTCTACTCGTACGTGTTGTATCAGCGGGAAACAAAGTCGTAACCAACACGGAGCGGAACTCCCCCGCTCCGTTTCACGTGAAACGGAGATTGACATGGCAGACGAAATCAAGCAATGGGAATATCGCGTTCAAACCATTGGAAGTTTTTTCGGCGCGAAAGACGAAGATATTCAGTCCACGTTGGATGAATGGGGTTCGGAAGGATGGGAAGCCATCAATGTGTACACGCCGTATGGAAGCGACAAAGTCACCATGGTCGCCAAACGTCCGCTCACCGAACGCGCGCGGCGAATGCGTTCCATGCCGTCGCAATAAACAATAAGGAGAAACATCATGCTTATCACGGCATACGTTATCAGTTTTCTGGGCATGATCCTGTTGCCTATCATTTTATGGATCGTCTTCACGCGCAAGTTCGCGCTTTCGTGGAAACTCGCGCTTGCGGGCGGCTTGACTTTTATCGCCTCGCAGGTTTTGCACATCCCGCTGGTGGCGGGGTTAGGCAGTTTCTTTAAAGGAACTTCGTTACTGGTCACCGCCATCATACTGGGTCTGCTGGCGGGCATCTTCGAAGAAACTGCGCGTTATATTCTATTCAAATTCATTCTAAAGAAATCGCGTTCATGGAAGGAAGGCGTGCTGGTTGGACTGGGTCACGGTGGGACAGAAGCGATACTGGTTGGGATTTCCGCAGCGGCAACACTTGTGTTTATGATCGGCTATCGCAATATAGACTTGTCCACTGTGCCAAGCATTCCGCCCGAACAACTTGAACTGGCGAAACAACAAGTGCAAGCGTTCTGGTCCACGCAGCCGTATATGGCGTTGCTGGGATTCTTCGAGCGGGTCTTTGCGATGTGTTTGCACGCGAGCCTTTCATTGATGGTGTTATACGGGCTTGTAAAGAAACAAGCCATTTGGTTTTGGCTGGCATTACTGTGGCACGCGTTCGTGGACGCGGTCGCTGTGTATGTTGGTCAGTCGGTTGGAGTTTTACAAACGGAAGGTCTCATTGCCATCTTTGCCGCAATCAGTTTGTGGATCGTCTTCAAGATGAGATCGAAGTTTGAACAAGTCACCGCGGTTAGCGAACAGGGACCAGCCACGGGGTAGAAAAAAGCATCAAAGCAGAATCAGGCTGGGCGGGGAGAGATGCGCGGCTATCCATCCAGATCAACGGGATTAATTATTCGTCTAGACAAATAATTAATCCCGTTCTTTTTTCATCGAGAGTACAATCAACGCATGAAAAAATTACTGCATCCGCTATTGCTCATTATTCTTGTTTCGACGTTGATCGGCGCGGGCGTGTTGCGGCGCGGGCATGAATGGGGCGACGATTGGGCGTGGTATGTGTTGCAAGCGAAAAGCGTTTGGGATGGCACAGTGGATGAATTTATCGCGATCAGCGATTTCACAAATTATCAATCCACGACGCACCTCGGACCACTCGCCTACCCGTGGGGCTACCCCTTGATCTTGGTTCCGTTTTACGCGGCGAACGGAATCAGCCCGATGACGTTGAAGATTCCTGGATTGCTTTTTTACGCGGGATTTTTAGTTTGCTTGTATCTATTTACAAGATCACGCCTCACGCGGACCGAGAGCCTGATCTTCGTCGCGTTGTTCGCGTTCAGCCCGATGCTATTGGAATTTCTTGATTACATTCTTTCAGACATCCCATTTCTTTTCTTTTCAACGTTAACTCTGTTTCTCGTGACTCAAAAAAGCGAATCGCGGACTCGCTACGCGCTCATCGGCGCGGCAATTTTCTTCACCACGTTTCTGCGCGCCACAGGGCTTCTCCTGCTCGGCTGTTTTTTGATGATTGAATTTTTAAAGTTGCTTGCTCAGCGTAAAGATCGGGGCGTTGTAAAACAAATCATTTTGAATTCATTCATCGTTTGCGCGGTGTTCGCTGTGCTATGGATAGTCAACATGCTGTTATTCCCCGGCGGAGGCGAATCATATCTCTCACAATACAAAAATCTGACCGTTGATCTCGTTATTGGTTTTATCGGCGCATACTTCAAAGTGTATGGCTGGTTCTTCGGCGACGCGGCGGGATGGCAGTATCTTTATTATTTTGTTTTAGCATTCGCCTTGCTCGGCGCGTGGATTCGGCGCAGAGAAGAGTTGTACTTCATCCTCTTCTTTATTATATGGATGCTCGTGCATATCACCTACCCCTACTGGCAGGGACCGCGTTACATCTTCCCGCTTCTACCTATCTTCATCTACTTTGCATTTCAGGGGATGAAGTTCGCCATTGGAAAACTTTCTGAAAAATATCAGGTGATGGGTCAGCGAGTCATGTATGGATTTTGGATCGCTATCGCTGGATACTTCCTTGTTACCTCGAGCGTTTCTGCCTATCACAACGTGCAAACCGGGCGAAAGATCAACGGTCCCTTCGACCCCATGAGCGTGGAAGTATATGACTGGGTAGCGAGGAAAACGCCGCCCGACAGCGTGTTGATCTTCTACAAAGCCCGCGTGATGAGACTGATGACGAATCATCCTTCCATCATGATTAATCAATGTGACGGGATGCTGAAAGGCGATTACCTGATTCTCAGCAAGAAGGTTGGCAAGAACAACCAAGTCCCGCCGGAAGAAATTGGCTCATGCAATCTTCTTTTAGATAAGGAGCTAGAAAACCGCAGGTTTGTGATTTATAAAATTTTGAAATAAGAATAAAAAAACGCCTCATCTCTCGACAAGGCGCCTCAATTCTCTAATTCTCTAATCCTCTAATCCTCTAATCCTCTGGTCTCGATACGCCCCTCTAAAACCATTCGGGGCTACTCGACCACCAATCCCCAGTCTCCAATCTCTAATCTCCGCTCTTCTACCCCAAGTGCATCGGCATAATCACGTGCAGGAACTGGTCATCACCCACAGGCTTGACCACGCCTGGCGCGTTCGGCGCGGATGTTTCCAGCGCGACGTTCGGGGTGCGGATGACCTCCAACGCCTCGCGCAAAAATTTCACATTGAACGCGATGAGCAATCCGCCGCCGTCAACCGTCGCTTCGACGATGGTTTCGTTTTTGCCAGTCTCTTCGGAGGTGGCGGAAATTTCCACTTCGCTGGGTTGCATATCGCTTTGCGCGGACTTGATATTGAAGCGCGCCACGTTCGATCCTTCGCGGGCGAAGATTTCCGCTTGCTTGCACGCCTTCAATAAAGATGAAGTTGAAACCAGCGTGCGCGACTTATATGAACGAGGAATGATCTGCTGATAATCGGGGAACGTGCCGTCAATCAATTGCGAGACCACTTCCACATCTTTTACGCGGAAGACGACTTGTCCGCGTCCTTTGGGCAACACCATGTAGATCGGCTCTTCGCCATCGGAAGCCACGCGCGCCAACTCTTTCAAGGCTTGGGCGGGAACGATTGCCGAAACCGGGGCAGGCGAAGGCGTCGAAAGAACCGCCTTCCGCACGGAGAGTCGGAATCCATCCGCCGCCGCCATCGTCAACTTGTCTTTATCCACTTGTATCAGCACGCCCATCAACACGGGACGCGCCTCATCGGATGACGCCGCGAAAACAACCTGATGGATCATCTCGCGGAAATCGCCGCCGTTGATTTGCACCGCGCCTTCGAGATCGGGCGTGGGAAGCGGCGGGAACTCTTGCGCGTCAATACATTTAATATCGTTGGTGGATGTTCCGCCGCGCACATTGAGCGTTTGCGTTTGCGTATCGAGTTTCAACATCACTTGATCGCTCGGCAATGTGCTGACCAGATCGCCGAACGTGCGCGCAGGCACGGTGGTCGAGCCTTCTTCTTCGATGCGCGCGGGAATCCAGCATGTGATTCCCATTTCAAGATTCGTCGCGGAGAGTCGCAGTCGTCCCTCGTCAGATGCGATCAATACGTTCGCAAGCACAGGCAATGTACTGCGCGGCGAAACGGCTTTCGACACGATGCCTAATCCACGCGCGAGATTTTCTTGTAGGATGGTTACTTTCATGACACGGCTCCTCGTTGTTGAGTGCGCTTATTTTACTTCATAACGCCCGTTATACAACAGAGTATACTTGCCGTAATTCACCATCAAGGAGAGTTTCCATGACCATCTCTGCCCCTCGCTGGGATATGACCAACGTCTACCCCTCGCTCGAATCGAAAGAATTCAAGAATGCCGTGAAGGAATACGCAGGGCTTCTGGATAAGTTCGAGAAATTCTACAAAAGCAAGTTGATCAAAGCCAGCGCAAAAACAAAATCGAAGGAACTCGGCGCGCTGCTCGGCAAAGCCGTGGATCAGTTCAACGCGATCTATGAACTCGGCGGGACGATCAACGCGTATATCGAATCGTTCGTCACCACCGACTCGCGGAATAAAACCGCCAATCGTTTGCTCTCTGAACTCGAACAAGTGCAAGTGCGGCAACGCAACCTCGGCACGCAGTTCAGCGCGTGGGTGGGAACGCTCGGAAAAAAACTCGATGAGTCCCTCGTAACGAATCCCTCGGCGAAGGCGCACGCCTTCGCGCTCAAAGAATCACGCGATCAGGCAAAATATCTGATGAGCGAAGCGGAGGAAATGCTCGCCGCGGAAATGTCGCTCAGCGGCGGCAACGCCTTCGGCAAACTACAGGGGACGGTCACCTCGCAACTTTCTGTGGACTTCGAGCTGGACGGCAAACTTCAAAAGTTGCCCATGCCCGCGCTGATCAACCTCCGCTCGCATCCCGACGAGGCGACGCGTCACCGCGCGTATGACGCGGAGAATCAGGCGTGGGAGGGCGTCAAAGAAACGTTAGCCGCGACCCTCAACGGGGTCAAGGGTGAATCGAACATCCTGTGGAAAAGACGCGGGCGCAAAGACGCGCTCCACGCCGCGATTGATTTCGCGCGCATGGATCGCAAGACCCTCGACGCGATGATGGGCGCGATGAAAGATTCGTTCCCGATGTTCCGCAAGTATTACAAGGCGAAGGCGAAGAAACTCGGCAAAGAAAAACTGGCGTGGTGGGACATCTTCGCCCCGCTCGGCAAAACGGACAAGGTCTATACGTTCGATGAAGCGCGCGATTTCATTCTCAAGCATTTCGGCGCATTCTCGTCTGACCTTCACGATATGACGGCGACCGCGTTCAAAAACAATTGGATTGACGCCGAACAACGCGACGGCAAACGCGGCGGCGCGTTCTGCATGGGAGTCCCTGCCGTGAAAGAAAGCCGCGTCCTTGCCAATTATGACGGCTCGTTCAATCAGGTCAGCACGCTGGCGCATGAACTCGGTCACGCATTCCATAATTATTGCGCGTACAAGGCAGGCAAGACCGAACTGCAACAAAACACGCCGATGACTCTCGCCGAGACCGCCTCCATCATGTGCGAGACCATCGTCACGCAGGCAGTGTTGGCAACGACAAAGGACCCGCAGGAAGTGTTGGCTGTGCTTGAATCGCAAATTGAAAATGCGGGTCAGGTGATCGTGGACATTTACTCGCGCTTCCTCTTTGAAAAGGAAGTGATGGAACGCCGCGAAAAATCCGAACTCTCTGCCGATGATTTCAACGACATCATGGAACGCGCCCAAAAAGCGACATACGGCGACGGACTCGATGAACGCTATCTACAAAAATTCATGTGGACGTGGAAGCCGCATTACTATTCGCCAGGCTTCTCGTTCTATAACTTCCCCTATGCGTTCGGTCTGCTCTTTGCAACAGGGTTATACGCGATCTACCAAAAACGCGGCGCGGACTTTGTCCCCGATTACATGAACCTGCTCGCCTCCACAGGTGAAGCGTCCGCCGCGAAACTCGCCAAACGCTTCGGCATTGACATCACAACGAAAAAATTCTGGGCAGACAGCCTCGCGATCATCGGCAAGCAGATTGATCGGTTTTGTGAGTTGTGAGGTGTCGAGGTAAACAGGTAGACACGTAAACAAGTACACACGTGTCTACTTGTTTACGTGTTTCCGTGTGTACTTGTGTACTTTCCCGGAGAACCCATGCCCAAAACAAAAATCTTTCTCGCCATTTCAATCTTCATCCTCGCAACGCTCGCGTGCAACGCGTTATCTCCAACTGCGGAGCCGACGCCGATCGTTATCCTCGAACCGGGGAATCCATCCCAGCCTTCCAACCTGCCTGCCACCGAAGCGGATGTCCCGCGCGTTTCGTTGGAAGAAGCGTACACAGCCTATGTCGCCGGCGCGGCGGTCATCGTGGATGTTCGAAGCAGTTCATCATATGCAGAGCGTCACGTTGTCGGCGCGCTGTCCATTCCATTAGATCAATTTGAAATAGACATTGCAAGCGTCAATCTCGATAAAGAGCAATGGATCATCACCTACTGCACCTGACCGAACGAACATACGAGCGCCCGTGCGGCGTTCCTCATGTTGCATAACGGATACACACAGGTCGAAGCCTTGCTCGGCGGTTTTGAAGCGTGGATCAATGCGGGCTATCCGGTTGAGCCGTGAAGAGTGAAGGCGTAGACACGTAGACAAGTTGTAAGACACGGTAAACTCGTACCTGACGGAGAATCTGGAAAAGTCGTAACAGATTAGCGCCTTAACAATTTCATACCAAAAGTACTTAATCCATAATGGGTGT